>Ga0364867_10885_pt1 | contig 10771 bp, 6 predicted proteins | sample ExccelAu500001D4_3_FD_206915 | JGI IMG/M metagenome (GOLD analysis project Ga0364867, IMG submission 206915) | Enriched cells from Trout Bog Lake Hypolimnion, Wisconsin, USA - BchlTB.Aug13.5000.01.D4 | ecosystem: Environmental > Aquatic > Freshwater > Lake > Hypolimnion/Profundal zone | place: USA...
CCGTTCTTTTTTTGCCACCGATCACCGATATAGAAGATATGAGCCGTTCATTTTTTGCCCTTCACGCCCTAGCAATTGCCTTGATTGCTAGCCTCTTTCTTCTTCCCTCTGATGCCATCTGGCATGTGATCGATACAACCTGTTTTACCACGCTAAACTCTTCGATCATCGATCACCCAATTCAGCAAGCATTCTGGGCGGTTTTCAATATTAAGATCACTGACGTCTTCGGAGCCACCTTTCTTCTTGGATGTTTCCTGATGTACATTTTTGAAAGCGAAGGTCAAGAGCGGCGAAAGAGAGTGGCTCAGTTGCTCTACACCCTCATTTGGTTTGAAATAACTATTTTGTTCTGCAAGCAATGTTTCACTCCCATCTGTGAGCACTTGGGCATCTCTCGCCACAGCCCGACAGTCATGATGAAAGGAGCGGTCATGCTTTCCGAAGTGGCGCCCTGGGTAAAAATCAAAGATAGCTCCTATTTCTGTTTTCCTGCCGATCACGCCTGTATCGTATTTCAGTGGTGTGCCTTCATCTGGTTTTTTGCTGGATGGAAACGGGGGATAGGAGCCTATCTTTTCTCGTTAATTTTTTTACTTCCAAGACTTATTTCAGGAGCTCATTGGCTTAGCGATCTTGTTGTAGGAAGCGGATCTATTATCATCGTCGCCCTTGCCTGGGCTGTCTGTTCACCATTGTACAACTGGGGGATGGACCGACTGTATCGCCTGGTACGATATCGACCAACTCAAGAAATTTTAGGAGAACCTAATGGCTGACCGAACGCTTTACGACTCCGTCATCCATGATGCCCGCCGCATACGAACAAGCGAGACTATTCTTGACTTGCTCTCCTGGGATCAAGAAACCATGATGCCTCAGGCTGCCAGCGCCCACCGCGCCGACCAAAAAGCACTTCTCGCAGGGATTATCCACGAGATGAAAAGCTCTCCTCACTATTTTGACACTCTCTCACGTCTCCTCCCCTCATCGAATGACGATAGTGACGAGGCGGTAATCATCAAAAAACTTCATCGGGACATTGCAAAGGCACGAAAATTGCCAACAGCCTTTGTACAAAGCATATCGAGAGCTACCTCAGAGGCTTTTGACTCGTGGCAGCGCGCGAAGCATCAAAATCATTTCGTCCTCTTTGAACCACATCTGAAAAATCTTGTCGATCTGATGCGTCAAAAAGCAGAATATCTCGGGTATGCTCACCACCCCCTTGATGCTCTTCTCGATGATCATGAGCCAGATGCCACGACAGAAGAGATTGCCGTTCTTTTTTCGTCACTGAAAACAAAGCTACGGCATCTTCTCTCCGACATCCAACGGTTGCCGCTGTACGGAAGGCCGAGGCATATCGTCACATCGACACTTGAAGAGCAGATGCACATCTGCCGCGAAGTCGTTACCTTTATAGGTTTTGATTGGAATAGAGGCCGCCTCGACACCTCTGAGCATCCATTTTCAACAGCATTTCATCCGACGGACTCTCGCATCACCATCCGTCACTCCACCAACAACCTTCTTGACCAAGTGATGTCAGCCCTCCATGAGGCCGGCCATGGGATGTATGAGATGGGGTTAGATCGTCAGCACTTCGGGACTCCTCTCGCCGAAGCGGCGTCGTTGAGTATTCATGAAAGCCAGTCCCGTTTATGGGAGACTGTTATCGGCCGCTCTAAAATCTTTTCTGAGCACTTATATTCTCTTCTTTCACACCACTACAAAGGGAAACTTCCATTTGCTTCCAGCCACGATCTTTATACAGAATTAAATCTCGTAAACTGTTCGCTCATTCGAACGCAAGCAGACGAAGTGACCTATCCATTCCACGTTATCTTGAGGTTTGAGATTGAAAAAGAGCTGATGGAAGGAGCTCTTGAGGTTCACGATATTCCAGAGCGGTGGAATACAGCTATGAAAGAGGCATTAGGCGTTGTCCCTGCAACAGACTCTGAGGGATGCCTTCAGGATGTCCATTGGTCGCTTGGCAGTTTTGGATATTTTCCCACCTATACTCTCGGATCTCTTTACTCTGTATGCCTCTTCCAAGCCATGGAACACTCCCTTCCAAATAGAGACGACCTTGTGGTAAGGGGCCTTTTTGCTCCAATTCAAGCCTGGCTTTCAGAGCATGTTTGGAGGCATGGAAGGCGCTATTCGAGTCGAGAATTAGTAACAAAAGCTCTTGGCCGCGCACCGACAGAAGATGACTATATAGGGTATCTGCGATCAAAGTACGTCGGCTGATGACCTGATGCCGGCAGCATTGCAGAGAGCGCGATTTCTTGGGGTAAGTATTTCATGATAGCGTCGACAGTCTCTGTATCGATCAGCCCTCCTTCTTCTTGAGTCTCTCTTTCTAGGAACCGAATAAAAGAGGTCATCCTACTAACTCTATCAGCAAAGATAAGTCTATCTCTTTCAACGAGGGGAAGACCTAACAGCATTCCACTAAGCCAGTCTATCTCCTCTTCAGACGAAGATCGGCGGTTGAAAAGTTTAAGAAACGCAAAGAGGGTGGCGCATGCTGGAAGAGCCGTATCTAACCCATCTTTGCTGCTGATGAAGATAATTTCAGGATGAGTCTCTTCAATGACCCTGAGCATCAGAAAAACGTACACAAGGTCAATGAATTCACAACGCTGCTCTTTTGTTAGAACATTTCTTCCACTGTAGAGTGCTTTGTGAAGGACATCAATGAGCTCTTTGATTCCGATATCGGCCTTCACATCGGGAGTTCGAGGGAAAAGGACGCCTCGGTTCGGAGCTGTGAGATGATCCAGAAGCGTTTCCTTAAATCGCTGGGCCGACGAGATGGATTCATAGGCTTCATCTTGCTGGTAGAAATCCCCATCGCAGCACATAGTAAAGACAGAAATCGTTTTATTCATCACATCCTTTCGTTGGAGCTCTTCGATAGCTTGGCAACGAGCTCCTTCCTTCCATCCTGTCCTATCTTGAAGGTTGATGACTAAAAACCGCCCTGATTCCCGTCCGTGACGTCGTAATGCGATCTGAAATACTTCTGAGGGAACAGCTGCGTCAATTCTCTCCTGCCGTGTGGGTGACGGAAGCCTGACAACGGGTATTAACTTTTCATGCCAGGAAAGCGTAAACACATGTATTGGAAGTGCCTCATCGACCAAAGGTTCAAAAAATACTGATCGTCGTCTTTCAAGCTGCTGAAGCATTCGTACAAGCGTTACATTCCCTCGAGTTCCTATCAACTGACGTAATGCGGCATAGTTCAGGTTCAGCATATGCGAGATCGTCCCATCAGGAGGCCCTATGTCAATGACGGCCTGCGACATTCCCTGGTTGATAAGCCCCTTGAAGGCACTGACAAGCTCTAACGACATCGGGGCTCCATCAACGATCTTCGACGACAAGCTTTCTGTAAGTTTTAATAACGCATATTCCCATGAACGTTCATTAGTCGGTGGATAAGTCATCAGCCTTTTGAGCTCTGGAGAGTTGACAAAGAGGCTAAAGAGAGTTCGAAAGTCATCAAAGTAATCTCCAATCCCCTTTGCACGAGGAGCCTCAGTGCGATGGATAGCCTGTACAGCGGCGACCATAAGAGCTATACAGGGAGCATATAAATCCAAAACCATCGGGTGGTCCACAGCCCTATGGGCTGCATGGAAGAAGGCATCGACAGCAGGGTAGCAATTCCCTAGAAGATAGTTGACTTCTGTTGCAACCTGCATCCGTTTTAATGCATCGATTTCTGTTTCAATCTGTCCTCTCCCTTGCCAGTCCACTGCTTGCTCAATATCGCAGGCTAGCCTCATGCTTCGGATGAATTTCGGTGTGAAAAACCGAGAGCCGTCGCTCTTTCGAATGAGAAGAAGTTCGTAGTCGATATCACGCTGAATATCTTCTAGCTCAACAGAAAGAGGAGCATACTCCACTTGTCGAGACCATCTGGGTACTCTCACCCCTGCTTTTGCAAGAATATCAGAGATCGGAAGAGCGCTGATCGATGTTGCAACCTTTCGATGAACGGCTATAGGAGATATTTTTGTCTCGTAAAACGTACATAAATCCAAAAATTCTTTCGACTCTTTGATACTTGCGGCCTGGACCCCTAAAAACAACTTTGAATAGCGATCGAGGTTTTCTGAGGCTTCATCAACGATCATCATGATCGTCCGAACTCCTTCGACAGTCTCCTTGCGGGCAAACCGCTCTTTTTCTGAGGCGTAAAAATGGCGAAAATAATTCAGCACAACGTGCAGTTTGTCACGCATGATAGCCAGCATCCGTTCAGCATTTTTCTGGTGAAGCCATCGCACCGTTCTCACCATCACAGGGGCTTCTCGCGGTATCTGAACCGTCATCAGCGGATCTTGCAATGTCGATGCCAGCTCCAGATCCGCGATACTTGCCAGCGTTTCAATAGCTGACACCATAGAAACATCTTCTGATTTTATCGTTTTGGTGGGTGCCATAGGACCCTCCTTCATCAATTACACTATTTCATTTATTTCTCCGTATAATTTCCGGATCAATAGCCCTATCTCTTTCTAATTCAATTATTACACTCTTTGTATTTTTCAAACAAATTATTCACAAAATATTTACTTTATCTGAAATTACGACAAAACAACCATCTCGACAGATTTCATATTCTCCTCGATAGCCAAAGCAAAAATTAATCAAAAAAACAACACAATGATGTAGAATATTCACTCTAATAATTTCACTTTAGGACAATAAGACATGTCGATTTTTTTAAAAGAATTTCATTCTTCAATTATCCCAATCATTTCCTCCATCGAATCCGAACCAGAGAAAACACATATTCTGGAGGTCCTGCAGACCGTCTGTAACCAGCCCACACCTACGAACCTTAGCGCAATACGAATTATCTCGACGTTAGGAGAAGAGCTAGCAAACCGTCTTCAGCAACTTCATCTCAACGATGTATCAGAAAAAGTGGCTCTTACAGCAGAAGATATACTTATTAATCTAGCCATCGCCATGCAACACTCCCGGGAAGACAGCCTCTCTCCCTCTCCTCTTGGTGAGGCGCCGCCGCACAAACGTCATCGAGAGGTAACCCTTCATATTCTCGAAGATCTCCCCCGTGAAGTTTTGCTCAATATTTTTCAATTTGTTGAGCCATGCGCCAACGTTGCTTTAACCTGCCGTGTTTTTAGAGATTGCTCCAACTTCTTCAAAGCTCAACAGATCATACAACGCCCAACACCACGAATTTCTTTGCGTGAATTTGGACTTGTTGTGCCTCGAGACATCATATCGATTCCAGAAGCTCAGAGTTTTCTCGACGGTCGTCAAAAAATTCTCGATATAATGAAAAGGCAACTCCCGCTGCCTCTGCAACACCAATTTGACATCACTCCTCGACCCGTGATGCTTTCAGCGTTTATCGACGTCACGTATGACTACCAATTGTTTTTACTCTTTGGGGCAGCGATGGGAATCACCAACCCAAAGAAGCAGTTCTCGATAGCTCTTACCCACATTGAGGCAGCTTCCCTCCGCGATAAAATCGCAAAACACGCGAAAGCTCTCACTACTCTCGAATACACTGATATAGATCCACCTCTGACCTGCCTCCCCAAGGCCATACGCTTTTGCGTCAACCTTACAGGACTTCACATTACTGACAGCCAGATTCGTACAATTCCGAGCGATATCAAAGCCCTTAAAAAGCTCACCTCACTTCGTCTAGAGAGAAATTGCCTTGAGTCTTTGCCAGAAGCTCTCGGAGAATGCGAAAACCTTCAGCATCTCAACGTCGGCTACAACCTCCTAAAAACGATTCCTTTATCAGTGCTGTCATTACCCAAACTTCAAACTCTCATTGTCGATGATGATGTAGAACTCCCTCCAGGATTCGAACAAACTCACTCGGTGGCGAGAGCTAAGGGCCAACCTCTTTTACACTACAGAAGAGAAGTCTGCGCTATCCTCGGCATCCCGACTCAGCAATGAACCTTTTTGGATCACGCACATCATTCAGGAGCCTTTACGACAGAGGAAGATGTCCAAACTGTTCTAACAATCGAAAACTCATTGACGGGAGCTACCCTAGATTCTTAGAATGGCCTTTGTCTTTTTGCGGAAGAGTGGCAGAGTGGCCGAATGCGTCTGTCTTGAAAACAGATGTCGGGTTCCCCGACCGTAGGTTCGAATCCTACCTCTTCCGAGCTTCTCATACACGGCCTGTATTGCAGCACGAGGAAGAGTGGCAGAGTGGCCGAATGCGTCTGTCTCGAAAACAGATGTCGGGTAACCCCCGACCGTAGGTTCGAATCCTACCTCTTCCGTCTGCGTTGCATATGGCAATCGAGGTGCCTCCATGGAGTGTGCACATATCACATCTCAGACTCATATTATTCCCCTCAATCCTGAAGAGGAAAGAACAGCTATAGAGATTTCCTCTCTTCCTCTTCGTCAATTGGTCGGCGAAACGCTTTTGCACCACCGACAAGCCATGTATCAGCCCTTTCTCGTATCTCGTCTCTCAGAGACCCTTGGAACATCAACAACTTTTCATCGACCCCATTTCCACGAAACTACGTCTCATTATCATGATGGACACAGCACACGCCAACAGCCCCTTCGATATCATGATGAATATAAGCCCACCGCCAATGTCAATGAGATGCGTCATTTTCTCATCGCTACGGAGGAGGAGGAATCACTGCGCACGATCCTCTTACTCAGTCAGCAGATAAAAAAATTAAAAGACATCCCTCAGGTGATGATTCACTATCGAGGCCAGCGTGAGGAGGCGATTGACTTTTCTGTTGTCATTGTCCGTCTTGTAGAAAAGGGCAAAGAAGACTGTTTTACCCTCACAAAATTACCTGCTATCCTCCGTCTCATCCCCACCAGAAAAGCGATCGTAGGGTCTGTTCGAGGGAGACTGCAAAAGCAAGCCATCAGTTTTATCGTACAGTGCTCAAAAGCTTCTTTCCTGAGAGAAAATCAATCTCTTGATTTTCTAAAGGCCCGCGAGACAGTAGTTTCAAGCTTACACGCCTCCTTGGGTCCTATCCGTGACGTCAACGGAGGGCTTTTCTATCAACAATTTCGTTTAATCGAAGAGCTTCGTCCGCTCCTCTCCGAAGAAGAGCTTCCAGAGATCCATATTGTAGAAAATCTATTTCATTCTCTCACGCCATGCATTGCGAAAATCATGGTTTGCAAGGAACATTTGCTCATCCTCCTTCGTCATTTTCGCACGCTTCGAAATACAATGTGTTCGATGATGAATACATTCATCTCCGAAAAGCATCCTTCAGCTGCCTTTGTAAGCTTTACGTGCTCGAAGGGACACCCGCCTGAAGAGCTGTTACTGTTAAAATCCTATTTGCATCTGTCAGATCACTGTCTTACCACTTGTCAAACCCCTTTTTTTGACCATCTGTTTGGCTTTGCCATCTGCTTTTCTGAAGACGATGATATACAAAGCCGATTTATTGCTTCGGCGCAACGATATGTTCACGATACGAGGGATGATACATGACATTGATACGCTTTTTTTTCTTCCTATCATCTCTGTTCTGCATCACTGCGTGTGCGAGCAAACCCGAAGTCAGTAAGGGGATTCGTCTTTACCTTCAAGCGGAGCCTTTTTCTCTAGACCCAAGAAAAGGGGGTGACCGACGATCCCAGGTCTTACTTCGCGATCTCTTTGAAGGGCTTACCCGGATTGGAAAAGATGGGATGCCTGAGCTTGCCATGGCTAAAGAGGTCTCCATCTCCGACGATAAGAGAACCTACACCTTTCACCTTCGCAATGCTCTTTGGTCTAATGGCAGTGAGGTGACGGCTCATGATTTTGTCTTTGCGTGGAAGGGGGCATTAGACTCTGCGCTGGGCTCCCCTTTTTGCTATGCCTTTTTCATCATCAAAAATGCAAAAAAGGCGTATGCCAACGAATGCGCTATCGACGACGTCGGCCTTCGAGCTATCAACGCAAAAACCTTAGAGGTGACACTCGAGCATCCGACGCCATATTTTCTTGAGCTGATGGCAAACCCTCTTTTCTCACCTTTATGCCAATCTGCTATCGATGGCCACTCCAACTGGGCCTCTTCTGTTTATCCATCGTTTGTCACCAACGGTCCTTTTATTCTCAAGGAACACGAGGTAAAATCTCACTTTCTTCTCGAACGCAACCTGTTGTATTGGAACAAATATCGGGCACGAACCCCCTCTCTTTCTTTTGCCATCATTGAAAATCCTATGACAGCCTATTCTATGTTTCAAAAGGGAGAAATTGATTGGTATGGCGATCCTTATGGACAGATCCCTCTGGAGACGATTACTGAACTTCAATCGTCGCTCATCAAAAAGAAAATCGGCGGCCTATATTGGCTCGTGACATCAACAGAAAAACCTCATCTCGCTTCTCCCGCCATTCGTCATGCTATTGCCAGTGCCATCAATAGAAAGGCGTTGGTTCATTTTATCAATGGCGGTGAGGAACCTGCTTTTTCAGTTTTACCCTCTTTTATGACCATGCTCGACGAACTTCCTTTTGACGATGGAAATGTACAAGAGGCCCAAAGGCTTTTTGCAGAAGGATGCGCTGAGCTTGGCTATACTCTAGAAACATACCCCCATCTTGCCATCACCCACTGGGCAGAGCCGGTTTCAACAGTCATCGCAGAAGCCATCCAGCAGCAGCTCCAACAGGCTCTTGGTATCACCGTAGACTTAGTCGGGCTTGACTGGGGAACATACATGAAAAGGGTTCCTGCAGGAGATATGGATATCGCCACGGCACCGTGGTATTCTTGGGTCGACGACCCGATGTTCAATCTCAACTATCTGAAATACAAGAAGAATGGGATCAACGGCACCTGCTGGCAGAATGAAGAGTATATCCATCAACTCGATGAGGCCGATGCCTGTAGAGACCATCTAGAGCGAAAAAAGCATATGAGAAAGGCAGAGCGGATTGCCATGCACGAGTTACCGCTCATCCCACTGTACTACTCAACGTACAAATATATAAAAGCCCCTGATCTACATGGAGAGGTGATAAATTCTGTCGGAGTCCTCGAGCTGAAGTGGCTAGAAAAAGGAAAAGAAGAGTAGATGAATTTGTTGCGTCTTATTGTCCTCATTGCTGTCATTGCGTTCTCTCCGTCATGCACAACAGCCCAGAAGGCCAACAAAGGCCTCCGGCTATATCTTCAGGCAGAGCCCTTTTCTCTCGACCCCAGAATGGGTGGTGACAGAAGAGCTCAAGTGCTGCTTCGAGAGCTTTTTGAGGGTCTCACACGCATTGGAAAAGATGGAACGCCAGAGCTTGCCATGGCCGATGAGGCCTCTATTTCCGATGATAAAAAGACATACACCTTTCATCTTCGCAATGCTCTTTGGTCTAATGGGTGTGAGGTGACGGCCCATGATTTTGTCTTTGCGTGGAAGGGAGCTTTAGACTCTGCGCTGGGCTCTTCTTTTTGCCATCCCTTCTTCATCATCAAAAATGCAAAAAAGGCGTATGCCAACGATTGCTCTATCGACGACGTTGGCCTTCGAGCTATCAACGCAAAAACCTTAGAGGTGACTCTCGAGCATCCAGCACCATATTTTCTTGAGCTGATGGCAAACCCTCTTTTCTCTCCTTTGTGCCAATCTGCTATAGAAGGCAATTCCAACTGGGCCTCTTCTGTCCATCCATCGTTTGTCACCAACGGTCCCTTTATTCTCAAGGAACACGCGGTAAAATCTCATTTTCTTCTCGAACGCAATTTGTTGTACTGGAATAACGATAGGGCAAGAAGTCCCTCTCTTTCATTTGTCATCATCGAAGATCCTACAACCGCGTATTCGATGTTTCAAAAAGGAGAGGTGGACTGGTATGGTGATCCTTGTGGACTGATTCCATTGGAGACCATCGCAGAATGCCAGACGTCACTCATCAAAAAGAAGATTGGTGGACTGTATTGGCTCGTGATGTCCACAAAAAAACCTCATCTCGCTTCCTCAACCATTCGTCGTGCCATTGCCTGTGCTATCAATCGTAAAGAGCTGGTCCAATTTATTAATGGTGGCGAGGAGCCTGCATTGTCAATCCTCTCTCCCTTCATGACTATGCTCGACGAGCCTCCCTTTGATGATGGAAATGCAAAAGAGGCCCAAAGGCTCTTTGCAGAAGGATGCGCTGAGCTTGGCTACACTTCAGAGACATACCCTCATCTTGCCATCACCCACTGGGCAGAGCCGGTATCCAAAGTCATTGCGTCGGCTATCCAGCAGCAGATCGAACATGCTCTTGGTATAACCGTAGACCTTGTGCCCCTTGACTGGGCAACGTACATGAAGAAGATCCCTGCAGGTGATATGGATGTTGCCACGGGCGCTCGGTATAGCTGGGTTGATGACCCAATGTTCACGCTGGACTATCTAAAATTTACGATGAACGGCATGAATGGAACGCGATGGCATAACGAGGAGTATATCCATCAGGTTTATGAGGCGGAAGGAAGCACGGATTTACTCAACCGAAAAAAGCATATGAGAAAAGCAGAGCAGATTGCCATGCAGGAGCTTCCGCTCATTCCTCTCTATTCCATTGCCTACAAGTACATGAAGGCTCCCCATCTGAAGGGCGAGGTCATAAGCCCTGTCGGGACCATAGAGCTGAAATGGCTGGAACAGGAAGAATGCAACTGATACCCACAAACACGATGAAGAACCCTTTTTATCATTATTTTTTGGGCACTAATTTCTTGAAAGAGCGCGCCCAATGTTGTAATGCCACCAC
>Ga0364867_10887_pt1 | contig 10762 bp, 6 predicted proteins | sample ExccelAu500001D4_3_FD_206915 | JGI IMG/M metagenome (GOLD analysis project Ga0364867, IMG submission 206915) | Enriched cells from Trout Bog Lake Hypolimnion, Wisconsin, USA - BchlTB.Aug13.5000.01.D4 | ecosystem: Environmental > Aquatic > Freshwater > Lake > Hypolimnion/Profundal zone | place: USA...
GATCAAACGCGTCAGCAATTGCAAAAGAAAAATCAAATGCCGAAACAGGAAGCAGACAGAATTTTAGATGCTATGCGAAATAATGAAAAGGAAGTTCAGAAGAATCTTCGCAAGCGGGAAGCCGTACACGTGAAAGTGGAAAAAGATTGGTAATATAAGTTGTCAGTTATCAGCATTCAGCTATCAGTAGTCAGTTTTGTCTTTAGCTGACAACTGAATGCTGAAAGCTGAGAACTAGCAGAGTCTTTGTAAAAATGAAACCTGCGAAGAAAATACTCATATCCTTCTTAGTAATAATATCGCTGTGCATAGGTATATCTAAAGCCTTAGCGCAGGACGGCAGCTTCACTGCATCAGCGGAGCCTTCGCGAATTGCGGCGGGTGAACAATTTCAACTTACATTCACATTCGATGGAAGCGATTACAACAGTGTGAGGGATTTTAAAGCCCCGGATTTTGGACAATTCGTTGTCATCTCAGGACCGAATCAAGCGACAAAAATGCAGTGGGTAAACGGTCGAATGTCCGCTTCTATCAGTTATACCTTTCTTTTATATGCGCGTCAGCCTGGAAAAATGACCATTGGCTCAGCATCGGTTGAATATAAAGGCAAGACATTGAAGTCATCGCCGATTCCCATAGAAGTGACACAGGGAAAGCCAAAGCAGCAGCAGGCTCAAGCGAATCAGCCTTCTGCCGATGTAGGAGACAACCTCGTCATCAAAGCTTCTGCAGATAAGCAGCGTGTCAAGCAGGGCGAACAGTTAACCGTCACATTCAAATTGTATACGCGTGTTTCGGTGACCGGATATGATCTTGCGAAGGCGCCGACGTTTGATGGATTTTGGAGTGAAGATTTTGAGATGCCAAAACAACCTGTCCAGACGACCGAAATGTTGAACGGAAAGCAATACCGTTCGATCGTGATAAAGAAGACAGCCTTGTTTGCAACACAAGCCGGGAATTTAAAAATCGCACCGCTCGAAGCTCGCTGTGCTGTTCAAGTACAGTCCAAGCGGCGAACCAATGACCCGTTCGATCAGTTTTTTAATGATCCATTCTTTCAGCAAGTACAAACGGTGAATATGGATATTAAATCTAATCCTCTTACGATTAGTGTCGATCCGATTCCTGCAAGTGCCCCGTCAGGGTTTGCCGGCGCTATCGGTCGATTCGCTTTCAATGCGAATGTAGATACACGGAATGTGAAAGCGGGAGATCCGATCACGCTTCGTATTTCTGTGCTGGGATCCGGCAATATTAAATTGGTAACGCTGCCGAAACCACAACTCCCGGCCGACATAGAATCGTATGAGCCAAAAATATCAGAAGAGATCTCGAGAGACGGTGGTATTATCCGCGGAAAGAAAATAGCAGAGTATCTGCTCATTCCTAGAAATGCTGGACAGCGTATTTTAGATCCGATGCAGTTCGTGTATTTCGATCTTGAGAAGGGAGAATATATTACTCTCCGTTCATCAAAATTTGAATTCTCTATTGCACCGGGAAAAGATTATTCAAGCTCGGGGATCAGCTTGGCAGCGAAAGAAGACGTGCGAATGCTTGGTGAAGATATACGATTCCTGAAATTATCCATCGGACATTGGCAGCGAGCGGATGAAATGAAATCGTCTTGGTGGTTTACGTTTACATTGATCCTGCCGCCGATGCTCTTTGCAGGTGCATGGTTCTACCGTAAGCGCAAGGAAAAAATTTATGGTGATATGCCGCGGCTATTGTTTGAAACAGCCGGGCGAGAGGCATCGCGGCGCTTGAAGAAAGCACGTGCATTGCTTGAACAAGGGAACACCGAACAGTATCATGCAGAAATTCTCAGAGCACTCCTCGTGTACCTTGAACATAAATTGCGCATACCGAAATCAAAATTCGTTTTGGAAGAAGCAGTGGGTTCATTGAGGCAGAAAGGAATACATGAAGAAGTCATTCAATCACTGAAGACGTGCATGGAGCGCGCAGAGTTTGTCCGCTATGCTCCGGGATCAGATACTGCGAATGCCCGTAAAGAATTGCTCGATATCGCTGCCAGTGCGATCAACCGTATTGAACAGTCGTATGGCAAACGAGGGAAGCCATGAAATTCATTCGATTGATCTTGTGTGTTGGTACAATTGCATTCTTTAGTTATACCCTCACAGCACAAACACCTGATGATGCATTCAACCGCGGGAACGAATTGTACCGTGCTGGTAAATATCAGGAAGCGGCAAAAGAGTACGAAAGCATTATCAAACAAGGTATGCTGAGCGCTGAATTGTATTTCAATCTCGGCAATGCGTATTACCGTGACAGACAACTTGCACGGTCAATCCTTTCGTATGAACGCGCGGCTCAATTACATCCTAATGATCCTGATATAGAGCACAATCTAAAATTATCTTATCTTCGAACCATTGACCGCATCGAACCGGTACCGGATATGTTTCTCATTCAATGGATGCACGCGGTTGGATCGTTGATTTCGCCTGAATCTGTTCGAATACTATTTCTTCTGAGTTGGATTGTGCTCTTTGGTTCGCTTGCTGCGATGTACTTGATTCTGCGTCCTGGTGTTATTCGCCTTACACGCATTCTGTTCTTTTTTTCTTGCGTGTTGGTTGTGCTCTGTTCGGTAATGTTGGGTATCCAATCGATTCAGGATAAAGCTCAGGATAAAGCCATCATCACTGCCCAGACTGTAACAGCAAAATCATCTCCTGATGCAAAAGCCGTCGATGCCTTCGTCATTCATGAAGGACTAAAAGTAAAATTGACGGATGCCGTTGGTGAGTGGGTGAAAGTGACGCTGGTTGATGGAAAAATTGGGTGGATTCTGTCAGAGCAATGCGAACGAATATAAATAAAAATTATCCCGTCATAGTTGCCTTGCGTTGTTTGTATCTTTCGTACCACGGTTGAGTCTTTTTCCAAAAACCATAGCTCCCGGTCCATGGAAAAATTTGTGCGCGCCGAATCTCAAAAAAATCTTCAGTGAACTTGGCAGGACCGCTGTTCGTCGCTATACCAAACTTGTATCCGGCCTCAGCAGCTGCAGCCCTGATTGTATCATTCACTGACCCATAAGGATAAGCGACAGAAACGATTTCTTTTCCTATCAACTGTTCGACCATTTGTTTTGATACAACGAGTTCATTTCTCATCTTCTCTGGTGAACAGTGCGCGAGGTCTGGATGCGTCACCGTGTGCGAGCCAAACTCGAAGCCTGCTCTTGACATCTCGTCTATTTGTTCATTATTCATCAAAGGGACCTGTGGTTCATCCCCATCCCAGAAATTTGTTCGGTGCACTGCATCGGTGACAAGAAAGATGACTGCCGAAAATCCATGTTTCTTTAATAGCGGAAATGCACAGGTATAATTGTCTTCATATCCATCATCGAAAGTAAGAATAATAGGTTTTGGCGGTAATGTGAATTTGCCGCTCAGAAAAAGATGATATTGTTCAAACGTAATTGAAGAATACCCACGTCGTTTGAGTGAACCGAGATGCTGCGCAAACAATGGTACTGTGATCCAAATACCGTGTTGTGATTGTCCTGGTGCTTCCGGTACTACGCGGTGGTACATTAAAACAGGTATGGTCGAGGGAGATTTTGTTTCAGCAATCGCAGATTGATACACGGCATCTATCTTCCTTTCAATGAGATTGATATCGCATGTATCTTCTACTCGTTTCTGCAGCATTTTTGCATCTGTGATGGATTGTTGTTGAGTGAGAATGTTCACCAGATCATTCACTACCAGTTCCGTGTTGATTGGTTTCTGAATTCCCGTGTCGCCAAAATTTGTAAAGCGCATTTTTTCATAATTAGTTGGATCCACCAATCCTTCATACCCGCTTTCGCCGAAGGCTATCGTAGGTTTTTCAGCCAAAAGTGATTCCATCACAACACGTCCGGATCCAATCACAACAGTCGCAGCGCGAAGATAAGGAATGATATTGGACTGATATCCTCTCACCACAACGCTGGTAGTGCCAAAACGTTGTTGCATTTCCTGGACACGCTGCATAATATCAGGCGGGATAGCAACTCCACCGATAATTTGGAGGGAGCAAGGTATCCGCTTCACCAATTCAGGATAGGCGTGAGAAATAAGATACCTTATGACATCACCTTTGGGACCGGAATATCTGCCAACGAAAAGAAGAATGGGAATCTGATTGGTCACTCCAAAAATATCTCCGACGGCTGATGCTGATGTTGTGTTTATCCAGCGTTGGGTGTCAAAACCATTTGGAATGGTTGTAATGTGCTGAGGAGCTAAATGAAGCTCCTGAATGAGATGATCTTTCAACGATTCGCTTACTGTGATTATGTTTTTCCCGTAGACACTCCAGTTTTTGCTGCTCAAATGCAGATGTTGGCGCCCATGGATCGTCGAGACAAAGGGAATACCGGTGAAGAGTGCTGCAAGATTGCACACCCAGCTTGCAGCTCTTGAATGCCCGTGAATAATGTTGATATTATTATTTCTAATGAGTCGTATAAGAAACTTTATATTCTGGATTCGTTGAAGGTACGATCTCTTGCCGATGGGTCGAGAAATGAAGATTCCATCAAACGGGATATGAAGTTTATCGGAAACAATAGTTACTGTGTGACCGTGCCGCCGCTGTGCCGAAGCAACCGTCACCGCATATATCTCTGCACCTGTCACCTCGAACTGAGAGAGGACATGAAGAATATTCATGCCATTACACTTTCTCCGTTACACAAGTGCATTTTTTACTGTTGTTTCTAATGATTCGCGTGTAAATGGTTTTGCGAGGTACGCTTTGACACCCATTTGTTTAGCGCTTCGTACAAAAAAATCGTCTTCCAGGGAGCTCATGAGTACGAAGGAAACAGATTTTATTTCTTTACCGTATGCACCTGCTCTAATTTTTTCGTAGAAGGAAAATCCGCTCATCGCACCTACTCCCAGATTGACATCGCTGATAATAAGTGAGGGAGCAGTTTTCTGAATTTCTGGTAACACTGACTCTACGTTGGCTGCAGTGATCACGGTCTGATAGGATTTTTTGAGAATGTGATCAACATATTTGCGGATGGATGGATCATCATCAATAACAACTATGACCGCTGTTTCATCCGGCATGCCCAATTCCTTTTTGATGCTTTTTGTAATAGAACTGTGTTCGCTATCCGATATTTTAAAGAATTGCTGGAGATTTTTTAGATGTATCAAATCGTCACTGGAGGGAGTACCGCTTTGCCACAGTGTACGCACCGCATCGATATAGGCGCTCACTTGGACCGAGCGTTCTGCTTCCATGTGCTCGGTATCGGTAATAGAGAATGATATTTTTAAGGATTGTAGAAGCGAAGACTGTACTTCTGCAGAAACAGCTAATTGCATCATCAGTTTCATTAATGTTTTGTATGCCCCAAGCTCTCGTTGCTGAGATATTTCGCGCTCACGCTCCAACAAGGTGCTTCGCTCTTCTTCCATCTGACGCATCAATTCGTCATGTGCGCGTTTATGTTCCTCTTTCATTTTGAGAAACGCTTCTTCCTGAATTTTCTTTCGCTCCTCTTCAGCAGTTCTATGCTGTTGAAGTTTTGCTTCGTATTCAGCACGGATAGCATCAGCACCGGTTGCCGTACCAACAGAGGATGTGAATGAAGCTGTTTGCTGGATTTGGGCAAGTAATCTTTTTTCAAGCTCATCAATTTTTTGTGCAGTATCTTTTTCTATCGCCGTGATGTCTTTATAGGCAACTTCCTGTACTTCATTCACAGACGCTTTGCGTGCACGTTCTTCCAGGGCCTGTTCTTTCTTCTCTTCTTGTTTTCGTTTTTGTGATTCAAGTTCTTGTTGTTTGTAGAATTCGTTCAGCCGTCTCTTGACCTCTTGATCCACTTGTTCTGTAGCTTTCTTTGTTGCTTCCTGCATAATAGCTGCTCGCTCTTTCTCCATCATCAGAACGAGAATGCGTTCTTCATATGCACGGGCATAAATATTCTTGATATCAAATTCGTATACTTTCCGGATTCGCTCCAATGCATCGTCCAACTTTTGTTCTTTTACGTCTTCATCCACTTGACGCAGCAAAGTGGAGACACGTGCATTTCGTTCTTCGGGTTTCAGAGTCGGTAAAGGCATAACTTTCTCCTTTGAAATTGGTATACGAAAGTAGACGAAAAAGCTAAAAGAGTCAACTCATAACCGGGAAGGGTGGTGATAAATAGTTCGTTTATACTTGTATCTGTTACAGGGTATAAAATTAAAACAGGAGATTCTGTTATATTTTAACAGTGATTGGCTATCCCACACAAGTTGTGTTGTTGTTCGATTGCGCTTGTTCTATGAACATTCGTATTTGCAACATAGCAGCGGCAAAAATTTCAGGGAGAGGCAGCAGACTTAGCACAATACATGATGGATGGTTCATATTATAAAAATGTCCGGGATGAATAAGAATATTTTGTTGACGTAGCAGCACAAGCGCCCATTCATCATCAGTAAGGAATTGGGGAAGCCGAAGAATTGCGTACCAGCCGCCTTCCACATGAAACACTGAAGCGCTTGAATGCATAAACACTTCCTGCAGGAAATGATAATTGGACTGGACTCTCATACGGATTTGATTCCCGATGTCATCCGTGTGCTCAAGAAGTTTTTGGAGCGCACCTTGCACCGGCGTATTGACAGAGAGAAATGTATCGGCGATGATATCAAGCCGTCTGAGGACTTCATCTCTTAGCTGAGCATGACCATGAACGACAATCCAGGAGAGTTTGAATTGCGGAAGTCCGAGGAGCTTTGAGATGCCGTTGAGCGAAAAGGTGAGAACAGAATTCCTCGATGGCACTATCGCTGCACGCCGTGTATCTGAAGAAAAATAATACGCTCCGAATACTTCATCGGCGATGAGAGCGCAATGATGTTCAGCGGCAAGTGCACACACGCGTTCATATTCATCTTGTTTGAGGAACGAACCGGTGGGATTATTCGGATGCACCAGTACGATGGCACGTGAACGATAATTGCATGCAGATTCAAGCGATTCGAAATCGATATGCCACTCACCGTCGTACGCCAAACGGTAATGCCTCAGGGCAACATCGTTGAGCTGGCAAAGATATTCAAATAATGGATAGCTTGGCTGAGGAACGAGTACTTCATCATCGGTATTGCAGAGGAGTTTGAAAAGAAAAGAGTATGCTTCACTGGTGCTGGCCGTCAGGAGTATATGTTCCGGGCTTACTATCTCACCTCGTGTTGCGTAATATCCTGCAATTGCCTTGCGGGCAATGAGAAGTCCACGTGGCTCAGGTTGATACGTTAATGACGATTCTTGAGCAAGAGCAGCGAGTATTTCTTTTTCATGATACGATATTCCACAGCGTGTCGGGTTTGATTCGGTGAGGTCAACAATGGTTTCCCCGCGTTGACGTTTTGCTTCAACCGCTTCGGAAAGCTGGTTGGGAATCATATTCCACTGTGTGCGTGATGAGAACATATGAGAAGAAAATCAGGAGTCAGAATGTAGAAAATCAGAAAACTAAAAACATCAATGAATCAGTATAAGGATGCACCGACTTAGTACCGGATTCCACTTCATCATTATTTATAAATTAGGGAACCATCCCATGACGGTCTTATCAACTATCTTTTTTATTCTTCTATAGTTTCTGCTTTTTTCTTTGACATGCGATTTCGTTCATTGTGATCTAAATATTTTTTTCGCAGACGCATGGACTTTGGTGTCACTTCTACATATTCATCTTCGCCGATCCATTCGATTGCCTGCTCCAGGGTAAGCATCCGCGGCGGTTCGAGACGAACGGCTTCGTCCGAACCGGAGGCACGCATATTGGTCAATTGCTTAGTTTTGCAGACGTTGACGACCATATCGTACTCGCGAGAATTTTCACCGACGATCATCCCGGCGTAGACCCGCATCCCGGGTTCAATGAAGAACGTTGAACGTTCCTGTAGTTTCCACATGCCATAGGCGACTGCATCGCCATCTTCCATCACAATCAATGCGCCGCGAGTGCGGTGGGATAACTCTCCTTTATATGGCTCATACCCATGAAAAATATGATGCATAATGCCCGTGCCCTTGGTTTGCGTCATAAATTCAGAACGGAATCCAATGAGTCCTCGGGCAGGCACAAGGAATTCTAATCGTGTGTTTCCCTGGCTCTGCACCATTTGTCGCATCTCACCTTTACGCTTACCAAGATTTTCTATGACAACACCGACATGTTCATCGGGAACATCGATGATCACATGCTCAATAGGCTCACACGTGACATCGGAAATTCGTTTCAATATTACTTCCGGACGTGAAACCTGGAATTCATATCCTTCGCGCCTCATGGTTTCGATGAGAATACCGAGATGCAGTTCGCCTCTTCCGCTCACCTTAAATACATCCGGAGAGTCTGTCAATTCCACACGTAAGCTGACGTTGGAACGGAGCTCGCGCGCCAGACGATCACCAAGATGGCGTGTGGTAACATATTTACCATCTAAACCTGCAAACGGTGAATTGTTGACAATAAAATTCATCGAAAGCGTTGGCTCTTCGATGGCTACAAATGACAGCGGTGTTGGGTCGGAGGCGTCGGCAATTGTTTCACCGATATCGACATCTTCCATACCGGCAACTGCAATGATTTCCCCCGTACCTGCTTCGTCAACTTCAATTCGTTTTAATCCTTGAAATGTATATATTTTAGTTACTCGGGCATCTTCCACGACACCGTCGCGATGAATAATTTTCATTGGAGATCCAAGCTGGATTTTACCACGAGAAACTCTACCAATTCCAAGACGACCTAAATAGTCGTTATAATCGATGGTCGTTACCAGCATCTGAAATGGACCTCGGGTATCGCCGCTTGGCGGCGGGATATATTTAATAATAGCCTCGAAGAGCGGTTCAAGATTTTTTCCTTCATCTTCTAATTCTTTCTTGGCGATTCCCTGTTTTGCAATAGAATAAATCGTAGGAAAATCTAACTGCTGATCGTGCGCGCCGAGTGAAAGGAACAGCTCGAACACTTCATCTAATACCTGATGCGCCCTCGCATCTTTACGGTCTATTTTATTGATAACGACTATGGGAAGGAGATTGAGATCGAGGGATTTTTTAAGTACAAACTTTGTTCCGGGCAGCGGTCCTTCAGCGGCATCCACTAATAAAAGAACGCCGTCGACCATTTTCAAGGTGCGTTCTACTTCACCGGCAAAATCAGAATGGCCCGGCGTATCCACAATATTAATTTTATACAGTTCGCCGGATGTAGGCTCTTTGTAGAGCACGGCGGTGTTCTTTGCTAAAATGGTGATGCCGCGTTCACGTTCTAAATCGTTGGAATCCATTACACGTGTGCCCATATCTTGGTTGGCACGGAACGTTCCTGTTTGCCGCAGCATAAAATCCACAAGCGTCGTCTTGCCATGGTCAACATGCGCGATAATGGCAATGTTACGTATATGTGTGACTTCTTGCATTCTATATTTCAATTTGTAAAGATACCCAATTTCTATCAAATAAGAATGAAGTGTTAGGAATTGGGAATCTATCTAATAAAAAATGCCTCAGTCTCTTGTTTCCTGAGGCATTATAAAGATACGGATTTTTTTCGAGAAAGGAAAACACATTGCCAGCCTTCCGAAAGTTGCCAGCGTCTAAACAAAGAAAACTTTCGGAAGGTTCAATCATAAAAAAAGCTGATCCTCATGCAGGGTCAGCTTTTAATGAGATGAACGGAATTATGTTTAGCGTATTGTAATACCAGCGCCAACCGTGAATACAGAATTTGTTGCAAAACTGTAATCGGCATGAACGTTAATGAATAATAACAACAAGCGAGCGCCGACGGTAACGCGTGATTTGTCACTCCCCTTTATTTCAAATCCAGGAATTTTTTCTCCCTGCAGCGTTGGATCAGCTCCGGTGTAACTATAATCTGCAATTGTGAGGGTAGAACTTTCCATTTGGAAGCCGCCATATACTGTAAGAATAAAAAGTTTCTTGCTCACTTCGACTCCGTATGCATTCGCCGTACCAGTAAAAATATCTTGACCACCGGTTGATTGGAATGTTAATTTTTGTGTCATAAAATGAACGGAAAGATCAACCGGACAGAGAGGAATCCACTGGTCGATGCTGTATCGAAGTCCAAAACCCATAAAGTTGAATTTTCCGTAATCCTGGTAAGAGGTTGTCGGGAAATACCGAAGCATCAATTCTAAACCAAACGGTAATCCTAAATTTAGTTGCGGCATTGGTAAGGGAACGCCCAATGCACCCAAGGCATACCCGCCAGGAAGTACAAAAAGTGTATTATTACTAAGATCAAGACCAGTCAATTGTTGATAAATTCCATTTTTACCAGCATACAACGGAGTTACTCCATCTGTCGAATAGACTGTTGTTCCGGATTTACCATTGACAACGACATTATTTTTGTCGCCTATTGCTGTTGGAGCAGTTATAGAGGTTGCATATGGGTTGCCGGATTTTACCTGTACTTGAGTATTTGTATAGGCTACATAATTATTGCCAACTTTTGTAAACAATGAAGCACCTGATATTGGTGTAGGAATTGATGAAGCGTCTACATTTATTGCTGGTGGAAGATTTAGTGTATATGATTTGTCAGCATCTGTAGTATGTGACATGGCTAACTTTACACCAACATCGAAACCAAGAACGTCATGTAAGTCTGCTGAGTAATAAATCCCTGAATTCAAATCATTCCCCCAGCCGTTCAAAATTG
>Ga0364867_10888_pt1 | contig 10754 bp, 6 predicted proteins | sample ExccelAu500001D4_3_FD_206915 | JGI IMG/M metagenome (GOLD analysis project Ga0364867, IMG submission 206915) | Enriched cells from Trout Bog Lake Hypolimnion, Wisconsin, USA - BchlTB.Aug13.5000.01.D4 | ecosystem: Environmental > Aquatic > Freshwater > Lake > Hypolimnion/Profundal zone | place: USA...
TTGCCACATAAATTTTCCAGAGCTTGCTGAAAACATTGATGAAATTCTGGCCAATATGCACCGGAACGAAGTTACCCATGCATTGTGCGTGGGAGTTAATATGGCAAACTTTCCGGAAATTCAATTGCTCGCCGAGCAGTACGGACAAATCTACGCATCCGTTGGTGTTCACCCTGATTATGAGCTGGAAATCGAACCAACACAAGAATTGTTGGTACAGATGGCGCGGCACCCGAAAGTCTTAGCCATAGGAGAAACCGGCCTTGATTATTTTCGTCTGAAAGGAGATCTGGAATGGCAGCGAGAGCGCTTTCGCACCCATATACGTGCCGCAAAATCGTGTTTTAAGCCTTTGATTATACATACACGAGAAGCAGCGCATGATACATTGCACATTATGGCAGAGGAAGGAGCCAGTCAAATAGGCGGTGTCATGCACTGTTTTACCGAAAGTCTGGAAGTTGCACTTGCTGCAATCGAAATGAACTTCTACATCTCATTTTCCGGAATCGTTACCTTCAAAAAAGCCATCTCTGTAAAGGATGTAGCCCGACTTATTCCTCTTGATCGTATTCTGATCGAAACCGATGCACCTTATCTGGCACCCGTGCCTTACCGTGGCAAACTCAATCAACCCGCGTATGTGAAGCATGTGGCAGAGGAAATTGCCAAATTGAGGGGGATTTCTCTGGTTGAGGTAGGACAGGCCACCACTGAAAATTTTCGCCGTTTGTTTCTGGATCGAAGGCGCTAAAACTGGTTGCAGTCTTGGCGCGTGAGAAGGGGGTACAGGTATCCCCAAATAGTTTATTCTATCCCGACGATACCTTTCCTTATTTGTTCTGGCTGTGTGCGTGACGACCGGTTGTTTTTTTCTGTTCTTGCGATAATCCGGGCTTAACGCATTGTTTGCTGTTGAGATAAATTCTACGACGATGCGGTACCGGGGTAGTAAAGACAAATTGACTGAGATATTTATACAGTATATTTACACACTCAAGATTTGATCATGTATTAGACAGTTAATTTTACCATATTAGACTGTCCAATATGTAATAAAATATGGGTTGTTAGGTAGGTGATATTATATAACATGCTGGCTATAAAGTAGTATATGAATTTCCATTCTAATGATGCATTAATTATTCTTTTGAGAAATCCATCTTGACATAGACTGTATAATTATGTTCAAATGAACTGTCCAATAAGTTGAGAGGTAAAATATGTTGACCAGTTTTGAAGTAATGCAGGCAGCAAAAATTTCCCGTGCCACACTTAACAACTACATTTCGCAGGGACTGTTACCTCAACCACTTGTGAAGAATCCTGAGCCCGGAACTCAGACCCGCGCCCGACAGATTGGATATTTTCCAAACGATGTTTTGACGCGTCTGGATCATATCAGGCAATTAAAAAAAGATGGACAAACAATGGCAGATATTGCTGAACAGTTGGCAGTGTTACCTGAACTGGTTTCTGAAACCGGCAACGCGCTTTCTTTTGGGTTGCCTCATCAGCCGGTCACTATTCATAACAGAGGTTCGTCCCAGCATGTTGTGTCAGCCCAATCCAATATTCTTCGAGTTACTATTGACCATATCCCGTTTCCTGCCTATATGGTCAGTTACAACCTTGAGATTACGTGGTACAACGAAGAAGCCCGTACAGAATTGTTAGGAGACTTTGAAAGTCTTCCTGCGGACATTAAGGATCGCAATGTTCTGATGTACTTGCTTAAAGGGCGACTAGGCAAAAACATCGCCAATCATGAGGAGCTGCTTCAATTCTACCTTCAATTGGGTAAAGGACGTTTTTCGCGCAACGAATTGATGGCCGTTTTAAACGGCCAGTTTAATGCTCCATATATGCAAGGAGGGGAAACGCAGTCCAAGCCATGTTCCAGTGGCGCACTTGTTCAACTACCGCTCAATCTTCGCCTTGAAAATAACGAGGAGGTTCATTACAACGTCTATGCTTCTTACTACCGTGAAGGAATCCTTCTTATATATCACCCGAGTTATGCTGAAAGTGACAGCCTGCTTGGCCTGCTGGAACGTCGCGATGAGGTTATTCGTAACCTGCTAAAAAAGCGTCTCCCTGTACTGACAGATGTTGCTGTACTCGTAGCGGACTTGCAGAGCTCTGTACGTATTTGCAACGAACTGCCGCCAGAAGAATATTTTGAACTTATCAATCAGATATGGGCCACCATGGAGCCCATTTTCCGCAAATATTTCGGTACCCACGGTAAACATGTGGGGGACGGCATGGTGTACTATTTTTTCCCGCAACCCGACTGCAATTATGCCTTTAATGCCTTGTTATGCGCCGAGGAGATGAAAGCAACGATGCGCAAGATCAGCAAAGAATGGCAGTTGCGCAAGAATTGGCTGAATGAGCTATATCTCAATACCGGCCTAAATGAAGGACAGGAATGGTTGGGTATTTTTCATATTGAAACCAAAGTTGAATTTACTGTACTGGGAGGTACCATCAATCATGCTGCCCGTTTGTCAGATTTCGCCAGAAGCGGATCTATATGGGCAACCAAGAATCTTCTAAGCAAGCTATCTTCTGATGAACGAAAACGCATTAACTTCGGCATTCGTCGCCAGGATGTGGAAGGACGGGAAATCTTTATTGGTTCTACCTATTCCCGTATTGCAGAATTAGTGGATATCAACACCCCACGATATGAAAAGTTGTGTGACATTGCGACACTTCCTGTAACGGAGTTAATTGAAATAAAACCTAGCTAAACCCAGCAAGCTGGGGCCCAAAATGAAATGGCTGAGTAGCGCTTCGCATAACGCGGTATAGTTTGGGTGGATAAGTGTTTAACCATTGCTTTCTAATACTTCGCATAATGTATATTATGTCAAACCAAGATTGCAACGCTTTTTTCAAAAATCAAAGGATAATCGGTAAATCTAATTTCAATCCAATCATGCCAGTTGTGCCCTCGTCTAGTTTTCACTTAACTCATCCAACGGCAAGCAACTCTTTCCAGTCCGTAGTGTAATTCGGGGACTTACTCTCTCTGCGCATCGCCCAACGACATTGGGTGCCTGATGCAGCCAGAGTTAAACTTCCTGATCCCATTTTCTTATTGATCGCGTCCATGGTGCGAATCATGCTGGCCGACCTGGCTTGTTTGGCTGGATCATCGAACAAGGTAGGCTGGATTGTTTTCCTTGCTTGCAGGCCCATCAATAGCACGCCGCTTTTCTTGTAACGGAAACCCCTACGATAGATTGTCTTTAACCCATGGCATGCCGCACTTACCAATTTCATTGTATCGTCAGTTGGCTGGCTGAGCGGCACAACAATTGATTGCTGGTACTTCGCCTCGGCTTCCGTGAATTGGTTTGTGCGGATATATACACACAAACTAGTCGCCACTGAACCATCATGCCTTAGTTTCTCGGCTGCACCGGTTGTATAATAAGCAATCGATTCAATGAGCTCTTCAAGTTCCGTTACTGCGGCTCCAAAGGAACGGGACACCATGATTTGCTGCCGTGGGGTGCCTGCGTCCTCAAGCTCAATACATGGGGTGCCGTTGAGTTCATTGACCGTCCGGGACAGGACGACCGAAAACTGGCTACGGATTTTATCTGCACTGGTAGTGCGTAAATCTTCGACTGTTTTGATACCCATATTCAAGAGCTTTCTGGAGATATTTGGCCCAACTCCCCATACCTCCTTCACCGGGATACCGGCAAAAAGCGCCCTGCCTTCCACTTTATCCATCTGTCCGAAGTCGCATACACCATCGTTGCCAGACAGTTCCTTCTTGGCGCAATGGTTTGCCAGCTTGGCAAGCGTCTTGGTATCGGCAATACCGACGCAGACCGGAATTCCGACATTGCGTTTCACGGTTTGCCGAATTGTCTGGCCATAGGCCATCAGCGATTGCGGGTCAAAGCCACTCAGATCGAGAAAGCATTCATCAATAGAGTAGATTTCTTGCCTCGGCGAGAATGTTGAAAGTATGGACATTACCCGTGCCGACAAGTCGCCATAGAGTGCGTAGTTGCTCGAATACGCGATGATGCCGTGTTGTTTGGACAGTTTCTCCAGCTTGAACCATGGTTCAGCCATCTTGAGGCCCAGCGCTTTTACTTCATTGGAACGGGAAACAACACAGCCATCGTTATTAGAAAGCACCACAACCGGCTTAGCTTCCAATTTTGGGTTGAATACCCGCTCGCAGGACACGTAGAAATTGTTGCAATCAACGAGAGCGAGTGGCACAGCAGAAGCCCTAAACGAATTTTTTCACCGTGGAGGTCACCACACCCCACACCTGAAACTCTTGATCTTCCTTGAGTTCGACCTCCTTGAAGCGCGGGTTCTCCGGCTTAAGGATGACCTTGCTACCGTGTTTGATCAGGCGCCTGAGCGTCAGTTCACCGTCAAGCACCGCGATCACAATGTCGCCGGATGACGGGGTAAGTGATTTGTCCACCACGAGCAAATTGCCATCAAAAATCCCCGCCTTCACCATGCTGTTTCCCGTTGCACGCACGAAGAAGGTCGATTCTTTATGTTGGACAAGGTGTTCGTCCAAGCTCAACCTGCTCTCGATATAATCATCGGCAGGAGATGGGAATCCGGCTGCAACTTTATGGCCGAACATAAGGTTGACAAAGGGGCTGATTGCCCATTGCGGGTGACATGATGGAGGTTTGCTGTAATAGGAAACTCATGGGAATTCGCGAGAAGAACGATAATCGCATTGTATGGAACGATCGTTCTTTTGTCAATCAAAGCACAGCAAAGTACAACTGGCCTGACAAGACAGTTGGTTAGAACTGGCCACAGGTGCCGTAAAGGTATCTATTTATTAATAGGAAAATTTTCGTCAGCAATCAACTGAAAAACAGCACCGGAGGGAGATCTGCATTCACCAACCGCGCGCCTGAACTCAAACAGAAACTCGCAACTTAATTGTTGTCCGTTGTCAGAAGTCAAGTGTGCGCGCGCCGAATTCGAAGAAAAAGTCGTTACGGTATCGCTGGGCAAGAGCCGCCGTCCTGATAGGGTTTGAGAAACTGCGGCTCCACTGGGAACAATGTAAAACCCGTTGAAAACGTGTCCATCTACCGTTACCTCGATTCGCTGGCTATCCTGAAATAACGTACCCGGTTGAACCCTGGAATTGGAATCAATAAGTTGAAACGGCACCGGTAACGGTATCGTACAACCGGTCACAACGGTAATCAGGCTGACCGCAAGAGTATTCAGAACTTTGGACATTCTTGCGTCATTTCTGATAGTTGTTAACTTGATTATGTTTCACGGCTTCTGCAATATTCATGCCTTAGTGATCGCGACCACGGTCGTGCTCTTCTCCTTGGCGATCATTTCTGCGGTCTTCACGATGTTCATCCCTGTGTTCATCCCTGTGTTCGTCCCGGCGTTCTTCCTGGCGGCCACGATGTTGCTCCTGGTATCGAGGAACATACTCCCGGTTATACCAGTTGTCTTGAACAAAGAAAACCCGCTCGCCGCAAGCGTTGTATTCGCGGCAGTGCTTTTTCCAATGTTTGGCATACTTCGGAGGCACCCGTAAATAGATCGGGGGGCGATCCATTGGAACTTGTTCGATTGCTATTGGTTGAGAATAGATTACTTGAGGTTGCGAAAAGTTGCCGATGTCGATTTGACCATAAAAACCGGGTTGTCCAATACTGATCGAGACTCCAACGTCAGCAGCAAGTGCGGGTACGGCAACGGTGGCAGCAACTACTGCCGCTGCAATCAGAAAACTTTTCATGTTGAATCTCCTTTTGGTTAGTAATTATTGACAAAGAATATTATAATATTAATTATCAATATATTATAAAATACTCTTATATTATTACATTAAGATCATGACATAGAGGCGATCTGTAATGCATTGGCTGGCAACTACCCTGCCACCTGAAAGCTATTCCACAATACTTACTTGCATATTCCAAGCTGCTGTGTATCGGCACAGATGGCAGGCGGACAATCCTTTGCCAAATAAAAACCCGGGTAATAGGTTAAATAACCAGTGAAATTATATGGTTATTCCAACGATTAAAATTCTTGCCTCCCTGCCATAATTGTTTTACAGGACATCAAGACCTGCAACGAAGAGGAAAAATCCGAGTCCCCAAGAATGCCGGAAAATTCCCGCTACAAAAATTAAACGCTCTCGCGAGGGCGTTTTTTTTGACAAGTAACTCGTACACGAATCCCACATTATTGTTGCCACCCTCCTCCCAGTGCCACGAACAAGTCAGCGACTGCACTACGCTGCGCTCTTTCGGCATCCGAGCGGTTCAACTGGGCTTGCAGGTAGCTCTGTTCCACATCCAGCAATTCGAGATGGCTAGTTATGCCGGCTTGATAACGCAGTTCGGCTTGCTTGTAGGCTTGTGCCAGAGCTTCGCTGCGTGTGCTTTCAGAAACCAGCACCTGCCGTGCGGATTGCAGAGCAGTCAGGGCATTATGCACATCGGCGAAGGCACTGGCGACGGCTTGCTTATATTGAATCAACGCTTGGTCCCGGAGAGCTTCGGCTACATCCACCATATAACCTGTGCGACCCGCATTGAAGATCGGTTGGCTAACCCCGGCGGCGAATTGAAAGGTTCCCGCCGGGCCGCTGAATAAATTGGCGAACGCAACGCTTTCACTACCGAGAAACGAGGTCAGGGTTATCGAGGGGAAAAACTGTGCACGGGCAACGCCGATACGGGCGTTCAATGCTATCAAACGCTGCTCGGCATCTTTCAGATCGGGTCTGTGCAACAACAATTCTGCAGGCAACCCATCCGGCACCGATATTACCGGAAGGGACGGGCTGCCGCGATGCAAGTCACTGTTCATCACATCGCGTGGAGAGCGTCCCAGCAGCAGGGTTAGTGTAGTTTCCTGTTTGTCGCGTGTCTGGATTATCGAGGCAAGTTGCGATTGCACGGTGGCCGTATCGGCTTCGGCCTGATGCAGGTCATATTCGGAAATCACGCCGACCTCAAGCTGTTTCCTGTTGAGCGTGAGTCTTTCCTGGCGACCTGCAAGCACGCGGCGGATTGCGGCTTCCTGCACATCCATTGAGACAAGGCTGAAATACTGCTGCGCCACTTGTTTGGTAAGGGTAAGGAGTACCGCATCCCTGGCAGATTCCGCGCCAAGCAAATCAGCGCGTGCAGCTTCACTGGCACGGCGGAGTTTGCCCCACAAGTCAAGTTCATAACTTGCATCCAAATTGGCATTCGATAAATTAAGGGTGCGGGGCGATGTCGTCTGCATGGCTGCCAAGCTGCTCTGAGTACGGCTCTCCGCAACGTTTGCACTGACAGTGGGATAGGTGTCAGCCTTGGTTATTCCCAACTGGGCGCGAACCTCCAATACATGCGCGGCAGCCACCTGGATGTCTGCGTTATGAGCCAATGCCTCATCTTCGATCTGATCGAGTGTGGCATCGTCGTAGAGATGCCACCACTGTTGATTTGTGGGGCTAATTTTCCGGATAGTGTCATCTTGCTTCGCTGGCCAACTTTCCGGCAACACCATCTCCGGACGCTTATAATCCGGCCCGACGGCACATGCCACCAACAGACAAACGGGAAGCAGGAGAGCAAATGCATTCACATTCCTATTAAACTTACTCATGACGATCCTCCTGATGCTGCCGCGCATGGCCGGGGAAGAACCGACGGATCACCACGAAGAAAACCGGTACAAGGAAAACTGCCAGCACGGTAGCGGTAATCATGCCCCCCATCACACCGGTGCCTATGGCGTGACGACCATTGGCACCCGCGCCGGTGGAAATCGCCAGGGGCAACACTCCGACAATGAACGCGATGGAAGTCATCAATATCGGGCGGAACCTCAGGCGACAGGCTTCCAGCGTAGCGTCCAGCACGCTATGTCCCTTGTCCTGAAGATCGCGGGCGAACTCGATGATCAGGATGGCGTTTTTAGATGACAGACCAATGATGGCGATCAAACCTACCTTGAAATACACATCGTTGGGCAAGCCGCGCAAAGTCACCGCCAGCACGGCACCGAGTATGCCCAATGGCACAACCAGCAGCACCGCAGCCGGAATCGACCAACTTTCATAAAGGGCTGACAGGCAAAGGAAAACCGCGATTACAGACAGCCCGAACAGGAACGGTGCCTGACTGCCGGACAAGCGCTCCTCTAACGAGGTACCGGACCAATCGAAGCCGAAGCCGGGCGGCAATTGTGCCGCAACCTGCTCCATCGCCTCCATCGCTTCTCCGCTGCTGTGTCCCGGTGCAGGGCCTCCCGAGATTTTCATCGCAGGCACGCCGTTGTAGCGATCCAGTTTCGGTGACCCTACAATCCAGTGCGGCGTGGCGATTTCAGATAATGGCACCATCCCGCCTTGGGCATTCCTCACTGGCAGGCGCAGGATCTGCTCTGGTGTAGCGCGTGTGCCCGGTTCTGCCTGCATTTGCACACGCAAGATACGTCCCTGGCGCACAAAATCATTGATGTAAGCGACGCCCAGAACCGATTGCAGCGTATCGTTCAGGTTGGCAATATCGATGCCCAGAGCACTGGCTTTCAGGCGGTCAATATCCAGCAATAACTGTGGAGCAACCTCCTGCCCTTCCGGCCTTACTCCGGCAAGAATCGGATTCTTCGACGCAAGACCCAAGGCCATGTTGCGTGCATCGAGCAATTTCTCGCGCCCCTGACCGGTACGATCCTGTAAACGGAAATCAAAACCGCCCAGTGCGCCCAATTCTGGAATCGGCGGCACGTTGACCGCGAAAATCATCGCTTCTTTGATGCGGAACAACGCCATGTTGGCGCGTCTCACAATCGCTGGCGCCGAACTGTCCTGACTGGGCCGGCTATCCCAGTCCTTCAGGCGAATAAAAGTAATAGCTGCATTCTGGCCTCGACCAAAGAACGAAAAACCTGCCACACCGACCACATGCTCCACTTCGGGTTGCTTGAGGTAGAACTGTTCGACTTCGGAGAGCACTTCAAGCGACCGTTCCCTTGTAGCGCCCGGAGGCAACTGGATAACGCTGATAAAGTAACCTTGATCTTCATCCGGCAGGAAGCTGCTGGGCAAATGTGAGAATAGCCAAGCCATGGTAGCCACGAGAAGGGTGGCGACCAGCATAAAGCGCCCGGTGCGCTGCAATATTTTGCCGATGAGGGATTTGTAACCTGTAGTGGTGGCCGCGAAGAATCGGTTGAACCAGCCGAAAAAACCTTTCCGGGCTTGCGGCGTTCCTGCAGGATGATGCTTCAGCATTGTCGCGCATAAGGCCGGTGTCAAGGTCACCGCCATGAGTGCCGAGAACATCATGGTAAGAACCAGAGTGACAGCGAATTGGCGATAGATCACACCGACCGATCCTCCAAAAAATGCCATGGGCACGAATACGGCTGACAGCACCAGTGTAATTGCAACGATGGCGTTGAAGATTTGATCCATCGCCTTGCGTGTGGCTTCGCGCGGCTGAAGCCCCTCCTCGCTCATGATACGTTCCACGTTTTCCACTACCACAATAGCATCGTCGACCACGATACCGATAGCCAGCACCATCGCAAACAGGGTCAACACGTTGATTGAATAGCCAAACAGGTAAAGGCCGACAGTAGCGCCGGTCAAGGCAATCGGTACGACAATAGCCGGGATACAAGTTGCGCGCAGATTGGCCAGGAACAGGTACATCACCATGAATACCAGAACCATCGCTTGCGCCAAGGTCAACAGCACTTCACGGATTGATATTTCCACAAATTTGGAGGTGTCGTAAGGCACTACCCATTGAACCCCAGCGGGGAATGATTTCGACAATTCCGCCATTTTTGCCTTGACCGCTTTGGCAGTATCCAGGGCATTGGCACCCGGCAGCAGACGCACCGCAACGAAAGCGGCAGGCTGACCATCCAGGTGTGCGTCAATGGAGTAGTCCTGCGCGCCCAATTCCACCCGTGCAATATCCTTGACCCGTACTGTGGAGCCATCCGCATTTGCCTTGACGATCACATTGCCGAATTCTTCCGGCGTGGACAAGCGACTCCTGGTGACAATAACCGCATTCAACTGCTGACCGGGAGCGGCGGGAACCTGCCCCAACTCCCCGTTCGCCAATTGCACATTCTGGGCGCGAACCGCAGTCGAAACATCACCCGGCGTAAGATTGTAAGAATGGAGCTTGTCCGGCTTCAGCCACAAGCGCATGGAGTATTCGGTACCAAACAGTATTGCCTCACCCACGCCCGGCACGCGACGGATATTCTCCAGCACGCTGGTAGCCATGTAACTGCCCAGCCCCACGTAGTTCAGGCTCTTGTCCGGCGAGAAAATCGATACGAACATCAGATAATTGCGCGCCGATTTGACTACTGTCACTCCCAATCTGCGCACGTCATCCGGCAAGCGCGCTTCCACCCGCTTGATACGATTTTGCGTCTCGACCGAGGCCACATCCAGATTGGTGCCCGCATCAAAAGTCAAGGTGATGGTGCCTGTACCCTGTTCGGAGGCCGACTCCACATAAATCAGATGCTCAATACCGTCCATCTCCTGCTCGATCATGGAGACAACAGTTTCCTCGACTACCTGGGCGGAAGCACCGGGATAGTTGACAGTAATGGCCAGCGCCGGCGGCGCAACCGAAGGATAGGAGGAAACCGGCAAATTGCGCAGGGCCAGCCCGCCGCCGATCAAAATAAGCAGCGCGATAACCCATGCAAAGATCGGGCGGTCAATAAAA
>Ga0364867_10775_pt2 | contig 10737 bp, 2 predicted proteins | sample ExccelAu500001D4_3_FD_206915 | JGI IMG/M metagenome (GOLD analysis project Ga0364867, IMG submission 206915) | Enriched cells from Trout Bog Lake Hypolimnion, Wisconsin, USA - BchlTB.Aug13.5000.01.D4 | ecosystem: Environmental > Aquatic > Freshwater > Lake > Hypolimnion/Profundal zone | place: USA...
CGGCCGACACGCACCGAATAGCCCTCCGGCGGGCAAAGAAAATGGCGGTCAGCAGAGGATCTGCCGACCGCCATTTTTGAAGGTTAGAGGTTAGAACCGGAAGCGTCCTGCGAACTGCCAGTCGCGCGGAACAATCTGCTGGTTCTGGCCGTTGACGATGCCGTAAGTGGCGCTGTTCCATCCGGTGCCGCCCACGTTGAAGAAGGTGGAGTTGGTGGCGTTGGTCACGTCCGCCTCGAACTGGAACGTGAGGTGGAGGGTTGCGGTTTCACGGATATTGAAGGTACGGCGAAGGCCCAGGTCAACATCCCACCATCCGGGGCCGGTGAGGCCGTACGAAGCGCTACGGCCTGCGTTGCCCATCTTATAGGTGTAGCTGCAGGAGTAGGTATTGTTGACGGCGGACGAGTCGGGGCATTCGAAGGCTTTGTTGTTGAGATACTGGATTTGGTTGAAGTTGGAGGCATTCGATCCAGGACCGCGGCCCCATCTGCCATTGATGCGCGCCAGCCTCTTGTTGAAGCCTGGGACGAGGTCTGGAATACAAGTTCCCTGGCCGGCGGAACCGCTGGCGTTACAGCCGGACCAAGTGACCTGGAGCGGATTTCCATCGCGATACTTGTAGATGCCGTTGAACTCCCAGCCTCCGGCGATCATGCCAACCATGCGGTTGGTGGCGAAGAAGGCCTGGCCACGACCGAAGGGGAACTGATAGACCCAGGTCAGGTTGATGGCGTTGGTCTGATTGGATGTTCCCAAGGCGCGGTCCACACGGTTTGCGGACATATTCTGGATGTAGTTTCCATCCTGAGGACCGACGGGAAACTGGGTCCTGTGGATGCCTGTGTCGTCGATCTCCTTGGCGCGCGTGTAGTTCATGAAACCGGAGAGATTATGCCACGGGCGCTGGGTGACGGAGACTTGCAGCGAGTTGTAATTTGCGTTTCCAGTATTGCCCCAGAGATCGGTGAATGTGCCGAACTGGGGGAAGGTCCGGAGAGATTGGAAGATGGTTGCAGAGCTTCCGGTCCACAGTGGGTAGGGAGGCGTGGCGCCCGCGAAGCCGAGGGCGGTGATGGCGGCCCCATTGACTCCTGGATGGCTGCCACTGTACTCCTGCGCATAGTCAGGCGAGATGGTGTTGATCGCGGGACCGCGGCCTGAGCCACCGGGCAGGAAGTGGGTCTGCGTGCCGGAATAAGCGATGGTGAGGACGGCCTTCTTGTTGAGCATCCGCTGAACCTGAAGGCTGTAGCTGATGAACTGCGGGCCACGGCCACCAAAGTATGGGTCGGCAAAGTTGACCGCCCCTGGGGTGCAGGTAAAGCCATCCGAGGTGCCGCAGCCATAATCGTTCAAGTGGTCGGGGAAGTAGCTGGTGAAGTTGTAGTTGCCTGTGGACTGCAGCGGATTGACACTGACTCCGGGCTGGGTCCAGGGAGGAAGTGCGGAATAGGAACTGCAGGTGCCCGCCGCGACGCACGGGATGAGTGGGCCCGGGAGGCCGTTAATCTGTGTGGGGTTGGTTCCCTGAATCGGGAAGGCATAGACCGCGTTGGAAGCTGAGTTCGTGTAGGCAGGATCCAGGAAGAACGATGCATTGCCGGTGGTTGCTCCGGGCTGGCCCCAGGTGGTGGACGCCTGGAATTCTCCATTGTTCCCTGTTGCCTGGGTGGCTCCAGCTCCGCCGCCAACGCCACCGGAGTGGGTGAGCGTCATGCCGAAGGAACCGCTGATGACCGTGGACGGGGTGTAGGCGTAGGCAAAGCCCAAGCGCGGCTGGAAGTTGTCGTTATAGGGGTGAACCGGGGTGTGGCAGTGGCAGGAATAAGGCGCGTATGCGGCGTATGCCTGAGCGGCCGTTTGAGTCGACGTGGCGGCGTAATTGTTGGGGTCGGCGGTGCCGGCATACATCAGCACTCCGGGGACGCCAACGATGGGATTGATGATGGATGGGTTGAGGAACGCGATGCGGTCGTGGACTTCGTGGTAGGGCTGGAGGTAATCGTATCGGAGTCCGATGTTGAGGGTGAGCTTGGGGCTAACCTGCCAGTTATCCTGAATATAGGGTGACATCGGTCTGTATCGTGCTCCGACGTCCTGGATAGTCTGGGTCTTGACGTTGCCGGTATAGACCGCTCCCGCAAGAAAATCGGCGTAGGCATGGCCTTCCAGACCATTGCCCGGGCAAGGGAGATAGCCGCCGACGGTGCAGGGCTGCGTATCATAGGCCTCGTAGTTGAGGCTGACTGGCTGACTGTAACCACCAAAGCTTCCGCCGTTGGTCTCCAGCCACTGCACCTGGACGCCGAAGGTGAAGTTATGGCGGCGCTTGATCCAGGTGAGGTTGTCCTGGAGGGTGTAGGTGTTGGTGCCGACGGGGCCGGTACTCGCCGTAGAGTTCCAGGTGGTGGGCGCCGTGGGACCGGATCCTGCGGAGAAGCTCACCGTGGGCATGTCTTCAGAGGCGTTGCCCTGGGGCAGGTTGGTGATGCCGGCGTTGGTGGCGGTATTGGCCGTGCCCTTGGTCAGCGGGAATCCTTGGCCCCAGTTACGGGTGTATCCATAGCTGAGCGAATTGATGAGGGACTGCGATGCGATGTAGGTGTACTTCATGATACCGGTGGCCGTCTTCTGGTTGGTATAGGTGCCACCGGCATAGGGCATGGGGAGTTGGTTGTAACTGGAGTAGGCAGGCGCGCCGCCGTAGCCCACCAGACCGCCGAGGGATGTAAGCGAGAACTTGTTGCGCGCATTGATGGTGTAGTCGAGCTTGAGATCGACGGTGTAGTCGCTGTTCGCCTGAGGAAGAACGGCAAGATAGTTGTTGAAGGTCGAGAGATTAGTGGGCGGCGGAAGCGCGGCCTCCAACGCCTGCGAGATGCTGGAGATGGTCGACGGCTCCATGACGTTGTAGGTGGGCACCCCGTTGAGCAGTCCATAGAAGGGAGCGCGCCCGAGGAACGGGCCGGTTTGCGGATTCACGATATAGGCTACGGTGGTGCCTAATGCATCGGTGAAGTTACCCGCGCGATTGTTCAGGGTGGGGATGGTGATGTAGAGAGGGGTATTGCTGATCTTGGTGTACTTGTATCCTTCGTAGCTGACGAAGAAGAAGAGCTTGTCCTTGAGGACGGGGCCGCCGATCGAGGCGCCGTAGGAGTTCTGGTGCTCGCCGGGTTTTCCTGCAAAACCTGTTGCCGCAGGCACCTTGGAGAAGAAGCCCCAGGTGTCAAACATGGTATTGCGGATGAAGTCGAAGACGGTGCCGTGGAACTGGTTGCCACCGGAGTTGATGGTGTAGTTGGTAACTCCAGCGCCGCCGAACGAAGTGGACGCGCCGCTGGTCTGCACGGAGAACTGGTTGACGGCATCGACCGAGACGGCATTGGCGACGGCGGTACCGCTGCCCTGGGCGGCGATATTGGATACGGGCATGCCCTCGACGTAATTGGCGTTGAGGTTGGCCTGTCCGGTGCCTCCATAGATGCCCGAGGCCCCTGCCGTTGATCCCTGGTTGGTACTGTTGGTCGGATTTTCCTGCACGCCGGGCATCAGATACTGGAAGGCGGTCGGATCGCGCGGGCCGCCGTTCATGGAAAGCGGCAGCGAAGTATAGAGCTGATTCTCGATGGTTCCGCCCAGCGTGGCATCCGTGGTATCCAGGTACGGCGGAGCGTCCGTGACCGTGATAGTGGTGTTCTCGCCGCCGACAGTGAGCTTGAGGTTCAAGCCGAACATGGAGGCGTTGTCGACGTTGACGTTCTCCTGGAGCAGTCTTTGGAATCCCTTGGCGACGACCTCGACATTATAGGTGCCGACCTGCAACGGCTGGATGGTATAGTTCCCCGAGTTGCCAGTTGTTTGAGTGGTCGCAACACCGGTGTCGGTATTGGTGGCGGTGACCTCCGCCTTGACAACGACTTTGCCGTCGGGATCGGTGACGATCCCCGTGATGCCGCCGCCGCTGGTAGATTGCGCGTGGAGCGGCAAGCCGCCGAACAACGCCAGGCCGCAGAAGACCATCAGGCAGGCGCAGAAGGTGGCGAAGCGTTGTGCGAGAAGACGGCGAGAAAACCCGAGCGGCAAATATCCAACTGTCGTGATGCGATACATAGTTTTGCTCCATCTGAATTTGCGCTGGAAGGCGTTGGGCTGGGATTCCGGTTGTTTCCGGTTAAAGCGTCCCCCAAAAAAGCCTTGCGCCGGTGACTAGAAATCTGAAAATGCTGATGAGCCGGAACGCGAACACAGTATTTGTTTACAGGCTCGCTTGTCAATAAGAAAATGTTTTCCCATGGAAACGGTTGGAGACGGTCGAGCGGCCCTGCTGTGGGCGATGCCCGACCGGGAGCGGGCTGGGGACCACCCGGAAGATTTAAGTTTTCAAAGCTTCACCTGCCATGGTACTTTGATTTCGCCCCGATTCAACACCGAAATTGTGTTTTCTGTGTTTTCATCGACAAGTGGGCGAGAGCGCGCTTGGTTCGTTTCCGAATGGACGGCGACCATCCCGACTCGGAAACCGGACAGTGGGGCCAACCTGGAGAGAATAATCCCTAGCGAACTACACCGCGGTGTTGCGCAGACTGGCGAACCGGACGGGGGTGTACGCCCGGCGGGCGGGTGCCTGGAGAAGAAGGCTATGCGGCTGGGCTGCAGGATCTTCGCGGTGTTGGCCCTGATCGCGGGCGTCGGGTGCCTTGTGGCACATGGGACGGGATCGGTGCGGCCATCAGACCTCTCCGGGGCTGCAGCCAGGCAGCAAAGTTCAGTGGGGCCGAACGGCACCACGCTACAAGCGGCCTCGCGAGAGATGGCGGAGGTCTCCAGCAATCTTCAGCCGGGCCCAACGGCCAGCGTGGCCGAAATTGTCAAGCAGGACGCCATCAATAGGCAGCGCGCGGATCAGGCCGCCATTAACAATAATATGTTAGGCGCGCTGGATATCTCTTTGGCAGCAATGAAAAGACCGGCTGTTGCAGCCGGCGAGTCTGGGGGAAAAGGTGACAACTAGACCCTTCTATCCGTGAGGCATGCGCGTTTGAAGATTTCTCTTGCAAGTGACTTCTGCGAACGCGTAGTATGCCGCATATTTTGGAAACTGTTTCCTGAGGGAAATCAGCCAGGGAATTTGTCGGCGGTTGGGAGCTTTGCTGCTCAACCTGCTGGACCGCAAATGCACTTATCAAGGATCAGGTGACCCCGATGCTCTTCCGCAAACACATCGTTTCGACGCGAACTCTCTTGCAACTGACCGTGGTCATGATTTTCTGCCTGGCCGCAGTAGGAGCGGCCGTTGCCGCTAACAGTGGCAATCCGCCGTTGCTGGTTCCGAATGTGATCCAAACGGTCGCCGGCAATACACAGTTCACCTCGACGGGAACTGTGATAGCCGGCTATGGAGGCGATGGCGGCCCGGGCGTGCCGACGGTCAATAATTATACGTCCCTCTCGCTGTATCCGACGATGAACTTGCCGGAGTCGACTGCGGTTGACTCGGTTGGAAACGTTTATGTCACCGACCAGACCAACGCTCTCATCCGCGAGGTCAACTACCAGACGGGAATCATCAACAACATCGCGGGCGTCACTCCCCATGGCTGCAGCGGTTTATTGTCCTGCATATCGACCAGCGGCTGCGCGGACGGCGTTCCAGCGTATCAAGCCAAGATCGGTGGCAAAGTCATGGGCATTGCCGTTGACGCGTACGGCAACGTCTACTTCGACGATATCACCAGCTCGACCGTCTCCATGATCTACCACGGCGGCACGCGGGTTGCGGACTTCATCGCGCGGGTGAATCCGGCAGCGGCACCGACAGCAGCAGCGGTGAAGGTGGGTTACCTGTATCACATCGGCGGAGTCATCAACCTGAGCACGTGCTCTGGCACCATCACGCCCATCACGGACAATGCGCCGGCATTCCAGGACTTAAACAATGCGACCGCCTTCCCCAACACGGGCGCCGACATGAACGCCCCTGGGCTGGTTTCCCTGGACAGTGCGGGAAATATTTATATTTCGGATGTCAATAACCACTTTACGCGCGTGATCAACACTCAGGAGACCCCGCAGACCTTCTTCCAGTACACAGTGCAGCCCGGCTACATGCGGGTGATTGAGGGCTGCAACGCGGCCGTGACGACTCCCTGCCCAGGCCTCACCACGACTGCGGTGGGCACGGGCATCAATGGTCCGGCGAATGCGATGGTATTCAGCAGCCAGTACGTGGCCGGCCAATCCGACATGTATGGCAACCTTTATCTGATGAATGGAACCGGCAGCGGCACAGCGCCTCCGGGAATCTACGCTCCGGCGATCTATGCTGGCGGCGCTCCCCTCACCAACCTTCTGACCGTTGAGGCGCCGTTCCTGCAATCCGTCTATGGCGCGAGCGAGACAGTCTATCCGATTCCAGGCGGCGACCTCGGCACACCGAATGAGATCCCGCTGACCTATGGCAATGCGTACATCTCGATCGGCGACCCGGTGCTGGTCAGCAGTCTGCCTAACAACTATCCGAATGTGCTTGCCGTTACCAACGAAGACCTGGACATTCGCGCGAGTTCGCTGAATGCCGACAATTTTGGGTCGTTCTGGTACATGGACAACCACTATCCGGAGATGTCGCGTATGGACCAGTTCACTTCGGATGCGACCGGTATCTGGGGATCGGCCCACTACCGCGCAGTAGCATCGATCGCCGGTCTGAACACGGTTCAGAACGTGAATGCGGACGGTTCGAACCACAACACCAGCAACTACAATCAGCCGGCTACGTTCACGAATCCGTGGGACTGCGTCTATGGCGCGTCCGGCTCCCCGTGGATCTCGGGTCCGCAGAGCTACACCCCTCTCGGGGATGGCTGCACCGCAATCCTGTCTTACATCTCCGGTAACGGCAGATACAACTCCGTAAGCGATTCGCTGGGGAACATCTACGACGACGAAGGCAACGAGAATGTGGTTCGTGAGCTCACGGTCGGCACTCAGTTCCCGGTGACAGCGGTTGGAACAACCACTCCAGTGACGCAGGGAATCCAGGTGCATTTCGATGCGACGAACATTCCCGTCACCGGTGGCGCAGGAACTACGGTATCGGTTCCCGACGGTCCCAACCTAGGGTTTACGACGACGGCATTTTCGATTGCGGCCGGAGCCGGGGACTTTAGCATCGACACGACTACCCCGGAATTTCCGATGGGGTCAATTTTCAACAGTTCCGCCAACTCATACGGGCAGACTCCCAAGACTGCCAACTTCGCTTTGTACCCGGTGTATGGATCATCGGGACTTCCCACCTGCACGCAACTGGGGCTCTCCTCGCCTGACAACAGCTGGGATTGCGAAGTGTATGTGAAGTTCACACCGACGGCGCCGGGGTTGAGGACAGGGGCACTGGTGGCAACCACTGCGAACGGGTCCGTCTACACCTTCCAGCTTACCGGTATCGGCACGGGCGGGCAGTTAGCGATCGATGGCGGCGCGCAGGCTGCGGTTACGATTACGGGGACCGCTCTGGGTACGACCTCGTCGGTTGCTGTGAACTCGGGTGGCACGGTCTACATTGCCGATCCGACGAACAACCGAATTGTGGTTAAGCCTGTCAGCGGGAGCCAGACAGCCATTGGTCCCAGCATCGTGGTCACTTCGCCGGTCTTCGGCCAAGGGTCCACCGGCGTCGTCCAGACATTGGTTAACCCGAAGGGCGTGGCGCTGGATGCGGCGGGCAATGTCTACATCGCCGACACCGGCAACAACCGGGTCCTGGAGTACAACCCTGTAACCGCTACAGCAATCCTGCTCGGCCAGTATCTCTGGATTCCGGGCGCAGCTTGCGATGGTGGCGCTTCCACGACAACGGCGGTCACGAACTGCGTATTCAAAGGATTTACTTCGGGGACTGCTACCCAGAATCAATCCATCGCCGGTGGAAACATCGGTGGAGTCAACACAACGGCTGAACCGGGAGGATCTGTAACCGCTACGGTTGCTCCTCCGCAGTACAAGTTCAAAGCCCCTCAGGGCCTTGCGGTCGACGCGTGGGGTAACGTCTACGTTGCCGATACCGGCAATGCAGTGATTGTGGAGATTCCCGCCAGCACGGCGCTAGGCGGCGCAGTACAACTGCTGCAGTACACCGGTGCGCCTACGTTCACAGCACCGGTTGCGGTTGCGGTTGATTCCAAGGGCTTTATCTACGTTGCCGACCAGCAGAATGTGGCTGGAGAGGTTGCTCGCATCCCACCGGGCGGCGGCGACCTGCAACCTGCATCAACTTCTGGCACGTCTGCGCTGAGCGTAATTACGACCCTTCCGCTGTATGGCGGCCAGGGCATCAGCACTCCGAACGGAGTTGTGGTGGATGCGGGCGGAAACGTCTATGTCTCGGACAGCTCCGGCAACGCGGTTTGGGAGGCGCCTGCAGTGGGCCCGCCCACTGGCAATCCGTTCATGCTCAGCTTTAGTGGGTTGAGTTCTCCGGCAGGCCTTGCCCTGGATGCGAATGGAAACCTGTATGTTGCGGACTCAGGAAACAAACAAGTCCTGGTCATGAACCGCACGAACCCGACCGTTCCGTTCGGGATCGTGCCTCAGGGCCTGACGAGTGCTTCGGGTGTAGCCGGCACGCCGTCGGGATGCCCGATACTCGGAGGCAACTCACCTTGCACTGGCGTGTTGACGGTGACCAACATCGGCAACAAGCCAGTCACGCTGGCCTCGCCCTTCCTGGGGGCAACCGGGAATGCAGCATTCAGCGTCACAACCGCGGGTCATTTGACGACATGCGCCAGCCCGATTCCGGTGGGAACAACCTGCACTATCTCACCGCTCTTCACTCCAACGACCAACGGCTTGAACAACGCGACCGTGACCGTCAATGGCACTCAGTCGATCGCCTTGACAGCTAACGGCGCCAACCCTGAGGTCGGCATCATTCTGACTCCCTCGAACGGCACTGGAACGGCGCCGAACTACACCTCGAGCGCGGCAGCGGAGACCATCACCGCGACCGTAAGTCAGCCTCACACCACAGGAGCTCCCACGCCCACCGGCACGGTCACCTTCTCTTACGTGATCGACGCTGGCACAGCGAACAACACGACCGCCAATCCTAACCAGTGCGGAGCGCCAGGCACCTCTGGGCCGGTTACTCTGGTCGGAGGCGTGGCAACCTATACCATGCCTACGCTTGCGCAGGGCCTGGTCTACACCGTCAGCGCGGTCTATACCCCAGGTGGATCCGATACGACCGACAGCATCACGAACGCAACTCCGATCGTGCTCACAGTTCCGGGAATCACGGAACAGGTGAATGCGACCTCGGTCTCCTACACCTACGGGCAGGCGGTTCCTGCAATCACCGGAACAGTCACTCCTCCTCCAGCAACGGGGGTGACCTACACGTTCACCAGCGGCGCCAGCCAGTATTCAGCGATCGGCGTCTATCCCGTTCAGGTCGTCTTCACGGGTGGAAACTTCTGCAGTTATGGTTTCCCGATTGCGTACATCTCGGGGACGTCAGGTCCTCAAGCGAACGTGACTGAAAGGGCGGCTCCTCTCACCGTCGTGGTCCCCGCATACACGACGGTCTACGGAGCTGCTGCCTTCAATTATGCCTCAGGGATGGTGATCACCGGAGCCGTGGGCACCGACCTCGCTAAGTTGAGCGCGACGTTCACGCCAGTTGATTCCTCCATTCTGGATGTGGTTCCAGGATCTCCATACGCAGTGGTTGCAACGATGACCGGCAAGCCGATCGGCAACTACTCGTTGACGATCACCAACGGCACGGATACGGTCACTCCGGCGCCTTCGGGCATCGCTGTTACTGCAGCCAAGACATCCGTCGCCAATACGACGGCTGGCCTGGCATCTGCCACCTTCTCGCTCTCGGTCGGGTCTCTGGTCACGGCGGGTAAGGGAATACCTACGGGCACGGTCTCTGTGACGGACAATTTCGTTCCCATCACATCGGCTGCCTTTATTGCAACCCCAACGTCAGGTGTGTTCCCAACAGTAAACGGTGCCATCCAATGGCCATCGTCGATGGTTGTGATTCCTCCTTGCGCGACGGGACAGACCAGCACCGCCACCACTCCGTGCAACTCTGTGGTGACTCTGTCGGCGGGTCTAGGCACCTTCACTCTGCCCGCCACGGAAGCAACCAACACCGGAACCCACTACCTGTCCTTCGTCTATAGCGGTGACGCTGGCACTAACGGGGATGGGAAGTCCGACTTCGCCTGCTCTGTGTTCGGGGAGACAGCAACCTCCTCGTGCCCAACAACGGGAACGGTTCCAACCCCGCTGATTGTCGACTATCCGGACTACTACTTGACCTCCTCAACGGGCCCGATCAGCGTCCTTCCGGGTAACATTCCGAGTGGCAACGGTCTGCCCACGGTACCAGGCCAGAACACCTCCAGCCCGCAGTCCACGATTATCACGATCAACGGGATTCTGACGTTTACGGGCACGATCAATCTAAGCTGCGTAACGCAGAATCCGGCCTATGTGAACTGCTTCGTTGGGCAGATCATCGTGGTCAACAACGTGACGCAACTGGTGAGTTATGTGGTTCTGCCATTTACACCGAGTGGATCCACGACACTCAGCTACACGGCGCCATTCGTCTTCGACGTCTCAACGCCGGCAACGCTGCCACTCGGCTTCAGCACGACTGGTCAGCTACGGATGTCTGCTACCAGGACCGTGTTGGCGTTCCTGCCG
>Ga0364867_10891_pt1 | contig 10721 bp, 10 predicted proteins | sample ExccelAu500001D4_3_FD_206915 | JGI IMG/M metagenome (GOLD analysis project Ga0364867, IMG submission 206915) | Enriched cells from Trout Bog Lake Hypolimnion, Wisconsin, USA - BchlTB.Aug13.5000.01.D4 | ecosystem: Environmental > Aquatic > Freshwater > Lake > Hypolimnion/Profundal zone | place...
ACCGGGAGGTTTAATTGTCCTTGAAGTAGATAAACGACAGTTTTCTTTCGGTGAAATCAGCAGACTGGTTGAAACGAATGATGGATATATTACGCAGTTAAATACATCACCTGAATCAGGCTCACAAATGCTGATTACTATAAAGATAAACAAAACAGAAATCAGCGATATTGTAGCTACATTTCAGCGGTTTGATTATAATATCAGGTATTATTTTGGCGAAGAACAGTATGCCAATGAATTAAAAGAAAATTATAACCATCTGATGAATTATCTGAATATCTGATCTTCTGATTAAATCAGGTATCTGGCTGTTAAATTTTTAAATGACCCCGCCTCCTTTACACATCAAAACATATATTTACCTTTTATCAACGACTGAATTGATGATGAATAAGTTGTTATTGTTATCTTTTTTATTTATTTATTTTGGTGCAAACGGGCAATCTGTTCTTTTGGCAGATTCTGTGAAAACATTTGGGAAAATTGAATTATTTCAGAAAGACATTGTTTATACCATTGGTGGGATTAATATTATCGGGAATAAAAAAACAAAAGCGCATATTATTCTCCGTGAAATGGCTTTTAAAACCGGAGATTCAATATCAGGGTCTGCATTACAGCAAAACTTGATTCATTCTAAAGAAATGGTCTTTAATACTTCCCTTTTTGTGGATGATTCTGTTTATGTTTCTGAAATCCGGGGGCATGAATTGTTTATCAGTGTACTGGTTAAAGAAAGGTGGTATATTTTTCCTTTGCCTTATTTAACATTTGTAGACAGGAATTTTAATACCTGGTGGGTGCAGGAAAACCATAGTCTGGATAGGATTAATTATGGTATTAAATTCATACACCAGAATTTTACAGGCGAGAATGATAAAATGAATGTATGGCTGATAAATGGCTACACCCAACAGATTACTTTAAGGTATGATCTGCCTTTTATGAATAAATCCCTGACAAAGGGAATGAATATAGGATATACCTATGCCCGTCAGCATGAAGTTAATTATGGAACCAGTGCTACTAATAAGGAACTGTTTTTTGATTACCGGGATGAATTTATACAAAGTTATACAAAGGTTGATTTTACCTATTCTTACAGACCCAACCAGAAAATAAGAGAATATTTCAGGGTTTCCTATACTGATCAATGGGTTGCAGATACGATATTGAAACTTAATCCTTCTTTTTTTCCTTTACTGTCGAATCATGCTCATTATGTTGATTTTGGGTATTATTTCAGGTACTATAATATGGATTATAATTTTTATCCTACAAAAGGGTATTATGGAGAGGCGTTTATATATAAAAGGGGAATTACCGGCTCAAATAATTTATGGCAGATTGGAGTAAGGGGTATTTATATACAACCTTTATTAAAAAAAACTTTCCTGAATATTGAAGCAGCAGCAACCTTAAAATTTCCTAAGGATAACAGCTTTTTAAGTCAGGCATTATTTGGTTACGGATATTATAATTTGCGTGGAATGGAATATTATGTGGTAGATGGAATGTCCGGAGTTCTGGGTAAATTTACCTTACAGCAGCCTGTTTTTAAATATGTGCTGAAAAATCCTGTAAAAAGCAGGACACATGATAAAATACCATTCAGCTTTTATTTAAAAACCTACTCTGATTTGGGTTATTGCGGCAATCCCTATACCAGCACAAAGTTTAATAACATATTGATGCATACCTGGGGTGCCGGATTGGATGTGGTATCCATTTATGATTTTGTTTTCAGGTTTGAATACAGTGTCAATCAATTTGGTGAACACGGTATATTTTTACATGTCCGAAGCAGTTTTTAATGCAAACAGGTTAACTGATAACCTGTAAAGATTGTAAATTGCTTATTTAAAAGGAGAATAATACACATAAAATGCGAGTAGCAATATATAGCAGAGGGTTAGATATGGAGCAGGGAAATTCTTTACAGGTTCTCTTACAGGAGCTAAAGAAGCAGCATATAGACGTATTGATTTACAGTCCAATGCTGCAACAGTTTATTATTCCGGAAGCTTTATTGCAAAATATATCTGCTTTTCAGGTACCTGCAGACCTGGATGCCGATGTTGATTTTATGATCAGTTTAGGCGGGGATGGTACAATGCTTGATTCCATTACATTAGTCCAGCATAGAAATATTCCGATTTTAGGTATTAATTTCGGAAGGCTGGGTTTTTTAGCAAGTATCAGCAGAGATGAGCTGGAACATGCTGTGGAAGCACTGGTGAACGGAAGTTATGTAGTAGATAAAAGAAGTTTAATTCATGTAGATTCAGATCAACCCCTTTTTATAGATGCCCCATTTTGCATGAATGAGTTTGCTATTCATAAAAGGGATACATCCCCAATGATTAAAATTCATACTTACCTGAATGGAGAGTTTTTAAATACTTATTGGGCAGATGGGCTGGTAGTTTCAACACCTACAGGGTCAACCGGATACAATATGAGTTGTAATGGCCCCATTCTGTTTCCCGAATCTTCCAGTTTTGTGATTACTCCGGTTGCGCCGCATAATCTTACTGTACGTTCCATCGTTGTTTCTGATTCCAGTGTGATATCCTTTGAAGTGGAAGGCCGTACAGACCAGTTTATTTGTGCCATGGATGCCAGAAGGGAGATTGTAGACCATAAAATTCAACTGGCAGTGAAGAGAGAGAAATTCTATGCCAGCCTGGTAAGATTGAATGAAAATAGCTTTTTATCAACTTTACGTACGAAATTAACCTGGGGTTTAGACAGGCGGAATTAACTTTTTACCTATTTGTAAATACTTGATCTTTACACCGACAGAATATTAATAATGTTTCGTACAGTAATTATAATTTTTTCTTTTTTATCATTTGTAACAGCAAAGGCACAATTGCTGCAAAGCTTTGAGCACCAGGGAGAATTTGGTATTTCTATGGGAGCAGGACATTATTTTGGTGATCTGAACTCAGATTTTCAATTAAAAAGGCCTGAATTTGCCACCAGTATTTTTTATCAGCGGCAATACAATAATTACGTAGGTATACGTATTACCGGGAGTTATACTTTTCTGGCTTATGCTGATTACCTGAGTAATAATTTTTATCAGCAAAGAAGAAACCTGAGTTTTAATACGAATGTTTGGGAAATGAGTGTAAGCGGTTACTTTAACTTCTTTAAATTTTATCCGGGTTTTGAGGATTATAGTTTTACTCCCTATATCCATTTTGGAGTAGGTGCATTTGAATTTAATCCTTATGCTTATCTGAATGGTCAAAAAGTGTATTTACAACCACTGGGAACCGAAGGACAGGGTAGCCCTTTATACCCAGGCAAAAAGCCCTACAGCACTATTGCTGCCTCCTTCCCAATAGGCCTTGGCATTAAAAAAGCATTAAATGCACATACAAATATATTTGCTGAACTTTCTTACAGGTTTACAACCACAAAATACCTGGATGATGTGAGCGGCACTTATGCTCCAAATGCATTTGCAGCTGTAGATGCCAATGGAAATCCTACAACCTGGTTCTTATTGCAGGACAGAAGTTATGAAACAGGCAGTTCTATTGGCACTGCCGGAAAACAAAGAGGAAATGGACAGTTTGATTCATTTGCCACCTTACAAATAGGGATTTCCTATAATTTTGAGACCTACAGGTGTCCAACCAAGCCATAATAACAAATAATCTCAGGGGTTGTTGAACAGGTTTCATTAATTTTGTGCACCTAAAACGGGTCAATTACATGCAACATCTTCTGGAACAAATAAATAATGAACGTATACCAAGGCATATTGCGATCATTATGGATGGCAATGGCCGGTGGGCTGAAGAAAAGGGGCAGGAACGTTTATACGGTCATTTCCAGGGAGTGGAAAGTGTAAGAAATATAGTGGAAGGATGTTCTGAATTGGGAGTGGAATATCTTACTTTATATGCATTCAGTACGGAGAACTGGGATCGCCCCCAACCGGAAGTAGACGGATTGATGGCATTACTGGTTGATACTGTTCATAAAGAAGTACCTGTGCTGAATAAAAACAAAATAAGGTTGCATATGATTGGGGATATGCAAATGCTGCCCGGTTTTGCACAACATGCCATGCAGGAGGCGATGGATATGACCAGTCATAATAATGGGCTTAATCTTATTATGGCCCTGAGTTACAGCAGCAGGTGGGAATTGACCAATGCGGTAAAAAATATCGGCATTGATGTAAAAGCAGGAAAAATTGATCCGGAAACTATTGATCAGCATACTATACAGCAATATTTATCCACCAGCAAATTTCCTGATCCTGAATTAATGATCCGTACCAGTGGAGAATACAGAATTAGTAATTTTCTGTTATATCAGCTGGCATATGCCGAATTATATTTTACAAACACACGCTGGCCGGATTTCAGGAAAGAAAATTTGTATGAAGCCATTATTGATTTTCAAAGTCGTGAAAGACGCTTTGGAAAAACTGGCAATCAAATAAAAAGTGAAGTAGAATCAGTTTAATTACGCGAATTCTATAAAAAAAAGTTGATTTAACAAACACTTTTAAATATTCCGTTTAATTTGCCGCTCTTAAAAAGCTAAAACCGCTGCTGATTGAAGCAATTTGCTAAACCTTCAGCATCAATCTCATAAATTGCAAAAGGATGCAGAAAGTGTACAAAATCTTAGTGTTGGCGTTTATCTCTAGCTGGGTATTTTCATTTGCATATTCGCAGGAAAAATCTTCCGATACCACTATTACCTCTATTGATGCAGACCTCATTAACATATTCAACCAGAAAACTTCAAAAAAATATAAAGTTTCCGCTATAAAGGTTACGGGCAATAAATATTTTGATGAAAACTTATTGATTTCCATTTCAGGCTTAAGTGTTGGAGATGAAATAGCGATACCGGGAGGGGACAATTTTTCAAAGGCTATCAATAAATTATGGTCTCAAAACTATTTTAGTAACGTTGAAATTTTTATAACCAAACTGGAAGGCAAGAATATTACACTGGAAATTGCCGTTACCGAACGACCCAGGCTGGCAAAATATGAAATCAAGGGGATTAAAAAGGGAGACTTGGATGATCTGAAAGGTAAAACAGGTTTAATTCCGGGGCGTGTGGTAACAGAAAATATGAAAAGAACTGCCACGGAAGCAATTGTAAAATATTATGCTGAAAAGGGATTCCAGAATGTGAAGATAAAAATAGATGACAGGAAGGATACATCTGCCAATAATTCAGTTTCACTGGTATTTAATGTTTCTAAGGGTACCGGATACCAAACTGAAAAAGCAGCTGAAAGACACCAAAGAAAAAATGCGTTTATCCCTGTTTAAATCAGAAGATTTCGGCGGGTTTATTCCTCCTCATTCCTATACTTTTGATGAATACCTGAAAGAAAGAGGCTTTCTTACGTTTACCAAAACAAAGCAGGTATTAAGCCCTTATGTTCGTTTAAATTTATTTTCTGCTGCTAAATACGATCAAAAGAAATATATAGAAAATAAAGACAAATTAATTGAGTATTACAACTCTATTGGTTACCGTGATGCTGTAATTGAAAGGGATACTGTAGTGCATAACAGTACAGGTGCTATCAATATTGATATACAGGTAAATGAAGGGCATAAGTATTATTTTGGAAACATCACCTGGAGAGGGAATACCAAATATCCGGATTCTATATTAACACAGATACTGGGAATAAAAAAAGGCGATGTGTATAATCTGGATATCTTAAATAAAAAATTAGGAAAGAGTGGCGCTTCTGAAGATGGAGATGTAAGCGGATTATATATGGATGACGGATACCTGTTTTTCAGGACAGACCCTGTTGAAAGTGCAGTGTATAAGGATACAATTGATTACGAGATCAGAATTGTGGAAGGTCCGCAGGCTACCATTAAAAATATTCGTATCTCCGGAAATGAGAAAACAAAAGAATATGTAATACGCCGTGAAATCAGAACTATTCCGGGAGATAAGTTCAGCAGAACAGATCTGATTCGTTCCCAACGTGAAATTGCACAGTTAAACTTCTTTAACCAGGAAAAAATAGGAATAGAGCCAGTACCAAATCCTGATGATGGTACTGTGGATATTAATTATAAAGTGGAAGAAAAATCCAGTGATCAGTTGGAATTAAGTGCTGGATGGGGAGGTGTAATAGGCCTGACCGGTACTTTAGGGGTTACATTTAATAATTTCTCTATCCATAATATATTTCATAAAGCTGCCTGGGATCCATTACCAATGGGAGATGGTGAAAAGTTAAGTCTTCGTGTACAAAGTAATGGTAAGGCATTCCGATCCTATAATTTCTCTTTTACAGAACCATGGCTTGGGGGTAAGAAAAGAAATCCACTTACATTCTCGGTATACAATACAAAATTTGCCAACGCATATAATCCGGCAACCGGAACTTATACCAGTTCTGCTGCCAATCATTCTTATTTAAAAACTACGGGTGGAACTGTGAGCATTGGAAAGCAGTTAAAATGGCCGGATGACTATTTCTCAGCTTCTGTTGGGGTTAGTTATGTAGTGTATGAACTGAATAATTATTATATCAGCCCTGTTTCATTACCTGGTTTCAATAATGGATTTTCTCATAATTTGAGTTTAAAACTGGCAATACAAAGATCTTCTATTGATAATCCTATGTTCCCAAGAAGGGGGTCTAATTTCCTGGCAAGCTTACAATTAACTCCACCTTTCTCCAAAATTGATCCAAACCTGGTAAACCAGTCCAATCCTTATGCCTGGATAGAATACCATAAATGGCGATTTAATGGAGAATGGTACCTGCCTTTAACAAAAGCAACAGGATCTGATCATAAACAATTGATTTTAAAAGCAGCAGCTAAATTTGGATTTCTTGGAAGGTACAATCCTTTATTACAGATATCGCCGTTTGAAAGATTTCAGTTAGGAGATGCAGGGTTAAGCAACCAGTATGCTATCATTGGGTATGATATCATTTCACAAAGGGGTTATCCGGTATACCAGACTTCAGATCCGAAAGTGAATCCTGATCAGAATGGGGCTACCCAATATTTCACCATGTTTAATAAATATGTACTGGAAATGAGGTATCCGTTAAGTCTGAATCCAAGCAGTACCATTTATGCCCTTGGCTTTTTTGAAGCAGCCAATGGTTGGTATGATGTAAGGACCTACAACCCATTCCAGCTAAGGAGATCTGTGGGTATTGGAATGCGTTTCTTCCTTCCGATGTTTGGTTTGTTAGGATTTGATTACGGTATTGGACTTGACAGGTATACACCCGGTGCCAGTTTAAAAGATATGTCCAGATTTACCTTTATGTTAGGATATGAACCGGAATAGTTTTGAAAAATTCTAATTCGTATCTTCGGTAAACTAATATATTAACGATGAAGCGCTTACTTTTAATAATCTCATTTTTCACAGTAACGTTAGCTGTACAAGCCCAGCGTTATGCAGTAATAGATACCAAGTATATCCTGAATAAACTTCCGGAATATAAAGATGCTGATAATAAACTGGAACAGATCAGTATTCAATGGCAAAAAGATATTGATGATAAACAGGCCGAATTGAACAGGATGTATAAAAATTATGATGCAGAGCAGTTTATGCTGAGTGATGAACTGAAAAAAAAGAGAGAAACAGAAATATTTAATAAAGAAAAGGAAGTAAGAGACCTTCAAAAGAAAAGATTCGGTTATGAAGGCGATCTTTTTAAGGAAAGGCAGAAGCTGGTAAAGCCAGTACAGGATAAGGTTTATAATGCCATTCAAAGAATGGCTGTAGCAAAAGCTTATGATTTTATTCTGGATAAAAGTGAGGGAATTACTGTTATATTTGCCGACCCTAAACTGGATAAAAGTGATGATGTATTGAGGGAATTAGGCGTTAAAAATTAAAAAACTTTTAAAACTATCATAATTTAAAAACACAACAATGAAGAAAATTTTAGTAGTGTGTGTGGCTCTGGGTTTTAGCCTTTTATATACTAACAGCACACAGGCTCAGGGAAAAATAGGTGTATTTGATGAACAGAGTGTATTGGGTTTAATGCCCGGTATTGAGAAAGTGGATACCATGCTTAACCAATATGTTACAGATTCTTTATCTGTAGAAAGGGATTATGAATTAAGCGAACTGAAAAGAAAAGACAGTACTTTCAAAAAAGATTCTGCTACTATAAATCCCAGTTTGAGAAGTATTTATCAAAAAGAAATTGCTCAGCATTTTTATAAATTACAGAACTGGCAGCAATACCAGCAGCAAATGGTTCAGCAGAAACAGGATATCTTATTAAGACCTTACCTGGAAAAAGTATACAATGCTTTACAGGAAGTGGTAGCTGAACAAAAATATGTATATGTATTTAAAGCAGATGCCTTCTCTCCATATGCTCCCCCACCATTGAGCGATAACCTTTCTATTAAAGTGGCTGTTAAGATGGGCTTGAAATTACCGCAGAACGTACTGGATGCTTTAAAATCTCAGGGTGTAAGTACTGGTAACGGAGCTGGAGCACCTAAACCTGCAGTAAAAAAACCATAAACACAATTCTTCTAAAGATTATATAATAAGAACCATCCCGCCATTGACGGGATGGTTCTTATTTTTGTAGTATGGACACAAAAGGAGCAATTGGTGTTTTTGACAGCGGGTATGGTGGATTAACTGTTTTAAAGGAAATTGTACAACAGTTGCCCGATTATCATTACCTGTACCTGGGCGATAATGCCAGGGCACCCTATGGAACCCGTACTTTCGAAACAGTCTATCACTATACACTGGAATCTGTTCAATGGTTTTTTGATCAGGGATGTGAACTGGTTATTCTTGCCTGTAATACGGCTTCAGCTAAAGCATTAAGAACCATACAACAAAACGACTTGTCCCGGATGGGACCATCTAAAAGAGTATTAGGTGTAATCAGGCCTACTACAGAAGTAATTGGTCATTTTTCTGCTACCGGTCAGATTGGAATCCTGGGTACTAAAGGAACCGTACAATCCTTATCTTATATCATTGAAATTGAAAAGTTCTTTCCCATGTTGAAGGTTTTTCAGGAAGCTTGTCCCATGTGGGTTCCCTTAATTGAAAATAATGAGCATCTGTCTCGGGGAGCTGATTATTTTATTCAAAAGAACCTGGATCAGTTATTTGCTCAATCAGCAGAAATTGATACTTTATTACTCGCCTGTACACATTATCCACTATTGATGGATAAGCTGAAATCTTTTGTGCCGCAAGGTATCCAGATCATTGAACAGGGTGCAATTGTGGCAAAAAGCCTGGCTAATTATTTGGAAAGGCACCCTGAACTGGAAGTTAAATGTTTAAAAAACAGCAGGATTGACTTCTTTACTACGGATGCCCCGGCAGACTTTGATGAGAAGGGCAGTCTTTTTTTTGGTAAGCCCATTCAATCCAGACATGTCACTTTATCTGGTCATTCCTTAACTTAACCCCTTGTATTTACCTGATTTCTGGCTTGTAAAGCGGCGAAAAGTTGTTTTTAGCAGTAATTAGCAAAAAATTCCTTGTATTTTCTTTTACAATTTGGTGCTCAGCCCTTACCTTTGCCGTCCTTTCACAAAACTGTGGTATGGTGACCACTGTTGAGTTGAAATCATATTGTTGGAGTTTGTAAAATTAAATTATCATGAAACGTACATTTCAACCACATAAGCGCCGTCGTAAAACTGTTCACGGTTTTCGTAAGCGTATGGAAACTGCCAATGGCCGTAAAGTATTAGCCAGCCGCAGAGCGAAAGGCCGTAAGAAATTAACTATTTCTGACGAGAAAGGACTGAAATAATAACTTCTAAGCTTTTAGGGTTAACTATATTTGACTCCATCTTTTAAAGGTGGAGTTTTATTTTTTTATGGCAGCTTCATTTGAATTTGGCAGAAAAGAAAAATTAAAAAGCCGCAAACAATTGGATGAATTGTTTGCGAAAGGAAAATCATTTTCTGTATTTCCTGTAAAGGTTTTTTATTCTCTAAACCTGGATGCAACAGATTTTCCTGTTAAGATTGCGGTTGGTGCTACTAAAAGAAGCTTTAAAAAGGCAGTAGACCGCAACCGGATTAAAAGATTATTGCGCGAGGCCTACCGGTTGAATAAGCAACCTTTAACTAATTGTATGGTAAGCCAGGAAAAAAATATTACCGTCTTCTTTTTATTTATTGCTAAAACTTTGCCTTCTTTTGAAGAACTGCAAAAAGTGATGCCTGTTATCCTCGAAAAATTAATTAAAAGAGTAAGTGAAAATCCTGTTACAAATACTTAGCTACCCCTTTATTGCACTGATTAAAATTTACCAGTATGTAATATCACCTGCATTAGGTCCCAAATGCAGGTACACACCTACCTGCTCACAATATGCCCTTGAGGCATTGAAAAAATACGGGTTGTTTAAAGGAGGTTGGCTGGCCATTAAAAGAATAGCTTCCTGCCATCCATGGGGAGGGCATGGGCACGATCCTGTTCCTTAATAATGGCCAGGTATTTTTATTACACTAATAATTTCAGCACTTATTAAGTCTTAACAGTATTATAATTCCAGTTTCCAACCATCTCTATATTCCCTTTTCACAAATGCATTAGCTTCATCAAAATTGGTAATTTTCATATTGTGTGCATCCCATAATAATTTCTTTCTGCCCAGGTATTTATCTGTTCTTTCTTTGGAAGAAGGGTTGGTCATTTGCCAGCTGCGTATTGCCAGGTT
>Ga0364867_10893_pt1 | contig 10615 bp, 5 predicted proteins | sample ExccelAu500001D4_3_FD_206915 | JGI IMG/M metagenome (GOLD analysis project Ga0364867, IMG submission 206915) | Enriched cells from Trout Bog Lake Hypolimnion, Wisconsin, USA - BchlTB.Aug13.5000.01.D4 | ecosystem: Environmental > Aquatic > Freshwater > Lake > Hypolimnion/Profundal zone | place: USA...
TACAAGCAGGGGGTCACAGGTTCGAATCCTGTTGCTCCCACCAGTAAACCAGCCACTTACAAATTAAAAAGTAGGTGGCTGGTTGTTTTAGTACACACAAAAGTACACATCAAAACTTTTGATTACAGCATTGTTTTTTGAAAGAGGGGTGTAATAAGATTCTGCAAAAATATTGTGGACTACAATTGAACTGTCATTCTTTATTATCTTTGCATTACTAAAACATCACTGAAGATAGCATCTTTGGTCCGACGCTCCGAAAGGGGCGTTTCTCATTTATATTACTCAAGCAGAAAGCAAAAGTTTCCCTGCAGGTTTGGTACCCGCAGGGAAACCTGAAATACTGAGACCAGGAAAATCACCCCCAGATCATGTACCTGGGCGGATCGTTGAGGCGAATAAAGTTCATGGCCTCATGGATATTGAGGAACTTGAACATTGCTGACTCTTTGCTGGTTGGTGAAAACAAGGTGATTTTAATCGTAGACGACCACCTGACCGGCTGGCCCTTATGGTGCAGAATGACCTGACTATGTTCAACTGAATTACTGGCTATGTTCAACAGCATTCTCGGGTTTACCCAGATGTTGGTAGAGGAATTACCTTCATTGAGGCTTGACGAGGTTCAAAAGATGGCCTTAACAATGAGAAAATCCGCAACCAACCTCTACGGTATGCTTGAAAACCCGTTAGAGTGGTCATGCCTGGAAAGGGGATTGATCATATGTGAGCCCACGTCATTTTTATTAATGACGAAAATTTCCGAGAATATGATATCCGCAGCGGAATCGGTTAAAAAAAAGACATTGATATCAAGTATACCATCCCTGGAGACATGGTTGTTTTTGCCGATGTAAATATGTTTGGCGGCATCCTGCGTAATTTAGGCAGCAATGCCGTGAAGTTCACGCCAAAAGGCGGAAGTATTACAATTATGGCGAAACCGGCCGATTCCAAATTTGTCGAGATTTCAGTCAGGGATTCGGACATCGGAATGAACCATCACCTCCTTGCTAACCTGTTCCGCCTCGATGAGCAGACAAACCGAAAAGGTACCGAAGGAGAACCCAGTGCCGGACTTGGACTGATCATCTGCAAGGAGTTCGTCGAAAAGCATGGCGGAAAACTATGGGTTGAGAGTGAGGAAGGAAAGGGCAGTACTTTTTACTTTACACTGTCGTGCCAGATGGATGGAACGCTCAAGCAGGAGCAGACGGGGTTGATCTAATAAACAGACACATCCATATTGCTGCATAAACCTCCTCAGCTAAACAAATCTGCCCATTCGGAAGGGCGGAAAGCAAACAGGCTGCCTTTAAGGGGCAGCCTGTTTCGCTCAACAATCAATCAACCATTATCTGTTTACAAGTATCTTGCGGATGGCGTGGTTGCCGTCATTACGCAATACGATGATATAGAGTCCGCCGGCTACGGTCCCGAGGTCAACGGGGGTGACAGTGGTCCCGCTTACGGTGATGGAATGATCGCCGTAGACCATGACGCCGAGGCTGTTGAACACCTGGATTGTATAGGTTGTTTCCTGTTCACTGGTGATGGAGATGTTGAAATGCCCGTCGTTGGGAACAGGATAGATGGTGATCTCACCTGTGCTGTGCTCGCCTACGCCCACACCCTGGATGTAAAGGTGGTTGCTCTGATCGGAAGAACAGCTGCCGAGGGTGACCACGGTCCAGTACCAGCCGGGGGCTGAAGCAGGAACGGTGTAGGTCTGGCCTGTGGCCCCGGCTACTGCGGTACCGTCATGATACCACTGGTTGCCGGTTGCAGCGCTGGAAGTGAGCACATAGCCGTTGGCCGTGATGGTTGGAGTGGCGGGAATGGGGTTGACGGTCACGCTGAGGCTTGAACCGGCTCCATTGCCGCAGGCATTGGAACCAAACACGCTGACGCTTCCTGAGGAGGCCCCGTTACCGAAAGTCACGTGGATGGAGTTGGTGTTGGCACCGGAGGTGATGGTAGCCCCGGTGGGGACGGTCCAGGAATAGCCGGTGGCATTGGCAATGGCGGGCACGGTGTAGACTACGCCGGTCTCACCCTGGCAGACGGAAGTGGGCCCGGTGATGGTTCCGGCATTGTCGGGAAGCGGAGTGACGGTGACGTTCAGGGCGGGAGAAGCAGCACCGCTTCCGCAGAGGTTGTTCCCCTGGACAGTGATGGCACCTGAGACTGCATTATTGGCATAGTTCACCGAGATGATGTTGGTACCGGCACCGGAAGCGATGGTTGCACCGGTGGGAAGGGTCCAAACATAGGTCTGTGCACCGGTAATGGCAGCCACGCTGTAAGGCACACCCTGGGTACCGGCACAGACGGTGGTTGAACCGTTGATGGAGCCGGCAGCGCCTGGAACCCCGTTCACGGTGACGTTGAGCACGGTGGGACTGGCAGCAGAACAGCCGTTGGCATTGGCATAGTTCACGCTAACGGTCTGGGCGCCGGCGGTGTTCCACAGGACGGTGATTGCAGCGGTACCCTGCCCGGCAGTGATGGTTCCGCCTGAAGAAATGGTCCAGGTGTAAGCCGACATCCCGGTTTCAGTGGTATAGGTATAGTAGCCTGAACCTGCGCAGAGCACGGTGGTCCCGGTGATGGTCGGAGTAGGCAGTGCGTTCACGGTGACGGTATAGGTGCCCGGGTTCACGGCGGTACATCCGTTGGCATTGTTATAGTTCACGGTGATGGTCTTGGTACCCGTAGTCAGCCAGTTCACGGTGATGGATGAGGTTCCGGCGCCAGCGGTAATGACACCGCCTGCAGAAACGGTCCAGGTATACCCGGTCATACCGCTTTGAGTGGTATACACGCTGTTTGCCAATTGCACGCAAACCGAAGCCGGGCCCGAGATGGTGGGAACCGGCATGGGGTTGACTGTGACAGCCAGGGTCCCTGTAGGTCCGGTGGAACAAGCGTTGGTTGGGGTTACTGTGACATTACCTGAAACGGCGGTAGGGGAGAAATTGACCGAGATCAGGTTGGTCCCGGCACCTGATACAATGGCAGCGCCTGCCGGCACGGTCCAGTTGTAGTTGGTGGCATTGGGAACAGGCACGATCTGGTACGCAACATAATTCTGGTTCTGGCATACCGATGTGGGTCCGATGATGGATCCGGGGGCCGGGGGTACCGGACAGCCTGAATTGAATGCCACATCGCTGCCATAGGCAGTGCCTGCGACATTCACACCCACGCATCGGAAATGATAAGTCGTGTTGCCGGTCAAACCTGAAATATTTGCCAGTACCGGAGTTACAGTGCCGCCGGTGACATTCGCGGGAGTTGCAGCGACATTATTTCCATAGGCTGTTGTCAAACCCCAGTCGAAAGAAACAGTGGTTGCAGCATAATTAGCGTTCACTGAACCGTTTAGCTGGGCCGAGGTTGCGGTAATATTTGTTGCAGGGGATGTGACTACAGTGGCCTGAATGGCACTGGTTGTAAAGCTAAGGTCGTTTCCATAGGAGGTCCCGCCTGAATTGGCTCCGTCAACACGGAAATGGTAGGTGGTGTTCGGTAACAATCCGGTAACCGCAGCGTTCACACTGGTGACAATAGAACCATTGACAGGGCTTTGCACAGCAGTAACAGTTGAACCGTAAGCGGTAGTCAGTCCATATTCAAAAGTAACAGTGGTAGCGCCATTGTTGGCATTTACTGTCCCGTTAAGGGTAGCGCCGCCCGATGATATGGAGGTAGCGGCAGTGGTAATTACAGTTGGGGGATTGGGAAGAGTTGTGAAACTGAGGTCGCTTCCGTAAATGGTAACAGCTCCGCTGGAGCCTTTTGCCCTGTAATGATACAGAGTCGCCGGGGCCAGCCCGCTTAATCCTGCTGTAACAGCAGTGACTGTTGTCCCATTCACCGTTGCAGGAACCCCGCTTATGCTGCTTCCGTAAGCCGTGGTAAGCCCGTAATCAAAACCTGTAAGGACGGTGGCGTTGCCTGCATTGATCGTACCGTTAAGTGCCGCAGCTGTTGCAGTGACCGATGTCGCGGCAACCGTTACAACCGCAGGATTCACCGAAAACTCATAAGCTCCTATATCCGGGGGATTGGTCCTGGTCACCCCGGCAAAATCATCGGGAATTGTCGGAATATAGACTCCCTGTTTGCTCAGGCCGGATGCTGTCGTATGCAGATCGTTCGGCCCGCTGAATACCGGATCGACATTTAAGGAATTTACATCCTGGCCTGTAGCTGTTCTCCAGGAGGTGAATGTGGGTTGATTAATGCCCTGGAAGCCAATATTGCCTCCAATGCCATCCACATAATAGTCATTGAAATTTATAGTTGAGAAAGCTGAGCTTGTGCCGGAATTATAGATAGCATAAGTGTTATCAGTGGGCGATCCGGACGAAGCCTGCATGGAGTTCTTGAATATATTATTCCTGACATCAAGGCCCGTAATCCCGCCTTCGAGCATAATACAGGAACTCCAGCCACTGTATGAAGTGGTCAGGGTTGACCCTGTCAGATAAATGGAATTATGATACACCTGGCAATTGCCTCCTGAGACGAAGTAAATGGCGGCTGAATTCCAGCTGAGGGACCCGTTATCCCCGTCACTCTTGATATTTGAAATCAGGTTGTTGGATATTTCGGTAACGGTATTCGATTCTGCATTGTAATAGATCCCGAAGTTCCCGTAGCCGCTGCTGCCATTGTAATACCAGTCATGGATCCTGTTCTTGCGGATCATGGTATTGGTCGAAAATGCCATTACCATCAGGCCGACCTGGGTGTTATTGGCATTCCCGGCCGGTGCCCCCATGATCTCATTTCCTGAAATCAGGGTATTGTCTACGTAAGAAATCTGGATCCCGCGGTACTGTATAGCGCTCGCATCAAGGGTAGAGCCAAAGATGTTGTTGGTGATCTGCCCGTTATGGGTTATATTTCCCGGAACACCTACAAACTGCAACCCATAGTGCGCACTATAGATCGTGTTGTTTGTGATCACGGTATTATCGAATCCACCACCTGAATAATTCAGGATGACTGCATAAGTTGAATTGCTCACCTGGCTGCTTGCCCTTACCAGGCAGTTTTTCAGGGTGCAGTTGGTTGACGGATCATTTCCCCCGTTGTTGAAAATTCCAATCGTGTAGGCACCTGTAGCGGTGTTCGTGTTTTCCCAGGTCAGGCTTTTATCGCTGCCGCCGCTGTTTGAACCATCGATAGTTGTATAATCTATTCCCATCAGTACGAGGATTCCTGTTGTGCTTGATCCCGTGATAACAGGCATAACACCTGTGTTTGGTTTGATCGTCAGGGTGTTTGTAGAACTGTTCCCCGTGTTCGTTGCAATGATGATGGGAAAGGTTTCTGAAGGATATGCCGCATCATCGAAGATGAAAGTCACCGGTCCGCTCATATATTTTGTATTCAGGTCGTTCACGGCAGAGGTGAGCGTGGTGTAATCCTTTCCAACGCCCACATGGAAAACTCCTGAAATACTTGCGGTTATAGTGTATTGATACAAGCTTGTAGGAGGCGTGCTGCAGGCGGGCGGATTGGCTGTATATCCTGAAGCCCCGGTAGAGTAATTCGACCCGACGTTAGGGCTGGGGCTTACATTATCCTGTGCTGCGATATAATAGTTGACGGTGCTGCCCAGTACGACTCCTGTTCCAAAGGAAAACGAATACTGGCCGCCACCGATAGAAACTGCCGTTGCAGTATTCCAGCTGCCGCTGTTGATCTGCCAGTAAAGCCGTGGAAGCCCGATACCTGTTACTGGAACCCCGCTGGGGTCTGTAATGGAGGCTGTAAGCGTCCTTGCAGTCAGCAGGCCGGTATTGCTTAAGGGAGTGAAAACGATTGCTGGCGGGGTAATGTCATTTGGCTGGCCTGCGAATTCATCTGCGCCAACATCAGGTGCCGTAGCAGGGTAGGTCGGGTTATTTGGATACCCGGAATTAGGATAGCGAGGCTGGGCATCGTAATCCGTATTAATATTTACCGGGCTTGATACAACGACCCCTCCGCTTTCGCATTGAGTTGCGACGGTTGTGAGCAGGTGCAAATCATAGGGAGAAGTTACGATATTGGTAAAAGGCGGGTTCTCCGAGAATGATTGTGCATCCCTTGGAGAGACCCTGCTGCGGTATGACGCCATGGTCTGGTCCGAATTCGTCCCGTCGTAATAGATCAGCCTGTTTGCTGCGGGTATTCCGGCATAGAAATCATTGTAATTGGATGTCGTAAGGTAGGCTGATGTGACCACGGCAGAATATCTGAGGGCCGCCGTCATTCCGGATGTACTGCCGGGGGTTGAGGCATTGACCACGATATTGTTCCTCAGGTCAACCGAAACAGCTGTACTGGCGTATATCCCTGAAGTTCCGAAAGTAGTCCCCGTGGATGAAGCATTAAGGTAAAGAGTATTATTATAACAACCCAGCGTGGTCCCTCCCAGGAGATATATCCCGCTCACTGCGTTCGCGTTAGTGGCCGATGGTGCCTTCAGTTCGGCCAGGAAATTATTATAAAAATACATATAGGTGCCGCTTGACTGGTATATTCCGTATACGATGCTTGCAGCGGCGTTGGATGTGATGTTCTGGATCTTGTTATTGTAATAATACCCGTATGTGCCATTTCCGTTATAGATTCCGTAAACGGTCCCGTTGGCATTGTTGATGCCGGTGATCGTGTTGTTGTAAACATTTTTCACGGTCCCCGACCAGATATTGTACATGCCGTAAGTAGCCCCGTTTGATCCGACCGTATTGTTTGATACCGTATTCCCATATAGGTTGAGAACATTGCCTCCCCCGAAGATCTGTATCAGATAATTGATTCCTCCGCCTACGACCGATTGGGTCCGGGTATTGTTGCTGATGGTGTTATTGTAAAAATTCTGCGAGCCCGTCCCGGGGTTGTCGGCCTGTACCGACATATACATGCCGTAAATGGCCCCGGTGCAGGTAGTCGTAGCAGATCCGAATGAATTGCCGGTTACATTGTTATTGTAGAAATTGACGTTTACAAACCCCCCGGCAACATACATCAGGTATATTGTCCCCGTAGTCAGGTTCGGGAGGGAACAACTTGTAACCGTGTTATTATAAAAATTTAAGGTGTTGGATGTCCCGGTGCCTCCCATGGCGCTGTATATACCATAAAAGGTTCCTGTCCCGTTGTTGGTAATGCTTACTGTGTTTTGATAATCATCCAGGTTGGAATTCAGCCCGGCTCCGGTGTAAATCCCGTAAACTCCCCCTGTGCTTGAAGGAATAGTACCGCTGATATTATTGTTTGCAACCTTAAGGTTATTCTGCCAGATGGTGTAAATGCCATAGGCAGTGGCTGTTCCTCCAGCATAACTGCTGATATTATTCCCGCCGTCCTTGCCTATTTCATTTCCCTGGTCATAAAATGCATATGGTAGAACATCAGAATAACCATATACATATATCCCCGAATAACAATTTGTTATCGTATTGCTGTAAAATTTATTGTAAGAATTTGTCCCTGAAGCAGAAGTTACTGTAAGGGCGGTGGTGGATGTCGAGGTATGGTTTCTCGAGTAGATTCCAACCGATGCTGTATTGGTCCGGGTCAGACTGATATTGCAGTTTTTAATGACAATATACTGGGAGCCCTGTGTCCCTGAAGCTTTGACTAATGCGTATCCCCACTCCATCTGGGTTGTTGTGGTGATATTGGCAGAATTATCCTGCAGGTCAATGCCGTTAAATGTAATGTAACTGGCACCGACAAATTCAATAATGGCATCCATGGTACCTGTACCGGTCCCTGCAGTGATCAGTGGATCAGCCCCGGTCCCTGATTTTTGAAATATAATAGGGTTTGCAGATGTACCGGTGTTGGTTGTTATATATCCTGCCGTTGGCGAGGAAAAGGTCTCAGTATACCCGGCAGCGATATTGAAGGTCACTCCCCCTGCACCAACACCTGCCGAATTCAGTGCGGCGATAGCATTTGCAATACTTGAATAATCTCCCGGAATGCTTTTAATCCCGGAGATCTGCCCATAGGTCAATCCGCTCATCAGCAGGACAATCATGAGAAAAAGTAAAGTCTTTTTCATACTTCTTTTTTTACTTGTTTGGTTTGATTTTTTGTTCGATAATTTTTTTCAGCACATTGTTCTCGGCTTTTTTACGCCGGATCAGTTGCCTGATTTCCTCGGTCTTGCTGGTAGTATCGTCAGCCAAAGGATCCGGGGGAGAAATGATTTTTTTTCTTTTCATAGGGGACAAGGAATTTTCCTGTAAAACTACATCCCGTTGGAGCCGAAGCAAAAAATTAACCACCTACAAAACCCGTCAGATGCATGGATTTAGCCGTACAAAAACCGTACAGGAAAATCAGATGACTGATATTCAGAATTATATCTGTGAAAGGAAAGTGACCAGGTTGAGCTGGGAATTGGAGATGCCCAATTTTTTTCTGAGCCTGTAACGGGCGACCTCAATTGCGTTCTGGCTCTGTCCGGTGAGTTCCGTGATCTCTTTTGTAGAGAGGTTCAATCGGAGAAACGCACATATCTTCAGATCATTAGGGGTAAGTTCGGGAAATTGTTTTATCAGCTTATCATAAAAATCACTGTGTACTTCCCGGAACCTGAGCTCGAATTCCTCCCAGCTGTCAGTATCGGCGCTTTTTTGCAAGGCCTTGATGATCCTGGTGATTTCATCCCTGGTTGCTTCATTGATACCGGTTTTTTCCATCTGAAGCAATTGATCGGAGATATTGATAATAACTTCATTCTTCTTCAGCAGGTTCATCACATTAACCGTTAATTCCTTATTCTTGAATTCCACTTCTTCGGTCAGCAGGGTTTTTTCAAGAGCCAGTTTTTGCTTCTCCAGGTAAATATTTTTGGTTTTAATGATCTGCCTCGACAGGAACAGCGCAATAATAATGACCAGTGACAGTGCCAGGATTATGCCTGTTATCAGAAAAATCTGGTTTCTCTGCTGGCTGAATTTTTCTTCCCTCTCCTTTTTAGCATACTGATATTCAAGTTCGGCCAGGCTTAATTTTGAGTTTGCATTATCAATTTCCATGCTGTCCTTCACCTGGAACTGGATGATGGCATATTTATATGCGCTGTCAATTTTATTCTCACTTTGATAAAATTTATGGATTTTTTTTGCCGTTTGCAGTTTTATCCCTTTCAGATTGTTTTCGGATGCAAGGGAATAAGCCTTCATCAGGGATCTGATTGCATTCACAGGGTCATGCTGCAGGTTGTAATAATCGAATAAATTAAGGTATCCAATGGTCAGGTCATACTTGTTTTCCATTGCAGAATCAATAGCCATGGCCAGCCTGTAATGTTCCCTGGATTCACTGAAATTCCCTGTTTTCTGGCATATCCGGGCAAGGTTCCCATGGTTGATGGCCTGGTAATATAATTGATGAGTTTGAATGCTGATTTGCAGGGCTTCACGGAAATTAAGTTCAGCCTGTTTATAATTCTTTTTGCCTTCATACAGATTACCCAGGTTATTGAGACTGTACGAGATCCCTTTCTGATCCTTGACAGCCTTTGATTTATTCAGAACCAGGTTGAAATACTCGAGGGCTTTGGTATTATTATTAAGATAGCTGTAAAGTACACCGATATTATTGTAGGTCTTGAACATCCCGTCATCATTCCTGCATGCTTCAAACAATTGCAGAGCCTTGAAATAATACTCACTGCTCTTATTATAATCGCCCAGTAAAAAATGAATCTTTCCCTGGAGACGGTACGTATGGCCGAGGTTTCGTTTATCATCCAGTTCCCGGGCCAGGTCCCTGGCTTTCAACGTCATCTCCATGGCCTTCACGTTATAGGTCATCATGATATTGATCTCTGCAAGATTGACCATTGCTTCGAGCCTCCGGGGAAGCAAATGGTTATGATCGGCAAGTTCATACGCCTGCCGGGCGAATTCCAGGGCTTTTTCGGGGCGGCAGGTCCTTTCTTCCTCAGAATATTTCAACAGACTGTCTATCTGCCCCGTGATATCTTTTGATTTAAATGCAGGTGAAGGTTGTCGCTCCCGGGCCGTGTCCTGCGCATATAAGGACCTGACTGCGATTAAAAAGAATAGAAATATAATATTTGGGGAGCGCATGAATTTCCACTTTTTGAAATCCAAAGTTAGTAATGAATTGAATAACCCGGTATGATTGACCACCCAATACCGATGCAAAGTTGCTGCCTGACATGCAGCATGGTCTGCGATTTCTTGCCGACAGCTGCAGATACCTTTTCAGCCAATCGATTGACAGGAGGATAAACATTTTTCCCTCATATGGAGAAGGTTGATTACAGGAAGAATATGTTAAAGTAAAAAACCTGTATCTCAGTATTCAAAAACACGGATGGTTATACTTACGGGAATTTTCTTTTCTGATTGAATTCGCCTTAGCCAGTTCCCTTCATTATCAAATTCGAGATATTTGTAAGAATATCTTCGGGGGATGCTGTCACCGGAGCAATACCTTATTTCTTCAATCAGGTTATGATGGCTGTCAAAACTAAATGTTCTCCTTTCGCTTGTGGTATCTTCAATCGAAATGATCTCTTCAGCGGTTATATTACCGGTTTCATCATACAAGTAGGATTCTTTTT
>Ga0364867_10897_pt1 | contig 10557 bp, 6 predicted proteins | sample ExccelAu500001D4_3_FD_206915 | JGI IMG/M metagenome (GOLD analysis project Ga0364867, IMG submission 206915) | Enriched cells from Trout Bog Lake Hypolimnion, Wisconsin, USA - BchlTB.Aug13.5000.01.D4 | ecosystem: Environmental > Aquatic > Freshwater > Lake > Hypolimnion/Profundal zone | place: USA...
GCGGTCGGGGTAATCCCATAGAAAAGAGCTGAGAGAACTTGATCGGGAGCAGTATTAATATTGATGAGACCTAGCCCGGATATTTCATACTCATCTACTGGAGAGACCGGGAAGCCAGATGAATGCTGCGTTGATCTCGAAGTCTTCCTCGGGCAGTAGAGACTCATACAGCCGTCGTCAGACTTCATAGCTCGCTTTACCCCATCAGCCTTCGCAGCCTCCTCGTCATGATTAGTATGAAATATTCGGGCTTGGCGAGAGGGTGGTCTTTGAGCTTCGATTTTTGTTTTTAAATCTTTTTTTTCTACTGGAGCCGTGGTTTCATCTTTGGTGGCTACGGTAAAAAGGTCGAGTAGTTCAATCGCTCTCATCCCCGGTATATCCCAGTATGAAAATTCTGGTTGTCCCACACGTAGTGTACGTCCTCCACCAGAAGCATAGATGCTGCTTTTATGATCCATAGATCCTGCCATAGGTGCATGGCCTAGATCATCTGCTTGTGCGGGATCATTGATATGACCAAGTTCGACAATCGAATGCATCGGTCCATGGCGCATGACGAGTGGAGCCATGATGGCATCTCGTGATTCTTGATACAATGATGAGACTTGATCTGGAGGCATCGATCGTGATGTAGGATGATTTCCCGGCACAGGATTAAGAGGGACATAATCTCGATTCTTCCATGATATTGCTGGATCAAAGCAACGTTCTGAGCTCGTATCACTCATGACTCCCTTCCAGCGGGTTTCCATCAGGTAGCTGTTGTCACTGGAGTAGGATTTCCAAAGATAGTTGCTTAAATAATTTTCCCGAGGATCACCCACAAAGCGAAAATGTCCGCTCTGATCGACCTCGGTAGGAATAAAATTGCATTGCCAGAAATCGAGCATGTCGGTGAGGGATTGTGCATCATGTTCTAATCCTCCCTCAGCAAGGCCTGGACCAATCGGCGAGCGACGGCTCATCATGACAAGATGACCATTCCAGGAAAAACTCAACGCCTGATGGTGTCCTTCGTCACGATTACCTTCGGGGCCTTTGAGCCAGTAGGGATATTGATGGGAGGGAAGAGGTGTTTCGCTATGCCAGCGTTGGATGACGGAGGGAAAAGGAACCACAATGGATTCATTGGGACGAAGTGAGGTTACCACATCACCTGTTTGCACATAATCATCAAATGCTTGCAAAGAGGCAGTTCCAAAGTGGAGTTGTTGACGATTCTTGACTTCTAATGTTGCCTTGCCTCCTGCTTGAATCGAGGTCGTATAAGGGTTCCAGAGTTGAAGAAAATATTGGCTCTCAATGGTCACATTATTGATACTGCGCTCTAGAAGTCGGCATCGTTCTGCGATCTGAGTGGCTAGGGGTGTGAGTGTTGCTCCTGCAGGCTCTCCTTGATTAATGATGATGGGTATCTCTTCGGATCCAATGTAATTTACGATGCAGGCTGCAAGACGATTGAGATAGCGGCGCTGCTCGGTGAGGGAAAGATTTTTTAAACTGGGATCTCGTTCCTTAAAATGCGGAAGGTTACGATCAATAATGGAAGCAATGTAGAGAGCACGCTCACAAGGGGTGGCGCCATAGATAGGATTGGTTGCTAGATCATTGAGGTCATATTTGGTTCGTCCTTCCTCGGGTAGGCCAGCTGGGATAAAGGAAGGAAGTGCGATCGATGTGGATGAAAGAAATTCTTTTTTTTGATCATAGACGAGAGGGTTTTCAAAGATTGCCTTCCATCCTTCTAAGGGGAAAAATAAGGGTGAGATGGTATGCGCTTTTTTCTCCTCGTCTTCTCCGAGTATGAGAGAACATGAGATTGTCGAGGCTCCTTGATTCCAGTTAACAGGATTATTGCGTGGTTTTCCTTGATGAAGAAAGGGATTGAGCCTGGCTTGTTCATCGAGGATGACATAGGCATAACGAGCAAGCGGATGACCCTCTTGATTCTTGATGATCACCCAAGGCACCCGGTAAGAGCCACTCGGAGCAATCGGATGAGGTGTACGGTTGATATCAACACTCTCGTTAGGATCCTTGGATTGACAGGCGCTAAGATAGGTATCAAAGGCTCCTTTATCTAATTTTGGGTAACTGGAAAGCATCCCAAGATCTCCTGAAATCAAAGGCATGAGTTGTTCCTTATTGGTAAGGTGAGTTGCTCCGATCATGAGAACAGGTACTAACGCTCCTGGCCCATTGGTAGTGCCGACAAGAAAGGTGGGTTGATTCTTTGTTGCAAGCGAAAGTTGCGTCATCGCAGCGCTTAGACCCGACTCCGCAGCAAGAGAAGATTGATAGGTGGATGCTACCATATGGGCTCTTTTTTTTTCAAAGAGTCCCATCTCTGCTATCAAAAAGAAAATCAGAATAAAAAATCCGATTACTACAAGCACGAGCAACAGAGCTGATCCTCGAGTAGGTGAGCGCATATGCTATTTTATGAGCTTGAGATGGTATTGGAAATTCCTACCACCGTGGAAAATTTTTTAGTTTTTGTGGCCTCCTTGGAAAACTCTCTCGAGGAATGATTTTCAGTGGTTAAGGTGATTTCAAGGAGATTGGGAGCTACAATCACTTCGCTCGATACTTCTGGAGGAGTGGTGCTTATTTTTCCCTTGAGAAGCCAGAGTGGTTGGAAATGCCAGCTTAAGATGTGCGAGCACACCTGATGGGATGAGGTATGGTTGGTTGCTGAGGCTTTGCTAAAGAGGGTATAGAAATTTTGAGTTTCCAGTGCCTCACGTGTTTGCTCTGGAGTACTTTCAAAGCGATAACATGCATAATCTGATAGGCTATTTTTCTCTTGGGTAAAAAAATAACCAATCGCATGCAACTCTCCTGAATGTTTTAAAGACGACCTTGTGGAAAGAAAAAAGATATTTTTTCCAGCCCTTGGATCAACGGTCGTAAGATTCACAAAAAAACTCCCAGCAACAGGAATAGCAGCATGGAGATCACGCCGCATCTCTTGTAAGAGCAGGCTTGCCTGTAATATGCTTTCTTGGCGCTCTGCGAGGTGATGCCATTGACGATACCACGTGTTGCTTGCGCTACAAAACAAGGTAATGAGCAGGGCCAAGAGGCTTATGGCAACAAGCACTTCTAGTAGTGAGAAGCCACCTGGATGATCACGATGTGAAGAGAGAGTCATCGAAATAAAGTGATCTAATGATTCTTTGCTAGTTCTTGAATTTCTGTTGAAAGTAAAAAAACAAATTCACGATGATGTCGTTGCCTGTCTGCAACTCTCATTCGTGTTGCTACGGTAATAGAAACCTCCGCTAGCCCAGGAAAGTGGTTGCATGTGATTACGATTTGCACCGGATAGAAATTATTTTTTTCTTTGATGAGTTTGCTGTATTCACTTGCGCTCAATTCTTGGCAGGGCATTCCCTCAGCACTATAGGCTAGGTAATGGGTCTGTGCACACGAGAGATCGAGTCGCATGCAATGAGCAGGATTGCTTTTCCAATCGGCTCCTGTTGCTAGTACTCGAAGAGGAGAGGTGATTTTTAAGGTTTCCACGATACCTTGCGCGATCAAGGTTGCCTTCTCTTGATCCTCTGCGTCTTCATTCACTCGTAGAGATGCTCGCCACAGATCAAGTATGGTCATCATGACGATGCCAAAGAGCGTCAAGGCAAGGAGGATTTCTAGTAGAGAAAAAGCTCTAGAGTCGCATTTCAAGACTCTTTGCAAGAGACTTGGGTTATTTCCATTCATGCTTGGGATAGCGACGTACAAGCTCTCCTTTGATTTTCGGATAGGTTTCGTTCCAGAAGGAATGGAGATCCCGGGTGATTTGTATGGGGCGTTTATTAGGAGCTAAGATCTCGAAGGTCACCGGGGCTCGGCCGCCTGCTAGTGAAAGGGGCTTCGTGAGTCCAAAGAGCTCCTGGATTGTTGCCCTTAATATCACATTACCGTTTGCCTGATAAGAGAAGCGTGCTTTTCGACTAGAGGGAAGTAGAAAAAAGAGTGGTGAATAGGTTGTGAGCGCGTCTTTTTGCGCGCTACTTAAGAGTAACTCTAAGCTTGGGATCGCAGGACGATCTTTGATTTCTCGGTAGCTCACAGCTCCCTCACACCAGCGCTCTAAGGACCGCAAACGCTCTTCTTCACTCCACGTGGGAAGTTCGAGTTCAGGATAAAAATGCGCCATCCATCTAAGGCGTTTGATCCAGGCATCGACTTCTTCACCCCAGGTAGGCAGTGGTAGATCGCCCTTGGCAAGAGCTGAGGCCAGAACGTTACTTGCTTCAAGAGAAGGTGAGGCGTCGTATTCGATGAGTTCTATGACGAGATCACAATAGATTTTCTCTTTTTTCCACACAACGCGGTTGATGGCTGTGTTAAAAAATAATTCTTTCTTTTCACAAAAGCTCTCTTCAAACAACTCGCGTAGCATCGCCTCATTAATGGCGGTGGCCATCGAGAGTTGGGTGCGTACCTCCCCACTGCCTTGTCCAATTTCGGTGATTTCGGCAGCGACAAAGAGGCGGCTCGATGCGGCCGCACTCTCTTTGACTAAGAGACCGCGTCGTCCATGCACAATGTCACACACGTTGGTTCCTGAGCCACGACGACGTGCTACCTGATCGGCAAATCCGACCAAGATACATCGTGCAATAGCCTCATCAGAAACCGGTGTAGCCTCAGTATTCAGTCCCTGAGAGCGAGCGAGCGTGCAAAATTGTTCAAAGATACGTCGCGTTTGTCGTGCCGCATCGGCATGGATGGCATATTTACGACAACGATCGGCACGAAACTCATTTTTCTCAGCCCAGGAGAAGACACGCGAGAGAACGAGAAAATCCGAGCTTCCTCCTTCGAAGAGCTCTTGGCGCTCTTCCTGAGTCTTTTTATCAGTACGCAGGAGTAGGGGACGTGATTGTGTGAGCGCTGCCATCAAGGCTATACTACGCACACAGCCATATTCCTGGGCGGCTAAGAGCATCCGAGCATAGCGTGGATGCGTGGGAAAGGTGAGCATTCGTTTCCCAAGCGGCGTGATCATTCCCTGATGATTGAGGGCGCCTAAATCTTTTAAAAGTTTTGTTGCTTTTTGGAGCGCTTCTTGTTCTGGTTGATCTAGCCATGGCATGGTTTCTAGTGCGTCACTATCCATTGCTTGGAGCGTGAGGAGAACTTCGGATAAATCGACACGCTTAATTTCAGGGGTTTCGCGGGGTAGACGTCGGGCGTGATCACGCTCGCTCCAAAGTCGAAAGCAGTGACCAGGAGCCGTTCGTCCAGCGCGCCCGGAGCGTTGATCTGCAGAGGCACGACTAATTTTTTCAATGAGTAAGGTATTCATTCCCCGACGTGCATCAAAACGTGCCATGCGCGCAAGTCCTGCATCAATGACACCTGTCACCCCATCAATGGTTAGGGAAGTCTCTGCTACATTGGTCGCCACAATAACTTTGCGTGCCTCCGTGTGGGCTACTGCCGCATCCTGATCGCTCGGAGTAAGTTCCCCGTGCAAAGGAAAAATCAGAATCGAGGAAGGAAGTTGCGTGCGCAAGAGGTTGATGGTTCTTGAAATTTCATAAGCCCCGGGCATGAAGACAAGAAGATGCCCTTGCGTGCGGTGTAGTAACTTTGTAACCCCTTCTAAGGCAAGATCCCAAGGATTTTCATCTTCTACTTCACGCGTGAGGTACTCAATGGTGACAGGATGTGTTCTTCCTATGGAACGTAAGACTTCACACGGTGCTAGATAGCTCTCCAAGGCCTGTGTGTCAAGGGTTGCAGACATGACAATGATTTTTAGATCGGGACGCTTCTTTTTTTGTAATAGCAATGCCTGCATCAAGCTAATGTCGCTATAGAGATGACGTTCATGAAATTCATCAAAGATCAATGCGCTCACGCCCTCTAGGTGAGGGTCAGTGAGCATTTGACGCATTAAGATTCCCTCGGTCACAAAGAGAAGCCTCGTTTGTTCACAACACTGTTCATCATGACGGATACGATAACCCACTTCATGACCCAGGGATCCTTTGCGTTCCTCGGCAACACGCGCTGCCAGCATCCGTGCAGCTAAGCGACGTGGTTGTAAAATCATCGCCTTTCTATCGCCTAAAATACCTCCATCAAGAAGCATTTGTGGGATTTGTGTTGATTTACCAGAACCAGTGGGAGCCTCCACAATGAGACGGTTAGAGAGACCGAGTACTTTGAGAATATTTGCACGTAGTTCTTCAATGGGAAGTGTTAAAAGTAGGCTCATGTTTTAAGAAGAGAAGAGAAGGTAGTCTGTTTTACTTCATCGATGAAGACGCAATATCCAAGCTCGCACGTCTGTTTTAAAGTGTGGTATCCTAGCGCGATATGTCGACTGCTTACAGAATAATTCTCTTGTTTTTCATGATCGTGGAGATGAGTCAAACCTTTGAGCTCAATAAACATCATCATGCTCCAGTCATGACAGCTAAAGAAATACAAAGAGCTCTTTTTATCGACGCGCTGAGTGTCCCTTCTCCTCAAGAATTATTTACCGCGATCAATAAGGTCAGTCGTCCTAATTGGACAACCTTGGATCATGCTGGTAATGCTCCAGTCACGACAAATCGTGCTCAGCTTGCTCTTGCCATTGGGGTTTTTGTGACCAACGGGTATATGGCTCTTCAAGCAGAGGACGGACAGCAGGTCAAAAATATGGGTCGCGATATGATGCTCTTATCCAAAGCGCTTGGGGTGAGCCAAACGATCTTAAGTCGTGATAGTAACCTGATTGAATTCGCCGACAATCATGAATGGAAAGCTCTTGAGTACGCCCTAGAGGCCATCGAAAACGATGTCAAAAGCACCATGATCACTCAGCAGGACCAGAGTCTCATCACACTCATTTCTGTAGGTCTCTGGTTACGCGCTTTAGAGGTAGGATCACAAATTATCTTAAGTCATTATTCCTCGCGTGGAGCGGCGCTCTTAAGAGAACCCAACCTGGCACTTGACTTAGCGGCAAGCATTGAGGCCTTGCCTCTTAAGGTACGCACGGATCCTCTAGTGTTTCGTGCCCAGCAAACCTTAAGAGAAGTGGCCGCACTTCTCACAAAAGAAAAGCATGGTTTGAGCAAGAAAGATCTTACCATCCTTGAGCAAGCGACTAAGAAAATCGTTACTGACATTACTGTTTCGAATCCATCGATCATTGCGCCATAAATGACTGCCCCCATCGCTCCATGAAAGCACACAATCTTTTTTTATTACCATTCTTAACTGGATGTCTTTTGATGCCATCCTACGGGCAAGAAATTTCTTCATCCACGCTCTTGCAAGCAACAGAACTCCTCAAAGAGCGTGCTCATCAAGATGCCAAGATGATCTGTAAGGATGACTGGAAGATAAGGGCAAGTGACGCACTCTTTTCCCTCACACCCAAGACAACACATGTCATCCAAGTGAATCTCTTTGGAGGGAATCAATATTGCTTCATGGCGAGTGCCACTCCTCCTGCACTTGCTTTAAAAATATCAGTCTTTGATTCTAACGGCCATGAGGTCAAATTGGATACTTGGAAAGACAATCTTGCGACTTCTCAAGTACAAGCTAGCGTGAAATTTCTAGCCACAGAAAGTGGCACCTATTTTGTGAAGTTAACCTTAGTAAAATCCCATGGGATGACCTCAGCTGAGTGCGCGCTCGTCTATGGGTATCAATAGAGCATTGTAAAACGCTCTAAAGCTCTGGATTATTTTCAAGCGTTCCCAACGAACCGTTCTTATTGAGCTGAGCGGGCATGAGGGTGAGGGCATCTCCTGCGCGGTGCATGATCACGCACCCTTTACTTCCATACGGTTTCACAAGCTTATCAAGCGTGATAGAAATCGCTGAGCCATTTTCATGAGGCGTGGCATTGCGCGTGATTAAAAAAATTGCATTCCCATCGCTCTGTTCTTTCACCCCGTAGATTCGAAAAGCCGTCTGACTAGCGCTTGTTGGAAAATGCTCTGGAGAGACAACAACGCCAGGCGCACTGCAAAGCTTGCAAAATTCATTCTTCGAGAGATAGCCCGAAGAGAGCGCCGTTGCCCATCCTTTGAAGCTCGGAGTATTCATATCGCCAGGCCAGCCGACGTTTGGGTCGCTGCTCGTATTAGCATCAATGGCCATCGACTCTGTAGCAAGATAGAGCTGACGGGCATTGCTCGCTGTTTGCATCATCTCGCCTTTGGTGAGTGCTACGAGTAGATGAGGTAAGGCAAGCGAGGCCATGATCGCGATGATAGAAATTACAATTAATAACTCGAGCAGCGTGAAGGCGGTAGATTTCTTTATCATGGTCTTAGAGGGAGGTTCTTGGGGAAGGGAGGGGCTGGCACACGTAGATAGATCGTGCTTAAGGAGGGAAGGTCCAGGGCAATGGAATGCTCACAACCATGCATTGCGATTGCTTGTGATAGAAAGGAACGCGTCGAATGAAGCCCACTTCCCCAGAAGCAGACATCATCAGTATTAAGAACGACTTCATAGGAGCCTTCTGTGGGAACTCCAATCCTATAGTTCTTGCGAACAACCGGTGTGGCATTAACAATCACGATAAGATCCGAGTACTTTTCACCATGTGACGCCATCACTGGGGAAGGTGCCTTGCGCAGGAAGGACCAAACGCTACTGCTCGCATCCTGAAAATCAATCCACCTAAATCCCTCACACGCATCATCGAGAAGAAAAAGAGCCGGTTCATTCTTATAAATCTTATTTAACGCTTGCACCAAGCGCTGCATCCCGTGATGGGAATCATGGACAAGTAAATGCCAGTCGATACTTTGCTCATGATTCCATTCATCGCGCTGGGCGAATTCACCTCCTTGAAACAGCAATTTCTTACCTGGATGTCCCCACATCCATGCTAGAAAGAGTCGGAGATTGGCAAACTTCTGCCAGTCATCCTCAGGCATCTTAGCGAGGAGGGAGCCCTTGCCATGTGTCACTTCATCATGACTGAGGACTAAAATAAAATGTTCATGATACGCATAGAGCATGGAAAAGGTAATATCACCTTGATGATGCTTGCGATGAATCGGTGAGCGACTCATGTAGCGCAGAGAATCATTCATCCATCCCATGTTCCACTTAAAGCCAAATCCTAGACCTTGGTCATAGGTCGGCTGCGAGACGTTGGGCCAGGCTGTTGATTCCTCAGCCACCATGATGATGCCTGGATGCCTGCTATAACAGAGCTCATTACACTCCTTGATAAAATTAACGGCATCGAGATTCTCACGTCCTCCCGAGGCATTGGGGATCCATTCCCCGTGACCCCGTGAATAGTCGAGATAGAGCATCGAGGCGACGGCATCCATACGGAGCCCATCAATATGATACTCCTTGAGCCAGTAGAGTGCATTGGCGATTAAGAAATTCTTCACCTCCCGGCGACCATAATTAAAAACAAGCGTTCCCCAATCACGATGCTCTCCACGTCGTGGGTCCTCATGTTCGTAGAGGGCTGTGCCATCATAGCGCGCGAGCCCATGGGCATCGCGTGGAAAATGCCCTGGCACCCAATCAAGTAGCACCCCAATGCCTGCCTGGTGCAAGCGGTCCACAAGATAGCGAAAATCATCAGGCTTTCCAAAGCGACTGCTTGGCGCAAAAAAATTGACCACCTGATATCCCCACGACCCATCAAAAGGATGCTCCATCACCGGCATGAGTTCGACATGGGTAAATCCCATCTCAAGAACATAGGTCACCAGCTGGTCGGCAAGCTCCCGGTAGCTAAGCGGACGATTGTTTTCCTCTGGCACCTGTCGCCAGGAACCAAGATGAACCTCGTAAATGGACATCGGCCGTTGATACGGATCACACCTGGCGCGCTCACGCATCCATGCGCCATCATTCCATCCATAACGCGTGAGATCATAGACCATACAAGCCGTGCGCCAATCGTGCTGAGCAAAGGTTGCGTAGGGATCTGTCTTTAAAAAAACCTCCCCGTTCGGCCCACGTAGTTCATATTTATAGTGGGCTCCCTCGCTAACCCCGGGGAGAAAAATCTCCCACACCCCTGAAGACCCTAAGCGGCGCATCATATGAAAACGTCCATCCCACGCATTGAAATCCCCGACAACACTCACACGCTGGGCATTCGGAGCCCAGAGAGCAAAATAAGTCCCTGCCACTCGATCAATTATCCTTGGATGAGCTCCTAAGTGACGATAGACTTCCGGATGCCTTCCCTCTGAGAATAAGTAAAGATCAAGATCCCCTATCTGCGGAGCGAAGGCATAGGGATCTTCCAGGAGGACCCTTTTCCCTGAGGGAAGAGTTATCTCAAGCAAGTAGGAAATAAAGCCTCCCTCTTGGGTTGAGACCAAGGCTCGGTCGACAACCGTCTCAAAAAGCCCGCGTTGGTCTACCTGCTGAAGCATGATGAGGGCAAGGGACTCTTCCTCCCCTGCGACACGCTTCCCAACGACCACAGGCCTAAGCGCTACTGATACGGCTCCTGGATACCAAACCCTCAGCACCGCTTCCTTGTCATGAATCCCATGAATACCTAACAAGCGATGCGGATCACAATGCCTCAACTCAACG
>Ga0364867_10245_pt2 | contig 10458 bp, 14 predicted proteins | sample ExccelAu500001D4_3_FD_206915 | JGI IMG/M metagenome (GOLD analysis project Ga0364867, IMG submission 206915) | Enriched cells from Trout Bog Lake Hypolimnion, Wisconsin, USA - BchlTB.Aug13.5000.01.D4 | ecosystem: Environmental > Aquatic > Freshwater > Lake > Hypolimnion/Profundal zone | place...
GCCGTATATTCAAATGCTTGACCAACATGAAGATCAAGAGGAAGAATGGGATGAACCAGCATCTGATGCCCGCCAGCACAAAGACAAGCGGACTGGACTGAATTTGTCCGACGAGACCGGGTTTCGGATAAATCGAGATGACGAGGATCGTTGGCAGGATGATGGAGGAGAAAGTGGTTGAGCACCCTGAAGCAATAATGATCATGTACATTGGTCTTGATCCAAAAACTGCTTGAGTAATTTTAAACGTTGAAGAAGAAATGGATTCCCAATCTTTTAAAGGAAGAAGAATGCGAACACACAATTCAGTAGTTGGGATTGAAGATTTCCGAACTGATTGCCAAACAGCTTCGGAATGCGGAGTGCAACGACTTGATGTAACGCTTATACGTCCTACCAATTATACGGACGATGGGTATCCGATCAAAACACGCGTCGGTGTCATTCGCAGCAATACTCTAACACAGATTGGTACGCTCGTACACGATCTGGTAAACGAACCTTTCTTTCAAGGAATCTCACTCAACGTCCGAAAGATTGATGAAGCAATCGAGTGGATCCCTGTGAAGGAAATCGTTCATCAATCAAAAGTGCCGGGAGTTAAATCGATCGTGATGCTCGTTGGCGTACAAACGAACCAGTTTCCTCGAGCATTGGATATTGCATCGAAGTTTCTTCCGCATGGAATCCCTGTATTAATCGGTGGGTTTCACGTCAGCGGTATGCTGGCTATGATTGGTGTTACACGCGATCTTAAAAATGCGATGTCGCAAGGAATCACGCTCGTTGCCGGAGAGGTTGAAGAAGGACGATTGACAGCGATTGTAACCGATGTCCTCAGGAATAGAGCTCGATCACTTTATAATTTTTTAAATCCCACACCAAGCCTGCTGAACGTTCCGATCCCTCATATCACGAAAAATGAATTCGAGAATTTCGCGTCGCGGTTCACCACTATCGATACGGGGCGCGGCTGTGTCTTTAACTGTGATTTTTGCACTATTATCAATGTACAAGGCCGGACGATGCGGTACCGGGAACCGAAGCAAGTTGTTGAATTTGTGAGACAAAGTTATCATGAAGCAGGTGTTTCGCATTCTTTCTTTACAGACGATAACACTGCACGAAATCCGCGGTGGCGTGAGCTGTTTTCGGAACTCATCCGCATGCGCGAAGAAGAAAATATTCCATTCACATTTATGATGCAAAGCGACCTCGCTGCCCGGAAAATGCCCGGTGGAGATTTCTTTGAACTCGCAGCACGCGCTGGCTGCAATCAGGTGTTTTTCGGTGTGGAAAGTGTAAACCGGGAGAATCTGCGCTCCAAAGAAAAGTTTCAGAACCAAGTTTCCGAGTATAAAGACCTCATTGATCATTGTCACTCACTCGGCATTACATGCCACGCGGGGTATATTCTTGGATTGCCATTCGATACCACAGCGAGCATCAAACAGGATGTTGCCGAACTTCAACGAATGATGTTTGATTCTGCTTCATTCTACATCCTCTCGCCGCTGCCCGGTTCAAAAGATCACCAGCGATGGTGGCGCGAGGGAAGGTGGCTGGATGAAGATTTCAACAAGTATGATTCAGCACACGTCGCAGTAAAGCCGGAGAGGATGTCTCCTGATGAGCTCATGGAAGCATACCATAACACGTGGGAACAATTTTATTCCACTGAACATATGGTTAAGGTTCTTAAACAATGGAGAAGCAATCACCATTATTATAGAGAAAGATTGTCTTTTTTCATGTGGTATCTTTATTCATCCAGAATCGAACGTCTGCATCCGATGAACTGTGGGTTCTGGACTGTTCGGCGAAGAAATGATCGCCGGTCAGGTTTTCCACAAGAGGCATTTGTTCCGTTTTGGTGGAATCGATTGAAAGTTCTGAGCTTCCGTTTAGGAGGTATGGTAAAACTTTTTTTACAACTTGAAGATGTGTGGCTTCGGAGCCGGCCAAAAAGCAACGTTGAAGAAGCACTTCATGATATCATTTCAAAGACAAAACAAGATATTATTGATTGGAGGGATCTCAGCACGAAAGAACTCGCAAGTTTCTATACGAAGCTATCTATCGAGATGCCTGAGATTAAAGTTCCGTCTGTTGTGCGTCTTTGGTTCAAGAAACGGAATCCATTTGCCGGTGCTTTTACAAGATTATATGTTCAGCGTATCTGGCAGCGGTGGTATCTCTATATATGGAATCCTTTCAAGTGGATCGAAGTATGGCTGTTCGAATGGGTACACGGTTTTCGATTCCTCCATCATCTTCTTGGAGGTGATTCCGTTCATGAACCGACATCCATCCCTGTTTCAATTCGCATAGAGAAATAATTTTTATGAGAATTCATTATGTTTTTCATCTTCCTTCTTGAAGGACTTGCAATAGGCTTCTTGCTCGCCACACCGGTCGGGCCTATCGGGATTCTCTGCGTTCGACGTACTCTGATGTATGGCAGACCCAATGGTTTTATTGTTGGCTTGGGCGGTGCGTCAGCGGATATTTTGTACGCGCTCATCGCAGCGTTCAGTGTTACACTCGTTTCCGGTTTTGTTCAAGAGTGGCAGTTGTGGATTCGATTAGGAGGCGGTTTTCTCTTGCTTCTTCTGGGTTTTCGGATTCTCTATTCCAATCCGATGGTGCATGAAACAAGAGATCGATCAAATGTACCTCTGAGAACGTTTGTCCCCACATTTCTTCTGGCCCTTACTAATCCGATGTCCATGTTCGGTTTTGGGGCGGTCTTTTCGAGCACCAGAGTCGTGCAAACAGCCGCAGACAGGGTTTCCCTCTTCATGCTTGTCGCAGGTGTTTTCTTCGGTTCCCTATTATGGTTTTCAGTACTGACAAGTGTGACGTACGTCTTTAAAAAGAAGCTCGCAAGTGGAGGACTTGCGATGGTGAATAGAATTGCCGGCTTGTTATTCATCCTCTTTGGTGCCGTTAACGTTTGGAGTTGTGCAAGTAGACTGTAGAAAGCTTTTCGCTTTAAGCTCATGGTGGTGTAAAAAAGAAAAATCCATTATTTACTAGTACCAATGACGTGATAATACTCTGAATCACTCTAAAAACAACACTGATATCTAATAGTCTCTTCCTGCAAAATAAAGAAAAATATATATCTCGCTATTGAGTCGGAAAGGTTCTATACTATATATAGCAATAAAGCCCACTGTTCTCGCCATTCGTTCAAGGACGAGTGTTTCTTAGGCTCGCAGTGGTCGTCCCGTCAAACAGCGTTTGTCGTATGCCTTCCTCAAAAAGAATTCTTCGCTGCTTCTTCATATTCCTTCGGAACGGTAGTCAGCCATTGTTACGTATGCACCATCGCTGAAAGGAGCGGTTATAATATGGAGATCCACAGAAACAACAAATTTGCACCGGGCATCAAAGTGAAAGACATGCAAAAGAGTCTTGAGTTCTACATCAAGACACTCGGATTTATGACCATGGATAAACTTATTCGAAAAAACGGGAAAATCGCCCATGCATCGGTAGGCATCGAATTACCGGTCCTTACGCTCTCCCCGATAGATTCTGTTCGCACTCCTCAGACAAAAAAAGATTTAGCTGAGAATAAGCATGGCGTAGGTGTTAGGTTTCACTTCGGCATGACCGGAGCAAAAAAGCTAGATGAATATTTTATAGAGTTAAAAAGAAAAGGGATTAAAGTCGTTAATGAACCCAAAACTGAATTCTGGGGCGACAGAATCTTTACTGTAGAAGATCCCGACGGCTACACACTCACGTTTTCCGAGCATGTCCAAGATGTGTCACCGGAAGCACGGGTGAATGCCTATGAACTCGCGTATCCGAAGAAAGTGCGGGGCAAAATCAAGGAAGGTACACCAGTATGCTGAAAGGCACACGGGTTAACATCTCTCGCTGACATGTATGACTTCGTATCCCTGTTTCATGTACGTATCCGGGTTTTATATTTTTGAGGAACAATTGATGAATACACAAGATCGAATACTCGTTAGTAAAATAGAAATGTTGATCGCTCAACAATCGTCGGGGGAATGCGTATTGCCGCGGTCAAATGATCGGTGGCAAAATCGTACGATTATATCGAATATCCGGAATTGTTTTATTGAAGTTCTTCATCATGACTCTGACCCTAGTACCTGGATCGTCAGACGCTGGGAAAAATATTGGTGGTTCAAAAAGCGCATTTCATCTGATTGGTTTATCAACAGGCAGCAGGCATTTGCATATGCTCATGAAATGAAGGGAAATTATAACAGGCTACATGGTATTTATGCAGTCAAGGAGAAGCAGCGCGATGCACTATGATTATCTTTATGCGAAACATTTCAAAGGAAATCCGCCCCCCTTTCAAAAATCTAAACGAGGGTTGGATGATTGGATAAAAAGTCTCCAGTCTATTGATCAGCATCCTTATGACTTGTCGGATATTCAATCGCTGAAGCAATGTGTAGTCTCTAAAATCGAATTTCAGGATAGTGAATCCGAAAACGTATATCCTTATAATGAACATTATAAAAGATTTAGTATTAAAGGCGGTTTATGATAGAAACTCAACAGGAAAATCCCATAGACACAAACGAACATATTCAGATTACAGGGCTCAATACAGATAAAACGCGGAAGACAGATGGGGCAGACTTACGATATCAGGTTTATTTCGAACTTTCCGTAACGCCGGTACAGGCATGGAGAACGATCTTCGAACAGGAATGGAAAGCATTGAATCACACCCTACCGCAGCTATCGCCTGATGTAAATGTTGACAACAGGTTTCTTGTAGTGCATTGTTTGCTTCGGGAAATCGCTGACAGTTATTTACCGGCTCTCAAGAAAGCAGTCGATGCAACGAATAGGTCATACGGCAAATATTCTCACGATGCAGCAACAGAACAGCAGCATCGGGATGATATATGGACACAAGAGCGCAAGGCTGTCGACGATGTAGCGAAGTCGTTGAAGTTTGACTGATCGCACCGGAAGTCTGTAATTGATCATGGGAAGTCAAGCTGTTTTAATATATCCTGTGTAGAAACAGAAAAATAAATAAAATACTCACGTTACGCAGATAAGTTAAATTCCAAAACCCAATGCTCAAAAAAACAAACAATTCACAAATATCTGCCAAAGGCATCCCTTTGGGAAAATTCCAAAGTGCTGAAATTAGGTTATTTTGGACATTGAATATTGATATTTGTTTGTGATTTGTACGTTTGTTCTTTGAAATTTTATTTTTTGCGTAACATCAGTAAAATACATATTCGACTTTTAGATGAAACCTATGATATATACTATGCGTGGTTCCGGGCTGTTTAATTCGCTCCATCGAAGAATTGCACTTATGCGAGGCAAGGAAATTTACGATGGCGATAATCGAAGAGTTGCGACTATAAACGGGAAATATCTTTATGATTTGGACAACAGGAAGATGATGACAGTGCGAGGTGCTTATTTTTACGATGCCGTTAATAAATGTGTGGGCTCGCTATTGGATGCAGAGAATAAAATCGAAGGTGCAGAAGAAGGAATGCCGTCCGTTGCACTCTGGTATTGTTTCATTCGCTAACAGTGTTAAGCTTACTATTTTTAGGGGGGCCTGTAATCGCACATCGCTTTTCCCTGAATGTGTGTCGGGTAGTCCCGCGAAATCCACGGTGCTTGAAAGAGCGTCGGGGATTTTCTTTTGTATCTCAAATATAAACTATGGATGGATTCGGATTCCTCTCCAGTGATCACAATAAATGAAGATGATAATAATAGATGTGGAGAAGTTGGCAGCGGGAACTCGCTTGCATCTTATTTAAAGAATAAAGTGCGTCTGAAATTTTTCACGAACACTTTTCTATGAGGCATTGGCAACCTGATAAGCAAAATAAATTTCTGGTGCTGATGGGAGCCCTTTTATATTGCCCGCACGATGTATGGTAGATATATTATATGAGTAGTAGAAAGATTTACACAACTACCGAGCTTCTCGAAAAATTGAAGCGAGATAATATCCTTTCTCTCGATGTTCTAGGATACAACGTGTCCCAAGCAAGCAAAGTGCCGATCGTGGTGAACAGATAAGATGGTTCCCAAGTCCTTGAGGCAACCTGGTGGCTCATTTCCCGTTAATCGAAAACGGGAAAACCCGATATGCAGTTCCCGCATTTAATGCTCACAGCGAATCAATTGATGCAAGCAAATTGATTGCACCCTGATTCAAAGCTCATTGCTGCCTCAGGTGGTGTTGGCAAGAAAAAAACATTTCTGCTATAGAATTATGAAATGATGGGAATTCGGACTGTGAAGACTAAGCCTTCTCCAACTCGGCTTTTTATGGTGATATCACCATGGTGCTGATCAATAATGTGTTTTACTGTTGCAAGTCCGACTTCATTACAGCATCTATGTTCACCTAAACGACCGAGATTACCAAATTTTTTAAATAGAGATAGTGTATCTTTTGATGGGATACCCGGACCACGGTCCATTATCAAGAATAGAGATTACAACATGCTTATCAGTAACTTCTAATTTTAAATTTACAAGGCCATTAGGTTTTGCAAACCCGACGGCATTGTGAAGTAACTGATAAAGAGCTTGGGCAATTCTTTCATGATTAAAATTTAGAATGACAGGTTCGTTTGACAACTCAGTAGCAATATTAATGAACTTGCTTTATGCTAATTCTGTGACAAGTGTTAAAGCTTATCGTATCGTTTCCTGAATTTCAGATTCCTTACACTGAAGATCAAATTTTCCTTGTTCAAGAGAATCGAGTCAAATAATGTCGTTAATAAGGTTGGTTAGCCGTAGTCCTTCGTTCCGGATATAACTGGCATATTCCATCCGCTGCTTTTCATCGATCAGAATGTCATACTCCAGCATCTCTGCAAAGCCAATAATGCAGGTCAGGGGCGTACGAAATTCATGTGAGATCTGTTCGACAATCCGACTTTTCAATCTCTGAACACCGAAAACAGCCGACTCTTCATATGTTTTCTCTATACTCTTTGTGAATGATTTCATTCTCAATTGAATTCTTTGATGATCGATTAAGTAGGTACGTTTTATATCGAACAATCTATATGCCAGCATAATTTTTGTTACAATTCTTTTAATAATGTAAAAAATGCCATGTCAAAATAATGCAAAGCCTAACAATGTGTCATTATGATACACATTGAGATGATTAAAACGTAGTTACCTATTTTTATCGCTGTTTTGGATTATAATTAGCGAATTCTCACTATGAGTCATTGTTCTCGATATGACATATAAAGATTTGAGAAAACGCTAAAATTCTTTAAAAATAAAGGATTTTAAACTGGCACGCAGATTGATTACAGATAACATAACAGAAGATGAAAATGAAAAACAAATTAAACAACAATCAATCATTTAACACAAAGGATACTACGATGAAAAAGTTAACTATTCTCTTCGCGTTCTTGCTTGTCGTCGGATTCTCGACAAATGCGTTTGCTCAAGCAAATGTAACTGCAACAGCCAGCACAACGGCTACTATTGTAACGCCGCTCGGTATCAGTAAAACAGTTGATATGAATTTCGGCAACGTAGCCACAAACGGTGTAGCAGGCACAGTTGTCCTGACTCCTGCCGGTACACGTACATCAACGGGTGGTGTAACGCTTCCTGCCACTGCAGGATCGCCTGCAGCCGCTTCTTTTGCTGTTACAGGTTTAGGCACCTATACTTATGCTATAACGTTGCCAGCTTCACCTATTACACTTGCTGGTACTACTGCAGGCGTAACAGCTGGTACATTTACTAGTACTCCATCTGGAACAGGTGCGTTGACTGGAGGCGCCCAGACATTACTTGTTGGCGCTACATTGAATTTACCTGCATCTACAGTAGCAGGATCTTATACGAATGTTAACAGCTTAGCTGTCACGGTCTGTTATAATTAGATTATACTTTCATTAAAATAATCCATAAAAAGAAACGCTGTCTAATTGTAGGCAGCGTTTTTTTTGCTCTTTGAAATAAAGAAATTAATTAAAAAATGACGTGACGCCCTGATTTTGGTTCCGTTTTGGTGAAACACCAATCATTTCGGGCCCCTTTCCTTAAAATTCTTCGAAAAGAAAGGGTATTTTGATTGGTACCTTTGTTGAGTTTTAATACAATACATAAAACTTAACTATTGGGGCCTTCGAAATGAAAAACATAACTAAATTTGCTCTCTTTATGATCGGGTTTTCAACATATACATTTGCTCAAGCAACTGCAGCAGCAAGCATAGGTGTTAATATTGTAACACCGATCAGTATCACTAAATCAGAAGATATGGTTTTCGGAAATATATCTACAAACGGCTCGACAGGCACAATCCTAGTGGGTACTGAGGGCACACGCACGCCCACTGGTGGTGTAACACTTCCTGCTGCTAATGGATCGCCTACAGCCGCTTCTTTTATTGTTACAGGTTCAGGAAACTACACGTATAGTATATCGTTACCAGGTTCACCTATTATACTTTCGGGTACTACTGAGGGTGTAACAGTTGGCACATTTGTTAGTAATCCAGCTTCAACAGGAAAGTTGACTGCTGCGGGCACCCAGACAGTATATGTTGGAGCTACACTAAATTTACCTGCATCGACGGTAGCCGGATCTTATGCGAATGCTTCTGGCTTAAGGATAACAGTCAACTATAATTAGTATATACTTTCATCAAAATAATCGCTGAAAAGAAATGCTGTTTCGTGTATGTAGCTTTTTTTATATATATTTACTGCAATACTATTGGATGAGTAAAAAGAATACGTACGCTATTTTATAGTATTGCTTATAATTCAAAGTGTTTATTTCTAACTTTATTTTTTTAAAAAAGCCATGCATACATCCGAATTTTTAAAGAAGGAACTTGCATTTATGCAAGCATTGTATTTTATCGTCTTCCTCTCAGGAATGATAGTGGTAACGTTATTTTCTTCCACAAGCCTGATGGCGCAAGGTAACCTGATGATAATTCCGAGAAGAGTGGTTTTTGAAGGATCAAAAAGATCTCAGACTCTTAACCTTGCCAATACCGGGATGGATACAGCCAGGTATAATATCTCTATCGTTCACTATAGGATGAAGGAAAATGGTGCATTTGAAGAAATCACACAACCTGATAGTGGAGAAAATTTTGCCGATAAATACATTCGTTTTTTTCCGCGGAGTGTTTTCCTTGCCCCCAACGAATCACAGGTAGTGAAATTACAAGTTACCGGAACCGATCAGATTTCCCCCGGTGAATATCGCTCGCATATATATTTCAGGGCAGTACCATTTGAAAAACCACTCGGTGAAAAAGAAGTCCTCAAAGACACTACTTCTATTTCTGTGAAATTAGTTCCAATTTTTGGTATTACAATCCCTGTCATCATCCGGGTTGGTGAATCGACAGCCAGGGTAAGTATATCGGATGTATCGTTTGAGATGGTAAACGACACGATGCCCATTGTTAAAATGGCATTTAACCGTACGGGTAATATGTCGGTCTATGGTGATATTGTGATTGATTATATTTCACCACAGGGCAAAGTATTAAGGGTGAGCTATATACAGGGGATGGCCGTTTACACTCCGAATCCGGTCCGCCGATTGAAGGTGGATATTGATAGGACCCTGGATATTGATTACAGCAAAGGAAAATTGCATGTAGTCTATACTTCACAATCGGATACCAAACCCGAAACGCTTGCCGAAGCAGAATTGCTCCTGCACTGATAATCAGATGAGACGAAAATGTAAAAATATCATAATGAAAAAAATCAATGAAACATAATTCTTTATTGAGAAACATCTTTTGACTTTTTCCCTTGAAACAGAAATCTCACATATTGTGCACATTGAACGTTTTGCTGATGACATTTGTACTTATTGTCGCGCTTGGAGCGACGGCAACAGCAACGACTTATAATTGGACTGGTACTACAAGTACTGCTTGGGCGAATGCGAACAACTGGAGCCCTGTTGGAAATCCAGGATCAGCAGCGGGCGATGTTGTCCAAATTGGCGTGGTTTCCTTTACGGGTTCTCAACCAACTCTTAGCGTTGCACCTGCAAATGCATTAGCATCGATAACGCTCGGCACTGCTACCAATGCAACATTAACTATTTCAGCAGTTATAGCATTTACTATTACAGGCTCGGTAACAATTAACGCAGGTTCTACGTGGACTGAATCGGCGGCAACAACTCCTACTTTCCAGGGAGGTATTACAAACAATGGAACTTTTGCAGCAAGTACTGGTGTGCATACATTTAGCACCAACAGCCAGGTGCTTACCGGAACATTTATTATTCCAAGTGTTACAGTTACAGGAGCCGCAGTGACTCTTACTAATAATAATTCATTGACAATTGGAACAGCATTAGCAGGAACAGGAACATTATTAAATGGAGCGACAGGAACACTAGCCCTTGGTGGCACATGCTCTGTAGCCACACTTACCAATAATG
>Ga0364867_10725_pt1 | contig 10427 bp, 8 predicted proteins | sample ExccelAu500001D4_3_FD_206915 | JGI IMG/M metagenome (GOLD analysis project Ga0364867, IMG submission 206915) | Enriched cells from Trout Bog Lake Hypolimnion, Wisconsin, USA - BchlTB.Aug13.5000.01.D4 | ecosystem: Environmental > Aquatic > Freshwater > Lake > Hypolimnion/Profundal zone | place: USA...
TTGCAACTCCTAGGAAATAAGAAGGGAGCGAAATATTTACCTCATGGGCTAAATCAATAAAGCGAGTTGGTGCGCCGATTTCATTTGCTTTGGATGATAGATATTTGGGATCAACTGGGATGCAATGTCCACCTACGCCAGCGCTGGGATAGAAAGGCATAAAGCCATATGGCTTGGTGGAGGCCGCATCAACAACCTCGCGCACATCGATATTCATGGCTGCACAGAATTGGGCGATTTCATTTATAAAAGAGATATTGATAAGACGGAAGCTATTTTCTAGCAACTTTGCGGTTTCGATAACTTCCAATGAGGAGCCTGTGGTTACAGATTCTACGAAGCTAGCGTAGAAAGCCTTCGCCCTCTCGGTTGCTTGTTCTGTTAGCCCGGCAACCAATTTTGGGGTGTTGGTTACGTTCCAAACCTTGTTAGCGGGATCTATCCGTTCGGGTGAGTAAGCGAGGTCGAAGGGTACCTGTGCAATTTCGAGTATTGAGGCAATTGTTGATCGAGTAGTACCGGGAGCGACGGTTGACTCATTGATGACCAAAGTTTCTGGTGCAAGATGTTGCGCCACCGATGTGAGCGCAGACTTTAGGCTGGAAAGATCTGGCTTGTAGTCAGCATCCAACGGAGTGGGAACGCAGATAACAACGATCTGTGCGTCTTTCACGGACTCAAAGTTTGTTGTTGCGAAATAGCGTCTAGAAGCAAATGCAGACTGGATCTGCGCATTGGTGATATCCCCTATTGGAGATTCGCCTCTGCTCAAGTTAGCTATTAGTGCCGAATCGGTATCAATTCCGTAGACGGTATGCCCGGCGTTGGCGGCTGCGATCGCAAGGGGAAGCCCCACGTAGCCTTGACCAACGATTGCAATCTGCATCGTTACTTACCAAATTCGGATTGCGCCTGCTTGGCGTCGGCACTATTAGGTGCGATTGAATTGATGAGTGGAATTACTGTTTTTGCTCCAGCTAGATCACCGGAAAGCTTGAGATCAGTACCCAACTTTAAGAGGGTGGTTGTGTTGAAAGGATCTGCAGTGACGGCTTTTCTGTCGACTGCTGCGGCCTCTGTCCAGTTCTTTTCATTTTCATAACTATCAGAGAGTGCATTGAGTGCATCCGTGTTGTAAGGATCATTTGCCACAATGACCTTAAGTAGGGATATCGCCTTGGCGTTATCTCCAACTTTTTGATAATCAAGAGCGGATACAAGTTGATAATGAGGATCTTTAAAGGCGAAGGTGAGAGGCTTGTTTACGAAGAACTCATATTGGCTAAACAACTTAGGGTCTTTAGGAGGGATAACTGAATCCAGGAAGTGTATTGCGCTCTCTGCCTTGAAGAAGAGAACCGAAACAACAACCATGATTATTGCTAGAGAAGTTGAGATAAGTGGTTGTATGGCCGATGGCTTCGGGGCTCTGATATCAACATCAGTTGGCAAGATGGAAATTCCAATTACTGCACCACCAAGGATGTACCCCCAAATTGCAATTCCAAGATTGTCGATGGAGATAAATGATTGAGCTTGATAGGTGATCCAGGCCCCAAAGATAACCGCTGCCATGATTTGAGCCGAGCCCTCTGTTTTACGAAGGGCGACAATACCTCTCCAGATGGTGAAACCGGTGAGGGCTAGGAATGCAAGGGTGACAAATATTCCTCCGGTTGCTGCAATCTGGAGGGGAACGCTGTGAGCAGCGTCTGCGACGACGCTTGGTCCACGACGTAATACTTGGGTTGTATCGCGGTACTGGCGGAAGTAAGCGCCATAACGATCCAATCCAACGCCAAACAAAGGGTGATGAATAAACATTCGAGCTGCTGCGCGCCAGTAGTCACCGCGGTAAGTCACAGATTCTTTGTAAAAGAGTCGAGTGAGAGGTCCAATCTTGAGCATACCTGCGATAACCGCGAGGCCGCCGATAAATGATAATCCCGAAAGGGCTAATGAGACTCTCTTATTCTTTTGATAAATCCAGACTAGAACAATCAGACCGATTCCGATGCCTGCGGCGAGAAGTCCCTGCCTTGCCTGCGAGAGGACGATAATGATTGTTAGCAGCAGGGTATTGAATCCAGCTACCGCTCTAAACCACTTCTCCTTCTCTGAATTTATTGCAACGCCAAAATTAAGAACCAACAAGATTGCCAAGATAGCACCGGCAAAATCCGGGTTGCCTAACGTGACAAAGATGGGGTTGTACAAGTAGTGCCACTTTACAAAGTCAATCTTGTAATTTTGGAAGGCTCCATATATTCCGAGCAGCGATCCTAAAAAGACGATAGTCCTATCTAATGTGGCCAATCTATGTAACCGCATGAGAAAGGCGGCGGTTAAGAAGAATGTGATGAGGCAGAGGTATTCAAGGAGACCCGTTCTGCGAGCGTATTGCCCGAAGAAGCCTACAAATTTGTTATCAGTTGCGATCCAAGCGACAACTAGAGTTAGGGCGAATGCCCCAGCGATAATTGTGGTGATCTTGAGCGTCGGATTCTTCACGTAGTACTTAGCCTGCACAGCCAACCAGCCAAGTAGCCAGAGTCCAGTTACAGAAAGTACCCACATCTTTGGAGAATTAAATGGATCGCTAAGAGCGAACCAGAGTCCAAGAGTGACAAGCGCGCCACCCCAGATCAACCAGCGCAACGAGCGTTGTTCCTGGAATCCGCTCTCAGTCTTACTCTGCACCTTGGGTGATGGGGCTGGTGCCTTTTTGACTGGAGTTGGCTTTGGGCCGGGATTCGGGCGTCCACCTTTTTTATTTAAATTGCGCTTGGCCATGTCGGGAGTTTATCGCCTTTGATTTTCCTGAATAGAGTGCCATTACCGTGCTTTATCGGTGATACTTCTCAGATGTGCAAGAGGCGTCCAATATTTAGAGAGGGACGATAAGAACGTGCTCAAGGTGTACGTCTGGCAGTTCTGGTTGCTGGGAATAGCAACATTCGCGGTGGTCGGGGCGCTAACCCCCTGTGCCCGTCGATTTGCCATACGTCATGAGATTTACGATCACCCCAACTCCGAGCACAAATCGCATGCTGAACCGACGCCTTATTTGGGCGGGGTTGCCATCGTTATTGGAGTTTTCGTTATCTCATACGGGGCGCTTTTCGCCAAAGAGTTATCGGCGAAGAACCTTGAGCTTCAATCTTCCGTGCTCCTGCCGGCGCTCCTCTTAGGACTGGTTGGTCTCTGGGATGACATCAAGAATCTAAGACCCCTTCCTAGGTTGATAGTCCAAACAACATTGGGTGTCTTCACCGCAATCTTGCTTATAGAAACTCATACAGTGGGAGTTCCGACCGGTCATCCCTGGCTCGATGGATTTATTACCCTGGTGTGGATTGTTGGAATCTGTAACTCGATCAATTTCTTTGACAATGTAGATGGAGGGGCGGCAGGCACTGTCGCTATCTCAAGTCTGGCTCTCACCTACTTGGGATATCAGGGCGGTCAATATTTTGTGGCTGCACTTTCAGCTGTTGTCGCAGGGGCGACGATTGGATTCTTGCTTTGGAATAAGAGCCCAGCTCGAATATACATGGGGGATGCAGGAGCTCTCTTTCTTGGAGTTTTAATTGCAACGCTTACTATCCGTTTTCACCCTCATGCCCTAACGAAGTGGACCTCCTTTTCCACCAAGATCTTGCTATTAGCAGTACCTATTTTGGACACTTCGGTTTCTGTCACCTCTCGAGTTCTGCGCAGAATCTCACCGCTCCAAGGTGGGCAGGATCATCTCTCACACCGCTTGGTGAGGGCAGGTTTAAGCCGGAAGGTTGCAGTATTTGTTCTCTGGTCGCTGACCGGGGCTTTCGCTCTTTGTGCGATGGTGATTCCATCCTTATCTAAAATCGCTGAAGAGCGAGTCGTGATCGATGCAGCGGCAATTTGGGTGCTGCTCTTCTTTATTTTCTTGAGTACGAGAGATGCCTAGCTAGCTCCACCGCTTCCAGTAACCATTAAATTCTTGCTTTTGAAATTCATGGGTCTTAGCTAGTCGCTTTATCCTCTATCTAATAACTCATTCCATAAGTAGTCTCACACTATTGATATCTCGCTGAGATCCACGGGGAGTTAAATGGATAACGAGTCAGTAATTCACGCCGATGCAGTGGCACTTCAACCAGAGTTAGTTGAATTACGGCATCGACTGCATCAACGCCCCGAGATAGGGCTACATTTACCGGAGACCCAAGCAATGGTTCTTAAGGCGTTGGATGGACTCGACCTAGAGATCACGTTAGGTAAAACTTCCTCATCTGTGACTGCGGTTCTGCGCGGAGAAAAGCGTGGAAAGGCTGTGCTCCTGCGAGGTGATATGGATGCGCTACCTGTTAAAGAGGAGACGGGTCTGGATTACGCGAGCACGATCGATGGTGCGATGCATGCCTGCGGACATGATTTACATACGACAATGCTCGTCGGTGCTGCAAAATTACTTTCGGCACACCGAGATAAATTGCAAGGCGATGTTGTTTTTATGTTTCAGCCAGGCGAAGAGGGTGACGATGGCGCCGCTCACATGATTGCTGAAGGCGTTTTGGATGCGGCAGGAGTTAGAGTTTCGGCAGCATATGGAATTCACGTCACCACTGGAATCGTGCCGCGCAATGTCTTTGCATCGAGGCCAGGAACGCTGATGGCTTCAGCCGACGCACTCTATGTAACGGTCCGCGGTGCAGGTGGACATGGCTCGGGACCACATGCTGCGAAGGATCCAATTGCCGTGGCCGCTCAGATGGTCGGGGATTTGCAGATACTTGTAACGAGAAAGTTCAATATTTTCGATCCTGTTGTAGTCACCGTTGGATACTTCCACGCAGGTACCGCAGAAAATATCATTCCGAGCGAGGCAAAATTCGGAGTGACCATTAGGGCATTCTCACTTGAAGCTCGAGAGAAGATTCTTCGGGAAGCTAAGTTGCTGTGTGAAAAAATTGGCGAGGGGTTTGGCCTAGAAGTAGATGCAGTTATAGCGGAGCAGGTCCCGGTGACGATTAATAACCCTGAACACGCACATTTTGTGAGAGAGACTGTTGTAGATTTATTTGGCCAAGATTGTTATGTACAGGCGGAGCACCCCACACCTGGAGCGGAGGACTTCTCCAGAGTTCTGCTTGAAGTTCCAGGTGCTTACATGTTTTTGGGAGCATGCACGAGCGATGAGTTCCTCACTGCTCCTACTAACCACAGCCCACTAGCTACCTTCGACGATCGCGTATTGTGCGTCGGTGTAGAAATGCATGCCGAACTCGCAATAAGGGCGCTAAAGGAGTCACCTACAAGCGTTTGAATTGGGGTTTAGTTTCGACCGGATTCCAAGATTTCGCTCTTTGCCTCTTCCAGCGTGGCTTTTGGGCGTGAAAATGCTCGCTACAATTCACTACCGTTCCAATCCGGTTCGACCTTTGTCTTGAGTTTTGTCACGACTTTTGTCAGACCTTTTTTGATTGGTCCCGGGCCCCTAGCTCAGTCGGTAGAGCAACGGACTTTTAATCCGTGGGTCGTCGGTTCGAGCCCGACGGGGCCCACCCTCATGCATCAAGCAGTTTGATTGCTTCTCCAACAATCTCTGCTGACCTGTTATACATAAGGGAGATGTGACCTTCACCCCGTTCCAAGAAAAGTTTTGCCGTTGGAATCTTCTCTGCGAGAAAATACCCATGAGCAGGGGTACACATCCGATCTTCATCACCTTGGAAAACAGCAACTGGTTTTGTGATCCCTTCGAGATCCATATTCCACGGAGAGGCATCACTCTCTAAATCATCTAACGCACCGAAATCGCCCGGTGCCATTCCATGGCGTATAGCGCTTGCCAAATCCTCGCTCGCGCTCGTTCCACAGATTTCGACATCTTTTCGTGACAGAGAAGGTCCAAAGAGCGCGACCAATTCCTCTGCCTTGCAAGTTCTAAAGGCTTCGAACCCAGCAAATTCACCACTCTCTGATGTTGCATTTACTGGTGGATATTTCTCAATGTAACTTTCCCAATCTTCACTCACGCGAGGAGCATCCCCAGAAATTGTTACAGCCGCTTTGCACCGTGGATCTTGTAAGTCAGAAATCGCCGCAGGTGATCCACTCGACCACCCCAGTGATACAAATTGATCTACCTTAAAATGGTCCATGACGGCTGAAGTCTCAAGGACATAGTCACCAGCCCTACGACCTTTCCGGCGCGTACTTGCGGCATAGCCAGGTCGAGTAATACCGATAGCGAAATAGCCTCGAGCGTAGGCGGCCTGAAATAGAGGTGCCATATTTTCACAGGAGCCGAAGGCTCCATGGTGCAACACCAAGGCCTTGCTTTGAGGGTTTCCTTCTGTGACAACTTCGAGAACCTGACCATTCGGCAAATCGAGTGTATGCGTCTTCATGGAGCAAAGGTTTCACATATTTTCTAAATTCGAAAGATTCTTACCTGCCGCTGTGGAGTTGTCACGTATTTTTCGCACAGAGAGAGGAAAAATGGCATAACCAGACGTAGATGATCAAACTCAAATGCATAATCAACTAATCAATTGAGCGCTTTCAGCCGTGTGGCCCCTAGCTCAGTCGATAGAGCAACGGACTTTTAATCCGTGGGTCGACGGTTCGAGCCCGTCTGGGCCCACTTCCAAGTTAAGCGCCTTTGCCTGAAATAAGCGTGAATCCCGTATGTACTTGTATTCAGTGCATAGTCTTTCACCTCCCACCGACATTTTCTAGTGGGGATTAGTTGCATGTGTGGTCAATCGTTTCATACCAAATTAATATTAAAAATGGAGCAAAACCTGCAGGCAAGATTCTTGAAATTGGGGGGGGGGGGGCTGTTAGTGTTCGCCACAGAAAAATGTCCTGCATTTTTCAAGGTCAACCTTTCCTTAGGTGACCGTAGGAAGAAGTAGTGACTTGACGATATTGCCGAGCCGACTGTGTTCTTTGAGGAGAACTCCATGAAAACTACAGTTACTACTTCAATGTTCTTTTCAATTCTTACCCAAAAGAAAACATCCCTTGCACTTCTTGTCTTTGCCCTATTAATCGGCGGAGTCAGTGTGCAGGCGGCAGGAGTTCTCAATACCTCATCAGGTGGCTATCTCGTCTGCGTTAATTCAAAAACAAAGGTTGTCACTCACCCTGGAACTACTAGCTGTCCAAAGGGAAGTGACAAATTGATTCTCGGTGCACAAGGTGCAGCCGGAGTGGATGGATTAGCAGGTGCAGCAGGTATTGCGGGCAAAGATGGTTTAAATGGAAAAGATGGAAAAACTTTATGGAACGGTGTGGAGGATCCTGAAAGTACTTTGGGCGCTCCGGGGGATATGTTCATAAACTCTGTCACTAAGACATTGTTTGGGCCAAAGAATTTGGACGGAACTTGGCCAGTTGGAGTTTCTATGGTGGGAGCAAAAGGAGATCAAGGGCCCATTGGGCTAACCGGTGCAACAGGCCCTCAGGGTCCTCAAGGTCCTGGCGGAAGTGGACCTGCGGGACCACAAGGCCCAGCTGGTCCTGCAGGTGCAAATGGAGTAGCTGCTCCCATCGCAACGGGAACAAATTGCATTGGAACAAAGTGCACGTACAAGGTTGGTGACACTGGCCCTGGTGGTGGAACGATCTTTTTCGTTGATTACAACGACATTTATCCGACGTTCAACTATCTGGAGGCAGCGCCCACATCCTGTGAGAGCGCTTCGAAAACTTGGTCTTCGGCAAATACGGATGTGACTGCGGCCCGAGGCTGGGCAGCGCGTGCTGTCGGTGCTGGTCAAGCAAATACAGCTGCTATTAAGGCGGTTTTTACGGCTGACGATAGTACCAACAATGCAGCGTATTTTGCCACTTCGTGTTCGGCAGGTGGCAAGTCTGACTGGTTCTTGGGCTCACTTGGTGAGATGAAATTGATGTATGACAACTTGCTCGGTGTTGGAGGGTTCGTGGAGAGCCTCTACTGGTCCTCGACTGAGTACGCCACGAACTACGCCTGGGCCCAGTACTTCTACGATGGCACCCAGACCACCAACTTTAAGAACTTCACCGGCTACGTTCGGCCAGTCCGGGCTTTTTAGCCCTTCATCTATTTACCTATTCATCCATTTAATTTTTTTTATTTTTTCAGGCTGAAATGGATAGATAATTTCCTATGGCCCTGTATCAAGATCTGCCCGTCTTTGCCGACATCTATGCCCTGACCCATAAGGTCTTTCTCTATACTCAGGACTACCCCCGCGAATATAAATTCACCTTGGGTCAGGATATGAAGCGAGATTGCCTGGTCTTGCTGCGCTCTATTTATCGAATTAATAAATCCACCGACAAGGTTGCCCATCTTGAGGCTTTTTTGGATGAGTTTGAGCTACTCAAGTTAGAGATTCGGCTATCGGGTGATTTAAAGTTATTGCCTAGCAAAAAGCATGGCGAGTTGATACTGCTCACAGATAGCATTGGGAAGCAGATCACAGGCTGGCGCAATGCCAGTCTGAGGGCCAGAATTTCACCGGTTACGGCTGGTGAGAGCGAGCAATGATTTCGCGTTTGAAAAGCGATAGCGAGACTTTCAAGTAGTGCTGGGATGAATTTCCCAAGGCCAGAGGAAGTTAAGGAGTGCAACTTCTAGATTCCTAATAGTTGCCAAAACATCTCTATAGATATCGGTGTTGGAGGGTTCGTGGAGAACAACTACTGGTCCTCGACTGAGAACGACACGAACAACGCCTGGAACCAGAACTTCAACAATGGCAACCAGAACAACAACAATAAGAACAACACCAACTACGTTCGGCCAGTACGGGGTTTTCAACGCGCTCTAGTAATGACTGCTTGGGGCTCTAGTCCCTTTACCGTGATCTCTTGATGGGTGAAGGGCTAGAGCCACCAATATCGGCCACCAATTCCTCTCGCATCGAGTTTGATGAGCTCCTTGAGGCTTATTTTCGTTGTCGTAAAAATAAGCGTCGTACTCATAACGCTCTGGCCTTTGAGCTCGATTATGAGGCTAATTTAGTAACTCTCTGGAATGAGATAAATGATGGCACCTACCGACCTGGTAAATCGATTGCCTTTATTGTCAATCAGCCGGTCAAGCGAGAAATCTTTGCCGCAGATTTTAGGGATCGCATTGTTCACCACCTGATTATCTCCAAACTCAATCCACTCTTTGAATCTGTCTTTATTTATGACTCATACGCCTGTCGAACAGGCAAAGGCACCCTCTTTGGTATCCGGCGCCTTGATCGCTTTATCCGAAGAGCATCCTCTAGCTACACCCAAGATGCATACATTCTCAAACTCGATATCCGGGGATTTTTTATGCATATCAATGTGCAGATCCTCTACGCCAAATTAGTTGAGTTTATCCACCAGCGATATGAAAGCGCAGATAAAGAGTTATTACTGAGCCTGACACAAGTGGTGCTCTTTAATAACCCCAGCCAGAACTGTGTTATCAAAGGAGCAAAAAGTGGATGGGATGGCTTACCCAAAGATAAGAGCCTATTTTATTCACCCCTTAATTGCGGACTACCAATTGGAAATCTTAGTAGCCAAGTATTTGCTAACTTTTATCTGAACGGTTTTGATCACTTTATTAAGAAAGATTGCGGCATCAAATTCTACGGTCGCTACGTTGATGACTTTGTCTTGGTTCACCCCGATGGTCATTTTTTGCGCTCACTTATCCCTATTATTCGAAGTTATCTCTATCAAGAGCTAGGGCTTGTGCTCCACCCCAAGAAGATCTACTTACAAAGATGCGAGAAGGGCGTTGCCTATTTAGGGGCGATAATAAAACCTGGGCGGATCTATATGGGAAATCGCATCAAGGGTAACTTTTATGGCGCTATCAAAAAACATAATCTTCAACTAGAGAAATTAGGTGAGGCTAAACCAGATCTCTTGACTCGTCAGAGTTTTCAATCCAGTGCCAACTCTTATCTTGGCATTATGCGACACCACAATACATATCGGCTTCGCAAAAGTATGGTGAGTAAGAATGTTCAAGGATGGTGGCGCTATGCCTTTGTAAATGGCGGGGTCACGAAGTTTTCTTTAAAGCCTTGACCAGAGCTGGGACACTTATACTTGCAGCCTTCCACACGATATCTGAATCTATTCGGTGGTAGGCATGTGCCAGGTATGTCCTCATGCCAATAATTGACTTCCAATCCACATCTGAATACTTCAATTTTATAGAATCAGACATCTTTGTGCAGGCCTCACCAATATTTTGCAACGCTCTTTCAATTCCCCATTGATGGGTTATATCCGCAAGAAAGAACTCTTCGCCCTTTGCCACAGTAGTCGCAGCAGATTTCTTCGTCGCCTCAATGACAGCAAGATCCCGGGTCGATGCCTTCACGACTCCATCATCATTTGCAATGCGATCGAGTTCGTGGCTTTCAAGACCTACGTGAACCACACCATCAATA
>Ga0364867_10903_pt1 | contig 10403 bp, 7 predicted proteins | sample ExccelAu500001D4_3_FD_206915 | JGI IMG/M metagenome (GOLD analysis project Ga0364867, IMG submission 206915) | Enriched cells from Trout Bog Lake Hypolimnion, Wisconsin, USA - BchlTB.Aug13.5000.01.D4 | ecosystem: Environmental > Aquatic > Freshwater > Lake > Hypolimnion/Profundal zone | place: USA...
GGAACTGCTTTTACCCTGACTAAGCCGAATAAACCCTTATAATTAATTATTAATAATTTCATGTTATGTACGAAAGAACGCTAGGAAATATGCCAGTGAGTGAGTTTATTAAGGCAATAGAAGATATTATTGATAGTAAAATGACTAAAATATTTCTAAAATATTTGCCAGATTTGCAAAATTATATAGAAGCAAAAAAATCTGATCTTTCAGATTTGGTTGACACAAATACTGTTTGTTCAGAACTCAGAATTACGAGGCAAACACTTAATAACTGGTTTAAAAAGCAGGCGACCAAGAATTTGTTAAATGAAACTTCTATCAAGAAGGGAAATAGGAATATGTATAATTTAAATGAGATTAAGAAAATCATTAAAAGCAATAAATTAATTTTTGGCAAAGGGAATGATTATGAGTATAAAGAAAATGCTAGAATTCCAAGTAAGACTTTAGTTAGCCTTGAAGCAGAGGCAATAATTAATGAAAATCTATCAGAATTATCAATTACTGAGATTTATGAAAAGATGAAAGGTTCAAATGAATTAACTGAAAAGGAACAAAGGATTTTAAGAAAATACGAATAAATGTTTTTACAATCAATGTAAAAAAGCGTAAAGTTTAAGTAAATTAACTTCGCACATGTGATAGTGTTTGGTAGATGTTATAAGACATCTACCTTTTTCATATTTTTTTGAGCTGATCATTTTTCTCCATTTCGTTTTTAATTTTTTTGACTTTACACTACATTGATATGATCTGAATGCTCGATACTTTTTTAATACAGGGGTGGTTACATTATTTAATTCATTTTTTCCCCAGAGGCAAAGATAACCCACAAACCACAGGACAAGCCTTCGGTTTCCAAAAGATTCCGGCATAAACACAAATCCACCCTCAATTGCCTTTCTAAGAGCTTTAGCCAGCGCGCAGTCTGCAAATACACTTTACTTCGTCAAGAGAATTTGCATGCCTTAAAAGCACTTAAAAATGCAATCGCCATCATTTATTCCGTTTCCTTTTGGAAATCCTGTTGTTTGAGCTTATAGACTGCCTAAGAGGAAAAAATGAGTAGGAGTATGAATATTTAGTTATTAAAAAAAAGCAAAAGTTATATTAATTCTTAGCCTTCTCTCACCATAGCTACTACTTCAATTATAGCTTTCGCACCAGTTAAAGTGCTTGCATTTTGAATACCAATCCATATATTTCCCGTTACTAAAGGACATTGTCCTATATAAGAATCTGTATTATAAACACAATAGTCTCTTAATGTATTAAAGGGCTTGCCTTCAAGAAAATTATAAGAATCTCCAGAACTATTAATTACAAAAATATTAAAGGGTACTCTTAAATTAACAAAGTTTTTAGGCTGAATGCCATTATGAATGCAATAGAATAATGTTTCGTTATTAGGATATTGATAGTTAGAATTTTTTTCAATAATTGTAATACGGTAGTACCATTTAACTGTATTTTGAGGTAAAACAATTTGTTCAACTATTTTATTATGACCACCAAATAAATTTCCTTTTGAAGAAGAATTAACAACATATTCCTTTATAAAGACATTTTGAGGACGAATGGTATTACTGTTTAATGCGGAATTTAAACTATTCAATATATCCTTAAAAGTAATTTTTTGGCTGTAACAAATGGTTATACTAAAAGTAAACAGTAAGATAGCAAAAATCTTTTTCATGTTATTTATTGGATTTATAATATAAATGTATACCATAAATTCAATAAATTTTTTTATAATATTTATTACTAAAAATACAGCAGATTTATTTCATTTAATACATTATTCCCCAGAAGCAAAGATAACCCACAAACCAAAGGACAAGCCCACAGTTTCCAAAAGATTCCGGCATAAACACAAATCCACCCTCAATTGTCATTCTAAGAGCTTTAGGCAGCACATAGTCTACAAATACACATTCCTTCGTCAGGAGAATTTGCAAACCTTAAAAGCACTTAAAAATGCAATCACCATCATTTATTCCGTTTCCTTTTGGAAATCTTGTGGTTTGAGCGTATGGACTGTATAAGAGGAAAAAAATTAGTAGGAATATGAATATTTTTATGTTAGATTCAGTTTTTAGGAAAAACTCTGCATCAAATTGAACCTTAAATTTCGCATCTTAAAAAATTATTAAGCAAATAAAAGCCCATCAAATGATGAGGCTTTACCTGTTATGAACTAATCCCCTTTATTTTTCCAATTCTTCTTTTGTTTTCTTTTTTCTCTAATTTTTTTAATTCCATAACCCACACCACCTGCAATCAGCAAAGATAAACCTCCATCAATGGGAGCACTCTCAGTGTCACCCCCAGGGTCAGATTGAGCATGTGCTGCAATGGCTGTTATGGATAATAAAACAATGAGCAGGTAAATAGCTTTTATAAGCTGATCTGTATTGATGTTTATAATTCTTTTTTTCACACTGTTTCTTTTTGGGGTATTTGCAGTTTGTATTCAGATTTGCAATCAGAGTTTTATCAGTTTTTGAGTAATACTGTTCTTTCCATCACTGATCTGAATAATCAACATTCCGGAAGCAGCATTGCCAACTGAGATATACTGAATTCCATTTACTGTATTTAATTCAGATAACAGCTTACCTGACATATCATTAATGCGGACTTTTATAGGGCCTGCAGCACCAGTTATTTCCAAACCTACCCGGCTATTGTTGGTAATATTACCCAGGATCCTGGCTGATAATGTTCCTGATTGGTCTGGTGCAACATTTACTGATTGTTTAGTATTGAATACCAGCTCAAAACGGTGTTCCCCATAACTGGCAGTATCAGAACTGATGCTGAAGTGATATAGGTCGCCTGTACTTAATTCAGTCTGAGTGTTGAGCAGGTTATCTTTCAGATAGACTGTTATGGTTTCCGGTAAAGTGTTCGTATTCAGTTTTAAATCATAATTACCTGTTGCAGCAGTAATTCCCAATGGAATACTATTGAGTACATTTCTGGCATCAATGGCCAAATTCTTAGTATCTGTAGACTTCGTATATACATTCAGTCCATCATTATTAAACTTTAATAAGTCATAATGATCACCTGATGCACTGCTGCTGTTAGGCTCTAATTCTACAAAGAGTTTATCATAATACACAGCATTGCTCTGCACCACCAATTCAATAAATTTACGTACACTATCATTACCAAATACACTAACCGGTGTTCCCCCGATATGAATGGCTGAGGTTGGAATATTTAATAAACTACCGGATGAAGGGGTAAACACAAAACAACCATATTTTGGAATAGCGGCATCGGTACCTGCTATTACAGGTATATATGCACCTCCTTTAGTTGCAGCATTATGAGCCCCTGATGCCGGGTTATAATAGAAGAATGGAGTACTATTACCGATAACAGACTGAACACTTATCGTTGCAGCAAAAGGATTAGGTACCATATTAAAATTTCCGGCAGAAATACCATAGGAAATATTGGAAGTATTTAAAGTTCCTGCAGCAGTTAAAGTAACAGGAGATGGGGTACTTCCTCCATAATCAGGACCAGATATCCAACCTGGATAAGCAGCTGAACCATTGATACCCTGTCCCGCAGTACCCCGTATAAATAAGGCCATTGAGCTATTGGCAGCCCAACTTGAACCAGAAGAGAGTGTAGACCAGCTATTGGTAGCAGGAATATATATTTCAGAAGAAGCAGCAGAAACACCCCCATAAATATTGGTTCCACCATATGTAATATCAATATTACTTGCACTGGCTAAATTGGCTAATGAAACAGGTGTTGTAAAAGGGCTTCCAATAATACGCCATCCCCTTTGATTGGTCATATTTTCCTGTACGGTTACATTGCCGATGATAGATCCGGAACCTGCAGCTACTGAACCGGAAGGGGCAATAGTTAAATACCCTCCACTGTTTAATACTCCTAATGTCGGGTTCAATGTTCCGGTTACAGTTACTGTACCACTAAGTGTTACACCTGAAGAATTATTAATTGTTAAATCACGAATTAGATTATTAATAAAAAATGATGCTGATATGGTTTGAGGCAACAGACCACTTAAAATAATAGAACCAGATGAAGCTTCGATATTGCCACTATTATTTATAATACCATCTATCTGTAGGGATCCGCTATCTGTAACAACTGCACCATAATTAATGGTTAATTTATTTGTAATAGCACTGCTATTTTTACTAATAATTGGCTGATTTACAGTAACAGGAATAAGCACATTATCAGTAGAAATGGGCACTGTATTTGTACTCCAATTAGTCGAAGTTGCCCAATCTTTGCTTGTTAATCCAGTCCAATTAATAAATGGGGATGGTGTGGTTACTTTAGTAATTCTATTTCCTAGTGCATCATAGGTATATTTTATAGTACTACTATCTGGATATATCACTTTTTTTAACCTACCTAGACTGTCATATGAATATGAAATAGTCTGAGCTGGTAAATAATTTATAAAATAAATTAGTACTATTAAAACTATATTTCTTTTCATTTACTAGAATTTAATATTTGATTAATAGCTTATTAGATCAATATCATTGATATGCATTTTTAAAATATTTACAAATAGAGTCACGCATTAATTTCATTTGCATGCTACACGTTTAGGAGTTATTTCAACTTCTCCTCCGAATGCACTATTATAAGCTTGAACTTTTAAATAATCAGCTAAGTTTTTATATCCAGGAATAATTACATTAGTTCCTGAAATAAATATTCCTGTCCATAATTCTGTATTATCTATATTATTATCCATATAATCATTCACTAATTTTTTTGACTCTTCATTTAATTGTATTAAACTTGAAAAATGAGGTAACACTTTTGCTCCTGCAGTGATTGTTTTTGTAAATAATTGTTTACCATTAATATTATTATTCAGGTAGTCATTTGTGATAGAACTTTCTTCAAAATAAAAACTGTTTAATTTTTTAGTATAGTCCACAGTTTCCAAAATTTTACCAAAATCTAATTTTATGTTTGGATCAAACCCAGTATACGATAATTCACCATGTACACTTTCATTAAATCCTTTTAACCAAGGCAATGTTTCACTACTATTTTTAATGTTTTCAAAATTATCATTTAGGTCTTTAATGTTACTTGCATAATCTGTCCAAGAATAATATCCATTAAAATCAAAATTTGATATTGGATTATTTGTAGAATATACATATTTATTTATTGTTTGAGGGTTATTTAAATCATAATCATGAAGGTCCTTACTAATAAACCTACCATTAGTAGCATCGTAATATCTTGCTCTTACATAATAAATAGCAGGTGTTTCTTGTTCTACCCCATACTCTCCTAAAAATGTAAAGGGCTGTATAGTTGTTCCGGAATGACTCAGTAAAGTTCCAAATGGATCATAAGTATAACTATCCTTTAGTATACCTGTTTGATCTGTTAAAACACTAGTATTATGCTGTGCATCGAAATGATAGTATAATGGTGCACTTGCAGCATCTATAGTTTCTAATAAACCTAAGCCATAAATATAGTTTGATTTTATAACTCCACTAGCATCAGTAATTTGAAGTATCTGAGCTAAATTGCTGCTTTTATCTAATACATATAGGCTGGAATTCACACCTACACTTTTGCTTAGCCGATGACCATTTACATCGTATGAATACTGACTAGCAATTCCCGAAGTATCCACTCTACTATTCAGTATATTATCTACTGAAAAAGTATAAGTAGCAGTTTTTACACCATTGGTTTCTGCAGTTCTGTTACCAGAATTATCATTAGCAAAGTTCCAGATAGAATCAGTAAGCATTCTATCATCATTACCATAAATATATGCTCTTGATTGATTTATTAAACCAGCAGCCACAGGTCCTTGCCTTTGCTCGGTAATTTTATTACCAATTGCATCCAACGTAAAACTACTTCCTGCAATGATTGTATTATTACTAGAAAAATTTAATTTACTTGTCAATCGCCCAGCTGCATCAAAATTATATTTGCAATTAATAGTATTAGGATATTGAACTTGTGTAGTTCTCCCTGCTGCGTCATAACTATAAATAAATGTATGGTTTAGCCAATCCGTAACAGATTTTAAATTATTCGTTGCATCATACCCATAATTCACAGTATACCCTCCGGGATAAACGATTGTTTTCTTATTCCCAACAGCATCATAAGTATAACTTACAGTTTTATTAAATGGATCATGATATTGTATTAATTGATTTAAATTATTGTAGGTAAAACTTGAAGTACCCGTAACATTACTCATTGAAAGGACATTATCATTATTATCGTAAATAAAATGATAATTATTACCTGTCGAGTTATTAACGGTTATTACTCTGTTTGCAGCATCAAAAAGTCTTGTTATAGTACCAGTTGGCTTGATTAATGTTGTATTATTACCAACACTATCATAAGTATAATTAAAATTATTTCCTGCTGCATCCTTAAAACCTATAATCCTGTTAGCAGCATCGTAGCTATATGTTTGTTCATGTGTATTAGCATCAATTACTTTTATTTTATTCCCATTTTTATCATAAGTAACAGCAGTAGTTTTATTAGCAGCATCAGTAACAGTAATTAATCTATTGGCAACATCATAACTATAAGCAGTAACCCTGTTTAAAGGATCAATAATCGAAACAAGATTATTATTATTATCATAAGCATAAGTAATTGTATTATTTAACCCATCTTTCTGTGATGTTTTCTTATTAGTTGCAGAATAAGTAAAATCTAATGTTTTATTAGTAGGATCAATTGTTTTTATTAAATTTCCAACCGCATCATATTGATATATTGTTGTTCCTAAAGCATTAGTACTGCTAATTTTTCTTCCTTTGGCATCATAAGAATAAGTTAGGGTATTATTATTAGCATCAGTAACTGAAATTAAATTATCCCTTACATCGTAAGCATAAGTGGTTATTGCACCTGCTGCATTAGTACTGCTGATCTTTCTTCCCTTTTTATCATAAGTAAAACTGGTAATATTGCCATTTTTATCTTTTACCGATAATAACTGATTAGCAGCATCGTAATTACTTTCTATTCTTCGTCCTAAAGCATCTGTCACTTTAATTATATTATCATTATTATCGTACTCATACTTTGTTATATTACCTCGTTCATCTGTAACTGCATTTTTTCTACCTGAAGCATCATAACTATATTGTTTTATACCTGTAAAAGTTTGAATAGTCAATACATCGCCAAATGCAGAATAAGTGTAGGTAACAATATTACCATTGCCATCCTTGGATTGAATCATCTGACCAGAAGAATTGTATTTAAAACTTTGTATAGAATTGTCAGGGTTATGAATAGAATCTAAATTATTATTTATGCTATTATAATAAAATGTTTTTGTATTTCCTCTTGCATCAGTTATTTGCAAGGGCGAGTTGAAATTATTATATGAAAATTGTGCTATTTTTTTTCCAGGTAAAGTATCAATAGTCAAATTTCCATAATTATCATATTGCCTGGTTTCACTTATATTATTTTCATTTGTGAAACCAGTTTCATTACTATATATATCGTAAGCATACATCTTTGTAAACCCTAACTCATCTTTATCTAACGTCTTTCTTATTAAGCTATCATGATGAGCAACGATTTGAGAATTATCAGGATTAGTAACTAAAGCATCACCTACATTAGGGCTTTCGTAAACTATTGATGTTACTTTACTATAAGCATCTTTTTGTGTTACTACCTTTCCATTTACATCGTAACTATTATCAACAACTATATTTCCTAAATTATTAACATCAGTAAGCATCCTATGAAGATTATCATATGTAAAATAGGATGTGTTATTTTTGAAATCAGTAATTGACACTAAATTATTATTCCCATCATAAGCATAAGTACAACTTCGATTTAACGGATCGGTTATAGCTGAAATATTATTAGCAGTATATGAAAACTTTAATGATCTGCCACCTTGACCAACAATACTATCCAAATTATTACCTGTATAATAAAGCAAGGTATTGTTTGCATTCAGATCAATAATACTATCTAATTTACCGGTTACATCAAAATGATATTGCGTTTTATTTCTTGTATAAAGAGAAAATGTACTATTTGCATTTTTCTGAAGACTATCTAATGTACCGCTTAAAAATGGGGTTGATTGACCATTAATATTTGTAGGGGTAAATACCTCCACATGACCATCAGGATAATGCATATTCCAGGTTGTATCCTGTTGGTTTTCTAAAAAATAATTATAAGAATGGGACCAACCATAACCTAGCATACTTACATTTTGACTATTAAATGTATTGTAGTATCGGGTAAAATTTAAAGTTCCATTTACTACGGGAATACTCAAATCTTTGTGCTCATAAGTGTAAGTACCTGTACCTAATTGAATGGGATCAGCAACTATTTTCTGTATCCCAATAGGTTGTATTGCTTTTTGTGCAATTTGGCTATATGTAGCTAATGCTCTATTTAAATTACTTGTAACAATAGCACTCCATTTTCCATTTATATCCTTAGCTTGAAAATTTATTACATGCTGTCCATTTGAGAGCAACGAACCATCAAAATTAATAGTCAAATAATTATTTGTAGCATTTATAGTTTTAACATTTACAAAATCATCATCAAACCAATATCGGTAATTAGTCAATTGGGGAGTTGAATTTGTGTTAACATACAAAAAACCGCTTGTTACAATTGAACTCCAGTTTTCTTTTCCATCAAAAACCTGAAAGTTAAGTTGATGGTAACCTAAACTTAATGCTGAAGCATTTATAGATAAGCTTATTGAAGTACTTGTTGTATTTACTGTTACAGCATTTGCATAATCTGAATCAAACCAATATTTACAATTTGTTACTTGCTGACAGAATACAAACGTAGGCACTATTAAAAAAAGTGAAATTAAACGCTTGTACATTTTAATATGATTGAGGTGTTACTTGAAAAGTGGCATTCAAAGTGCCATTGGCATTTGTTTTTAAATTTACTTGTTTAAGAGAAATATGAGGGTTGGAAGGTATTGCCCCATCCTTCCATGGATACAAACCACCATAAAACCCTATATCTGTTCCATCCATTCCAGAATTATAACCTACTGATGTTTGAGGAATATGGTAATCTAAAGAATTATAATTTGAAAAAACAGAAGTTAAATCTGCTGTAATATTTCCTGTTCCAGAATTTCCAATGCTAAAAGTGGGACTAGCATTAATATTATAATTGTAAATTGAATTCGTCCCTCCCCAATTTCCACTTTGTCCTGCATTAGCAATACCAGAAGAAATATCAGGGAAAATATTGTTCTGATAGGTACAATTACTACTTAAGCTATAATAAGAATGAGGAGTAAAGAAATTATTATAAAATAGATTTCCACTTTCTATCCAACAATTAGATTTTATTAAGTTGTTACTTATTAAAGAATTAGATAACTGTCCATTCAGAGCTTGAACTTCACCTACCAGAATATTGTTTCTTAAAATAAATGATGTGCAATTTAAACCAGAGGAACTTGCAGTAAAATAAATTCCCTCAGTTATATAACAAGAACTAATAGTAAAATTAGTTACCGAATTGGCAGAATTACTCATATCGAATAATATTGATGGATAATTATTATAGTATGCATTACTATTTACTACAAAGGCAATCCCATCAATAGAGCCATTATCAGCTCCAGCAACAATACGTAGTGTGTCAATAAATGTAACTCCTGTAACACCACTGCTGTCCTGGTTTGAGCCTGCACCATATATATGGATACATTTTGAAATTGGAGTAGAAAGCTTAAACTTACCACCCGGCAAATAAATATTATCCCCACTTTGAGCATAAAAATATGCAGTATCTAAACTTGAAAAAATCTTAGTCGATTTTCCAGTTGGGTTATATAATGCAATTTTATATTGTGCATTTACAAAAAGGAAAGATCCAAAAACCAGTATAGCAGTTAATAGAATTCTCATAATTAGCAGTTTTTATACTTAAAAAAATAAGGTATCGTATAAGTGTTTATAGATTAATTCTTTTCTTACCTATTTCTTAACCAATCAATTATTTTACTTGAGTTATATAAATGTCAACTTTGTTCAAATAATTGAACATTTCAATTTAAGGGGGAGTAAATTCTTTAATTATTAAAGCAATAGATTTTATTTTAATAAGAATATGACATTTGTCATTAACCTATAAAATATTCTATTAATGAAATATAAACTACTTTAAAATCAAGCTTTTATGATAAAATATGATTTTTATTATTACAATTATAAAGAATAGAATTTTACATTTGCATAATTATTTTTTTTAATTTTTATGAAACAAAAAAAAGCTATGAAAAAAGCCTTGAAAATTGTCTTCTTAATTTTTGGATTCTCAATAATTGTTAATGCATCATTATTTGC
>Ga0364867_10912_pt1 | contig 10308 bp, 5 predicted proteins | sample ExccelAu500001D4_3_FD_206915 | JGI IMG/M metagenome (GOLD analysis project Ga0364867, IMG submission 206915) | Enriched cells from Trout Bog Lake Hypolimnion, Wisconsin, USA - BchlTB.Aug13.5000.01.D4 | ecosystem: Environmental > Aquatic > Freshwater > Lake > Hypolimnion/Profundal zone | place: USA...
CAAACTCGTCTCCGCCAAAGCGTGCTACGGTGTCTCCCTCGCGCAAACACGACTCTAAACGTTGAGCAACCTGTTTCAGCAGTGCGTCGCCTATATCATGGCCTAGTGTGTCATTTAGCGTTTTGAAATCATCCAGATCAACAAAAAGTAGCGCTCCTTGCTTGCCGCTACGTGTGCTTGAAGCCATAGCCTGCTGAAGACGATCAATGAGAAGTCGGCGGTTAGGCAGTCCAGTAAGAAAATCGTAAAATGCTAAATGTTTTATCTCTTCAGCCGCTGCTTTTCTCTCGCTACTATCGCTAAATGTTCCAACGTAATTGGTAACAATGCCACGATTATTGGTTACTGCGGTAATGTTTAGATGCGACGGGTAAATTTCTCCGTTCTTGCGACGATCCCATATATCACCTTCCCATGATCCGGTTTCATTAATATTCTTCCACATGGCATCAAAAAACGCCGCATTGTGAAAGCCCGAGCTGAGTATGTGCGGATTTTTTCCGATCACTTCTTCAGCACTGTATCCTGTGATCGTGGAGAATGTAGGATTCACCCTAATTATTGAAAGATTTGCATCAGTGATGGTCATTCCCTCATGAGACTCGAAGGTAATGGCGGCAATGCGCAATTCATCCTCGGCCATCTTTCGTTCGGTGATATTGTCAAATACCGCTACAAAATGTTCAGCGCGAGGGCTGTAGATGGAAAGGGAGAACCAAATCCCCAATTCAGGCACGAATGCCTCTAATTTTTCGGGCTTACCACTTTGGGCAACCCGGCCATAGACTTCAAATAACTCGGGGTTAGATTCCTGAATTCCAGGAATGACCTCGCTAACCTTTTTCCCAACTACTTTTTTGAGTTTGGTTAACTCTTCAAATTTCTCATTAACATCCGGATAGATAAAATCATTAGGTGTGTCGTGGTCATACAATATCTTGCAATATGCATACCCCTCGAGCATATTGTCAAACAGAAAGCGGTAGCTTTCTTCTGTTTCTCGTTTCGATTCTTCAGCATGTTTGCGTTCGGTTAAGTCTATGGTACTGCCTATGAAAAGGGTAACTTTACCGTCGGCATCTTTTAAACTTGAAACAAATACTTCTGCCCAGAAATAGCTACCGTCTTTCCTCAGATAGCGCTTCTCAATGTGCAAGTAATCGACTAATCCTTTAGCAAGTTGCTCATTGCGTTGTATTGATTCCGCTCGATCATCCGGATAGGTCAAGTCAGTTGCAGTTTTGGTACGAAATTCTTCATCGGTGTAGCCCCACATTCTCTGAGCGTTAATATTTGCCTGCACAACGAGGCCGCTGATTGCGTCAATTGCGATCATCCCTGTTGGTGAACTATCCAGCAATCTTCGTGACTGGGTTGCAACTTCTGCTTGCTTTAGCGCAATCAGTTCACGCTTTTGGGCGCGATGCATTGTTTCAGCGACTATTGAAACCAAGATGCCGCTAAACACAAAGATCGACGTGCCAAGCCAATGGGCATAATTGATAACGATGGGAGACGAAACAATCGATGACCACAAGAAGGTGACTACAAAACATGACAGTGCTGTTGCCAAAAGACCGGCATATAAACCACCGTAGATCGCGGCGATCATCACAACCGGGTAGAACGTTAGCCAAACAAGCCCGGATCCTAGATCTTGCAAAGGCCATACTCTAAGCGCGGCGGCAAATGCAACAAGAAGAATGGCAAAGCCATACCGCAGCCATATTGATTTGGTTTCATGCTGCAAAAACATGAACATGCGATACATCCCTCCTATAGGGTCAAATCATTTCGTTAGCTGTATGTAATGGCTAATCTGTCCTTTATTCGATAAATTCTACACGATTATTATGTCATCAGAGTGAAGGTTGTAATCAATGTTGAAAATAACAGTAAAAGATATATTTTGAAAAAGACCTTGACTGTCCATTGTGATCGGTTATGTCTCGACACCGGAAGTTTGCGAGCGTCCGGTTTGAGGAGATATATTCACTGTTGGAGTATCAATTAGCGACATTAGCGGCATTTTTTATACATTCCCAACAAATCCATATCGGATACGAAATACGAGATCAGATTTTATGAAGCCACATTAAAGAACCAGCGTTCCGCCCGCACAGGTCTGTGCCTGTTCCAGTCGGGTCAACGTCGGCAACAGATTTAACCCGGTTTTTTCTTTCAATTCGAGCACCTGATCTTTCAGGTCGTCCAGCGTTATGTTGATGGCATGCCCCGTCACTGCAAGACAAATGGTGTTGCCGCTGTCGCAGGACGGAAAAGCAATTGCGCGACCTTCAAATGCTGTGCTGATACGCTCCACGCTGGCTGCGAATCCTCTGCTGCGTCCCAGCAGATTCACCGCCATTATGCCGCTATCGTTCAGGTGCGCGCGCGCAGCTTGATAAAAAGCCGTGGTATCCAGCGCTCCGGCGCGGGCATCTGCGTCGAAACCATCTACCAGAATCAAGTCGTAAGTCTGGGTGCTATTCACTACAAATTCTGCCCCATCGCCAATCACTATCCTTAAACGCAGCGGGTCTTCCGGCAGTTTGAAAAATTGCCGGGCAGCAGCTACGACACCTGACTCGATCTCCACTACAGTTAGCTTTGCCAACGGATAATTGCGATATAAAAACTTGGTTAACGAGGCAGCTCCCAAGCCGATGAGCAAAACTTTGCGCGGAAAGTGCGAGTCTTCACGCAGCAGCAGGCTTGCCATCATTTCTTTGGTGTATTCAAGTTCAAGATTCCACGGGCGTGCGATACGCATCGCCCCCTGTATCCATGATGAGCCGAAATGCAGATAACGAACTCCAGAGTCTTCGAGGATGTCGATTGAGAGTGCCATATTAATATTTGCTAATAGTGGGGGAAATGATTGCCGTTTTTTTTAAATTAGAATTATTAATCATCGTGATTGTGTTAATGCTATTTTTTGAGCCACTGATTTAACAGCCAGCGTGCCCACTCGGTTACTTCAGTTGCGCTCATGCCGATGCCGGCCTGTTGTTGCGCAAGTGCATCGCCTGCCGCGCCGTGCAAGTATACTGCCAGTAGTAGCGCTTCATCGGGGATCAGTCCTTGTGCAATGAAGGCGGCAATCATACCGCTTAAAACATCGCCCATGCCTGCACTGCTCATGCCGGGGTTGCCGGTTTTGTTCAGATGTAATTTGCCATCAAGGGTGACACACAGGCTGCCTGCCCCTTTTAGTACGACGCTGCCGTTTAGTTTTTTGACAAGTTGACGGGCTGCGCTTGCGCGATTTGTCTGAATATCGGCAACGCTGCAAGATAATAGACGTGCGGCTTCACCGGGATGAGGGGTGAATACCGTTGCGGACTGGCGCGTGTGCAACATACTGCGAAGGTCGGGGCGTAGAGCGATGATATTGAGTGCATCGGCATCTAATACTGTAGGTACGTCGAGCATTAGCGCATCGTACAATATTTTTTGCGCCGCAAGACTTTGTCCCAGCCCGCAGCCGAGTACCAAAACATTGGGTTTGGATGATTTTAATGCAGCGCTGGCACTGTGCAGCATCAGCTCCGGCATTTGCCCATCCACGACAGGGGCGTTATCTGCCAAGAGGCCGACATGTACACAACCCGCTCCCAGCTTGAGTGCTGCTCGCCCGGCTAACAGTGCAGCGCCAACCATGCCATTGGTGCCCCCAATGACCATGACCGTGCCAAACATTCCCTTGTGGCTGTTTTCGGGGCGCGGCTTGAGCAAGCGGGAAACCAGCTTCTCGGTGATAGTGGTGGGACGAATAGCGGACATATCGTTTTCCTGAGATTGTGGGGTTGGCTGCATTATAATTGCATCTTGTTTACAACGCTTTCATGAGATCAATCTATGTTTCGCGCTACAACGATTAAAATTTCCGTAGGGAATCATGCACTTTCATCATTTCGTCTGGAAAAGTTGCGTGCTGCACTCAAGGCGGTCGCACCAAATGTGTTACTCGTAGATACCCGCCATTGGTATTTTACTGAACTCAATGCACCGTTGACTGAAGCAGAAGATAAGTTGCTGGAGCGATTGCTTAATCTGGATAAAAGGATGAGTCCTCCTTCGAATGCACTGCAAAAAATGTTGGTAGTGCCGCGTTTGGGAACGATTTCACCATGGTCTTCCAAAGCAACCGATATCGCGCAGCACTGTGCTTTGCCTGATGTCGTACGTATTGAGCGCGGTGTAGTGTATTACCTGAAAAACAAAAATCGCGGTCCCTTGAGAGAGGCAGAAAAGAAGACGCTAATACCTTTGCTGCATGATCGTATGACGGAATCAGTGATTGGCGAAATTGCAGGAATTGAGCACAAGATTTTTCAGCACGGCACACCGCAACCGCTCACCAGCGTGGATGTTCTCAGCGGCGGTAAATCCAATCTGGAGGCTGCCAATCGAGAAATGGGTTTGGCGCTTTCGTCCGATGAAATTGAGTACCTCATCGAGAATTTTAACAAGTTGAAGCGCAATCCAACCGATGTCGAGCTGATGATGTTTGCGCAGGCCAACTCTGAGCATTGTCGCCACAAGATTTTCAATGCTGACTGGATTATTGACGATGAGCAACAGGCTATCTCGCTATTCGGCATGATTCGCAATACTCATAAGTTGCATCCAGAAGGTACGGTAGTGGCCTACTCCGATAACTCTTCCGTGATTGAAGGAGCTGAAGTCGAGCGTTTCTATCCGCGTGCTGACGGTAGTTACGAATTCAGTAAAGAACTTACGCATACACTGATGAAGGTGGAGACGCACAATCATCCCACTGCTATTGCACCCTTTGCAGGAGCGGCAACTGGGGCGGGCGGCGAGATACGTGATGAAGGTGCGACAGGTTCCGGTTCAAAACCCAAGGCCGGGCTGACCGGTTTCTCGGTTTCGAATTTGAATATTCCTGGTTACATACAGCCGTGGGAGGCTAATCAATACGGTAAGCCGGGACGCATAGCTTCCGCATTGCAAATCATGATCGACGGCCCGCTCGGCGGTGCCGCATTTAACAATGAATTCGGACGCCCGAATCTTGCGGGATATTTCCGAACATTTGAAGAATGCGTCAATGGTGAAATGCGCGGCTACCACAAGCCGATCATGCTGGCCGGAGGCGTCGGCAGCATTGCGGCGCAGCATACACATAAACATCAACTTTCAGTGGGGGCTTTGCTTATTCAACTGGGTGGCCCCGGTATGTTGATCGGGCTGGGTGGTGGTGCGGCGTCCAGTATGGATACGGGTTCAAATGCAGAGAATTTGGATTTCGATTCGGTGCAGCGTGGCAATCCCGAGATGCAACGCCGTGCGCAGGAAGTGATTGACCGCTGCTGGCAGTTGGGCGATAAAAATCCCATCCTTTCTATTCACGATGTCGGCGCGGGTGGTATTTCCAATGCGTTGCCGGAGTTAGTACATGGCGGAGGCAAGGGAGCGAAATTTGAATTGCGCGGAGTGCCAAACGAAGAACGCGGAATGACGCCGATGCAGATATGGAGTAACGAAGCGCAAGAGCGTTATGTATTGGCGATTCCACCGGAGCGCCTGGATGAATTTCAAGCGATGTGCGACCGCGAACGCTGCCCATTCGCGGTGATTGGTAAAGCAACAATCGGCGATCAGTTGACGGTGCATGATGCAGAGTTTAACAATCATCCGGTCAATATGCCGCTCTCGGTACTGTTGGGTAAGCCGCCCAAGATGACGCGCAATGTGCTTCGCGAACAGGTAAAACTGCCCAAGTTTGACACCGGCAAAATTGAATTGAAGGAGGCTGTGACCAGAGTGTTAAGCCTGCCTTCCGTTGCGGATAAGACTTTTCTAATTAGTATTGGTGACCGCACCGTGGGCGGCATGACTGCACGAGATCAGATGGTTGGGCCATGGCAGGTGCCGGTTGCAGATGTGGCGGTCACGCTGATGGGTTTTAATACCTACTTGGCGGAGGCTTTTGCACTGGGGGAACGAACCCCTATTGCGGTACTCAATGCTCCCGCTTCGGGCCGTATGGCGATTGGTGAGGCGATTACCAACATTGCCGCTGCTCGCATCGAAAAAATCGGCGATATCAAGCTTTCAGCCAATTGGATGGCTGCAGCCGGACATCACGGCGAAGATGCGGCTCTCTTTGATACGGTTAAAGCGGTAGGTATGGAACTGTGTCCGCAACTCGGTATCAGCATCCCGGTGGGTAAAGATTCGATGAGCATGAAGACGACATGGAAAGAGGGCGAGCAGAACAAAGCTGTCACCGCGCCGTTGTCACTCATTGTGACGGCCTTTGCGCCGTGTATTGATGCGCGCAAAACGCTTACTCCGCAACTCGTTGCCGATACAGATACTGTCGTACTGTTATTCGATTTGGGAGATGGTAAAAATCGTTTGGGAGGCTCGGCACTGGCGCAGGTATACAAACAGATTGGGGATGTTACTCCGGATGTAAATAAGGCCGGCAAACTTAAAACCTTCTTTAATCTCATCCAGCGTTTCAACCGCGAGGGAAAATTACTGGCTTACCATGACCGTTCAGATGGAGGTATGTTGGCGGCTTTGTGTGAGATGTCTTTTGCTTCGCATATCGGCTTGGATATTCGTTTGGATGAATGCAGGGGTGATGAGTTATCAGTGCTATTTAACGAAGAGCTCGGTGCGTTGGTGCAAGTACGCCGCGCTGACTTGGCTGATATTTTTGTGCAATGTGATGAAGCCGGTTTAAGTTGCGTTCATGAAGTAGCACGCCTTAACTCACGCGGCATGATTGAAATTTTCCGCAGCGGTAAGACTCTGTTCAGTGAGAATGCTATCGCATTGCGTAGAATCTGGTCGGAGACGACCTATCAGATGCAGAAGCTACGCGATAATTCTGTATGTGCGCAACAGGAATATGATCGAACTCTGGATGCAAAAGACATCGGGCTGCATGTAAAGTTGACCTATGATTTGAATGAAGATGTTAACAGCCTCATGTACCCTCAATTTCTTTCTACGGGGGATGGGCTGGCTGAAGGAGCTCGCATCAATCTGTCTCGTCCAAAAATCGCTATCCTGCGCGAGCAAGGTGTAAACGGACAAGTTGAGATGGCGGCAGCTTTCGACCGTGCCGGATTTACCTCTGTCGACGTTCACATGAGTGACATTATTAGTGGTCGTGTGAGACTGGCCGACTTTAAAGGTGTAGCGGCATGCGGTGGGTTTTCTTATGGTGATGTGCTCGGTGCGGGGGAAGGGTGGGCAAAATCCATTTTGTTTAATCCCCGCGCAAGAGATGAATTTGAAGCGTTTTTCAAACGGGATGACACCTTCGCGCTTGGCGTGTGTAACGGTTGCCAGATGATGAGTAATTTGCATGAAATTATTCCCGGTGCTGAACATTGGGCGCACTTTTCACGCAATCAATCGGAGCAGTTTGAAGCGCGCTTTGTCATGGTGGAGGTGCAGCAATCACCCTCCATATTATTTGAAGGAATGGCCGGTAGTCGTATGCCTATCGTGGTGGCGCACGGTGAAGGTTATGCCGATTTTGGTAACGCTGCGAAATTGAAAGCAGCGCAACCGTTGGTTTCGTTGCGTTACATCGATCACAAGGGCCGTCCAACAGGAATTTATCCGCTTAACCCCAACGGCTCCCCGCAAGGTATCACCGGGATGACCACACCCGACGGACGTTTCAGCATCATGATGCCCCACCCCGAGCGCGTGTTCCGTGCTGTGCAAAATTCATGGTATCCGCGCGAGTGGAAAGAGAACGGTGCATGGCTGCGTATGTTCCAGAACGCGAGGAAGTGGGTAGGGTAGAAGGGTAGGGATTAATGCATGTCATTTAGACATACTGAATAAGGTGAGAGGCGCAAGCATTTTGAACATAAAACCGAAATGCTAGCCACAGAGATCACCGAGAACACAGAGAGATACAGGTTTCATTCAGTTTTCATTGCTCACGCAAAGGTGGTTCGGTATCGCGCTAGAGCTTGTTGTTTTTCCTCTGTGATCTCTGTGTACTCTGTGGCAAATTATGTTTTCTATATTGATTAACTAGAAACTAATCCGGTACAGCCAGCGCCGTTTCAAATACCGGTTTAGTAGTGAGAAATTTTGACAGGGTAAATGCGGCAGTTGGCTGCATATTAATACAGACCATTTTTATATTCACGGCACCGCAAGTACGCGCCAGTTTGTCCAGCCAGTCATAATAAACTTCATCAATGATCGGCATTCCGTCCAAGTCGTAATACAAACGCTCACCTTGCGCACTTTGTACAGTAGCGACTATTTCACGCATCAGCATGTTCTGATCTTGTATATTCATACTGCGTCGCGGCTCAAGCAAAAAATTGCCTTTGCCGATGCGCGTCAGATGTATGCCTGAAATAGCCATTCGTTACTCTAGTTCGTTTTTTGGGTGACATAAATCCCCATACGCAAGAATGCCTCTTTTAATCCGTCAGACAAACTTGCGCGGGTGGTGACGCCGGTCAAGTCGATATTCAAACTGACCAGAGCACGTGCAATTTCAGGATGGATGCCGGTGATGATTGCATCTGAGCCCATTAATTGAACTGCACGCACCATCTGGATCAAGTGGTGCGAAACCTGAGAATCGATATTTTTCACACCGGTTAAATCCATTACTACCGCGCGTGCATGGTCTTTGGCGATTCGGTTAAGCAAAGCCTCCATGACTAACATAGTGCGACTGGAATCCAGTGTGCCGATGATGGGGAGCGTCAATACACCATCCCATATTTCGGTGATCGGCGTAGACGTTTCCCGCAATTCAGCTTCCTGTGCTTTCAGCGTATTTTCGCGTTCGCTCAGATAAGTACGGAAGATTGCCATAATCAGCTCGTCGAAGTGCTGGGAAAAAAATTGCAATACCGATCTGGATTGGGTGAAAGTAATGCCACTGTCAACTTCCAGCGCTGAGATCAGGCTGTATTGTAATTGTTGAGCGTAACGCACCACATCCTCTACATGCCCGCCGCGCATTAGCATGCGTTGCGACAGTCCGGAAAAAAAGATCTCGAGCGCGTGAAATTGCGGAGAGGTACGTTGGAAAGGATCCTTCGAGCTCAGCAACGCGCTTATCAGGCTGACGAATTCACTGCTTAGATCGGCAATTTCATCCTCGTCCATCAGTTTATTATTCGCGCAAAAAAACTCCCGCCCGGTTTCTTCCAGTTGCCCGGAGATATTGCCCACCTTCAAACTGAATAATGCAGCCAACCTTTCGCGAATTTCCTTTTTTTGTACCATTTTCTTCTCCCTTTAGCCTATCGTACAAACACAAATCGACTGATCATCCGAAATCCGCCCCATGATATTACCTAAAGTATAAGCTATCAATTGCGGATGTTGATTGAACAGTCCTACAAAATTGGCGGTATCCCAGTTCCTGCGTATGCCATCGCTTGCCGTAACGATGACGCATTTTTTGCCGAATTCAATTTGTAAATCAGTCGCCGAACGGTGTTCGCGCCCAAGTATTCCCGGAGCAAACGCAAACTGTTGCATCTGATCCTGATTGTAGACGTGCGCACTCATATCGCCTATACCGGAAAAACGTAAATTGCATTTGGCTAGATCGATTTCTCCTGTTACGGCAACCGCTCCACGCGTTTTGACCAATTGACGGTCTATCAGTTTAAGAATATTTTCCGGTGAGTCATAGTCGGTCAAGTAATTTGCCAGATCATTAGTTGCCGACTGTGCTTCTTCCCCGTGCCCCAATCCGTCCAGATGCAACCAACGCAAAAGTTTTCCGGCTCTTTGCAGATAAATTCTATCACCGTTAAAACGCTCATCAGACAACGAGCGTGAGAACAGACCGAACTTAAAGCCGGACTTTGCCTCTTTGTATTCTTTGTCTAAATGAAATCTGGCCAGTATTACTGTACCGCTCCATTTTTTTTGCTGCACCGGATTTGCTTGTTGCGTGTAGATGTACGACTCATCGCTTAGTCGACGAATTGCCCCCAATCCCTTGCCAAGTGTATTAACCGACGAATAGCCATCCTCTTCAGCGTTAGCCAAATTTGCAATGCCGGGACCGAAGTCCAGAGAAATCAAATCCAAAATATTTCCGGGTTGTTTCCATAGTTGCACCATTCCCCGTCCACTGGCATGTTTTACATTATTGCTAACCAGTTCGGAGGCTACCAGTAACATATTTTCCTGCTTTAACGCGTTGACCCCGAGGCGCTGGGTTATGGCAACTAATTTCGATCTAAGCAGAATCAGTGAGCTCTCGGTTTGCGTCGCATTATTGAAGAGCAATTTACAATCGCTGGCAGTGTCAAAAAT
>Ga0364867_10916_pt1 | contig 10216 bp, 5 predicted proteins | sample ExccelAu500001D4_3_FD_206915 | JGI IMG/M metagenome (GOLD analysis project Ga0364867, IMG submission 206915) | Enriched cells from Trout Bog Lake Hypolimnion, Wisconsin, USA - BchlTB.Aug13.5000.01.D4 | ecosystem: Environmental > Aquatic > Freshwater > Lake > Hypolimnion/Profundal zone | place: USA...
AACAGAAAAAACATCGAAGACATTTTATCGGCAACATCAAGCATTTTACAGCAAGGGATTAATCAACAACAATCCACACCATTACAACAACCACAATTTTCGGCAAATTATCAACCAACAAACAATTTTTCACAACAACCAATTAGCGACAAATGGTACGATAAAACCTGGCTTGTAGTTCTTCTATGTATTGTTTTTTTTCCAGTTGGGTTTTATGGTTTATGGAAATCGTCAAAAATTGCTAAAGGTTGGAAAATTGCCTGGACGGTTCTCTTAGTTTTAGGTATTGGTGCTCGTTTGAGTGAAATACATACCGGTGTACAAGGTAAAGCAAAATCGTCATCATCTTCTTCCGACACATCGGCAACTAAGCAAACTGAAACGACGGCATGGTCCTATAGCACAGATACCGATAAAATGACCTCAAAAACGAAAGATTTTGCCACGCTTGATGCAAATGAACTTGTTGATTTTGAATTTCCATACAATGGGGGATCAACAGCCACCATAATTGTAAGGAATCAAGATGATGAAAATGATGTTTTGCTGGTAATATCAAAAGGTCAGTTTGTATGCAGTCCAGGCGATGGTTGTACTATTAAGGCCAGGTTTGATGATACAAAAGCAGAGACTTTTACTTGCCAACCTCCTGCAGACTATGGCACGAAATCCATTTATATTGATTCAGCCAATTACTTTATAGAAAAATGTAAGGCTTCAAAAAAAGTTATCATAGAAGCTGAGTTTTACCAGGCTGAAAGACAAATGGAATTTAATGTAGCAGGCCTGAAGTGGTAATGCCCGGCATTGGCGACAAGATTTTAGTTATCCAACAAGTATTTTAATAAATATTGTTGTATAGTGGTATTATGGAAGACTTCATATAGCATCATTATCAAAAGTCTTTTCAATAATAAATAGCAAGGATCTTTCCCACCCTAAGTTTGATAGAACCAAACTTAGGGTGGGTTTTCATACCGCCGTTCATAGTTTCCAACTACAAACAATTATACCAGGAGCTGCGTCTCCCCAATTATCCGGCCCAGCCCTCTCTATCCAAGCTCCTAAAATTTATCGCCTCGGCCAAATGCTCCAGTTGTATTTCATCGCTTCCGGCAAGATCTGCAATGGTGCGGGATACTTTTAGGATACGATCGTAAGCGCGGGCGGAGAGGCCGAGTTTTTCCATCGCTCTTTTCAGTAAGTCTTGTCCGGCGGTGCTTATTTTGCAAATATCACGCACCATTTGCGGACTCATCTGTGCATTGGCATGCAGGTTGGGTTTATTGCCAAAACGCAGCGCCTGTACTTCTCGCGCTTTAATTACACGGTCGCGGATGAATTCACTTTTTTCGGATAATCTGTCGGATGCAAGCTCAGTAAAGTTCACCGGGGTAACTTCAACATGCAGGTCGATACGATCGAGCAGCGGACCCGATATTTTGCTTAGATATTTCTGCACCATTCCCGGCGGACAAATACATTCCTTCTCCGGGTGGTTAAAATAGCCGCATGGGCATGGGTTCATACTTGCCACCAACATAAAACTGCTGGGGTAGTCCACCGTGAATTTAGCGCGCGATATGGTAACCCGACGTTCTTCCAGCGGCTGGCGCATTACTTCGAGGGCGCTACGCTTAAACTCGGGCAGTTCATCTAAAAATAAAACCCCGTTGTGGGCCAGCGAAATTTCGCCGGGTTGCGGGTTGCTGCCGCCCCCGACTAAAGCCACATCGCTGATCGTGTGGTGGGGAGAACGAAAAGGCCGCACGGTAACCAGCGCATCGGCTGCCGATAGTTTGCCGGCAACCGAATGTATTTTGGTGGTTTCTAACGATTCGTGTAAACTTAAGGGCGGTAATATAGAAGGCAGTCTACGTGCCAGCATAGTTTTCCCAGCACCCGGTGGCCCGATCAATATTACATTGTGCCCGCCTGCGGCAGCAATTTCGAGGGCGCGTTTAATGTTTTCCTGTCCGCGCACTTCGCTAAAATCACTATCGTAACTGGTGAGGCTTTTATAAAACTCTTCACGGGTGTTTACCACCTCGACTTCGAGCTGTTCGGTACCGTTAAAAAATCCGACCACTTGTTTGATGCTTTCAACCCCATATACTTCGAGGTCGTTTACAATGGCGGCCTCGCGGGCGTTTTGCTTTGGCAGGATAAAACCCTTAAAGCCATCCTTCCGGGCCTGGATGGCGATAGGCAAAGCACCTTTTATAGGCTGCAAGCCCCCATCCAGCGAAAGCTCGCCCATTATTAAATACTTGTCAAGGTTTTCATTTTCCACCTGTCCGGAAGCTGCCATAACACCGAGGGCAATAGTCAAATCATATGCTGATCCTTCTTTTCTGATATCGGCAGGAGCCATATTTACCACAACCTGTTGCCGTGGCATACGAAAGCCGCAATTTTTTAAGGCAGATTCTATACGGAAATAGCTTTCTTTAATGGCGGTATCGGCGAGGCCTACTACAAAATATTTTGTGCCGGCAATAATGTTCACCTCAATGGTTATCGTTATTGCTTCTATTCCGTAAACTGCGCTTCCAAAGGTTTTAACTAACACTGATGACAAAGTTTATTTAGCTGGAAATATAGAAATTTTTTAGGAAATGTGGTGTGATTTTCTGTTTACAGGTATCCGCTTTGTCACTGCTAATAATGAGTCGTTCCCGGATTTAACCTTTAACACGATACATTTGATGCCATGGAAAAAGCAAACACCTCGTATTTTAAGGAGGCATCAACAATAAAAGAAAAACAGAGCCAATGTTTTCTCAAATTTTAACTGATAAATTAATTACGTTTGATTTTTGTTGTAAACTTCGATAAAAACCAAAGAAGGAAACGTCACCTTGATTCAGGAACAGTAGATGAAAGCAATAGGATTATTTTTAACTGCGATAATTTTAACTACCGGGTTAAAAGCACAGGTTACCAAAGTCTTTTGGAAAGAGAATTTTAATACAGCCAATAGCAAATTGCCTGATGGCTGGAAGAATATAGACTCGAGTAAAACCAACAGCGTGGAATGGTTGGTAACCGATCAGCCTTATCCGGGGTCATATCAGTATCAGCAGCAGGCACCGCCTATTGCTTCAAAAAGCCGTGGTGCTTACCTGCAATTTCAACCGGGCTATATGGTTGATGAAGATCAGCCCACATGGGTCAAAAAAAAGCAGTACCCCGATGCCTGGGTGCAAACCCGCGCTATCGATTGTTCAACACATTCGTCGGTTATACTCCGCTTTCAGCACACGTTCCGTTATAACGATTTTAACCATGCACATGGCGCAGGTCTTTATGTCGGGGTGAGTACCGATGGACTGACCTGGACGAATTATGATGTAAAAAATAACATTCCGTCGGCAACTGATATGTTTAACCCGATAAACCAGGAACTCAATATTAGCGGGGTTGCCGCAAATCAGCCAAAGGTGTATATCCGCTTTTATTGGAAGGGTTATTACAGTTGGTACTGGATGATTGACGACATAGAACTCGCCGACGGCTATCATAAAGATGCCGTCATTACGCGCCTTATTTCCAATACCGAGAACGACAATACTTTCAGCGCTCATGACACGCTTGCTGTCAATATTAAAAACACCGGTATTGACCCCATTAAACAGGATTTTAAGGTAGCCTGCCGGATTGATAACAACAAGGAGCTGGGCGCTACGGTATCCGCAAGCACAAAACCTGTTAAACCAGGTGAGGAAATCACAGTAAAATTTCCCCCTGCTAATCTTTCGACAAGGGCATCGCACAGCCTGAAATTTAGTGTTTACCTTCCGGGAGATGAAAATGCAGATAACAACGGTCTATCGATAAAGATAAATGCGAAGGAATCATATGCAGGCAATGTTACCGGTTTTAAAGCTCAAAAAAATGAGTTTGACATAACTGCCAACCGGACAAGAGCCAGGGTTATATTTTACTCGGACGATATTTTCAGGATATGGCTGGCACCCGATGGTGATTTTACCAACCCTGCCGGTAATGATATTGTAGAGAACTATACCGTCAATAATCCACAGGTAAAAACTACCGACAAAGGCACCTATTACCAGTTAAAAAGTCGCGAATGTACCGTACGCATTTATAAGCAGCCCCTGCGTTTTGCTCTGTATAACGAGAGCGATACGCACAAGATATGGGCCGAATCCAAACCCATTAGTTTTGGTGCAAAAACCACGCAAACCATGGTGCGCCAGCCCGACGAATATTTTTATGGCTGCGGTATGCAAAATGGCTACTTTTCGCACCGCGGCAATGACATTTTGATAGAAAAGGGCAACGGCTGGGATGCTGGCGGCCGGGCTAACCCTGCGCCATTCTATATGTCGACGGCAGGTTATGGCGTTTTCCGGAATACTTTTGATGTAGGAGTCTATTCATTTAAAGAGACGCTTAAATTCTCGCATAACGAGAATCGCTTCGACGCCTTTTACTTTTACGGGCCATCGTTAAAACGGATATTGGATGAGTACACGCAGGTTACCGGCAGGCCGTTTTTAATGCCGCGCTGGGCACTTAGCTTAGGTGATGCGAATTGTTATAACAGGGGAGCAAAGGGCGATGAAACCAAAAATTATGCTGGTACCGGTATCAATGGCACTACGCCTTCGGTGATTAAGCTGGTAGCTGATAAGTACGTCGACAACAATATGCCCCGCGGCTGGATATTACCGAATGATGGTTATGGCTGTGGCTATGTTAAACTCGACTCAACAGTGATGGAATTGCATAAACGCGGCTTTTATACCGGCTTATGGACCGAAAGCGGAATTGATAAAATAGCAAGGGAAGTTGGCCAGTATGGCACACGCCTTTGCAAGCTGGATGTGGCCTGGGTTGGGCCCGGATATAAATTTGCGCTTGATGCCTGCAAATCGGCTTATAATGGAATTGAAAATAACAGCAACGCCCGCGGCTTTGTATGGAGTGTAATGGGTTGGGCCGGCACGCAAAAGTACTCCACCGTGTGGAGCGGGGACCAGCGGGGAAATTGGGAATATATCCGTTTTCATATTCCTACGGTTATTGGTTCGGGCTTGTCGGCACAAAACGCTGCGACCGGCGATGTCGATGGTATTTTTGGCGGCAGCGATTCCACCTATACCCGCGATTTGCAATGGAAATGCTTCACACCGGTATTTATGGTGATGAGCGGCTGGGCAAAAAAAGACAAGCAGCCTTATATTTACGGTGAGCCCTACACCTCAATCAACAGAAAATACCTCGAACTAAAAATGCGTTTAACGCCCTACATGTACACCTGTTGTGCACAAGCCCATGAAACGGGTGTCCCTGCCTCAAGGGCCATGGTGCTGGAATATCCTGATGATCCTGTTACACATGGCACAAAAACGCAATATCAGTTTATGAACGGCGAATACTTTTTAGTCGCGCCTGTTTATAAAAGCGAAGCAAAAAGGGATAGCATTTATCTGCCTAAAGGCACCTGGTTTGATTACTGGAGCGGCGAAGCTTATACTGGCGGTACATGGCTGAATAATTACCCTGCGCCTATTGATAAATTACCCGTATTTGTAAAAGCAGGCGCGATAATCCCGATGTACCCTGCCATGAACTATGATGGCGAAAAAAAGGCTGATAGTTTAACGCTGGAAATATATCCTCACAAACATTCAACGTTTAATTTGTATGAGGATGACGGCCTCACCCGCGAGTATCGGCAAGGTGCCTTCGCAAAAACGCTTATCGAAGCCGATGGCGACAAGAACTTACGGGTAACAATTCATCCGGCTGTCGGAAATTATAAAGAGAAATATCTGCAAAGAGTTTATCTTCTCGAAGTTCACCAACCTGTAGCCCCAATCAGCGTGCTGCTTAACGGTGAAAGCGTGAAAATATATACATCAGCCAACGAGTTTAAAGCTGCAAAATCGGGTTGTTACTTTGATGCCATTGAAAAAAGGGGAACCCTACATGTTAAAACAGCTTACCTGCAAACGGATAAGAGACAAATAATTACAATCGCCCATTTATAAGCCTTTAGCAGAAAATACGGCAGCGTTATTTGATTTCTATAACGCCATCCGCTATTGCTGGAAATTTGGAGAATACTTTTGCGTCATGTCCGGGGATAATGTATTTAACATCCGTCACCATAGTTTTCATCCTTTGCATAGCTTTCACATACCCGGCAGGGTCCAGGGTGCCACCATCTGAAGGCGGCACTAAATGTTCCAGGCTGTAATAAGTCCAGATATTGTCTGAGGCAAGCACCACTTTATTGTTACCGGTGTTCACCAGCACATACTGCGAATTAAAGGTGTGCCTGGATCCGGTGAACACTTTAATGCCCGGGATAATTTCCTGGTCATCTCCGTTAACCAGGGTAACTTTTCCGGCTAAGTTCAAATCTATCATCATTCGTACGTCTCTTTTTGCAAAACCGCCGTTATGCTCACCTTTTTGCCAGGCTGTACTTACAAAATAATTAAAATCTTCCTTCTGTATCCAAACATGGGCATTGGGGAACAAACCCACACCGTCGATATGGTCCCAATGCGGATGGCTCAAAATGATATCGGTGATATCCCCTGGCTTAAGACCCAATTTTGAGATAACGCTGTCAGGCCGGATATAATTTACTATTTTAAACTCTTTAGCGTCTTCTATGTCGTTTAAAAACCCGGCATCCACCAGGATATTTCTTCCCTCGCCTTTAATCAGCCAAACCATAAAATTAATTTTTACACTATCGGTCTTTGGCGCGTCTTTAGCCCAGTCAGCAGCCGTGAATGGATAAGCAGAAGCCGCAAATCTGATAACATAAACTTTATAGCCTGTGCTTTGAGATCGTGCGGACAGTACATTGGCTACAAGCAACAAGGCCAGCAAAAAAGTCTTCTTCATTTTATTCTAATTATTTCGCGTGCCATAAATATAGCCGCTAAATAACGCTTTCAAAATAGCACCTGCATAATTTTTGCATCAGGCCGAATTTACTCGCCCGATCTGCGCTTCGTTGATCAGAAAATCAGCCAATAAAAAAAAGGGGCTATGTGCCCCTTTTTATACGAAATCATAATAAGATCTTATTACATCTTCACATCCGCTTTTTCGTGTGGCGATAAATCAAAAGGGAGCACCACTTTAAAGCTTATGTTGCGCCCCATATTAAATATACCCGGTTGCACACCAGCCGGAACGGTAGCATTGTCGAAATATTTAAGCCGGCTCATGTTCGATTGGTAGTTTACGTTGGCAAGGTTTGTGCCTTCAATAAATATCTCCAGCACTTTTTTGCCGGCCGCGTTTACAATATTACCGCCAAAGCCTGCACTTAATAAATTATAACCAGCGGTATAAGTTTCGGTTCCGTAGGCTGAAAAATAGCGGTTTTGAGCATCATAATGATCGAAACCAACAAAGCCGTACAAGTTTTTTATTTTATTAAACCCTTTGGCAAAAGTGCCACGTAGTACAGAATGGGTATGTAGTGGTGGTATAAAAGGCAGATATTTTAGGCTGTCGGGCTCATGTCCGCCGTTGCCAAGGTTCGTACCGTAAGTTAAAGAAAGAGAGTTTTCAAAGTGCAGCCACGGGAAAGGGTGAATATCTAAACTGATCTCTCCTCCGTCGATACGCGCCGTACTTTGCTCATATTTAAACTTACTATATATTCCGTTTGGATTGGAAGAACCGTCAGGATTTACACGTTCCGGGTTGCCCTGGGCATCTAACACCTGTTCCTGGAATATATAATTCTGAATATTGTTGTCAAAAAGTTCCACGCTGGCCGAAACATTTGGCAGCGCGAGGAATGCCCCTAAATCTCCTTGCACGTTAAATTCTGGCAAGAAATCGCTATTACCAACGTGATAAATCTGCGAACCCGGATCAGCACCATTGGCCGATAGCTCAGCAATACTTGGCGCCCTAAAACCCCTCGCGATATTGCCTTTTAGCAGAAATTCATCGGTGAAATTATAAGTGGCACCAAAACTTCCGCTCGCGCCCGAAAATGTTTTGTTTAATGCGCTAAACTGTTGGTAAACATTTGCTGTGCCTGTTGGGTTGGCACCATTGTAAAGCGATGGATAGAATGAGTTTGTTGTGTCAACATAAGCTGCCTTTTCGTTAATTGTACGGCTATCATACCTGGCTCCTGCTGAAAGGTCTAATTTACCGAACGATTTCTTGACGATAAAGAAAGGGCCGATGTCAAAGTCGGTATAGGCAGGGATCGGAAAGTCCGTGGCATCATTGATAGCATTGTTTTGGTATTGGCCGTTAACCCCAACGCTTATTTCATAATCGTTGCCCCAGTTAAAATTATATTTAACGTCGTAGGTGTATGTTGCCAAATGTAGGTTTAGCCCCGGAATATCAATCTCGGTCGGGTGAGTGTATTCACGGCGATGGCTAAACTGGTAACCCAGGTTAACTATCAGATTACCGCTGCCTAATATAAAGTTGCTATTATCGTAAATGCGATAAAGCTGTACGTGCTGATGTAAAGGTGTAATAGCATAAGAATTTAATACCGACCCCGGTACAATTGGCCGGTACGTATCGGCATCGGTAATTTGCTGGGTAAATTTACGGGTAGCAGAATCCCTGCTTCCGTCTGGGATTTCCTGGAAATCATCAAATATGGATGCGTTCAGATATGATGAACCCCATGATTTATTTAACCCGATCATCGCCCGTGCATCACCTTCTTTATAACCGGTGCCATAAACGCGGCCATCATGCTGGTTTTGATAATCTTTAGCTTCTTTGCCCGATATAACCGTCCCCCAAACCAGTCCGTTTTGATTGCCATATAATCTGAACGAGCTATTAATCAACCCCTGGTTGGTTCCATAGGTAGTTTGTACCGATCCCAATATTTTACCTTCGGCAACTGGCGAAGGGGTAATAAGGTTAACCACCCCGCCAATAGCGTCGGAGCCATAACTTAAACTGGCTGGCCCTTTAATCACTTCAACCCGGTCGATTGAATTCTGATCTACTTCAATCCCATGTTCGTCGCCCCATTGCTGGCCTTCCTGGCGCATACCGTCTTCCAAAGTTACTACGCGGTTATAACCCAAACCATGTATAAATGGCTTTGAAATATTTGGCCCGGTGGTAACCGCGCTTATGCCGGGCAAGTTGGCTATTTCGTCGATAACATTACCAGATGCCGATCTTTCGTCTAAAAACGATTTGCCGACGGCAACCATAGGTACCGGGTCCCTTTTTATTTCGGTTGCTTTGCTAACCCCAGTTATGACTACCTCACCGGTTTCAATGGACGATGTTTGTAACTGCACATCGAGTTTGGATGTTTTTGTAAAATCGACCCGCTGATTAAATGTACCATAACCAATGTAGCTAACCTGCAACAGGTAAACGCCTTTTGGCAAACGATTTAATGTATAGTGGCCGCTAATATCTGTAACGGCACCAATCCGTAAGTCAGGTATGCTCACGGTAGCACCAATAATGGCTTTTCCATCTGCTTTGTCAGTAACTGTTCCTGATAGTGTACCTGTACCCCCTCCATCGTCGGCGTAGGACAATGTTTTTTTTGCCAAAGAAATGGTAGTCGAAAAAATGAGGACAATTAGAAGTATCGATAATCTGATATTGATTTTCATATTTAAAAATGATATGTATAACCTGGGGTTTATTTTAATTGGTGTGAAACAAACCAACTGAAATAAACACTTAATAAATTATTAATTGTTTAACACAATCGCACTATAACAATAGCTGTGCCGATTGATGGATTTTAAAAAACTATTGAATTTGTTAGCAAGAAAATAAAGCCGGAGGGCCCCGGTCGCTTGAGAATATTAGCGGGATATTTGCGAACTTGTATTGACGGCTAATATATACGCTGTGGGTGACATTGAATGGCTTAAACATCAACAAGCCTGGTTTAACCATAGCCGTGTGGTGCATTACATCGCAAAGAGAACATTTTTCTTTAACGGTTTGCTGGGTCAGATTTTTAGAAAGACGATGATTTTTACCAGTCGTTCCGTCAATATTATGCTGATGCGAATAAACCATATACTGACCCGCGACAAAACAGATCAGCAATATCCACGAATAAACAATATGATATTTACGGGTTTTCAAATCAAATTATGCTTTTTTCACAGCGTTATACAAAAGTAATTAATAAAACTGTGCAAATTTTGGACAAATGTAACAATATTGCTAAAAGCAACAAAGTTTC
>Ga0364867_10565_pt1 | contig 10180 bp, 15 predicted proteins | sample ExccelAu500001D4_3_FD_206915 | JGI IMG/M metagenome (GOLD analysis project Ga0364867, IMG submission 206915) | Enriched cells from Trout Bog Lake Hypolimnion, Wisconsin, USA - BchlTB.Aug13.5000.01.D4 | ecosystem: Environmental > Aquatic > Freshwater > Lake > Hypolimnion/Profundal zone | place...
TATTACAAGCGTATGCTTAAGATAATAATAAAAGATTTTAGATATGGATAATACAGTAACAATCATTACACTCAATGGTTATTTTAAACCAGCAACGAAACTTGATAGTATTGAACGATATCAGGTTGAGAAAAATATCAAAAGAGTTTATAACAGGATTTTAGATATAATGGCTGACAAAACAATTAATTTCCTCGATAATCTATAGGCAAAGATATAGATTTTTTTAGAATTCTCAATTGAAGCTCAAATTATTTCACTAAAAAATACAAAAATTAAGTTATTTAAAACAGCTTCCCTTATACAAATTTAGAGCTGGTTTCGTTTTTTGTGATTTCTTTTATCCGGCAATTTTAACTTTTTAATATCTAATTCATCAATTTCAAGCTTTTTAATATGCTCTCTCTGAATGGTAAGTTTTCCTATTTTTAAAATTCCAATGGCGAGTGCTCCTATTGCTGTTGCACCTAAAGCAAATGCTCCGATAGCTAATGCGCCTATAGCACCTATGCCAATACTTACTTTTTTACTCTTGACTATTTTCTTTTCGTCCATAGATTCATTATATACCTAAATGAAGGAATTATTAAAAAGATATAGTTATATCAATACCAGTATCTAGTTTTAGCTCAATCTATTCAAATCTATTAAGAGTATAATAAAGCAAAACATGAAAATATTAGTTTATGGAGCAGGAGTCATCGGGAGTATCTATGCAGCAAAATTAAAAGATGCAGGGAACACAGTCTCCATACTCGCAAGAGGGGAAAATGCTTCTGAATTGAAAAAAAAGGGCATTATCTTAGAAGAAGCATTTAACAAGAAACGAACTGTTACAAAAGTTGAAGTTGTCGGTTCATTAATTCCTCAAGATACCTATGATGTTATTATTATTGCAGTTCGTGGTAATCAACTTGAGTCAGTATTACCAGATATTGCAAAAAATAGATATGCAAAACAGATTGTCTTTTTACTTTCTATACCTCAAGGAATTGGCTTGATTGCAAAACAAGTTGGAAAAGAGCGTGTAGTCATCGGTTTTCCAGGGGTTGGTGGATGGCATAAAAATGAAGCTATTATGTATAGTATTTCACCCAAATTTGTTCAACCGACAACATTTGGTACAGTTGAGAGAATTACCTCCTCACAACTTACAAGTCTTATTGAAATTTTTAAAAATGCAGGATTTCCAGTTGTGGTCAATAATAATATGGACGCATGGCTTAAAACGCATATTGCGTGGATCATTCCTTTAGAAGCTGCATTATATATAACAAACTGCAATAATTATATCCTGAGCAAACAAAGGGAAAATGTTGCTCTTATGATAGATGCAATAAGAGAAGGATTTACGGTTCTCAATACTCTTAAAATTCCATTAACCCCTCCTTTTATTAAACATTTTTTTGGTATGATTCCAAAACCGCTCTTAGTAACACTCATGCAGTTATGGTTTAGTTCAAAAAAGTGTGAAGTGTTTATGGTTGGACACGCAAAAGCCGCGCCTGATGAAGTGAAATATTTAGCAGATACATTTAAAAAATTTGCACAAAAAGCACAAGTTAATACTCCTGCCCTTGATAAGCTTTGTTCTTTTATTCCTGATCAGGTTTTATAGTCATGAACGGACGGGACCCTAATGTTGTAAAGGTTCAAAGGTCTGTAGTGAGATAGGGTTTATCTCTGTAATCTCTATTGCAAAAACTTAGTGACTCGCATTATTGAATAAGCATTAGGGATATTACTGCATATTACTACATTTTTAGAATATACTCTGATGATTCTTTTTATCCTGTTTGGTGGCATGACTGCAGGCTATACGACAATTAAAGATTGCAGGTTGTGGTTTATCCATAACAAAAAATGGGCACGATATTGTGTCGCCATGCCTCACGGAATACCTGATGAGAGAACACTGTCCAAGGCAATACAAAAAACAGATATGGATAGTTTAGTTACTGCATTTACTCTGTGGAACAGGATTGTGTATGGTACTTTTTCTCTTGTTGCCTCATTTGATGGTAAAACCATGCGAGGAGTACATGGAACAGAAGTGATCCGTCATATACTCTCACTCTTTACGCATACAACCCATCAGATTTTAGGACAGACAGGTGTTACCAAAAAAGAAAATGAAATCCCTGCATTCCATCGCCTTTTGCAACAAGTGTCTTCTGTTGCAGGGATGCTGTTGTTGGGAGATGCGCTGCATACGCAAAAAGAAACAGTTACTGCAATTCTTGATAAAAAGGCTGATTACTTGCTGTTTGTCAAAGGAAATCAGGAAGCACTTATGCAAAATGTAGCTCTTTTTTTTCGTGATGTTCCGCAAGGCGCAGCGCTTGAACAAACACGCTACCAGGATAATCTGCGGGAGAGAAACGTTACCACAACCATTACCATCAGCCATGATAAAACCATATGCAGCTATCTTGCAAAAGACTGGCAAAACGTCCAAACTATTGGCAAACTGCATCGGGCAGGAACAAGAAAAACTGCTGAGGGTAAAATCGTTGCACTAGATGAAACATATTTTTTACTCGCCAGTAGACAGCTTACTGCAGATCAGATAGCGATGCATACAAGAAATCATTGGCAGATTGAAAACAATCTCCATTGGCAAAAAAATTGGACATTCCTTGAGGATAAACAAACCCTCAGATCAGGTAATGCACCACAAGTAATGAGTTTTTTACGCAGTATGTGTATCAGCCTCTTTGCTTCTTCTCAATTTATGTCTGTTTCTGCAACAATCAAAAATTTCCAAATGGAAAAATCTCTGCATCATCAATTCCTGTCAGTAGCTAGTGTAGTGTAATATATTACAAAAACGGTATCTTAGAGTATTTCAAAAATTATGATGTTCTCATAAGTCTTTTAAAACAATTCGTTTCCTAAGGTGGTACCGTTTGTCAACACAGTAAATTGTTAGTAACTTCGACGGAATTTTTTCCCATAGTATTAGTTTCACCAAAATAAAATTCAGCTGGTGTATGGTATCCAGGAGATTCATGTAAACGGATAGTATTGTATCTCTGGATGAAATCGCCAATATTTATCGCTGCTTCTCTGACTGTCTGATAGTCCTTTAAGTAGACCTCATCATATTTGAGTGTTCTCCAGAACCGCTCAGTAAAAATATTGTCAAAACAACGACCCTTATGATCCATTGAAATTTTTGTTTTCTCCTGATCCCACAGACCGACACAAATGCTGTCTCAAGCGTTGTTGACAGTCTCCAGGAAACGATATACCGGGAATACCAATCCAGAAAGGCTACCAAATACACAAATCCTCCATGCAGCCGGATATACGTAATATCCGTTCCCCATACCTGATTTGGTCGTACGATACTTACTCCCTTTAACAGATAGGGGAAAACAGGATGCTCGGTATTGTTTTTGCTGAGATTCGGTTTTTGGTAGACTGCAGCTATTCCCATCTCTTCCATCAGTGTTCTGACTCGTTTTCTTCCTATCTCAAGCTTTGTATCCCGTCGTAATTGCGCTGCTATTGTCCGTGTACCATACGTCGGCCAATCGGTATGGATTTTATCTATCCGGTGCATCAAATCCAACGTTTCCCGATCTACTGGTACCAGTTCATAATACAAGCTCCTCCTGCTGATGCCTAAAAGCTCTGCCTGTCTTGCTAAAGAAAGCTTCCTGTAGGTTGGATCAACAAATTTCGTTGCGATGGTATGTGGCGTCAGGCTATTCATACTACTCAAGCATTCCCACCTTCCTTTTTAAAAAATCATTCTCTATTTCCAATTTACCAATCTTTTTGTAGAGTTCCTCCTGCTCATCTTCTTTCTCTTTTTTTGCCTTTGCGTTGCCTTGGGAAAAAAACTGATGGACTGCGGATAATGCTGCTTTCTTCCATACGCCTACCTGAATGGGATGAATTGCAAACCGTGATGCCAATTGCCCAGGAGTTTCTGCTTCTTTAATTGCTTCAATTGCAACCTTTTCTTTAAACGCCGGTGGATGATTTTTCTTTATATCTTGTACCATAGTATTATTTTACACTAAACCTATAACTCTGAAAGTTGCTCTCGTTTTACTGTGCTAATTTATGGTACCAGTATAAACCTCTATCATATTTCCACATGGTATGGGCCATAAACGGTACGCCAAACGTCTATTATTTTGAAGCTTTAACTGTATCTGAAGTTGGACGTGCTCCTGGAGATCAGGTAGTCAATTTTATTAAAGATAAACCCGCAATAATTTTTGAGCTGATGAGTGAGCTTTTAGAAGATTATGCTGAAACTCTTACTCGCGTTGAACACTTGGTATTTAGTGATGCCTATCGAAGGGTTATTTCAGTTTTGTTATATATTGCGAAGCATTTTGGAGAGAAAAGTAAGGAAGGAATTATTGTCAAGCATAGATTTACCCAACAAGATATTGCAACGCTCGTTGGAGTGGCGCGAGAGACTGCAAGCGTTGAAATGGTAAAACTTGAAAAAAAAGGTTTAATTTTGCATGTTGACCATTCAATGTTATTCAGTAATATCAAGAAAATAGAAGCAGAATTATCTTCAAGTCATAAAAGATCGTAATTGCAATTTCTTTATTTCTTTTTATCTCTGACTTAGCTTTAAAATATAGCTCACATTCTGAAGTACCTGAATGATTAAGCGAAAATCTATGTTTATAGTAAACGTATCTCCTGGAACTCTGTATGGTTCCCTATATTGATGACATTTCAAATTTTGTCACTATTCTCAGATGGGTTGATTTATATAGTCAAACTCTAATTCTACTGGTAGTTAATTTTTTGTAACTGAGGGATGAAGCCATCTAACTGAGACTGTTAAGATATAAGCGCCTATTAAACTTGCAACAAGTACTTCGAGTGAAAACTTAAAGACACCTATATATCCTCCATTTTTTGATGGATCAGTAAAGAAATACGGGTACCAATTGATCAAAGCCCCACGGATAAGTGTATATACCAGATAAAAGAAAGGAAATAGCAGCCAAAAGAAGGTTTCTATAAATTTCAAATGTTTTTTAGGCGGGAATAAAAACCAACTTAATAAAACAACGATAGGCATTAATTGGTGATATACAAAATTGACAACAGGCAGATCATTAGTAGATGTAGCTGCAAGAATAAAATTATAAATTATACCAGTTATACTCATATACAAAACATCTGCTCCACGGAAGCTGTCGATATTTATGAGAGATTTTTTCGTGTTTTTTCGAAAACCTATATAGAAAAAGAGAATTGTGGTAAAAATATTTGAAAGAATTGTGAAATAACTAATATGATCAGAAAAGTCAGAAAGGTAATGTGAAAAATCATAGATAATTGTTACAAGATCAATAATCGCAAAAAAAATGAAATACACTCGAGCGGGAGAAAGTTTCATATAATGATATGATAAAGAACATTCATATCAGATTCAAATAGGAAAATGTAAACAAGGGAGACTAAAGAGAAATGTTATTTACAGAATAAGCACCTGAAGTATATTTCCAAAGGCTATTCCGGTTACTCTAGCTCTTACCATCGTGAAACAGGTTTCATAGGAGGGGTCGGTGTGCAAATTGGTGTCGGTTTGCGAGTTGGCGTTGGTAATGGGTGGCAAGTCAAATTAGAACTACACGTATTGAATCCTGCACCTAGAACTTCTTTGCACGCGTTTTCTATACAAGCATAGTGCATAGCTGGTGTTGGCGTTGCTGTTGGTGTTGGTTTGCGAGTTGGTTTTGGTGTTGGTTTTTTGGTCGGCGTTGGTGTTGGCTGCTTCTTAGGTGTTCCAGCGACCGGGTTGCCACAGCTTGAGAGAACAGCAAATTGAAATACGCCATTTTTCATCACTACGTAAGCACTCAATGGATTGCTCTCAAATGATACTGCAGGGTGCCTTCTATAAAATGTCGTACCATCGGATATAATTTTGGTACCGCCAGCTTGGCGGCCGGCAGTCCATACGTTTGTAGCGACTACTTTGCCATTGACCTCTACAGAACCATTGTTTGCAGAGTCTATATATACCTCACCGGCAACAACATATTGGCTCATACTATTGATATCGCTTGCGCTAATGCCGAAGTAATTATAAATGTCATGAATGCTTTTGGCGGTGTTGTGACTGGGGACGCCATTCTTATATTTATTTTGTAGAGCACTTACACTTCCGGCGCCACAGTATAAGACGGCGTTACTGTTGCAATCTCCTGAAGCCAGTGAAATATTTGCCGCCTGTGCGCTGTTGTGTGTAGCGACACTGACTATACCTGCAGTCACTAGCAGACAGATAACGAGGTTTTTGCGAGTAGAATTTTTAATTCCTGATAAAAATTTCATAGTAATTTTTGATATCTCTTTTGGAGCAAGGTGCAGCTATAAAAAATCTGCCACAGTCAAAAAAACTTTAGGCAGATATCTTGTAAACTATATCATGCTTTTCTTCAGCAGTCAATAGGAGATCTTACAGGATTTATATTCTTTATCCGATTCCTTATATTATCGACAAAAGCAAACTCGAAGGCATCCTATTTGTATTAGTTCAAAAATTTTTATATATTTCTGATTACATGTTATAATCGAGATTACTATAGAAATTTCTAGGGATAAAAAAACAATTCTTATAACGGGTGCAACTTCTGGTTTTGGCAAGGTAACAGCACAGCTTCTTTCAAAAGAGGGGCATAAGCTTATTCCTGTTGCCCGAAGGAAAGAAATTCTCCAGCAGTTACAGAAAGAATTAAAAACAAATATCTATGCGGCAGAAGTAGATGTAACAGATAGAGAACAAGTTGAATATTTTTTTAGTCATCTTCCAAAGAGTTTCAACAAATTGATGTTTTAGTTAATTGCGCAGGACTCGCACTCTGAACGGGAACTGCTGATGAAGCAAATCCGGATGATTGGGAAACGATGATAAATACCAATATAAAAGGTTTGCTGTATTTTACAAAGTTTAGTTTGGAACTCATGAAAAAGAGAAATAGCGGATTAATAGTTAATATCGGTTCTATTGCAGCTCATATTCCTTATAAAGGTGGAAATGTTTACGGCGCAACAAAAGCGTTTGTCAGACAGTTCTGGAGAAATTTACGCACCGATCTTTCAGGAACAGAGATCAAAGTTATCAATATTGAGCCGGGAATGGCGGAGACTGAGTTCTCAATTGTCCGTTTTAAAGGTGACAAAAAACAAGCAGACAAAATATATAAAGATACGCGTCCTTTGGTTGCGCAGACAATTGTCCGGGTTATTCATCAGCCGGCACATGTTAATATCGAAAATGTTGAAATAATGCCACCGGATAAAACATTTGGTGGACTTGCGGTTTATAAAAAAAATAAATAGTTCATGAAAGAAAAAAGATTGGTTATATCGATTAACAGGCCTCCTAAAACAGTTTTTGATTTCCTTTTAAATCCTCAAAATACTCCTTTATGGGTAGATTCAATAGTTTCTGAACAAACAAATGAGTCTCTGATAAAAACAGGAACTATTTATCGAAATCAGGACAAGGATGGAAAATGGTCCCAATACACGGTCACTGAGTTTGAAGAAAATAAGATGTTTGTATTTACAAAAAATGATAATAGCTATCATGTCCGATATGTTTTGAAGTCGATTGATGAAAACACAACAGAACTTGAATATTATGAATGGGTGGATAAGGGAGAACTTGAGGAGCCGTTTATACAAGAAGGATTGGAAAGATTGAAGCAGGTTTTAGAAAATTAAATTATGAAATACTATGAAGTGTTTATCAGTGCGGAGAATCAGGGGCAGGCAGATATGATTCTGAATCCTTTACTTGAGAAAAAACTGGTGACAGGCGGACAATTTCTTTACGCAGATGCACGATTTCTTTGGAAAAGAAAGATACACAATATGCCTGGATACGTGACTATTACTTCATTTGCTACGGAAAAATATAAAGATGCAGTTATTAAAGATATTTCAAAGACGTCGGCAGAAGAAGTTCCAATGATTCGTTTTTTTGAATTTTAAGGTAATGGAGAACTCCTCAAATGGATTGATGAGACAATTCTTTAGTTTAAGAAATTAGACTTTTGATTCTTCATATTGATGAGTTTCCTTTTTAAAAGGTATTACATAAATAGAATATGGAAGAGGTATATGGTGTTTTGCAGAAGTATTTTGGGTATAGTTCATTTCGGCCGCTTCAAGAGGAAATTATTACTGATATTTTGAATGGGAAAGATGTCTTTGTTTTGATGCCTACAGGGGCCGGGAAATCTATTTGTTATCAGGTGCCTGCGCTGGTGTTTAATAAATTAACGGTTGTTGTATCTCCTCTTATTTCGCTTATGAAAGATCAGGTAGATGGAATGCGACAGAATGGAATCGCCTGTGTGTATCTTAATAGTTCTTTATCCCGGAAAGAGCAGGATAAAATTTATGATCAGTTACTTGCCAATAAGATTCGACTCCTTTATGTAGCGCCTGAACGTTTGATGCAACATGGGTTTGTTGAATTTTTGCAGAAGATTCAGATTTCTTTTTTTGCAATTGATGAGGCACATTGTATTTCGGAATGGGGTCATGATTTCAGACGAGAATACAAAGATTTACGCTTTTTAAAACAATTTTTTCCTGAGATTCCCATAGCTGCATTGACCGCAACAGCGACTGAACGAGTGAGAGAAGATATTATTTATACGTTGCGTCTACAGAATATTAAAACATTTACTGCAAGTTTCAACCGGCCAAATTTACACTATACAGTTCTCCCCAAAAAAGGTGTTTCAGAACAAATTTTAGAATACATCAAAAGACATCCCGGTGAATCAGGCATTATTTATTGTCAATCGCGGGAAAAAGTTGACAGAATAACTGAAAAGCTTAACAAAAATGGCATTAGAGCACTTTCTTACCATGCGGGGCTTGATGACAAGACAAGACAAAAGCATCAGGATGCATTTATCAAAGAAGATGTTGATATTATTGTGGCAACAATCGCTTTTGGGATGGGAATTGATAAGCCGAATGTTCGTTTCGTTATTCATGCTGATTTGCCTTCCAATCTTGAACGGTATTATCAGGAAACCGGAAGAGCCGGGCGGGATGGATTGCGGAGTGAATGCGTCTTGTTCTACAATTATGCGGATAAATCAGCAATAGAGTTTTTTATCCGTAAGAAAAGTATTGTAGAGCAAGAGATTGCAAAGCGGTTATTAAAGAAAATGGTGGAGTTCTCCGAAACAAAAACGTGCAGGAGAAAGTTGCTTTTGAGTTATTTTAGTGAATCGTTTGCAGAGGCAAATTGCAGATCATGTGATAATTGTTTGTATCCGTCCGGGACATTTGATGCGACGATTACTGCTCAGAAAATCTTATCTTGTGTTTTTCGGGTAGGACAACGGTTTGGTTCAGGATATGTGGCAGATGTATTAACAGGTTCAAGTGATATTCGAATCAGAAAAAATAATCATCAAAACCTTTCAACCTATGGTATTGTTACAGATTTTTCCGCAAGTCAGATCCGTACGTTCATCCAGGAATTGATTCATTTGGAATATCTAATACAAACACAAGATCAATATCCTGTTCTTCAATTGACTAAGAAAAGTTTGGATATTCTTAAGAAAAGACAAACCATTATGCTCTCTCTTCCGAAAGTCATCAAAGAGAAAAAAGTTAAAAAAGATTATGGCAAGAATCCAGAATTGTTTGAGGTACTTCGTATTCTTCGTAAACAATTAGCCGATGAGCAAAATGTTCCACCCTATATTATTTTTTCCGATGTGACACTTAAAGAAATAGCGAGTGCTTTACCGCAATCAAAAGAAGAATTTGCCGATATTAAAGGAGTTGGGAAACAAAAGCTTGCAAGGTATGCGGAAATTTTTCTCAGTGCAGTTAATGAATATCGATTAGAAAAGAAAATTGTTTAATAATAAATGAGTTGCAAAATAAAGTCAGGAACTTAAAGATTTGGCAAAGAGAAAAATTCCTGACCACTTTAATTTCCAGCCATTTCCAGTGCCTTTTTAAGATCTTCGATAAATTGATTTTCCGCAGCAAATTGTTTTTGCAAAAGCAGACCAAATGTTCTCTCCCATTGAATAGGCATTTTTTGTTTTTTCAGACTGCCCATTTTAAGAGCACTTTTTACATAGTTTTCAGGTAATAGTGCGACGCCACAGCCGAGCAATGCCAATTCATGCATAAACGT
>Ga0364867_10923_pt1 | contig 10173 bp, 4 predicted proteins | sample ExccelAu500001D4_3_FD_206915 | JGI IMG/M metagenome (GOLD analysis project Ga0364867, IMG submission 206915) | Enriched cells from Trout Bog Lake Hypolimnion, Wisconsin, USA - BchlTB.Aug13.5000.01.D4 | ecosystem: Environmental > Aquatic > Freshwater > Lake > Hypolimnion/Profundal zone | place: USA...
CCAGGTCCATGGCAATAAATCAGGCTGGATCATGATGGGGATGTACGGGACACAAGATCTTGCACAGATAGTTGAGAAGCAATGCAGGGAACAAGTCAATAACGGTTCAGTTAAAGAAAATATCCTTTGCCTGGTAAAGCAAATTGAAACCGCAGTGAGCGAACTGCAATATTTTTTACAATGCTAGGATGACTTAATGAAAATGAAAAAATGCATCATACTTTTTATATTTTTTACATTGATCCGGAGTATATCTCCTGCTCAAAACCGGCACGATATTGACTCCTTGCAGAATGAATTGAAAAAAGCGGTAGCAAGGAAAAATGCAGTCGGAAGCCAGGCTTCCCCCCTGATGGATAGCGCTGAAGCCAATATTCTTGACAGCCTAAGCATGGAATATTGGATCACAAAGCCTGACTCTGCTTTATTCTATGCAAAGCAGGAGAAAGTATTGTCGGAAAAGATAGGATATAAGAAAGGTATCGGGAATTCATATATTGTATTTGGAGTTGTAGGTGATCTTAAAAAGAATATGCCCCTTGCCACAGAGAATTTTCAACACGCCCTGAAGATTTTTGAAGAAATCAGGTATAAGCCCGGTATTGCCTGGGTTTATAATAATATGGCAGTGATGTATCTTAACAGGAACAATTCCACGGAAGCAATTAGAAATTTTTCAATTTCATTAAAAATATGGTCTGAAACCGGTCATAAAAAAAAGGCGGCCGAGACGTTGAGGAATATAGGCAACATCTATCATCTGAACCTGGCTGATTACAGCAAGGCCCAGGAATATTATCAGAAGTCCTTAAAGATCTATGAATCAACCGGTGATAAAGACGGTATCGCCTATGTCCGCTATTTCATGGGATATGCATACTGGACAACCGGTAACTATCCGGAAGCCTTGACAAACGGCTTGCTGGCCTTGAAGAACTACGATGAACTCGGCTCCCAGCTGGGGATAGCAATGTCATATGAAATTATAGGCAAGGTATATGATTCACAAGGCAATTATAAAAATGCAATCAGCAATTTTAAAAAAGAGATAGAGATATGCCGGAAGATTGCAAATAAGAAACGCCTGCTCGTTGCATACTGCAATCTTGGCGAAATGTATTTTCACCAGGGAGAATATTTTGATGCAATGACCAATGAATTGATCACCCTAAAGTTTTCTGAGGAAGCCCATGATACAAACTGGATTGGAATTTCACATATTTATCTGGGGGATATTTACGAAAAGCAGTCTGCATATTTAAAAGCTCTGTCAAACTATTTGTTTGCAGTTAAAATATTTGAGAAAGCAAATGACAAGGAATGTCTTGCCTTGGCTGAAATAGGCGCAGGAATTGTATTTGAAAAACTGGGACAGCTGCCTGAAGCATTAAAAAAGGTATCAAGGGGGCTTTCTCTGGCGCAGGATATTAATTCAAGGGATGATAAACGCAATGCTTATAAAGAGCTTGCTGTGATTAATGCAAGGCTGGGAAACAATAAATCAGCCTATGAAAATGAAGTCTTGTATAAGCAATATTATGATTCAATCTATAACAAAGAAAATGAGAGGAAACTCACATCTTTACAAATGCAATATGATTTTGATAAAAAAGAGCAGGCCGACAGCATACAGCATGCCAGCGAAAATAAAATCAATCTGCTGAATCTTCATAAACAAGTTGCCTATACACGGATTGGGGTTGCCGGATTTATTTTAGTTGTACTGCTCTTGTTTTTTGTTTACCGCAATTATACCAATCAGCGCAAAGCCACAGCGAAGATGGCCATTGCCAGGCAACGAGCCGAGCAAAGCGAAATGTTCAAGGAACAGTTCCTGGCCAATATGAGCCACGAGATCCGCACACCCATGAATGCGGTGATCGGAATGACCAATCTCGTACTGGATTCTCAGCTTAACAACAAACAACGGTTTTACCTCGAAGGGGTCAGGAAATCAAGCGAGACACTGCTTCGCATTATCAACGATATACTTGATCTTTCGAAGATCGAAGCAGGGAAAATGGAGATGGAGAACATAGATTTCTCTTTATCGGAAGTATTAGACCAGGTGAAACAGACCCTCCAGCACAAGGCTGAAGAAAAAGGCCTGCAACTAATTGTTGACATTGACAGCCGGGTGCCGGATGTACTCACGGGTGACCCGGTGCGCTTGAACCAGGTGCTGATGAACCTTTCGGGCAATGCGATCAAGTTCACGGAGAAAGGAAGCGTGACGATTTCAGTCGGCCGCCGGCAGCCAGCAGTCGGAAGTCAGCCGTTACCCAACGTGAATCAGGAATCGGCAGTCAGCAGTCAACAGTCTGCAATTGGCAATCGTGAATCGGGAATCGGGAGTCAGCCGTCAACAGTTGGCAACCCGGTACCTTTAAAGTTCAGCGTGATTGATACGGGTATTGGCATCCCTGAGGATAAACTGCAAACTGTGTTTGAAAGCTTCTCCCAGGCCAAATCCTCCGACAGCAGGAAATACGGTGGCACAGGACTGGGGCTTACCATCAGCAAACAATTGGTTGAGCTGATGGATGGAAAAATATCGGTTGAAAGCAGGGAGGGTTCGGGGACTACATTTTCATTTGAAATTACTTGCCAGCCGGGATCTGTTTCGAGGCTGAACGAAAGTAAGTCCGCAGACCAGATTGAAGCAAGTGTTTTAGACGGGTTAAAAATACTGCTGGCCGATGATAATGAATACAACCGAATTGTAACAAGCGATACGTTAAGATCGAAATCGAAGGTTGAAATTACAGAAGCCACGAACGGTAGGGAAGTTGTTGATTTGTTAAGTCAGCAGGATTTTGACCTGGTGCTTATGGATGTTCAGATGCCCATCATGGATGGGTATGAAGCCACACGATATATCAGGACGGAACTTCCCTCACCGAAAAACCAGGTACAGGTGATTGCCTTAACAGCCAGCGTGATCCGAAGCGATCTGGACAAATGCCGTGAGGCAGGTATGAATGATTATATTCCTAAGCCATTTAAAACATCGCAGCTTGTTTCAGCTATTGCCAAAGCTGCAGGAAGGGAGATCAGGTACTCCGAAAAGGCCATCCCCGGAACGGGAACAGCATTAAAAGCTAAAACCGGAGTAACCGATCTTACCTATCTCGAAAAATTCTGTGAAGGAGATAAAGAAAGGATGACGAGATATATCCGGATGTTTTTAGACACGGCCCCGTTACTGATCGAAAAAATCAATTCGGCAATTGAAAAAAACGACTTCGTTGAAATTGCGAATCAAATTCACGGTTACAAAACCAAGTGGATCATGATGGGGATGAACGAAACAAAAGATCTTGCGCATATAGTTGAGAAGCAATGCAGGGAAGAAAATAATCCAGCGATGATCAAAGAAAATATTATCAGCCTGATAAGCCAGATTCATAAAGCCGTAAACGAGCTCCAGGTATCCTGATAATCATGAGAAGATAATACATGATGAAAAAGATCCTCATATTTTTTATTATACTGGCAGCGCTTCAGGATCATGCCCGTGCCCAGGACCGTCATAAAATTGACTCACTTCAGAACGAACTAAGGAAGTTTGAAGTGAAGAAAAAGGACATGGGAAAAAAGGTAACAACATTACTGGATAGTACTAAGGTAAATATTTTAAATCAGATAGGTCATGAATATTTGTATTCAGATTTTGATACGGCAATTTATTATACACAGCAATTTTTATATCTGTCAGAACGTATTGGATTTAAGAAAGGAATCGGTGATGCCTATAATAATATGGGCATAATTAATAATAATATTGGCAACTATTTACTTGCATTGGAATACTATCAAAAAGCGTTAAAAATATATGAAGAAATCAGCTGCAGAAAGGGTATGGGAAATTCCAACAGTGGTATTGGGCTGCTGTATTACAAACAAGGTAATTATGCAGAGGCATTAAAATATTGTCTTATTGCTTTAAAGATGCAGGAAGAAATAGGGGACAAGCAGGGTTTAGGTAATTCGTATACAGATTTAGCTAATATTTATGAAGTACAGGACAATTATTCCGAAGCATTAAGGAAAAACTTTTCCGCACTGAAAATTCAGGAAGAAATCGGCGATAAAAATGGTATGGCAAGGTCATACTTGAATATAGCGTATGAATATAATCATCAAGGCAAATATTATAATGCGATAAAAAATATAATGTCCTGTTTAAAAATATCTGAAGAGATTGGAAACAAGCAACGTGTTGGAGATTCTTATTTTTATTTGGGAGGCATTTACAAAGCTCAAAAAAATTATTCAGAAGCATTAAAAAATCACCTCCTTTCATTAAAGATAAAGAAAGAGATCAGGGCGAAAGGAATAAATGTAAGTGCATCATACTGTGGCATCGGTGAAATATATGAAACGCAAGGTAATCTGAATGAAGCTTTAAAATATGTTAAGAAAGGACTTGCTTTATCCCTGGAATCAGGAGCAAAGGAACAAATACAAGCCGCTTATGAAGAGCTTGCTGTAATAAATGCCAAACTTCAAAATTACAGAGTAGCATATGATAATGAAGTGCTGTTCAAGCAGTATCATGACTCACTTTTTAATACAGAAAATGAGAAGAAACTGACTTCGTTGCAGATGAAGTATGATTTTGACAAAAAAGAGCAAGCCGACAGCATACAGCATGCCAGCGAGAACAAGATTAATTTGCTGAACCTTCATAAACAAGTTGCTTATACACGGATCGGTGTTGCCGGATTTATTTTAGTCGTACTGCTGTTGTTTTTTGTCTTCCGCAATTACACCAACCAGCGCAAAGCCACAGCGCAGATGGCTATTGCAAGGCAACGAGCCGAACAAAGCGAAAAGTTTAAGGAACAGTTCCTGGCCAATATGAGCCATGAGATCCGCACACCCATGAACGCGGTAATGGGAATGACCAACCTGGTGCTGGATTCGCCACTCAACGAAAAGCAACGGTTTTACCTTGAAGGGGTGAGGAAATCAAGCGAAACCCTGCTTCGCATCATCAATGACATCCTCGACCTGTCGAAAATAGAAGCAGGGAAAATGGAGATGGAGAACATTGATTTTTCCTTACCTGAAGTCCTGGACCAGGTGAAGCAAACCCTTCAACATAAAGCCGAGGAAAAAGGCCTGCAACTGATCGTTGATATCGACCACCAGGTACCTGAGGTACTTATGGGCGATCCTGTGCGGTTAAACCAGATCCTGATGAACCTTGCAGGCAATGCGATCAAGTTTACAGAGAGAGGGAGCGTGACGATTTCAGTCGGCGGTCAGCAGTCGGCGGTCAGCAGTCGGCAGTCAGCAGTCAGCGGTTGGCAGCCGGAAGTCGGCAGCCGGCAGCAGGCAATCGATAGTCAACAGTTACCAGTCGCCATTCAGCAGCCTGAAGTCGGCAGTCAGCAGGCCACTGATGACGGCCCAAGGTCAGCAGCCGGAAGCCCGGTACCTTTAAAGTTCAGCGTGACGGACACTGGCATCGGTATCCCTGAGGATAAACTGCAAACTGTGTTTGAAAGCTTCTCCCAGGCAAAGGCATCCGATACTCGCAGATTCGGCGGCACAGGATTGGGGCTTACTATCAGCAAACAATTGGTGGAACTGATGGATGGGAAGATATCGGTTGAAAGCAGGGAGGGTTCGGGGACTACATTTTCATTTGAAATTACTTGCCAGCCGGGATCTGTGTCGAGGTTGAACGAAAGTAAGTCCGCAGACCAGATTGACGCAAGTGTCCTGGACGGGTTAAAAATATTGCTTGCTGATGACAATGAATATAACCGCATTGTAACAAGCGACACATTGAGATCGAGATCGAAGGTTGAAATTACAGAAGCCACCAACGGTAGGGAAGCTGTTGATTTGTTAAGTCAGCAGGATTTTGACCTGGTACTGATGGATGTTCAGATGCCCATTATGGATGGCTATGAAGCCACACGATACATCAGGGAAAATTTTTCTTCACCTAAAAACGATTTACCCATCATTGCATTAACCGCCAGCGTGATCCGCTCTGACCTGGACAAATGCCGTGCTGCAGGAATGAATGATTATATTCCCAAGCCTTTTAAAACTTCGCAGCTTATTTCAGTCATTGCCAAAGCAGCCAGCAGGGAGGTAAAGTTTATTGAGCCAAAAAACATTGAAATGAAGAATGAAAACGAAAAAATACGTAGTGCAACTGACCTTGCCTATCTTGAAAAATTCTGCGAGGGCGATAAAATAAGAATGCAAAAGTATATCGATATGTTCCTGGCTTCGGCGCCTTCGCTGGTTGAAAACCTTTATGTTTCCCTGAAAAACAATGACTGTCATGAAATTGCCAGCCATGCACACGGACATAAAGCAAAGCTGATCATGATGGGGATGAATAAAGCCATAGAACTGGCGGCGAAAATCGAAATGGATTGCCGGCAGGGAAACGGTATGGAATCGATAAAAATAAACCTCCTGAAACTGGTTCAGGAGATCGAAACAGCAATGTCAGAGTTGAAAGTCGTGTGAAGGTTCTTTAACAGAGATTATCCATCACGGAGCCCACAGCATATCAGCTGTCATCTCATTTTTTACTTTTGAATACACGGCTGAGAAAGGCTTTCATGTCATTCCATGATTTTTTATCAGCCTCGGCATTATATTCTATGGGAAGGTTAAATTGCCTGCCCAGGCGGGTCGCATCAGGATTCGTAAAGGCATGCGTGGCATTGGCATACACTATAAATGTAAAATCGGCCCCTACGGAGTCCATCTGTTGCTTCAGGGCGTCAACATCGTGCTGGGGAACGGTTTTGTCGCTTCCGCCGTGGCATACGAGCAAGGCAGCCTTTAATAAGGATTTGCTTACCGGCGCACCTCCGAGGCCGCCATGGAAGCTGACAACGCCTTTGAGGCCGGCTCCGAGTTTTGCAGAATTCAATACCACAGATCCCCCGAAACAGTAACCTATGGCAGCCATGTTTTCAGGATCAGCCATGGGATTTTTCAAGATTATTTCAATGGCAGCATCCAACCTGCTTTTCGACAGCCCGGGGTTATTATAAAAAGGTTTGGTGCATTCCTGGGCTTCCTTTGGATCAGCTGCGATTTTTCCGTTACCGAACATATCGACAGCCATTGCCAGGTAGCCAAGTTCAGCCAGTTTGCGGGCACGCATTTTTGCGTATTCGTTGAGTCCCCACCATTCGGGGACTACCAATACGACCGGACGTTTGCCTTTAATACCTCCATCCCAGGCAACAAACCCGGAACAGCTTTGCTCACCGGATTTGTAGCTCAGGGTTGTTTCTTTAATCCCTGCCTGCAAATTCCCCGCAGCTTTCGGCGGAGCCGGGGGCAGGAGCTCGCCCCGTGGCTCATCCAATTGATTTGAAGATGGCGTTCCTTGTGAATAACTGCTTGTATTCAATGTAAGCATGATGATTACGATATAAAAACAAATTTTTTCAGACATGGCGTAAGGCTACCAGTAAAGCACCTGTAACATAGGCTGCGATCCACCATATGTATGCAAACCTTGAAAACAGGTGGACAGGACGGGTGACCGTCGTCCCATCAGGATTGTTTCTGTAAAACCTCCAGACAATTACGGCATCTGTGAACATTCCAACAAGGGACGAATAACCCAGTATTCCGTGAAGGGTAAACAAACCGCGGCTCGACCCAAGGATCATAAAGGCCGTGGCGGTAATGTCGAATAACACCCCTGCAGTCAGGAATGCAAGAACAAATACTGAAACCAGTTTTTTCCTTTGCTCGGTGATAATAGCAACAGAGTAACAGACCAGGGCGATCTGAACTATAATTATACCGTAAAGTGAGAATTTGTTCATGGCTTCCGGCTCCAAAGGGGAGGCAAAGATAAGGGATTTTGCATTCAGTACTTCAGTTGTATTGCAATATCGCTTCCGGTGGACATCTTCGGAGTTTTAATGAGAACCATTCCGTTCATTTCATCCGTACAAAAGCGCCATCCGGCTGGTTTATTATTATAATCATTGACGGATTTGCAATGAGGGATCTTTAATCCGGGAATTGTAAGCTGGGCCGGGATGGAATCACTATGGATCTTTGATCCAAGCAAGGTGACCTGACCCGGGATATATGCACCGTGGATCTGAATGATATATGAACGGGCCTGCAGCCTGCCATTGTAATCTCCTTTTGATGCTCTAACCTTAATCCCGGTGACACGGCCTGAGGCATCGCATATCGCAGAAAGTCCGGTTAAAGCAAACTTCCCTTCCCTGTAGTCGCGGTTGGAACCTTCGTCTTCAAACATAGTAAAATCAGCCCCGGGCCCGGGATACACGTCCAGGGTCAGGGTATCGGCAGGGCGTTCATTGTCATAATTCATCTGCTGGTACATAGGGATTATAGAACCTGCCCTGGCGAACAGAGGCAATTTATCGAGCGGGGCAGGGTATGCATTGATCCAGGTTTTTCCTTCGTACATTTTGCCGTCCCAGTAGCCGATCCAGCGCCCTTCGGGAAAGTAGATGCTGTCGCGTTTTTCTTCATCACGGTAAACCGGGGCCACCAGCAGGTTTTTGCCCAGCAGGAATTCGTAACGAGTGGCGGTTCCCCTGGCAACTGGGTCATCAGGGTATTCCAGGACCAGAGCGCGCACCGCCGGAACCCCCGTTTCACTGGCCTCATGGCAGAGGGAATACATATACGGCGTAAGCCTGAGCTTCAGCCGCAGGTATTTACGGTTTATGGAGGTATACGGCTCGCCGTAGATATAGGGTTGTTTATCCTTAGTCGCCCAGCCCGACATGGACATGAACACCGGCGTGAAACATTTCCACTGCAGGTCGCGGGTGAATGTTTTATCGCTTCCGGCAAATATGCCATCCACATCGCCCGTGGCGCAGTTCAGCGCCGAAAGCCCTGAACCGGCCACTGTAGGGATATGCCAGCGGATATAATCCCAACTTCCTTTCTGGTCGCCGGTCCATACCACCGAATTGCGCTGGGTGCCCGCCCATCCGCAAACCGACCACACAAAACCACGGGCGTCGCTGTTGTTCTCGATCCCTTCGTAAGCCGCACGGCATCCGTCAATGGCAAACTTATATCCTTCGCCCACCCAGGCCACGTCAAGCTTGCATAAACGGCTGCCATACTGCCCCACTTCCCTAGCGATCTTTTCCACCCCGTTCTCGGTCCATAAACCAGTATGGAAGCCCCGTTTTCGCAGTTCAGTTATGACTGAATCCAGCCTGGTGTATCCACATCCGTAGCCGTCGTTGGGAAGTATCCATCCGCGCGGCATGTCATGGGCAATGTACTGGTCGGCAATCAGTGAAATAACATCAGGGGTCGTACCATTGTGGCCGCTGGTGTTGTGGCTTTTATTCCCCCCCCGGTTGTAGCAGTTGGCATCACCCATTCCCAGCGCCCAGCGCGGCGGCAGAAAGGGCTTGCCTGTAATATCGGTATAGGCATTAAGGATTTCCTTTAGCGATCCACCGGCAAAATAATAGCAGTCAAAACGGGCCTCGGTATGCGACAGCTTCACCGTATCCATGAATGCATACTCCCCGGGTGCATAAGTGTTCCTTAAGGCCCCGTAACCATTGGTGCTCATATAAAACGGGGCCGGGTTGGGAGCTCCGCCTTCTTCCCAGTTCCAGTCGATGCGCAGCAGTATTGTTTTGTCCCTGTGAGAGAACCGCCCGTTCTGCATTCCTCCACCGTAAAAATATTCATTCTCTCCCCGGCTGAGATACTGAACCGTCTCCTTTCCGTAAGTCATTCCCCGGGTTTCTTCCCAAACCAGCGATTTATTATCTGGTTTATACATCGCAAACCGCAGCGGATCAGTGTAGGCCCTGATGGCCATGGCGGGTGTGGTCATCAGGTAATACCCTTCTTTTTCGGCAAACTGAACATCAACAGTTCCCGAAGGAGGGTGGATCACGATATCGTTCCCCGCAGGATTGGTGAACATGCCGTCGTAAGCCATCCTAAGCCTGAAAATATCATCCCTGCAGAAATCAAGCTGCACGCGGGCATGATTGCAGTCAAAGGTGAAGCTGCTGCCCGAATGGCTGAACCCCGTGACAGCCCCGGGCTGGTAGGCCCCTGAAAACAATTCCATCGACAGGGTGTCGTTTTCCTTCCTTTCGTCTTCAGGCAGGGCGGTACAGAACCTGATCCTGTGGATGCCGTAAT
>Ga0364867_10925_pt1 | contig 10144 bp, 9 predicted proteins | sample ExccelAu500001D4_3_FD_206915 | JGI IMG/M metagenome (GOLD analysis project Ga0364867, IMG submission 206915) | Enriched cells from Trout Bog Lake Hypolimnion, Wisconsin, USA - BchlTB.Aug13.5000.01.D4 | ecosystem: Environmental > Aquatic > Freshwater > Lake > Hypolimnion/Profundal zone | place: USA...
TTTGCCGGAACAAATCATAAAAATGATGTTCCTAAACTACCTGATCCAGTTTGGCCCCATTCAAACATCACCCATTGAACTCATTGCGGTATTTTTCGGACTGCTTTCCGTTTGGTCCATGAAAAAGGAAAGCATTCTGGCTTTCCCCTTTGGAATCATTAACGTCCTGATTTATGTTTACATCTGTTTCTTAGCCAAACTTTATGCCTATGCTGGTATCAATTTCTTCTATTTTGTGATGAGTGTTTATGGATGGTACAATTGGCTTAGGTCAGGGGATAATGAAGAAAAGATAAAGATCGCAACATGTTCAAAACAAGAAACGATTTGGAACAGTATTGCCATTTTTGTATTTTTCATCGTGTTGTGGTTGCTTCTCAAAAAGTGCACAGATAGCATTGTGCCCGTTTGGGATGCCCTCACAACAGCCATTTATATTGTTGGTATGTGGCTTCTTGCACGTAAAAAGATTGAAAATTGGGTTCTTTGGATAGCAGGCGATTTTATCTCTATTTTTCTTTTTGCTTATGAAAAGCTTTACTTTAGCAGCTTCCAGTTTCTGGTCTTTACAATCATCGCTGTATTGGGATTCCAGGAATGGAAAACAAAGTTAGTTAGGAATGTAAAGATTAATCCCTGATGGCCAAAGGCCAACACCTGATCCCTTTTTGAATGAGGAATGTTCTTAAAATTGCGATTACCGGGCCTGAATCAACTGGCAAGTCAAGGCTTTCAGTTGAGCTGGCAGCATATTATAAGACGGTTTATGTTCCTGAATTTGCAAGAGAATACATTGATCAGCTTGATCGCCCTTACACGCAAGAGGATATTCTGAAAATAGCCAAAGGACAGATCAGTGACGAAGAATCGAAATTTCAACAGGCAAACCATATCCTCTTTTGCGATACCGAATTGATCGTGACTAAGATATGGAGCGAGGTGAAATATGGGAATTGCGATCCATGGATCCTGCAAAAGATTGAACAAAACAAGTATGATCTAATTCTGTTATGTGATATCGACCTTCCATGGGAAGCCGATCCCCAAAGGGAACACCCGCACATGCGGAAAGAACTTTTCAGCCTTTATTATAATGAATTGGTCCACCGTGGTTTGGTGTTTAAGGTCGTTAGAGGTTCCGGTCAGGAAAGGTTAATGAATGCAGTGGGTTTTATCGAAACCATCCGAATTGGTAATTTGTAGATTTTCGTTTTTTCTATAGAAATATCAGAATACTTGAATGATCGCTTACATATTCTATTCCTTCCCCGGTGGTATCCTCATCGCTATGATCCAATGCCAGGGCTTTTCATTCAGAAACAGGCAGAAGCAGTTTCTTCATTTTGTGATGTAACAGTTCTTTATGTCCATTCCGATGAACATGCAGCAAAACGTTATGAGATTATTTCTGTTGATGAGAAGGGTGTAAAGACAATAAGGGTTTATTACAGAGGTTCTAAGGTGCCTCTGTTATCAGGCTTTTTAAAAGTGTTCAGGTTTTTTTATGCAAATTACCTTGGCTTTAGGGTACTTCATTCAGATCGCCCCGAGTTGGTTCATGTTCATGTGTTGACAAGAGAAGGGATTGTTGCTTTGCTCAATAAGATAATCAACAAAACGCCTTATGTAATTACTGAGCATTGGTCGAGATATTTACCTGCCAGCAATACGTTTAAAGGAAAGTTCAGGATAATGATCACTAGGAAAGTGGTAAAATCAGCAAAGGCCATGATCACTGTTTCAGAAACCCTCAAAGCTGCAATGTTGAAGTTTGATCTATATAATTCAAATTTTCTTGTCGTCCCTAACCCGGTTGAAACAAACTTGTTCGTGATGGGTCCGGGAAGAGGAGAGAAAAGCACCAAAAGGTTTATTCACATTTCCTGCTTTGAAGACAGACCGAAAAATATCTCCGGATTTCTTAATACGGTGAAGAATCTTTCAGAAAAACGATCAGACTTTGAATGTTACCTCATAGGGGACGGCCCTGAGTTTGATTTATGGAAGGCCAGGGCAGGAGAACTTGGCTTATTAGGAAAAATTGTTTTTTTTACTGGTCTGAAAGAAAAACAAGAATTGGTAAAAGAAATTCAGTCTGCCGATTTTATGGTGTTATCGAGTAATTATGAAACCTTTGGCACTGTGGTTATTGAATGTCTTTCTTGCGGGATCCCTGTTGTTGCTACTAATGTAGGCATTGTTCAGGAAGTGATAGACAAATCCAATGGAATCATTGTCCCCTCAGGCGACAATCATACACTTGAAATTGCTATCAATACGATGCTTGATAGTGTCAATGCCTACAACCCGCAGGTTGTCCGTAACTCTGTTCTTGGCGAATTTGATAAAGAAATAATAGCAAAACAACTCCTCGTAATCTATAATAATTCAAAAGCCTCAAAGTTACAAACAAAGTAATAATCAATCACTTAATACTTAAAACTTAACACTATTTTTTCATGTTAAAAAACATTCTCAGCACCATCTCCACTCGTGTACTTGTTGCGCTACTAACGCTGATCATGGTGCTTGTGAATCAATATTACCTGGGTTCTGATAAAGTTGGTACAATTGCTCTGATCATATTGGCAATTGCAATTTTACAACTTGTTAGTAACCTCATAGGAGGAGGAGCCCTCGTTTACCTGGTTCCCCGGGCACAGCTAATGAAAATATATTTGCCTTCCTGTGGCTGGGCAGCTTTGACATCAGCCCTGGGGACCTTTATTCTGAACATCCTGCATTTGATCCCTTCCGGGTATGCAATCCATGTGTTTTTTCTGGCTCTCTTGTTATCGTTAATCACTACTAATTTCATGGTGTTAATGGGAGAGGAGCGGATTCGTTCATATAATTTGATTAGCCTGCTTCAGATGGCGATCTTGTTTGCCGTCTTGATGTTTTTCTTCTTCGGATTGAAGAAAATGGAGGTCATGGCCTATCTTTATGGATTATACATCTCCTATATTTTCGCATTTCTGACAAGTTTTATTTTGATCTTCTCTTCATTCAAAAAAAAAGAGATCACTGGGTCTGGCAAAGTCATCCACGAGTTGATCCAACTCGGTTCTGTTATGCAGATGGGTAACATCGTTCAGTTCTTTAATTATCGCATTAGTTATTATTTCATTGAATTTTTTCTAAAACGGGCTGCGGTCGGTATTTATTCAGTTGCTATACAACTTTCAGAAAGCATCTGGCTCATTGCAAAAAGCATCCAGATGGTTCAATATACCCGTATCTCAAATGAAAAAGACGAAAATTATGCGGCTAAACTCACTTTGACCTTTGTTAAAATCTCGTTTATTCTGACCTTCCTATCATTAATCCTGATCATTTGCCTGCTTCATTTGTTTTTCTCCCTGATCATCAGACCGGAATTCCACCAGGTACCCGTAATCATGTACACATTGGCAGCCGGTATACTCACCTTTTCAATCTCAATTAACCTCAGCCCATATTTTTCAGGTATGGGTAAACCTGTTCACAACACCATTAGTGCAGCGATCGGACTTTTTTTTACCCTTGTTCTTTGCATTTTACTGATCCCCCACTTAGGCCTTATTGGTGCAGGTTTGGCGGCAACTATTGCATATATTGCGGCGACAACATACCAGCTCATCGTGTTTGTCAGAAAAACAAAATGTCAACTATCCGACTTCCTTCTCAGAAAGAACGATGTAATGATAGTCGTTGAGAGGATAAAAAAGATGATCATTAACAATTGATATTTAATATTTCGCCATTTCACCATTTCGTCTTTGTGGATAAGTAGTTCATAACTCTTCTCGTTATCACATTTGCCTGAACTTTCTTACTTCTATCTTTGCACCACTAAAAATTTTCCTATGAATACACCTGGAACCTATGATGAAGGCAGTATCCGCTCACTCGACTGGAAAGAGCACATTCGCCTTCGCCCGGGGATGTACATTGGTAAATTAGGCGATGGATCATCTCCCGATGATGGAATTTATGTCCTGATCAAAGAAATCCTTGACAATTCAATCGATGAATTTGTGATGGGATTCGGTAAAACCATTGAAGTCACCATTAAGGACCAGCAAGTGTGTGTGCGGGATTATGGCAGGGGTATGCCTCTTGGAAAGATCGTTGAATGCGTTTCCAAGATCAATACCGGCGCAAAATACGATTCCAATGTCTTTAAAAAAGCCGTAGGATTGAACGGAGTCGGCTCTAAAGCCGTCAACGGTCTTTCTTCTTACTTTAAGGTCCAGGGTGTGCGTGATGGAATCTCAAAGGTGGTTGAGTTTCGCCGGGGTGAACTGATCAACGAGGAAAAAGAAAAAGAATCAGAACTCAGGAACGGTACGATTGTGACTTTCGTACCCGATGAAGACCTCTTTGGAAAATATCATTTTATTACTGAATATGTCCAGAAAATGCTCTGGAACTACGCCTTCTTAAATACTGGGCTAAGTATCATTTTTAATGGAGAGCGTTTCCATTCACAGAATGGTCTTCTTGACTTGTTAACAAGCTATATTGACACGCCGGTGATTTACCCGGTCATTCACATGCAGGATGGGGATTTCGAATTTGCCTTTACCCATTGTGAGATGTATGGAGAAGAATATTATTCTTTTGTCAATGGACAGCACACCACTCAGGGCGGAACCCACCAGGCTGCCTTCAGGGAAGCCGTGGTCAAAACCATCCGTGACTTCTATAAGAAAGATTTCGATACCAGTGATATCAGGGCATCAATGGTTGCCGCGTTAAGCATCAAGGTGCAGGATCCGGTTTTTGAATCGCAGACCAAGACCAAACTGGGATCGCAAAACATCGAACCCGAAGGTCAATCCATTCGTAATTATGTCATGGATATGGTGAAGAAACACCTCGACAATTTTCTTCACATGAACCCTGATACTGCTGAAGCATTACTTCACAAGATTACTCAGTCGGAAAAGGAGAGAAAGGAATGGGCGAACATCAAGAAGATCTCCAGGGAAAGTTTGAAAAAGGTCAGCCTGCACAATAAAAAACTTCGGGATTGCCGCTTACATTATAATAATCATGATGAACGTCGATACGAATCAACCCTCTTTATCACAGAAGGTGATTCAGCCAGCGGTTCGATCACCAAATCAAGAGATGTGAATACACAGGCAGTTTTTAGCCTTAAAGGAAAACCCTTGAATTGTTACGGCTTAAGTAAAAGGGTAGTTTATGAGAATGAAGAATTCAACCTTCTGCATTCGGCATTGAACATTGAAGAAGGTATCGAAAACTTGAGATATAATTATGTTGTGATCGCTACCGATGCCGATGTCGATGGCATGCACATCCGTTTGCTACTAATGACTTTCTTCCTCCAGTTCTATCCCGACCTGATTAGAAATGGTCATCTCTACATTCTTCAAACTCCATTATTCAGGGTGCGTAATAAGCAAAAAACCAGCTATTGCTATTCTGATGATGAAAGAAAAGGAGCCATTGATAAGTTGGGGCCTAATCCGGAAATTACACGGTTTAAAGGACTCGGTGAAATCTCTCCTGATGAGTTCAGGCATTTTATTGGTGCCACAATGCGCCTCGACCCTGTGATCCTTTCCAAAGATTCTCCCATAACTGATTTGTTATCCTTCTACATGGGAAAGAACACTCCTGATCGTCAGGGTTTTATTATCGATAACCTGAAAGTGGAGGAAGACCTTATTGAGGTTCGCGGAAATTAATCACCTGCCTTTTTTTATTAATGGCCAGATATGGCTGGTTATTTTCAAATAATCCTCCCTCCGGCGAATGATATCTTTGAGTTCGATCAGCATATTCTCATTTACCTCCAGTGCCATGCGATAAACCCATTTTTTTGTTTCTTCAATGTACTTGTGAACAAATTGCTTATCGAAGATGTCATAATGCAGGTCAGTCAAATTGGAGATCCGGTCCGCACACTTCAGGATCTTGGCTTTTTTCGATCCTTTAATGAGTATCCGTTCCAGAAACTGGTCCTTGGTTTCTTCATTGGTTCTTGTCACCTCAATCACCAATTTGTAAACTTCAGATCCATCAGAGTCAAGATTAATGATTTCATTTGATGTGACACATTTTGAATCCTCAAACACATCATGAATGAAGGACGCTTTCAAAAGAATGGGGTCAACATAATGGTAATCGAGCAGGATAGCAAAAGTGCTGAGGGCATGCCTGAACTGATTTCCACCCACATATCTGTATTTACCGCGCAGAGCGGTGCTTTTTTGAATATAAGGAGCAAGAACCATCTTCTCCAATTCAACCTTTTCAGAATTCTCCATATAACGATAAAAATGCTTGTCCCAAGTATTGAATGAGGTCACTTGCTATTAATGCTTCCTGGCCTTCCTTTTCAGCAGCAAGATCTCCTGCAAGCCCATGAATGTAAACGCCCAGAAGGCATGTTTCCAGTGAAGAATAGCCCTGTGCCTTGATCCCCGTTAGGATCCCTGTAAGAACGTCACCACTGCCTCCTGTTGCCATACCTGGATTACCAGTTGTATTGAAGTAGCAATCCCCCTGAGGTGTTGTGATGGCGGTATATGCTCCTTTTAATACTAAATATACGCCATATTTAATTGAAAACTCTCGTTGCATCTTATTTCGTTCAAAATCATTTGAGGATTTCCCAACCAATCGCTCGAATTCCTTGGGATGAGGTGTGAATATACTTCCTTTTGGAATGAAGGAAATCCAGGTCTTATTTTCTCCTAGAATATTAATGGCATCTGCATCCATAATAAGTGGGATGGTTGTATTTTGAATGAGGTATTTCATTGTTTGCCGGGTAGCATCAGCCTGCCCGATTCCTGGCCCGATCCCAATGGATGAATAACTTGAAAGATCTGGAATACTTGTACATTGCTCTTCATTTTTATCAAGAGAGAGCATGGCTTCTGGAACTGCAGTTTGGAGGATATTATTACCACTGTATGGAATATGTGTCGTGACCAATCCTGCCCCTGATCGTAAACAGGCATTTGTCGCCAAAACAGCCGCACCCATCTTCCCTTTGCACCCGCAAATAAGGAATGCATGGCCGAAGGTCCCCTTATGTGCGAACTTGTTTCTTTTCTTCAGGATTTTTTTACAATCAAAATGTGTGGTATAAAAGTTCTGTGTTTCTGTTTGATCAATATACTCATTATGAATTCCTATATCCAGAATATGACAGTTTCCAATGTACTGGTCGTTTTCCGGGAAGAAGAAAGCCAGCTTTGGTGGAGAGAAAGTAAGGGTATGATCTGCATGAATGATTGCCGGGTTCTTATAACTTGTCATTGTTTCATCGCAAAACAAACCTGACGGAACATCAACGGAAATGAGGATGGATCGCTGATAATTGAGATGGCGGATGAGTTCAGCAAGAAAACCGGTTACTGGCTTGTTCAGCCCACTTCCAAATAGAGCATCAATGATAATATCCTCCTCAGGATGAAAAGCTGGTAGTCTTTCTTGGTCTGTTAACAATGAAAGCTTGATTAAAGTTAAATCCAATCGCCCATAGTTGATCCGGCAATTTGGAGACAATTTTTCAGGATTACCTAAAAGAAAGACTTCTGTGTTGTATCCTTTCGATACCATCAACCTTGCGATGGCAAATCCATCGCCTCCATTATTCCCGGTTCCGCAAATGACCTTAATCTTTTTGTTATCAGGAATATTCCTGATCAACCAGTAAAAACATGCATTAGCTGCGCGTTCCATCAGATCAATATCTGCTATTGGCTCATGCTCGATCGTAAAAAGATCTGCCTCCCGAATTTTATCAACGGATAATATTTTCATAATTATTCAACCATTCCCCAGAAAGGAAAAAGTGTAAAAAAACCAATGATCATAAGCAGGGCAAAGACAAAAACCACTAAAGAGATGATGAGTCCTATAATGGCACAAACTCTTCCGGCTTTAACATTATTAAGGGAACTTAGTGTAAAGTTATTTGGCTGAGTATAAAACAGAATCAATTCTTTTCGTGCCAAAGATAATGTAACAATACTAAGGACGATCCCGATGATTGACAGAATGTGCCACCAACAAAAAAACAAAGAAAGGATTCCGATGACCAGGATGGTATTCGAATTGGGAAGGTTCATTTGTAGTGGTGCATGGTAAAAATTACCGCCAGCAGGTTGATTGGATTGCTCCTCCATGATTCATTAGTTAAAGTTTGACTCGTAAAGATAACAAGAAATTCTGTTACATAAAGAAAAGGGTTTTTCTTAGTTTGAAAATTCAATGAATATTCATTCGTTTCAGGGAGGTCTGGTAACGTTCTGCATTCCGGTTGTGTTCTGCAAGCGTTACAGAGAATTGATGATAACCCGAAAGATCATCTTTCGCACAAAAATACATAAAGGGATTATGATCATAATTCAGCACGGCATCAATAGAAGAAACCGATGGTAGGCAAATGGGGCCTGGAGGAAGCCCGGTGTGCTTGTAAGTATTGTAAGGCGAGTCGATTTCTTTATGCTTGTTCAATACCCGCTTAATTGTAAAATCATTCCAGGCAAAGATCAGGGTCGGATCAGCTTGCAACGGCCATCCTTTTCTCAAACGATTAAGGTAAACACCCGCAATGACAGGCTTTTCTGAATTTTTAACAGTCTCTTTTTCAACAATGGAGGCTAAAGTAATGACTCCTGGAATATCAAGTCCTTCCTGGCTCATTTGTGTTATTCTCTGGTCGTTCCAAAATTTCTGTCGTTCTTTGACCATTCGCCTGATAAACTGATCGGCCGAGGTGTTCCAAAAAAATTCATAGGTGTTTGGGATGAACAGTGAAAACACGGTGGCCGGTCCTATTCCGAATTCGCTGAGGTAGTCTTGATTGTGCAACAGCGAGATAATCGAAATAGAATCTCCTTCAATCTGCTCAGAGATTTTCCCTGAGAGTTCTTCAGGTGTCCTGACATTTTGAACGATCACCCTGACCGGTTCTTGTTTGCCTGACCTTAAAAGGTTGATCAATTCATTGTTATTCATCCCGTCAGAAATTTTATATCGACCCGGTCTGACTTTACGGTCATACTTCTTCTTCTGCGCCACAAATGAAAAGGACTTTATATCCCGGAGATAATGTTCAGTTGACAGCTGATTTTCCAAGGAGTTAAAATCAGCTCCGGTATGAATATAAATATAGGTAGAGGACTTGTTGCCTGTAATGACGTTAGGACGAAAAAAAGTCTGGTAATAATTATATCCCCATCCACAAATCCCCAAAAGAAGTATGAATACCAATATCTTGAATAATCCGGGGAAGTTCGTCTTTTTTTTTGATGATTGATCCTTAATGCCTGTCTGTGTCATTTTTATTATTGTGAATAAAACGAAGATTTAATATCACGGTCTGATTAACTGGAACATCAACTCGTCCAACCAGCCATTGTCCAGGTATCTCCATTCCTTTTTTAATCCACATTTGAGAAAACCTGCTTTTTCAAACAACCGGATACTATGGGTATTATCAGCGGTAATATTGCAATATAACATGTGAAGTTTTAGAATCTCAAAACAATAATGGATCAGCATTTGAAGCGCTTCACTTGCATATCCTTTTTCTTGTTCTTCAGGTAATAAATAGATCCCAACTCCTGCATGTTCGTGATGAGGTTCAAAATCATAAAGGTCAATGACCCCTATGGTTTTATTCCTGTTTTCTGGCAACAAAAGATCGATCATTAACCGGATTTGTTTTTCTGCGTAAAGATCGTGTTGAGAACTCATGATATACTGTTCAAGTTGATACCTTGAATAGGGGACCAGTGTATTACCAACCCTCCATATTGCAGGATCATTTTCTATCGTGTACATAAATTCAAGATCTGACGGTTCAATAGCCCGTAACAGTATCTTTTTTCCTTGAAATACTTTCTGTGTCATCAGATATTAAATGCTAAACGATATTAAAGAAGAATTTCTCCACGGTAAACAGGTTTTGCCGGTCCGGAAAGCCAGATATCGGTAAAATAATCACCCTGTTGTTTAAATGAGACATTCAGATTTCCTCCACGGGTTTGAACATCGACAGATTCAGTATGTTCAGGATTCCTGATCGCAAAGGCCAGCACACTAGCGGTCACCCCAGTACCACAGGAAAGTGTTTCATCTTCCACTCCACGTTCATAGCTGCGAACAA
>Ga0364867_10668_pt2 | contig 10073 bp, 9 predicted proteins | sample ExccelAu500001D4_3_FD_206915 | JGI IMG/M metagenome (GOLD analysis project Ga0364867, IMG submission 206915) | Enriched cells from Trout Bog Lake Hypolimnion, Wisconsin, USA - BchlTB.Aug13.5000.01.D4 | ecosystem: Environmental > Aquatic > Freshwater > Lake > Hypolimnion/Profundal zone | place: USA...
GCGAATACACGCTATTGCCACGATCATAACTGCCCGATAATTTTACACCGCCCTCAAAGCCAGCCTCTGCTAGTGCAAACGAAGATAGCTGTTTACTTTTTAAAAAAGCGGTATCGAGGAAAGAAGCATGATACGAAGCCTCTGCATCACGGTTCAGATAACTGTTGCATAGGTAGCTAAGATAACGCGCGGTATCATTACGGGAATCGGCAACCAACACTTGCTGATATTGTTGGAGCGCGCCACTATAATTCCCCAACGAAAAATAGGCGTACGCTATTCGCACATGCAGCTTCGGGAAATCTATATTGCTTTTTGCCGCAATGCCACCAAGAGCTATCAGCGACCGCCAATCGCCTGCCGTATATTGCGCGTTCGAAGTGCTATCAACCTGTTGAAAGGTTAACTCCTGTGCCTTGCCGAATAAAAAAGTAATCGTAAAAAGTATAGTTAAAACATATTTCCGGTACTCCATTCTGCTTCAATTAGTTTATTGTTACGTTTCACCTTAAGCGTTTTTAACTTATTGCCCGCCACTTGTATATAAGCATCCATCACGCGTTTGCGGCGGTTAAACAAGCAATGGTCTTTATAAGCGTTTATCATAACCTCCTCCTGGTTAATTTTGCAGATGTTGCCGTAGGTGTATTTGACAAACTGGTAAAAGGGGGCCACCAAATCATGCAGCCATAAATTTACCCGGTTTGCGCTTTCCAGCGGATAGGTGTCGGATGATATCCCCGGATAGTCGGCATTGAAATTAACCTTGTAGGCCGCTAAATAAAAGTAATACAGCAAGGATGTTTCGCTGCCATAATAATCGGTAAAGTAAAATACACTGCCATCGTTTACAAAATACGCCACGGCTTTTGTTTCCTTACAATAGAGGTACTGATTGCCAAAATCATCTTTAAATACCTCCCAGGTTTCTTGCTTCCCATCGGTAGTTTTTATCAAACTATAATAACCCGGTTCGAAGGCAAATGCCTGTTGCAGTGATGGGTTAATATCGGCAGGTTTTACTACCATTCTTTCTTCCGGGATGCTGTAGCTATAATATTTACTTTGCCCGGCGGTATTGTATCCAACATAATTGGCAAATGGATATGCAAACGTTTTCGAACCAATATAAGGCGTTAACTGTACCTGGAAATGCAAATGAGGTTCGGGTGAGCGGCCCGAATTGCCACAAAGACCAAGCAAGTCGCCACGTTTTACCAGATCGCCGTGTTTTACTTTTACGGAGTTTTTTTTAAGATGTGATACTTTCGAATACAGGTGATCGGCATGTTTTATCACCACGGTATTCCCCCAGTTTTGAACGATGTTTGTTTTACCTATTTCATTATCGTCGATATTATCCACTACGTTATGTACAATACCATCGGCGCAAGCCAACACTGGTTTATTATAGCAATAAAAATGTTCGGGTAGGGTGCCGGTATAGTCGAAGGTTTTTTGTTCTTCGTCTTCAATTACAAAATCGAGGGCCTGCGCCCATTCGCCTTTATGGGTGATGTCGCCATTATAGCCTTGCGATACTGTCCAGGCACCCATAAAAGGCAGGTTAAACCCGACGTAGGTTAAATGCGAAAGGCGTTTAGTATTGTTTAAATACTGGTACAAATTTTTCTCGGGCGAATACCGTTGCAGGGGGGTGAGCTGCAATTTACCCGGCAGCGCCCGCAACGAAAAAAAATAAAGCAGCGATATAGTGATTAAACAAAAGGGCAGCGAAAAGGCTGGCAAATTATAAATCCCCAACAATTTCGACAGCGCGTTCACCAACAAAAAAGAAGCAGGGATGCTGATGATGGCAAAAAGATAAGACCTCCATGAAGGTATCAAAAAGAAACTACCCACCGCCACGCATACCATCATAAAGTTTACCCCTAAATTATAATAACTGAAACTATCGGGATATATCCCGGAAAACCGGTGAAACAAACAAACGCTGATGAAGCCGATCACCAGCAAGCTAAAACTTATACGCGAATGAATAAAAATACCGATGGCGATGACGATGCCCGCGATAACATTGTTTTGAAAAAGGATGGCACTAATTGACCTGAAAAATAAATCGATATGATAGGGCAATTGAAAGCCAGTGATACAACAGGATGAATTGAAAATGTAATAATGTCCCGGCTCCGAAAGCTGACTTAATAACTGCGGATCTTTTGCCAATAAGCCTATTCCGTTGTATTCGCCTGCGGCGAGTATTACTATCCAATACGTTAATAAAAATGGGATGGAGAGTATGGGCAAATGGTACTTGGCGAACCAGGCCGACAAAATTATGGACAACACAACCGTAATAAGACAGGCGATTAAAAGCCACCATACAAAAGCAGAGTTGACCCGATAAAACACCCCGAAAGCAAGACCGAATATCAGCGCGTTAAAACTATAAAGGCCCATGTGGCTAAAATCGCGCTGAAAGCCCATGAGGTTAACAATCAGTAACGAAAAAAGCACGCAAAACAATCCGGTTAAACCGGCAGAAACATTAGAAAATGATACCAACAGCAATAGCGCGCCCAATACCTTGTTTTGCGAAAAAAACAATATGGCATAGCTATTCAACGCCGATTTTATATGATATGTGATGGCTGATTTCAATGTTTTATTGTAGTTTATTAGGCATAATGAAAATATTCATAATTTTAACACAGAGGTCGCAGAGGAGGCGCGGAGATCACAGAGTTTTATTAAATTCTTGTTACTTTTTATTTATTCTCATTTCCCTCTTATTTTCTCTGCGCTCTTCGTGCCTCCTTTGTGACCTCTGTGGTAAAAAAATAAAAATTTACGAATCGATTTTTTTCATGTTTATCCTGAGATGCTCTGGCAATAACTCCGGCATTTGGACATATTCCAGGGTTTCTTTTTGCCTGATCAGGTGTACATTATTGCTTTTATCAATCAATACCACTGCCGGGCGGGTATTGATAAACTGCATCCATTGCGTCATGTTATAGGCGCCTACTTTGTGCACCACTACATGATCACCGGCGTTCAGCAGGGGCAGGTTAACGCTTTCGCGCAAAACATCGATATTCATGCACAAGGGGCCGTATAGCACCGTCTCTTCGGTATGCTGGGTACAATCCTGCGCCGGACTTATTTTATGTTCGTACCAAAACGACGTAAACAAAATATTTACACCGAAATCTACAATTACAGCTTTTCTGCCATCACTTAAACGTTTATTGGCCACCACGGTGCCAACTAAATAGCCAGCATCGTCAATTAGCGCCCTGCCGGTTTCTAGTATCAATAAGGGGAGGTTATTCTTTTCGAACCCATAATTCATAATCGTATCGGTAATTACTTCAGCGTATTCGTCAATCGACGGAATGGCCTCGGCGCCCGAGGGATAATAGCCACGCAGCGTATTCACCGAAGGAAAGCCGCCGCCCATATCGAGGTATTGCACAACGAGGCCAAACTGGTTTTTGCATTTCATGGCCAGGTCGCACATTTTTGAGGCCGCCACGCCATAGGCCGGGGTTGACAGTACAAAAGTGCCGATATGGCAATGCAGGCCAACTAACTGCAACACACCCGATTCAATTACCTTGGTAATGGCGCTCCATGCTTGTCCGTTTTCGTAATTAAAGCCGAAGCGGTCCCATATCGGGTACACGCCGGTATCCATGTTTACACGTATGGCTACCTTCGGTTTTTTGTTGAGGTCTTTACAAAGAGCTATTAAATTATATAATTCGTCGAAATGATCGATATGAATAAGTGAACCGTTTTCTACAGCCAAAACCACATCGGCTTTATCTTTACAGGGACCATTAAAAATAATGTGCTCGCCAGCAACGCCATTGTTTAATGCCTTATGGTATTCGAAACCCGACACCACCTCGGCCCAGCTCCCCTCCTGATGGAAAATATTGCAAACAGCGTTTAAATAATTGGTTTTGTAACTCCAGGCAAACTGCACTTTAGGGTAGCGTGTCGAAAACGCCCGGACTGCCGCGTTGTAATTACGACGGATACGGTGTTCGGACAGCACAAACAAGGGCGAGCCGTACTCTTCAATCAGCGAGTTAACGGCAACTTCATCTATATACTTTACCGGCTCCAAACCCGTAGCACGCCCAAACTTGTTGGTGATGCCGGTGTTCATTTTCTTTAAAAAGGGCCGCTCGTATTTTAATTTTTGCATTGTTTCCTATTTTCTAAAGCTCCCCAAATGCTGTTAATTGCTGAAACTCGTTTACATCAACAATTTGGTCCCAGGCGTAACGTATAAACATTTTACCCGTTTCGTAATCATTCATCGGCTCAACCTTTTCGCCTAAAGCCATCTTTACCAGCATAGCCGGTTGATTTTGTCCGGCTGTAGCCGACAGGAATATCCATGCCGGGAAGCGGGGGTTAACCTCTATAATATATAGTTTGCCGCTGGCATCGCGTATAACTTCCAGCTCCAAGCAGCCCCGCCAGTTGGTAGCTTTCGCGAAGTTTTTAGCGAGGTCGGTTAAGTCAGGGCTTTCAATGGTAATGCCGGCCCAGGCTTTTCCTTTTTCGGTAATATACAACTTTCGCATACAAACAATGCTTAGTGTGTTGCCCCCGCCATCGGCCAGGCAGGCGATATTAATTTCGGTGCCTTTTATAAATTGCTGCGCAATTACCGGAAAGCCCCATTTAGACGATAAGCTATAAAACGATTGCTGCGCCTGCGCGGGCGTATGCACCACATAAGCATCGTAATATTTCCCCTTAATTACCATCGGGTAACTGAAGTTGTCTTCCGCTTTGCGCAGATCACTGATATTATAGGCAATAATATCCGCCGGGACATTCATCAGATGGGCCTGCCCGAGCTTATACAAATTGGCCTTGTCGCGTGCCTCAAGGTTTTGATGGGTAGGCAAAAAAGAGCGAATCCCTAACCTGTTTAAAGCCGCGTTGATTTTTATGAAATTATAAAGCTCGGTATCAAAATTCGGGATAATAATATCGAGTTTTTCCTTGCTGTGTATATATTCAATCCGTTCGAGCAGGGCCTCCGCGTTGGCGGTTGGGTAGGGTAAATTATAGGTTTTATCAACCAGTTGGTGCAGGTAAATACCGGGTTCCAATGGTTCGTAAGATAATCCGATGATTCGGATATTTTTAAATTGTTCCCTTAATGCGCGTATTACCCCCAGGCCTGGACCGGGGTTATCAATCGCGTTGAGGCCGGTTACGGCAACCGTTAAATAGTTGTGTACAGGTTCTTCCATAACTATTCGTCGAGTAGGTTAGCTTGTTTTAGTTGCAGCACCCAATCTTCCCAATCGCGGTCCAGCTGGCGCGGATCGGCATCATATTTTTCCAAAATATCCTGCTTAATTTCGAACGAAGTTTTGCCCGTTTTCATCAGTGCCAATATTTCGGACGCTATCCCGTTGCCGGAAAACGAATCGCCGGTAACCGGATTAAAAATAAATCCTGCCTCGCTAATGGCAATATTTTTCCTGAGCTTCATTGGTTTTATAGCTGATTTAATTGGTAACGATATAAATGTAATTGATTCTGGATAAATCATTCCTCATTTTACAGCTAAGTAAGCAAAAATAATGCAGATGGGTTGGAATATGCGGGTGAATGGGGTGTTTGTGTCGATGAATGGTTTGTAAATGCGCAAAATGATTAGCTGCCTGTTCGGCCCAATCGCCCCCGCAGTTTTTGGAGTTGTCTCCAACAACACATGGTAAAGCCAAATCACGGCTTGTATCAATTCCAAACCAGAGCAGGGAGCATTGTGCTGAATGTAATGATATTGGTCTTGTTGGAGACAAACCAACAAGGGCGGGGAAGAGTGGAGGCTTAAAATTTATGCCGTCAAACGAAAGACATAACGGGATAATACCCGTTTCAATCAACTATAAAAATAACCTATTTTTGATTATCGAGATTCATGAGTCTCAATTGTATCAACCAGAGGAGACCAGGTTGACGATGAACTAAACAGGCATTAATTTTGTACTGATATGCTTAACCTCAATTTTACGCCATTCCCAACGATAACAACCCAACGCCTGGTGTTAAGGCAAATACAGGATGACGATGTTCATGAACTTTTTGCCCTGCGAACTGATGATCGTGTGAACCGTTTTTTAGACCGACCTGTGCCGGAGTCGTTGAATGATGTCCGGGAATTCATCGTAAAGGTAAACCAAATTACGCATGACAACGAGGGCTTTTATTGGGTAATTACCCGCAAAAACGAAAATAAACTATTGGGTAGTATTGGATTGCGGAATTTCGAACCGGAACAATACCAGGCCGAAATAGGCTATGAATTGCACCCCGATCATCAGGGTCAAGGCTTCATGCACGAAGCCATAACCCATGTATTGGCTTATGGTTTTGGTCGGTTAGGTTTGCAGGCGATTATCGCCGATACAGCCCCCGGGAACCTGCAATCCATCCAAATACTTGAAAGGCATGGCTTTGTGAAGATTAATAGTCTGGAAAACACCTACATATTGAGGGATAAGAAGCTATAAACCATATAGCCAACATCTCCATGTTCAAGCGACTCCGCCTGTTCAAACGTCTTTCGCTTTAACATAAAAAGTTGAGAGCGACTGCGCTCCCAACAAAAAGAGCTTTTGCAAAACCAGTTATAAATAGGTCTGTTTATTGGGGGCAATGGTTAATTTTATGCTGTTTGCCAAACCCATTGGTTAATTTTACCGTGGACGCTAAAATTATTTTGCGGTCAAGCGACGCTTGAACGGGCAATGGGGATCAAGCGGGAGATACTGTCCGGGCGAAAGGACTTATTTTTCGTATTCTCGAATTTGGCAACGATCTATATTAAAAGCTTGTAGTGTGTCCAGGGCGTGTTGTGTAACCACCAGCATAGAGTTCGGAACAATAAAAAAATCATCATCTTCGTTTCCTATGACTTTAAACCAAAAAAACGGGGGTAATATTAACCCGTCTTCATGTAAATCATTAAAAAATTGAGATTTAGTGATTTTGCATTCATCAAACGTGTAGCCTGTCAGGTTCTGTTTTTTAATGTATTCAGCCAATCTTTCAGAACAAATAAAACAGCGAAAGCCCTCAATAAAGTCGTCACCTAACCAATCTTCAAACTCATAATTTAGTTTCTCAATAATAGGAGGCTTTGTCGAATGATTTAAAACTGTATCATCTCCTAATTGCCCAGCTACTTCTGGTTCTATAATATACTTTTTCATTTATTCTTTGTCACGGGTTCAAACTGACTTGAGTACTTATTGTCTATCGATGTCGCTTCATTTATTACTTCTTCTTTTGTGCCATTAGGATGGCTTTTGTAAAATCCTTTCGCCTTGTTGGTTTGCCTACAACTCCACATCCTAAACCTTTATCACCTGTTGTAGCAATCCAAATGCAAAAAGCGGCATTATGCCGGATACAATGATATTGCTCTTTTTGGAGATAATCCAACAAGTCGAAGAATTTAATTTTATTTTAACGGAGGCGGTACATCCTTCCCATATTTCTTCACTACGGCAGTAAGTATCAGAAAGATTATTAAAGCATATAAAAGCGTATAATTAGGGTCATTTACTGACCGGTGGCGAGTCGGGTCTCCGGTAGATATAAATATTATTTCAGTCGACATGCCACCTACGATCAGGCTTATCACAACTCGCACCCATAATTTATTTAAAAACGCCATAAAGTATTATTTACTGCAACAATTTCTTTGTTAAAGATTGAAATAATTTTTCACATAACCGTGGGAAATCAATTTGATGCCGTCTGCAGAATAGGCAACAAAAGCGGAGAGCCTTTCGCGCAGCGCTCCAACAATTAACCTTTTTAATCCGATAAACTTTGTAAGTTAGTGCAGTGAAGATAACCGGTCACATCCCAAATAGAAACCGATGAAAAAGATAATTTGCCTGGCTGTTTGCAGCCTTTTGTTTGCCGCGGCTTATGGCCAGCAAAGTCCGCGTTTAGTGGTGCGGGGCGATGATATGGGTTATACCCATTCGGGTAATGAAGCCATCATTAAATGTTATAAAGAGGGTGTTGAAACGTCGGTGGAGGTGCTGGTGCCTTCGCCCTGGTTTATGGAGGCCGTGAAAATGCTGAAAGAAAACCCCGGCATAGATGTGGGCATTCACTTGGCCCTCACCAGCGAATGGGAAAATATAAAATGGCGGCCGCTATCCGATTGCCCAAGTTTGAAAGACGCCAACGGATATTTCTACCCGATGGTGCATCCTAACAAAGATTACCCGGGTCAGTCTATTATGGAAAATAAGTGGACCATCGCCGACGTGGAAAAGGAGTTTCGTGCACAAATTGAAATGGCTTTGAAGTTATTGCCACGCACAAGCCATATCTCAACGCACATGGGTTGCGACGGACTGAACGATGAGGTAAAAGCGCTGGTAAAGCGCCTGGCGAAAGAATACCACATCGCTCCCCCGGCGGAGTACAATGCCAATACCATTTCTATCGGCTTTGGCGGCAGCGGCAAAACCACCGAGCAAAAAGTGCAAAGCTTTTTAGATATCATCAGCAATATGCTGCCTGGGAAAACCTATATATTGGTTGATCATCCCGGTTTGGATAATGACGAACTGCGGGCTGTTTACCACATCGGCAACACAGATGTAGCCATCGCCAGGCAAGCCGTAACCGACGTATTCACCAACGAAAAAGTGAAGGCCCTAATAAAGCAGAAAGGGGTGCAGTTGATTAGTTTGAAGGATTTTTGGGAATAAAAAGTATTTTCTATTTGTTGTTGGTTTGTGATTTGTCGTTTTCGATTTAGTGGATACTTGGATACTCATAATAACCATTCAACACTTTTGTCAAGTTAGTCCCGTCGTTATTTATTTTAAATATTCCGAAATTGCTGGTTGCCCCATAGAAACTTGAGTAATAAATTTCTTTTCCATCTGCCGACCATCCACCGCCAATTATTGAATCTGGGGTATTGCTGCTGCTAACGTTTAACAGTGTTTTAGGATTACTTCCATCGCTATTGCAAATTGACATTCCAGTTGTAGTTTCAAAAAGGAAATACTTACCATCGGGAGAAATTGCCATCAATGCTGCATTGCTGGTAACATAATGCATATTGCTGCCATCAGCATTAATAGCATAAAGACCGGCTTTTAGCGAGTCGCTGGAGCCTGCAAAATATATTTTCCCATCAAAAGACCAGTGAATGTCAGCAGCTCCACCATTTTGATTTGCGAGCGACGTGATTTTTTGTTCGGAGGAGCCATCGGCATTGGCAACATAGATATCATAAAGATAAGGGGCACTACTGACTAAACTTTTTGCATAAACAATTCGCTGCCCATCTGGCGAAAATGAAGCAAAATCTACCTCGTCGCCTTTTGTAATGTTTTTTAAGTTGTTGCCCGTATTGTCAACAGTATATAAACCCCGGTCTGTGTCATCTTCATTCCCCCTAACAAATATAATTTTTGTGCCGTCAAAAGAATAGGATGCCCGGTAATCGAAATAATTTACAGGAGGAACTGTGATTTGGGTTAACCCTGAACCGTCCAAATTTGAATAGAACAAACTTGTAAATAGACTTGGACTGCTTGATTTGCCAGAATTGTATATTCCATCGGCGTCAAAGAGCAAATATTTTCCTGGCGATGGATTTGCGGCGGTAGTTTTGTTGTCTTTTTTGCACGAACAAAACAAAACAATAATGATTGATAAAAGCGTAAATTTCCGTTTCATTTGCTATAGTTTAGGTTAAACCGAGTTCAATGGTAAATAACTATATATGATTTCTTGGCACAAAATATAAAATAGTCAAGTGTCTATTTTGTGATACCCCAATTTTATTAACAACTCTAAATTAGTATATTTTTCGTAAAATGGCATATTTTTCTAAACCATTTGAAAACCCTCAGTCGTTGTTGTATTGTCGGCAATAACACCCTTTAAACCCACGGCTCGTATTGCAGGCAATGCGAACAGGGAACCGGCATCGCGCCGGCTGCATTGAAGGCAACCTCATCAGCGCCAAACCCAACAATGGCGGAATAAGCGTTTTTGCACAGCCAAACCCTTATTTAAAACTGCTG
>Ga0364867_10927_pt1 | contig 10043 bp, 14 predicted proteins | sample ExccelAu500001D4_3_FD_206915 | JGI IMG/M metagenome (GOLD analysis project Ga0364867, IMG submission 206915) | Enriched cells from Trout Bog Lake Hypolimnion, Wisconsin, USA - BchlTB.Aug13.5000.01.D4 | ecosystem: Environmental > Aquatic > Freshwater > Lake > Hypolimnion/Profundal zone | place...
ACCAATGCTTACCAGAAGGCCCGTTCCGTGCAACCAAAATGGGCAAAGCTCACACAAGAGAAACGAAATAAAGCAATCGAATCTTTTATTACTGTTTGCAAAAAAAATGCGGAAGAAGTTGCCATCATCATGTCAAAAGAAATGGGAAAGCCAATCAAACAAGCACGGACGCAAATAATCGAGTCGTTTGATTATTTTCATGCGTATATGGAAATAGCTCAGGAAGCGTTAAAACCAGAGATTGTCTTTGAGGATAAAACACAAAAGCATCATTTAACAAGAGATCCCTTAGGAGTTATTGTTTGCATCACTCCTTGGAACTTTCCTTTTCTTAATATTCCTTGGCAAGCAGGACAAGCTTTGATTGCAGGTAACGCTATTCTGTATAAACCATCCGAAGAAATCATTGTTTTTGCAAAACTTATTGCAAAGCTGATTGCACAGTCTGAGATACCCGAAGGAGTGTTTACCGTTTTATTTGGTGATAAAACAGTTGGTGAGCAATTAGTACAACTGCCAGTAGATGCGATTCTTTTTACAGGAAGCACACGAACTGGACAACGAATAACAGAACTTGCTTCCAAGCGATCAACAAGGGTTTTAACTGAAATGGGTGGCTCTGCTCCTGGTATTGTCTTTGAAGATGCCGATATTCCAGCGATTATTGATACACTTTACACTATGCGTTTTGATAACTCAGGACAGTATTGCGACGGTCTCAAACGGTTGATTGTTCACGAAAGTAAATATAATGAAGTATTAACCGCTCTTAAAAAAGTTAATCAAACAAAAAAAGTCGGTGATGCTTTGAATGAAGATGTAGATCTTGGGCCACTGGTTGCCAAACGACAATTAGAACTTCTCAAAACACAGGTACAAGATGCACTTGATAAAGGAGCAACAGTATTTTTTGGAGGGAAAGAGCCAAAAGGACTGCAAGGCGCATATTATGAACCAACTGTTCTGACTAATATTACTTTTGATATGCGGGTATGGAAAGAGGAAGTCTTTGGGCCAGTGCTTCCCGTTGTAACCTTCAAGACAGAAGAAGAAGCTATAAAACTTGCTAATGATACTATTTATGGACTTGGAGCATTTGTCTTTACTACGGATAAAAAGAGATATTGGCATGTAGCACAACAACTACAAACAGGCATTATAGCTAACAATAATGCTCTCTATTTTAGTACAATGAGTCCCTTCGGTGGGTATAAAGCATCAGGAAATAGTCGAACAGGTGGTATTGAAGGTTTCCATGAAGTAACACAAATCAAATTGATAAGTGAAGAGAAATAAAGAAATCAAATGACTGTTAAAGTACAACTTCTTCGCGTGTTTACTGATAAAGCTGGTAAATTTGGAGATTACGCAAGCGTAGTAATTGATGAAGAAAGACATATCTCTGATCTACAACGTCAGGAAATAACTCGCAAACTCAATACTGCTGAAACGATATTTATCAATGATCTCGCATCAACAAATATCAGTGTCATGCACACACAGGGCGAAATAGATTTTGCAGGAGTTGGTGTATTGGGTGCTTCATGGCTTTTAACAAACATCAGAAAAAAGCAAATAAGTAACATTCAAGGACGTAGTGGAGGTATTAAAACTTGGCAAGAAAATGGAGTTACTTGGATTCGTACTGATATATCAATAATGCCCAAATGGAATTATAAAAAAGTAGAGAGTGTAGAGGCAGTCGAGCGCTTCTCATTAAAAGAAACTGCAACAATGGATCATATGATGATCTGGACATGGATTGATGATAGTAAAGGCTTAATCCGCGCTCGTACCTTTGCAGAAGATTGGGATATTCCTGAGGCGGAAGCTAACGGATCAGGAGCAATGCTTTTAGCAAACATGCTACAACGTGCCATTGAAATAAAACATGGCAAAGGCTCAGTTATTTTTGCTAAACCTGCAAAGGACAACTATGCAGATGTTGGAGGAAGAGTTATCAAAGATTCTGTCATCTCTTTAGTTTTAGACTAATTACCTTCATGTCTTTAATGACCGAAATTCTGTTTGGCAATCGCCAAAACGATAGAAAAAATGATTCATCGCTGTTAGTATTTTATATAAGCGTGCTCGAAAAATTTATGTGAGGCTAGAAATTGACAACTTTAATATACTATTGTATATTGATGGCGAGTATCATAATATTATAATAGAAAATTATAAATAGTAATATTTTGTACTTTAACACAGTAATTTATGCCTAAAATATCAGAATTTTATGGTATTAAAATTTATATCAATTATTCCGATCATCCTGAGCCACATATTCATGTGAATTATTCAGGGGAAAAAGCAAAAATATCTATAAAATCTGGTGCAATATTAGCAGGTAGTTTGCCTAGAACGGCTATAAATTTAGTGAATAGATGGAGAAAAGTTTATCAAGAGGAATTATTAGAAGACTGGAATTTAGCAATGGAACATAAAGTTCTTAAAGAGATCGAACCATTAAAATAACTATGATACCTGAAATAAAAGAAATAAATTATAAGAAAAATTTTATATATCACATTCGATTTAAGGATGATCGTGAAGGTGATATTGATCTAAAGCCTTTTTTATGGGGTGAAGCTTTCGAGATGCTAAAAAATCCTACATATTTTCAAAAGGCTTTTGTAGATAAAGACAGTGGAACTATCACTTGGCCAAACGGTACAGATATTGCCTCAGAAGCATTATATGAAAAAACCGTTAGTACTGCCTAAATTTAAGGACGAGGATAAGGAACGAGATTTTTGGGATAAAATAGACATAACAGAATATTTTGAATCATCCGATTTCAAAAAAGTTATTTTTCCAAATCTCAAACGGACAACTAAAGCTATTTCAATTAAAGATACAATACTGAAGAACTTTTAATGTTAAAATAGCAAGGGATAGATTGTCCAAAAAAAGGTTATTGAGGCGAGCATCTGACATTCATTGCAAAGGTCAGAGGTTCGACTCCTCTTGGGCCCACTAAATCCTAACATGATTTATTAGGCCAGCGAAGGTGTTTACGCCTGAATAACTCGCCTCCAACCTCAGGCAGGTAAACTTTCACGTATTCATAATAACCTTTTTTTCAAAAGGGGAGTTATTATAGATATTAAGAAGTACCTGGACACTTATATTACTCAACATTCTGCTGAGCTTAACCTTGCAGTTCACACTATTAAAAACAAATATTTTTAAACGTCCTCTCACATTTCCTGCTGACAAACCTCTCACTCCTGAATTGACAAAAAAAGCAGCTTTCACCTCCTTTCGGAGTTAGAAATATTGCTCCAACAATATTTCCAGCATGTCAGCTGCTTTTTTTCTTGTCAAACTTAGCTATATCGGGTTTTGTACCAGACTCACAAAACATACAATTGACATCGTGACAGGCTTGTCATATCCTGTTAAAGGAGTATATGAGGAATAAGAAAAAGGGAAAGAATACATTACGTCTTGCCATATTATTTGTTTTGTTTATTTTTTTTAGTGTAGTATTGGTCGTCTTACCAACAACCCCAACGAAAAAATTCTCATTTGGCGCTTCGATTCTTTTTACCCCTGTTCCCGCAAAATCTAATCTTCAACTTGAAACGTTTACAATGCCATCGTTATCACCAACCCCCGCATCACAACAAATGCAACCGGAAAAATCAATCCAGCCGACATCTGCAAATCTTCAACCATGTAACCCGAATTCATCTCCTTGCTCTAATGAGAATAATCCTACACCCCCTCCTTTAGCAACGATTCATCCTCTTATCAGCCCGGTTAAAACAAATGGACAGCTTTGTTCAACTACTGACGATAGTGGTAATGCAGTTAGCGGTTCCTGTTACTGTCCTGACTTAACAGTTACCTGTAAAAGCGGCGTAGGTTATGGAATAAATGGTGCACTTTATCCAGGTGTAAATCCTTGTGGGTCAACAGAAGCACCGGGAACCGGGAGGTATTGTGTTGAAAAACCAGTAATCTACTTATATCCAACAACTCCAATGCTAGTTAATGTGCAAGTCATAACAAGTGGGATGGTTGTTGTTTCAAATCCGTCTTATCCTTTAGGTGGATGGGAAAATATTCTTGCAAATCCTGATGGGATATTATATTACAATGGTATGAACTATTCAGAACTTTTTTATGAATCATCAGTAAATACCTTTCAAAAACCGCAAGAAGGTATTACTATCCCGACAAGTCAATTAGATATGAGACTTGCTGCACTCCTTGATCAACTTGGACTTATTGGTCGTGAGAAACAAGAATTTTTATCGTTCTGGTTGCCACAATTGCACGCGCTTCATTCATCATATATCTACTTTTCGATTCTTAATTCATCTACAAAAGCTGCTATAGATACTGTTGCTATTTCGCCCAAACCTGATACACAAATTGCGTTTATCGCATATTTTAAAGCTGTATCAGTTCCTTCAACAGATACATTACAATTACCTCCGCCTCCGCAACGAAAAGGTTTTGTTTCAGTAGAATGGGGTGGAATTATCGACAATTAATATGATAAGTATTCTAAAAGAATTCAATGAGCAGCAAAAGTAGTAACTATTTGTACGAATTCATTTTCTAATTGTGAATCAGTTGCTTGTTGTTTATAGCCTAGTTTGATAAGATAGATATTCCCTTTTACTACAAAAATATACGCAATCGAATGAAGAACACCTTCGCTTGATGGAACAATCGTGGAGTACCTTTGCGCATCAACGCCATCGACCATAGTTGTAGTTTTTGTATATTTAAAAACAATAAACGCATCTGTCATATCACTAATTGAAGTCGGATTTGCAGGCGCCACTTCAATATAAACATGCGGAGTTTTTGGCGGGCCGGAATGAGGAGGGGCTAAATAAAATGCTGTACCTTTTATAATTTGCATTCCACTTTTAGTTATGGTCCAACTCTTCGGATAATAAAAAGTGTACGAGGTACCATGATATGAATTTAAATCAAAATTTTTACTTTTGATATTCAATAACCAAATAGAAAATGGAATAAGAAAAATAAGAAGAATACAAACCACAATTGTAATATGCATCTTTTTTACAGCAGTTGTACCCTTTTTTGCTATCATGAACTTTTCCTCATTTATTTTAGTATAGCAATACAATAATCGATTACAAGTGAAAAATAGAAATGATTTCCAGCCATTCGAATATGGTTAAAAGTGTATAAGGTTGTATAAGCTCCTTAGAAGCTGGATTTCAAATACCTGTAAACCGCAGTATATTTAAGGCAGAGAAAAAATCTTTGCCCATTAAGTTATAACATTGCCTTAAAATCATTTCCTTCATGATATATTTGCAATAAAGGATTCATTTGTCGATAAAGAGCAACATAAGACTCAAAGAGATTATCTTTGAAGCTATTTAGTTCGACATAAGGCTCTTTAGGCCCACCAAAAGTTCATAGTATGATTTATTTTATTGGGCCAGCAAAGATGCTTGCACCTGAATACCCTCGCCCATGACCCCAAGTCGTTTAACTTCCAGGTATTCATAATAAACCTTTTCAAAAAGCTATTATGAATATAAAAAAGTATCTCGATACTTATTGTCAAGTTAAATATAAAATCTTTGGTGCAAAACTGGCAAAAGGCCAGTTTGACAATAAAAAAGGTAACTATCCCGTTACAGACCGTAACAATTAACTCATCTATTTGTGCCTAAAATATCTGTATCTTATTGACAGGGGCTTGTCAATATGATAGGGTGAATATGTCCGTAAATAGTATCTTTTAGGGACATAGTTGAGGCTACAATAATATGGACAAAAAAACTTATTCATTTAGAAGTATTGCATATCAAGAAGAAGATCAAACTTTTACTGGAGTTTGTTTGGATTTAGATATTGTGGAAGAGGGTCATGCTACTTTAGAAGAAGCCCAATTAAGTATCAATGACGCTATTGAAAGTCATTTTCGTGCCGCAGAAAAATTGGGTTTTCCAAAAGAGCTCATAAATCGACCCGCACCCTCGGAATACTGGGATAAATTGAAAGAAATGATTGCCCCAATTTCACAGAAACATAAAGAAGTATTATCAAACCCATTCAAGTTTTATAATACCTCTCAGTATGCCACAATATAGACCTTTAAAATATAGAGATATAATAACGATTCTTAGAAATCTAGGATTTAATCCAGATATTACAGGTTCGACATCTCACCAAACATGGACACTTATGAGAGATAGTAAAAATTACGCTGTAACTATTATGTTTCATGGTTCAAATAAAGAATTTAAACGTGGAACATTAAATTCTATTATTCGTCAAAGTGGATTTTCTAAAGATGAATTTTATAATGCACTGAAGAAAAAATAGATACAATTTTATTATGAAATCAATAACAGAAAAGCAATTCGATAAAATCCTTAAACTTTTTTCGCACCCTGTAAAAGGATCAAGTCAAACAAAATCTCAGAAGAAAAGCGATAATTATAGCGAAAAGAAAACTCGTTTACATAAGACTGCAAATACTTCGGGCTGACTGCGTGGTATGTACCATTAATTGATCTTTTTAATTGACTCCAAAAACCCTCCAATGTATTAACGTGTATATTCCCTCGGACATACTCTCTTGCTCCATGAGATACGGTTTGGTGATTATATCCCTCTCCAGGTAGTGAACGATAAGGTAAATATTCATCTGTCATTACTTCTGTACCAATAACAACGTGTTTTCTAATAATTGGCATAACCGTTTTTCTTTTTGTATCAACAGTAACAGTTGCTTTAATATTTCCTTTTCTTTCAACCATACCAAAAACAGGCGTTTTATTCTCTGACCCTCGACCTCTTTTATTATTGCCACCTTTACCACCCACATATGTTTCATCAAGTTCTACAATACCTTTTAAGACTTCTTTATTTTCTAAGAATACTTGTCTTATCTGTTTTGCCATTCTCCATGCAGTTTTATAAGTACACCCAAGTTGTCTTTCAATTTCTTTACCAGATACACCATTTTTAGATACTGAAAAGAGATAGATAATATAGAACCAATTTTTCAATGGAGTTTCTGATTTATGGAAAATCGTTCCTGCTAAAGGAGAAAGTAAATGTCCACACCATTGACAGGAATAAGCTTTTTTATCAGTTCGTTTATAAAAATTAGTTTCCTTTTTACATTTAGGACATTTTTTAAGGTTACCGTAACAAAGTTGGAAAATTCGATCCAAACAAACATCTTCTGAATTGTATTTCGAGTTGAAATCTTGTATAGTAAACTTACTTTTCATACCTGAAGTATATCATAAATACTACGGTATGTCAAGGTATAGTTACCTAAATTTAAATAGGCTCAAAATTGTCCTCAGTTTCCGGAAAATGCGTTCGAAGTATGTGAACGCAGGGGAGCAATTAGAAGTTGTCTCAAAAACAAATTTTTCCTAGACTCATTTATACTTTTTACAAAGTATGGTATTATATTCTAGTTATGAAGTATATCCATTCTGATCCAGATATTTTAGGAGGAGAGTTAGTTATTAAAAATACCAGAGTCCCCCTGCAAAGGATATTGTTTCTTTTGAAGGAAGGGTATAACTTTGAGGCTATTCATGAAGAATATCCTCATATAGATAAAAAGGTGCTCGCTGGTGCTCTGGATGAACTCGAACAAATAGCCGAGCGAACTCTTCATGGCTCACAAACTGCATAAACATAAACTTCTTTTGGATGAAAATATGCCAAATAGAATAAAATTGCCTCGTTTAAATGGGATTTTTGGTTTGGAACATATTCGTGATGATTTAAAGAAAGCTGGTATCACGGACTCCGAAGTATATGAACTTGCAAAGAAAACTGAGCGAGTTCTTATTACTTTTAATGGAGATGACTTTAAAAAATTAGTCCAAGAATCTGATTCGATAAGTGTAATATCAGTGCCTGCAACTATGCCTGAGGAGCAAATAGATAAAAAGTTAACTTCACTTTTTATAAAAAGCACAGCAAATTGTTTTAAAGGTAAATTTATATCACTTGCATTAAGTTAAATTCATGTAACGTATCATTGCTCTTAATCAATCCCTCTCGCAGCCACTTTTCGGTACGTGTAGTGACCCATCGGGGGAGCACCTCATTTTTAGACCAGGAATATTAAGTCAAGCAGGACAAAAATATCAGCTTGCCTTTCTACTGGTTATACTTTTATCACATAAGGCATCTGCCTTTCCCACACAGCAAATACTCGATACAAAACTTTTCTTGCTGTAGCAACAGTTGCTTCTTTGAATTTTTTCCCTTCCGAAAGTTTTTTTTCGTAATATGCTCGTAATTCTTTATCATGCATCGATGCAACATGTGCTGCAAAGAAAATAGTTCGTCTTAAATATGGTGAGCCTCGTTTGGTTAATTTTGTATCTCGATACAAGCTTTTTCTGCATCCCCATACGCTCTAACCGTTTCTGCATTACATTAATGGATACTAAGAAGTATCTCGACGCTTATATTACCCAACATTCGGCTGAACTCAACCTCTCAGCTCACACTATTAAAAACAAAACAAATATTTTTAAACGTCTTCTCACATTTCCTGGTAACAAACTTCTCACGCTCGAAACTGTTAACGAATATCTTGCAGATATGCCCGGGAATAATGTTAAATCATTTCACAAAAAAATCCGATGCAATTGACAAATAATTTAATATTGTCTAGAATATAGAAAGTTAGAAATATAAACTAAAATAGTATGGCTCAAGTATTACAAAATAGCAATCAGGAAGAATGGTTAAAAGTCCTTGGGAAAGGTATGGTTACGCTTCCTAAAAAATGGAGGGATGAATTAGGAATTGTAAATGGTGATATAGTTAAAGCTAAGAAAGAAGGAAATAAAGTGGTTATTGAGGCTAAATCTCAAATTACGTCTACTGCTCCTTATCGAGTTTATAGCACTGATGAAATTAATACGTTTTTAGAAGATGACAAATTGTCAGAAGAATTAACAGGAAAAGTGCAAAAGAAACTTTCTGCACTCCGCTAACTATGAGAGTGTTCTTTGACGCTTCAGTTATCATTGCCGCATTACTTTCACCAACAGATGGCTCTGCTTTATTACTTCAATTTATTAAAACAGGTGCAATTGCAGGAATAATATCACAGACGGTCATCGAAGAAATAGTAGAAGAAGATAAACGTAATAAATTATATAAAACCAAAGAAGAAATAGAACAATTTATTGCCGAAAGTGGATTAGTAGTGAACGAAGCAATTACTTTAGATGAGATTAAACCTTATCAAAACATGATAGACGAAGAGGATGCCCACTTGATTGCAGGAGCAAACCTTACCAAATGTTCTTATCTGGTATCGTTTGATAAAAAACATGTATTACGGAAAGATATAAAAAAACGATTTTTACCTTTAATAATTGTTAATCCAAAAGGATTACTGGAAGAGTTAGTTAAAGAATAAAAATCTAATTAGAGAAATGAAAATAGTTTGTATCGCACAAAGAAAGTTAATGAATAAAATAAAAAGAGGTGACGTTTATAAAAAAGCCATTACTCTTACCAAAATGAAATATCCATCTGTCCAGAATTCTCCTCTCCAAAGCAGTTCTTTCACCTCTGGTCTTCGTTGAAATATCTCCCGGGCTGTAATGCTTTTTACTATTCGGGCTATTTGCGTTGGGGAATATGTCGCAACAGATTGTATGAGAAAATGTGCATGATCATTATCAATACCTATCTCCAAAAAATAAATACTGTACCGTTTGGATATTTCCAAACAGATATTCTTTAATTCATTATCTACCTCTTTGAGAACACAACGGCCCTGTATTTTGCGCGGCAGACTAAATGTTATAGCAGCACGGAAACATTGTGACTCTTGTGCAAATATAAGCTCACGCTTATGTTATGCACTAATCAGGGTTGCGCGGCAAGCCGCGATGGTAAAGCCTTAAAAGAGAGAACCTGATTTTATTGATAAAACCAAATTATTAAAAAGTATTTGATATAATATAGGCCGATTGCAACATGAAACATACTGTCAAACTATTTCCTTATGCTTTAACCCGTATTGCCGGTAGACAGCT
>Ga0364867_10928_pt1 | contig 10033 bp, 10 predicted proteins | sample ExccelAu500001D4_3_FD_206915 | JGI IMG/M metagenome (GOLD analysis project Ga0364867, IMG submission 206915) | Enriched cells from Trout Bog Lake Hypolimnion, Wisconsin, USA - BchlTB.Aug13.5000.01.D4 | ecosystem: Environmental > Aquatic > Freshwater > Lake > Hypolimnion/Profundal zone | place...
ATTATCGCGACCTTCTCAAGAGCGAAATACAAGCCGGAACTGGCTACAAATACACCCGGCCGCTGCGAACGATTCTTGACCTGATAGAGGCCGGCACGGTCGAGCGGACGTTTATACGTCAGGCGCTGCGACAGGCCGTTGACCGCGGTCTGATCACGCGCCACCAACTTCGGAACGCACAACTGAGTGAGACGGCGCGCAAGATGGTCGAAGATGCACTGCGGCGGGCTGCATAATGGCGATTCCGAGAGCTTATGCGACAGCGGGAGCCTTCCGCAGAGCCCTGGAAGGACGCCTGAAAACTGTCTCGCAAGCGGAACAGTTCGACCTCAATCGCCTAAGGCGCCAGGTCTCCTTCGACCGACTGCTGGCGAGGCTATTTCGAGGTGATGCCGAACCGTGGGTATTGAAGGGTGGCTATGCGTTGGAGCTTCGTTTCAAGTCCGCTCGTTCCACGATCGATATCGACCTGACGGTGCAGCGGGTCATTGGCACAGCGCAAGGGGGAGATGCAGCCCGAGCAATACGGGAGATGTTGCAGGCAAAGGCCGATGTCTCCCTCGGTGACTGGTTCGAGTACTCGATTGGACCACCAATGATGGATCTGGCCGCTGCCCCTTACGGCGGTGCTCGCTATTCGGTGGAAACACGCATGGATGGAAGGGTATTCGCCAGGTTTCATCTCGACGCCGGTGTCGGTGATGTGGTGATTCAGCCTCTCGAAACCATCGAGTGCCGTGACTGGCTCGGGTTTGCAGGACTCGAGAGTCCGCATGTAAGGATGATTTCTCGGGAACAGCAATTTGCCGAGAAGATTCACGCATATTCGCTTCCGCGAAGCTCTCCGAATAGCCGGGTGAAGGACTTGGTGGATTTGGCGCTCCTCATCGGAGATGCCCAACTGGACAGGCGGAAGGTGTTCAACGCATTGCATCTTACCTTTGAGCGGAGGCGGACGCACAGTTTGCCGACGAGCTTGAGTGCGCCGCCAAAGGAATGGCAGATGCCGTTTCGGGCGCTCGCTGAAGAATGTGGGATGCAGGCAGACATGGCTGCGTGCTTCGAGAGCGTGCGAGAATTCCTCGAAAGAGTCCTGCATAGCGGCATGGAGCAGTGAACCGGAGATGGCCAGCAGAAATCTAGAATCGGTTCCATTCGAGCGGCGTTACGAGGAGAACCAGCTGCTGCTGGAAGAGAATGCTATGCTGCGTCGTGTTCTTGCCGCTCACGGCATCCCTGTTCCAGCGCTCACACCAGATGATTCACATCCGGTTCAAACGAATACGCCCGCGGCAGTGGAGAACAAGGAGGAACGCGCTCGCAAACGGATCGCGCTCTTCCGGAGCCTGTTTCGCGGGAGAGAAGATGTCTATGCGCGGCGCTGGGAGAATTCCGACGGCCGGTCAGGATACTCGCCAGCGGCGCTGAAGGATTGGAAAGCAATCAATTCAAGCAGGCTGGAGGATCGGAAGAAGGTCGATCGGAATACGCGGAAAGCCCTCCCATTGAGCGACGTGGTTATTGAGAATCATCTCCTCGGAAAAGAGACTATTGGCATTTACCCTCTACTTCCGGACGAGACCTGTTGGTTTCTCGCCGTGGATTTCGATAAGAAAACATGGACTGATGACTCCCGCGCATTTCTCGATACATGCCAGGAGTTGAACGTGCCAGCGGCCTTGGAACGCTCGCGGTCTGGAAATGGCGGCCATATTTGGATCTTCTTTGAACATGCAATTCCGGCAAAAACCGCACGCAAACTCGGATGCGTGGTTCTGACACGGACTATGGAACGCCGGCATCAACTAGGCCTCGACTCCTATGACCGCTTCTTCCCAAACCAGGACACGATGCCCAAAGGCGGGTTCGGAAACCTGATTGCACTTCCCTTGCAGTTTGCACCGCGCAGGTCGGACAACAGTGTTTTCATCGATGCCAGCCTCCGTCCGTATCCGGACCAGTGGGGGTTTCTTTCTACGATTCGACGGATGTCTACCACAGCCGCGGAATATGTCATCGCGGATGCCCAACGCAGTGGCGATCTGATCGGGGTTCGCATCAGTATGGCCGATGACGAAGATGCACCAGATCCGTGGACACTGCCACCTTCGCGAAAGCGGATGGACCGGCCGATTGAGGGGCCACTGCCTGAAAGCGCGCAGATCGTCCGGGCGAATCTCCTTTACATAGAAAAGCAAGGCCTGCCGCCGGCAATGCTGAATCGTCTGCTTAGGCTGGCCGCGTTCCAGAACCCTGAATTCTACAAAGCGCAGTCGATGCGGCTTCCAACATACGCCAAGCCGCGAGTGATCGCATGCGGCCAGGATTTTCCCCAGCACATCGCTTTGCCGCGCGGATGTCTGACGGATGTATTGGCCCTTCTGCAGACACACGGGATCCGTCCGGAAGTTCAGGACGAACGGTTCGCAGGCACGCCGATCGCAGCGGAATTCGATGGTCAGCTTCGGCCTGTTCAAGAGGAGGCTGTTGCAGGGATCGGCAGCCACGACGAAGGAATTCTCTGCGCACCAACGGCGTTTGGGAAAACGGCTGTGGCGGCATGGCTGATCGCAAAGCGCAAGGTCAATACTTTGATTCTGGTTCATCGGCAACAACTACTCGATCAATGGCAGGAACGGCTGGCGATGTTCCTGAATATGCCCGCAGTCTCGATTGGGCATATCGGTGGCGGGAAGATGAATCGGACAGCGCGTATCGATGTCGCGGTCATTCAGAGCCTCTATCAGAAAGAAACAGTAAAGGACTTTGTTGCTGAATACGGGCAAGTCATCGTCGATGAATGCCACCACATCTCTGCGTTTACGTTTGAGCAGGTGATGAAGCAGGTGAAGGCAAAATATGTCGTCGGCCTGACCGCTACCCCGACGAGAAAGGATGGACACCATCCAATTATCTATATGCAGTGTGGCCCTGTCCGGTTCAGCATGAGCGCCAAGGCAATGGCGGAAATGAACCCTTTCGAACATAGGGTGGTTCCCCGTCACACGGATTTCCAGATGCCGCTCGATCTCACCGAAATGACGATTCAGGATGTCTACGGCGCGCTGTCAAATGATGCGTTGCGCAGTGCAATGATCGCCGACGATATCGTATGTGCCATCGAGTCGGGGCGTTCGCCTCTGCTCCTGACTGGCAGGACAGAGCATCTGCAGTATTTCGCAACTAGACTCAGTGGCGCCGCCCAACACGTTTTTGTATTGAAGGGCGGCATGGGTAAGAAGCAGCGCCGGCTGACCGCGGAGGCAATGGCGGCTGTGCCAGACAACGAATCGCGAGTGATTCTGGCCACGGGAAGTTACATTGGGGAAGGGTTCGACGATGCGCGTTTGGACACACTGTTCCTTGCCATGCCGATTTCCTGGAAGGGAACTTTGCAGCAATATGCTGGCCGCCTTCATCGTCTCCACGACAACAAGCGTGTCGTGCAAGTCTATGATTACGTAGACAACGGTGTCCCGATGCTGGCAAGAATGTACGAGCGCAGATTGAGGGGCTACAGCGCAATCGGGTACGCAATCGAGCTGGCGACTGATCGGGTGTCTTTTCTTTAATTCTCGGACCCGTAACCAAACCGCTTCCCCTACCCTTACGGCTTCAAATCTATCCCGTAAGTTGAATGTGTATCTGTGCGAATTTGCACCCATACATGTAGCGCACAGAGGCAGCCGAACAAGTCAGATGTGGGTTTCAGACAGGAGTTGGAAGCTTTGCCAGTGGATCTTTGCCCATGCGGAAGAGCCGCTGCATTCGGGAACATTGCCAGCTCCGTGAGTCGAGAGGGTCTGTCCGAAAACCCATACCTTTTGACACGGCCGGATCGGGCAGATCCGGCCGTTTGTTTCGTTGGGTTTAGCAGGTGGGTTTTCTGACCCCTTATGTCACAGGGCGATTTGACCAGGTTCAGGCTGCCTTTGCCGGATTCTTTCGCAGGACTCGTTGCACGGTGGCCGTGGAGATGCGGTGCCCTTTGGCGATCTGGCGCAGGCTTTGCCCCTGGTTGCGGTCGCGCTGGATGGCGGCATTGTCCAGTACCAGCGGATTGCGGCCGATATGCTGGCCTTCCAGGCGGGCACGCCGCATGCCGGCCCGCACTCTTTCGATAATAAGGTTGCGTTCGAGTTCGGCGACGGCGCCGATGATGACCACGATGGCCCTGCCCAGCGGACCGCCGGTGTCGATGTTTTCCCTGAACGAGATGTATTCGATGTTCAGCCGACTCAACTCGTCGAGGACCTCGAGGAAGTGCTTCACTGACCGGGCGATCCGGTCCGACGCCCAGACCAGGACGATGTCGAACTGGCCGCGGCGGGCGCCGACCATCATGGCATCGAGCCCGGGCCGCTTGGCCTTGGCGCCGGAGATCCTGTCAGTGTACTCGTGGACGATCTCGTAGCCGCGCTGGCCAGCCATTTGCCTGAGATCGATCAGCTGTGTCTCCGGATGCTGATCGACAGTGGAGACTCTCATGTAGAGCGCAGCGCGCTTCATGCGCGCCTGCTCTTCGGCTTCGGTGTAGCGTATCCATACTTGGTGACGTAGTTCTGGATGTACTCCATCAGTACGGTTGTCATATCGACGCCCTGCGCCGCGGTGGCGGCCTTGAAGGCGTTGTGCAAGTCAACTTCGACGTTGATGTTCACGCGTTTTATCCCTGTTCCTTCCTTCTTCTTGATCTGACTCACCTCCTCTCTCTAGAGATGAGTCTATGCGGCTATGAGTACTGACCGCCAGTGCCGCGGCAGATTCTAAGCCGTGCTAGAGCTGGTTTGGATCAGGCCTGCCAGGCTTCCCGGCAGAGCTGAAGCGCCGCTTCCAGCTGTAAATTGCTGAGCCCAAGGGCGCCGGCCATCGAACGCAGCTGCACTGAAGTCGCTGGAACCCAACCGGCCTCGGCCGCCAGCCATGCAGAGGTCATCATTCCGGCCATGCTGGCAACTTTCTCTGGCGAGTGGCCAGACTGCTTACGGCACTTCTGGATAAATAGGCCGAACCGCCGGACCCATACCTGACGGTAGACCTGGAAGAAGCCTTCCTGGTTTCTAATAGTAATACTCATATACACATTACTCCCGATGAACACGTCCTGTCAAACAAATGCCGGGCCGCGCTGATTTGAACTCCACGATGATCATGCGCGCAGACAGGTCCGCCACCAAAGCTCCAGCACCAATACCCTTGGTAAAGAAGTCGACTACCAGGGATCACGCCAACTGGACAACTTCTCCCGCCGCTACTACGAAAAGGAACTCGGCGCCGGAGTGGGCCCCTCTCCCGGATTCAACGAGATGTTCGGATATACAGAACCATTCCGAAGATTCGTACAACACGAAACCTTCTCCCCACAGGCCAACGAGATCCCCAACCAGGCTGCTTCATGGCTACCAGGTGACGACTACTACACCAACTTCCATGAAGGCGATCCCTTCATCAAGATCGACGAAGGATATGCCCGACTCCCCGGCAAAGGATACGAAGCTCTCCATCCCGAGTTGAAGGATGTAAATCCAGAAGACTACCCAGACATCCACAAGATGTCCATCCTGGCCGACGTCGCTCCCTACTCACGTGAGTACCATACCTTCCGTCAGAAAGTCGGAAGCCAGGCCCAGGGAAATACAGAACTCGAAATCGAATACGAGAAGATCCTGACCAGGGTCAAGAAGACACGCGAATCCGTCATCAAGATGAATGACCAGGGTTCTCCCTCCTGCCCAACCCAAAACCCTTCGCGCGCGCGCCAGGCTAAAGCTCACTCCATGGGCAGCATGATCCCTCCCTGCGATCTCTCCGTGTGCAGAGAAGACAGACTCGCATGGTTTCTCCCTCCTGCCCAACCCAAAACCCTTCGCGCGCGCGCCAGGCTAAAGCTCACTCCATGGGCAGCATGATCCCTCCCTGCGATCTCTCCGTGTGCAGAGAAGACAGACTCGCATGGTTTCTCCCTCCTGCCGAACCCAAAACCCCTCGCGCGCGCCGGAGAAAAGCCCACTCCAGGAAGCGCCGCATGATCCTGCTCTGCTCTCTCACGCCCTGCGGAGAGAGGACAGGAGCGAATCCGTTCCCCAGATGGCAAGAGTATGAAGTTGTTGCCGGGTGCATGACCGGAAGCGCTGTCAGCCTGGTCTACTCTCAAGGATCTGGGTTGATCTTCTCTTCTGCCTGATATGGGGATTGAATAGATTATGAGTTGATTAATTGGTTCTGGTTCATGCCGCCGGGCTTCCCGCGGCCCGCAAGGCCGCTCGGCCCGCCATGAATCGCCGCGCAGTTGACCTGGACCGACTGCGAAACTGCTGCTGAATCATGCCGGGCCATAGGAAAATGATCGCTTTCGACGTGCAGCTCTATGTTCAATAGAAATGGGGGAAGACACTTGCGTCCGGCTCCCCGCCCTCGCCCTCGAAAGACTATGCAAACGGTAAAATCATTGGCTCTCCTCTCCCGGCCTGGCTCGATGCCCGGTTCCGGCCGGCCCGAATCTGGCCGTTTTCACGCCTGGAAAATACTTCATTCCGGCTCCGTCTCCGAACTCAACTTGTGGTTGAGGTTTTTGCAGCGCAGACGTAGCGGGATAGGGATTTCCCTACCTCCACTGTCGAGTTATCCCACAAGGAATGCCTTTGAGAGGGTGTTTTCCTCGAGTTAGTATAGGTTGACATCGCTAAATAGACGAAAAGATGTTGGCTAACTCGACAACAGGCTGACGATAGATATGTACTATATCGTATATAACTATTGCTTTGACCGGCGGTTTGCTCTTGGGATGGCTGACTCGATTCCAGGGCCGGAATTGATCCTGCAGACAGCTCCATCAGAACTGGAGTGTCTGATGTCTTCTCGTCTATGCCTCAAAGGGGTATATGGAAGGTGTTGACGCTCAGGGTCTCAGGACTCACTGCGTTCCCTTATTCGCCCGGCGGGCCTAAAGGCTAGTGTTCTTCCTCTCGCGGCGGCCCTAAAACGGCCTGGGTGCCGCGACGCGACAGTCTGGCACGGATTTCTCAATTCTTGAAATGTCCTGCGTCTACTCGCCTTGGATCCCCCGCACAAGGCTGAACTCCACACCTCTGCCGCCGGTACCGCACTGGCAATGAAGGCCAAGGACATCCTCACGCAGAATCGTTCACTCAGAGTATCCTCATCTGGCCGTCAACCCGCCTCTCGCTGCTGCTGCGGTAAGATGTGATTGCGCTGTCTTCACTCCGCGCCCGTTCTGGGTGACCTCCATGAAATTTGCAGTCGTCGATGTCGAAACTGCCAATCAGAGTGCGTCCAGCATTTGCCAAATTGGCGTCGCAACCTTCAGCATGGGAAGGCTTGTCAATCTATGGGAAACTTTGGTGAATCCTGAAGACTCGTTTGCGCCTTTCAATACTCAGCTCCACGGCATTCGACAATCCGACGTTCTTGATTCTCCAACCTGGTTCGAAATTCAGGCTGAACTTGAGTGCCACCTAAGTCAATCCACTTTGGCTAGTCATACGTATTTTGACCGTGCAGCGATTAATGGCGCCAATACTCGCTATCGATTGAAGCCCCTCCGCGTGGAAACCTGGATCGACACCTGCCATTTGGCCCGTATTGCGTGGCCACATCTTCCCAACCACAAGCTTCCCAGTCTTGCTCGCACATTCGGGATCACATACAAAACCCACAGTGCGGCAGAGGATGCCCGCTGTGCGGGCGAGATTCTGATCATGGCAGCCCGTAGCGCTGGCCTAGCCTTAGACGATTTAATGAACCCTGGCATGTTGCACGTCCAAGACAAACCGACTGCGCACTCCTTCCGTGGATCAACAGCCTTAAGGGAATTACATCGTTTCAGGTAATCAAGCGACTCAAAAGCAGGAAAGTCATTATTACTCCGCTGGAATTCCAGTTCTATGGGCCCGTGGGCCAGCCGATAAAGCCCGGATGTCAGCCTCGCAACCCAACCTTATCTGTTAGGTGCCTCTTCACCGGATGAAGGGGTACCAAGTCCGCACACCATTCTGCCGTGAAGAAGCAGATCGGGGAGGGTCTATCCCCGCGTGGGCGGGGGAACCGCAAGAAGTTGACTACGCCGTTGTCCCGTGTGGGGTCTATCCCCGCGTGGGCGGGGGAACCGCAATTGCCATCCGTCATCAGACCATGGCAGGGGGTCTATCCCCGCGTGGGCGGGGGAACCTCGCGCCGCTCTGGTAGGGAATACTTCCCAATGGGTCTATCCCCGCGTGGGCGGGAGAACCACTTGTCTCTCATTCCGTCCGAATGGACTAAGGGGTCTATCCCCGCGTGGGCGGGGGAACCGTCTTCCGCGCTGCCGTCGCCATCAACGCTCCGGGTCTATCCCCGCGTGGGCGGGGGAACCTCTTGCAGCACTCCGCGCACGTCGCGGTCCAGGGGTCTATCCCCGCGTGGGCGGGGGAACCTGAGGAAAAGCGCACCGTCACCGGCATCGGAGCGGTCTATCCCCGCGTGGGCGGGGGAACCGCGAGTGGGGCTGACGCAATAACCTCCTCCCAGGGTCTATCCCCGCGTGGGCGGGGGAACCGCAAGCGTTCAGACGGGAAGTCAGACGATGGAGGGTCTATCCCCGCGTGGGCGGGGGAACCGCAATATAGCTCGTCGGCGTCACGAGGTTCCAGGGTCTATCCCCGCGTGGGCGGGAGAACCTAGGCATGAAGAGATTATTGAGCGTGTTTCTTGGGTCTATCCCCGCGTGGGCGGGGGAACCGTTGCGCAACCCGAGCATCTCGACGCCCATTTGGGTCTATCCCCGCGTGGGCGGGGGAACCTTGACATCCTGCTGCGTGCCGCCATTCTGCCGGGGTCTATCCCCGCGTGGGCGGGGGAACCCTCCGCGTCACCGAGATCCCGCCCGAGCTGCCGGGTCTATCCCCGCGTGGGCGGGGGAACCGGGATTTGTTTGTGGATCAGATTCTGGCTTATGGGTCTATCCCCGCGTGGGCGGGGGAACCACCGCAATCGCGGCTGCGTAGCCCTGCCAGGTGGGTCTATCCCCGCGTGGGCGGGGGAACCGCTGTGACGGCGCTCCTTGCCGGCGGCGCGATGGGTCTATCCCCGCGTGGGCGGGGGAACCACGGCCGCAAACACCAGCAGCCGCGCCTCCCAGGGTCTATCCCCGCGTGGGCGGGGGAACCTTTCCATGGCTAGATTCCCTCTCTACCTGCTAGGGTCTATCCCCGCGTGGGCGGGGGAACCATGTCTCGCTCACCTCGTAAGGATTTCCATCGGGGTCTATCCCCGCGTGGGCGGGGGAACCGGCTCATAGTCGTGCGGGTAGATCACCTTTCCGGGTCTATCCCCGCGTGGGCGGGGGAACCTCGGGCACGGAGATCTGGTTGAGCAAGGCGGCGGGTCTATCCCCGCGTGGGCGGGGGAACCACAATCAACACCAGCACACTCTTCGCCGTCAGGGGTCTATCCCCGCGTGGGCGGGGGAACCCCTCAGAAGGGGGGGCGCTGTGTCCCCCTTTTTGGTCTATCCCCGCGTGGGCGGGGGAACCGAGCATTGGTGTGAAAATAGTCATACTTCGGAGGGTCTATCCCCGCGTGGGCGGGGGAACCCTTCTGGACGCCATCGAGCCGGTGCGTGAGGCGGGTCTATCCCCGCGTGGGCGGGGGAACCGCACGCATCCGCTACGGGTACGGGTGAGACCTGGGTCTATCCCCGCGTGGGCGGGGGAACCTGGCGGAGCGTGTCTGATGCCAGCTCGGACGGGGGTCTATCCCCGCGTGGGCGGGGGAACCCTGAGTGAAGCCGGACACTGCTGCGCGTCGTCGGGTCTATCCCCGCGTGGGCGGGGGAACCGGTCATGGTGTTTCCTTTCAGAAGAGTGATGGGGGTCTATCCCCGCGTGGGCGGGGGAACCGGCACGGGCGCGGGCTTGACCGGGTGCTTACCGGGTCCATCCCCGCGTGGGCGGGGGAACCATGGCGTCGAAACTTGAGGTCGTGACTCCCCAGGGTCTATCCCCGCGTGGGCGGGGGAACCGTAGCCGAGAGCTTT
>Ga0364867_10419_pt1 | contig 10003 bp, 9 predicted proteins | sample ExccelAu500001D4_3_FD_206915 | JGI IMG/M metagenome (GOLD analysis project Ga0364867, IMG submission 206915) | Enriched cells from Trout Bog Lake Hypolimnion, Wisconsin, USA - BchlTB.Aug13.5000.01.D4 | ecosystem: Environmental > Aquatic > Freshwater > Lake > Hypolimnion/Profundal zone | place: USA...
ATCTTTTTTTATATCTTCCAGTTGTTCTTCGGTTTCATGGATGGACGCCATGATCTCTTTTTGCTTGGCCTCCAGTTGTGCGCGCGTATATGGTATTGTGGTCTGATTCTGTGCGAAAACCGGCACAGAAAGCAGGAGGCAAAAGAGGAAGGAGTGGACGCGCACCATATACGGGATTGCTACAAAAATAATTAATTATGGCGCTTATTCACAATTATTCTGGCTATTTGAGCCGATTTTACGACGTTTTTGGCTAAAAACCGGCATTTCGTTTTTTTATTGGCGCACGATTGTTTTCTTTTGCTGCAAAACGAGAATGATATGTTGTATTCAATGACGGGGTTTGGTCGGGCGGAGGCCATAGTCAATGGCCGTCAGGTATCTGTGGAACTGAGGGCCCTCAATGGCAAGCAATTTGACGTAAGCACCAAGCTGCCCCCGATATTGCGCGCCTACGAGCTTGACATCCGCAACCTGCTGAGCGCATTGCTGATACGGGGGACGATAGATATAACCGTGAACGTGAGGCAGGAAGGCGCTGCGAAGCCGATGGTGGTTAACACCGACCTGGCCTTGTTTTACTACCAGGGCATGAAGCAGATAGCAGACCAGATAGGGCAGCCGCAAGACAACATTATTTCTACGCTGATGCGTATGCCTGAGGTGGTGGCCCCAGATCAGGACGTAATGCCAGAGGAGGATTGGGAACACGTGAAGGCAGTAATAGAGGACGCTGCAAAACAACTCATGGCACACCGGCTGAATGAAGGTGAGGCCATGCTGCGCGATATAAGGATGCGCATCACCAATATAGACAAACTGCACGACCAGATATTGCCATTTGAAGCAGAGCGCAGGGAGCGCGTCAGGGCAAGGATAACGCAGTGGCTGGATGAAATGGTGGGGAAGACGAACATAGACCCAAACCGTTTTGAGCAGGAAATGATCTACTACCTGGAGCGGATGGATTTTTCTGAGGAAAAGATAAGGCTGAAGCAGCATTGTGGGTATTTTAATGATACCATCAACGAAAACGACGCAGCTATAGGCCGCAAGCTCAACTTTATACTGCAGGAGATAGGCCGCGAGATAAATACACTGGGATCGAAGGCCAACCACGCGGAGATACAGCAGATCGTGATCAATATGAAGGACGAACTGGAAAAAGCCAAGGAGCAGATACTCAATATATTATAGGATAAAATGGGTGTATTCAGTCGCCAGTAGGTTTTCCTGATCTGTTAATATTTCACGTTTGGGAAAAATTAATTAGGAATATCCCTTATTTATGTTACCTTTGTCTTTTATTAATCAATTTATACAAACGACAATGCAAGAAGGAACAGTAAAGTTTTTCAATGAAACAAAAGGATTTGGTTTCATTGCCCCGTCAAATGGCGGCAAAGATATCTTCGTACACGTATCCGGACTTCTCGATGAGATCCGTGAAAACGACAAAGTATCTTTCGAAGTAGAAAATGGTAAAAAAGGTTTAAACGCTGCTAACGTTAGAGTTATCTAATATTACATATCGCTTAACTATCATTTCAGAGAGCCTTCCGTTAACCCGGAAGGCTTTTTTCTTTTGGCGTAGGTGCGTACTTAATTATTATTGATTATTTTGCAAGGCTATGTAGAATTAATCAGAGGTTTTATTACTTTTACTCCGAAGAAACAATTTTTTATGATCAAAAATATGCTGAAAAGGATTTTTCTTGTATGCCTGGTGGCACTACCTGGTGGCGTTTTTGCACAATACGAGAACAGGGTGCCCAATAACATGGAGCCGATAAACAGGTATCAATTATTAGAGAAAACATGGTACTTCGTGGCAATGAAATGCCCGGATAAGATAGGCGCCGAAGCCCAGTATATCCATTACTTCTCTACGCTTTCCCTTACAGTGAGCAATAGCAACAATATCAACTATGGTACTTACGTAAAGACCTATACAGATGTGCGTGACAACCCTAAGGAAACAGGCACCTACTCACTGACTACGGACGACGCAGGCAATGTGGTACTGACGCTAAAGAAAAGCAAATCAGGCACTACGGCGCGCTACCTGGTACCGATGGTAGAAACAAACCACCTTACCCTGATAAGGACAGACGACGTAGAAAAATGTAATATTACATATGCAATAGCGCCATAGGAATTTATGGTAAAAGATATTAAGCCCCGCATTGCGGGGCTTTTTTTGTCTTTGTAATCAGCTTGGCAATGGATTGTTTCCGGGGCTAGGCCCTATGGTTATCGGCTTTCCAGTTTTTAATGGACTTCTTGATGTCATCGGGCTTCATATTCTCGGCTATGGCGCGCTGGGCGAGTGCAAGCAGTTCTTCATCTGGTGCGAAACGCAGGGCTATGACCTGGCCCATTGAAAGGCGGGGATCAATAGGCTTGCCTGTGAGTATATAGTGCCGGAGGCCCTCCTCAGCACGTATAGCGCGGTCCTGCACCGTCACCGGAAACTGGCGGATGTAGATGAACGAGAGTATGGAAATAGCGGCTACCAGCAAGGGAATAGTGCCACGATAGATCCAGTCGTTCATGATGAACTGGTAGCGAAAATTCATGATGGACAATATAAGCAAGGCAATAAGCAAGACGAAACTAAGCATGTGAAACCCCGGAACGAAGCGCTTGTGATTGGCGTAATTTTGCTCTTTCATGTTTTTTTTGCGACAAAAATAGCTGTTTTAAGCGCTTATCCTATACATAAATATGGTTTACCTGAATTTATAAGTGGTCTGTCAGGAATGTTTTTAGGTTTCTGCAATGGTACCAGCGGCCTGGATCAATCCTGGTCTGCCCCTCTTAAGTCCATATCCACTAATTTCCAAAATTCGCCTTTCTGGTAGAGGAGCACATAATTACTTGATGGCTTTTTGAGGGTCAGCTCATAGAAATGTCCCCCGTCTATCATATTGAGCCGATAGTCCTGGTTTTCGTAGCTGTTGCCGCCGCGGCCTTCGTACCACCACCAGGTGCCCCACTGATTGAGGGTGACGCGAACGGTGCTGTCGTTGATGACCGTGACGTGCGCGCCATCATCCGGCGTGAGCATGTTGTAAGACAGCCCGTCATAAACATGCCCGGAGTATTTGCTGGCCGGTAACAAAAGGTCGTGCATCAGTTTGTATTCACTTTGATGCTCTGAGCCTATCATGGGTATACCGTTCAGCGATTCCGGGAGATTGAGGAGGATCAATGTCCTTGACCCGGGATCAGGGGCCTGGTAAAGCAGCGAATTGATGATCTGCGCAGATTTGCCCCAATAACGGTTCACCAATATGGTAAAGCGAAGATTGGCCAGGACGTAGAAGGAGACGACGGCGAGTTTTATATGCTCTGTGGCAATGCGGCTAAATAATATGCCCAACAACATGTAGAAGAATGCGCCAGTAAAATAGGCGTAACGGTCATAAATAACCAGCAGCATTTCGGGGAACCAGAGCGGTATAAGGAGGGCCAGTGAAATGAGCACATACACAAAGAACAGGGAGGCTACCTTGCCCTTGCCATCCATGGAGCGGAAACGAAAAATGATATACGCGGAAATTGCCACCACCACCGCACAAAAAAACGCCAGGCCCTTGCCGGAGCTGCAAAAAGCGTAAACGTAATTACGAGGCACATCTGGAAAGAACCTGCCGAGGAACAACAGGTGGAACAGATATTTTGCGGGCTTCCCGAAACTGTCGTGGTTGATGGAAGAGACTGCCCCCGTGCCAATGCGCGATACCCAGCCGCCGTAGATGAATCGGTACAATGCCAATCGTCCGAGGAACAAAACCAACATCGGCGCGAAGAAGAACTTGATCGTGCGGGGAAGCCTGTCCTTATCGAACGCGGGGAGGAAGCGGTAAAAGACAGCCAGCAATAGCAAGAGCCATGGCGTGATGTAAAAAACCTCAAGTGAAAAAGTGGAGAGAAAATAAGTGGCTATGGCAAGCCACGCGTATTTCCTTTTGCCGGAGTGGATGTACCGCTGCGTGCAGGTAAGGACGAGCATAATGAGCAGTAGCCCCTGGAGAAAATGGAAGGCAGGCTCCCAGACAATGACCTCTGAAATATAGGGTGAGATGCAAAAAAGGATAACGCCACCCAATGCGATCATTTTGCCCGTGGGGACGCCTGCGTCGAGTAGCAGGCGGGAACCGAACTGGAATATGAGCGTGGCATTGATGACGTGCAGCGTAATAAAAAGCAGGTGCCACAGCCACGCATTCGTACCGAGCAACAGATAAAAGAAGTAAGTAACAAGCTGGGTAAACTGGTACAGGCTATGCGCCTGAAAATGGGTGCGGTTGATGTAATCCGTAAACGTTGAATTTCTGACCTCGTAGAGCCAGCCGGTAAAGTCGGTGACAAAGCCGGCCCTGGCTGCGGGCAGGTAGAGCAGGAACATCAGCACCCAGAGCAGGCAAAAGACCATGCCTGCATGTAGCTGCTGAAAGTTGCTGCCAAGGGGATGAAATGGTTTTTTGTTGTTCAAGCGTACCGGATGTGCAAACAAATATAGTATAGAACGGATGAAGTAACAGATTTATTGGGAAGGGTTGTGGGCAGCGCGCCGAGTATGGATGTGAGCAATTGAAGGCCGGGACATTTATATGGCGCCCAAAAAATGGCGCCTGTTTCGTATTATATCTTTGCGTTTCTTTGCCGTTGGAAATTATTCCCGGAAATAGCTAATTTCATATCGCTGAAATACGAAAATATGATCTCTAAGACACATAAGGCTACGCTGCTGGTTGCTGAAGATGAAGAAAGCCTGCGGGAGGCGCTTAAACTAAACCTGGAACTGGAGGGGTATGAGGTAACAACGGTAGATAATGGGCCAGAGGTGATAAAGCTGGTGCGGGGCGAGTATTTCGACCTCATCATACTGGATATTATGCTACCCGAAATGGACGGCATCACGGTGTGCGAGACCATCAGGATGCAGCATAACGATGTGCCTATTATGTTTCTCTCTGCACGCAATACGGGCGCCGACCGAGTGGAGGGGCTAAGAAAGGGTGGCGATGACTACCTGACCAAGCCATTCAACCTGGAGGAACTACTGCTGCGGGTGGATAAGCTGATCGTTAAAAACAAAAAAATAAAGGAGCCACAGAGCATTGGCGATAACTACGAGTTTGACGGCTGCAAGATAGACTTCGCCGCACATGAATGTGTAGATAAAAATGGTGCGCGCCAGGAACTGAGCAAGAAGGAGGCCGCCCTGCTGAAGCTGCTGATAGAGCATGAAGGGGAAGTAGTTTCGCGAGAGGATATCCTCAAAATAGTATGGGGCTACAACGTGTACCCCACTACCCGGACGATAGATAATTTTGTACTTAATTTCCGGAAATTCTTTGAAAAAGACAGCCGTAACCCCAGGCATTTTCACTCCATACGGAGCATAGGGTATAAGTTTACGAAGTAAAATATTAACCAATACAATCTGTTACATATACTTTTTCGACAATTGGATGCAACACTTGCCCCGCTCTGGCAAGAGGGGGAAAAAAGCTGAAACCATAGGCTAATCGTGCAGTTCCCCGGTTTACGCGAATGCCTTGAACAAGCAGACAGCGCGGATGCAACTAAATTTTAACATTCGTTTTCGACTGAACAACACAATATTTATTTGGAAACAATACAAGTTGTGCGTAACTTGCAGTGTAAATTTGTTTGAAGATGAAAAAGATTTTACTTTTCTTCGTGGGGCTGGCAACTATAATTACGCCGAGATTGGTTGTTGGCCAGTCATTTACGGTACCCCATGATACAATAGCGATAGCGGTTAATAATGGCGGTGGTACACAGACGCCGCAAGATGCGATTACAAATATCACTGCTACTGGTGGATTGACCTTACATTGGCACGTTTTGTCGACTAATTTTCCTTCCGATTGGTTGCAAGCTGGCGTATTTGGAATTTGTGACAACAAAACTTGCTATTACAATACCGACGATACAAATCTTTGGGATATTGCTACGTCCTCTACGGGTAACACACAGACAACGCTCCCTTACGTTTACGAAACGGCTGGTAATTTTAACCTTGCGCTTTCTTTACCTACAACTGCTACTGCCGGATGTTATTACGTCACTGTTGCTATTACCGACCCGGCTACATTTTATACCAAGAATGTGACCTTCAGCGTTTGCAATACCGTAACTGCGGTTCCTAACGTAATTAACTCCAATGATGATGTTTTATTGTACCCTAATCCTACTTCCAATGATCTGAATGTGGTATACAGTGCCAATGCAGATGTGAAGAGTGTAGCGATCTACAATATAATAGGTAAGGTGATGACTACTTACAGGGTGGCAGGCAATAGTGCTAACCTAAACTTAGATAACGTGCCATCAGGTATCTATTTTGTTCGGTTGATCAACTCTCACGGTGACCCGGTAGCTACCAGAAAGTTTACAAAGCAATAATCGATTTGTAGAAAATATTTGAGGAGAGGCACAGAAATGTGCCTCTTTCTTTTGAAAGCAAATATGTGGCATACATTTTGAGGTTATAGTTTTAACCGAATAGTTCACTGCAATTCATAAATTCAATAGACGGCTCTAGCCTTACAAGCGCGACAAGTGAGATGTCGCCCTAGGTAATGGCGTAGTATTTTTTCGACAGGAAAATATTTTTGCCGATTATGATAAAAATTTTATAATTTTGTTTGTTCAAAAATTTCCATTAATTAATCCGTATAAAACTAAAAAACGAAAATGAAAAAACGATTACTATTTCTCGCTATTGCTACGGGCATTGTCAGCTATAGCGCCAATGCGCAGATATCATTCCCGATGGAGACTTTCAATACGGGCGTGTTGCCAACAGGTTGGTCATTGATCAGTGACGGTAATACAGTGGGTGCATTTGCCAGTGGGGTGCCTGGTTTGGATGCTGGCTTAGATGCTGCAGCTTGGGTGCCTATCAGCAATACATATACTGGTATGGGTTCAGGAACTGACTATCAAATGATCACCACATCTCTTTTCACGCCTACCGGTACTGCAAATCGTTGGATCATTACACCGTCTTTCTCAATTACTGCTGGTAGCGACAGTACAGTGCTCCAGTGGGATGATAACGACTTAGGGTCAGGTGAAGATATTCAGGTGTGGGTATCGCCAACCGCAGGTACTACCGCAGGTTCTTTTACCGACGAAATATATCATGCAGCCGCAGGCGCAGGCAATTCACTGGTTACCCATCAGATTTCTTTAGGCGCTTATGCAGGAACTACGATTACGGTAGCCTTCAGGGACAACACCACCAATAATTGGGGTTTGTTGTTGGATAATGTAGAAGCATTGTCTATTAACACACTTGATCTGGGTGTTTCATCTATCAACCTCCTTCCTTTCGGCCAGGTAGGTACTGCGTATCCTATCACTGGAGTATTGCAGAACTACGGTGCCACTACTACTACTGGCCTGCGCCTGAACTATTCTGTGAATGGCGGTGCGCCAGTGCAGAATACAGTAACCGGGCTCAGTGTAGCACTTGGTTCTACTTACAATTATTCAAGCGCTACATCATGGACGCCAACTGCTGCCGGTACTTATACTATCAAGGTATGGGCTGACAACATCAATGGCTCTGGCGTTGATGAAAACCACACCAATGATACTGCAGTTACTACTGTGCTTATCGTAAATACTTTACAGCCTAAGCGCGTGTTGGTTGAAGAATTCAATCAGGCTTCATGCGATCCTTGCGCTGAAGCTACTGCTAACCTCGATACGGTTTATATCAACAACATGTCCCGTTCTATCATGGTTCGTTACCACGTTGACTTCCCAGGCCGTGATTGTATCGACAGTGTTACATTGACCCCTTTTGTACAGACCAGGATGGACTATTACAGCGTGAGTGGTGTGCCAGACGCACAGGTTGATGGACAGTATGTATATCCAGGTGCTGCAGGTGCAGGTACTTTCTCTACAACTGTAATGGACGAATTTGCTGCTGCCGGTTCTCCATTGACAATATCAGTGACGCCATCTTACAATTATGCTACGCAGACGTATTCTTTTACTGCTACCGTGAAAGGTTTTGGCGACATACCAGCAGGCTTGAAAGCGTATGCTGCATTAACGATTGATACAATAACTTATGCTGCGAACCAAAGCACGGAAACTATCCCTCAGACAGTGTTCCCAGAAGTAGCTGAAAACATGTTCCCTGCAGGTGGTACTACGCTTGGCGCATTTACTGACGGTTCTACACAGACTGTTACCGGTACTTGGGCTAAGAACCACCCATGGGGTTCTGACCGTTCAGTTTGGACTTACGATTCTACATGCTCAGGCGCTATCGTAGTATGGGTAGAAAATGATGCAGAAACTTATGTATACCAGGCTGGCTTTGCTGCGGTACAGACCGGCAAATGCACAGAAGGCGTAACTGCAGTTACAAGCTCAAACGGAAGCATGGATATCTATCCTAACCCGGCAAACAAAAATGCAACTATTGCACTGAACCTGATCAACAGTTCAAATGTACAGTTGCAGGTTTACAATGCCCTTGGACAGTTAGTATATAGCATGCCTGCTGAATACCGCAACGCGGGTAATTCACTGACTGCTCTTGATATTTCTAATTTCGCAAGCGGCGATTACATTGTGAAAGTAACAATAGGCGATCAACTGCTCAGTAAAGTACTTACTGTTTCTAAGTAGTTTTTCGATTAGATAATTAGCGTTAAGGCCATAAGATCAACCGTGATCTTATGGCCTTAATCATTTTCAGGAACGTCTGAAGTGGTGGGAACAAAAATCAACCTGAAAGGCCTGCCTTATAAGCAGCGGTTCAAATGCATGTCAATATATTCCATTCTTATGGGTATGAGATCACTAAACTCTGTGAGCGCTTTCGGGGAACTTGCAGGAAACAATAAGCGCTGAACGAGCTACAATCCCTGGAACTGACGCAGGAAGCGCACATCATTTTGGGAATAAAGCCTCAGGTCATTGACCTGGAATTTTACTTGTGTGATGCGCTCAATGCCCATCCCGAATGCGAACCCGGTATACACTTCAGGGTCTATACCGAAATTGCGGAGGAGATTGGGGTGGGCCATGCCGCAGCCCAGTATTTCCACCCATCCGCTGTGCTTGCAGAGGTTGCACCCCTTGCCACCACATACGGTGCAGGAAATATCCATTTCGGCGCTTGGCTCAGTAAATGGGAAGTAAGACGGGCGGAAACGCACCTTGGTATCGGCCCCGAACATCTCAGTGACGAAGTAATAGAGCGTTTGCTTGAGGTCGGCAAACGAGACATTCTTATCAATATAAAGGCCTTCGCACTGGTGGAAGAAGCAGTGCGCGCGCGCAGAGATCGTCTCATTGCGGTATACACGCCCCGGGCAAATGACCCGTACCGGTAATGGCTGTGTTTCCAGGATGCGTGCCTGTACCGATGAGGTATGCGTGCGTAAGATCCAATCAGGGTTTTGCGCTACATAGAAGGTGTCCTGCATGTCGCGGGCCGGATGGTCCTTAGGCATATTCAGCGAGGTAAAATTATGCCAGTCGTCTTCTATCTCAGGGCCGGTAGCTACGCTGAACCCGATCTTTTCAAATATGGATACGATCTGATTTTCTACAACCCGCAGCGGATGGCGCGTACCAATGGGGATATTTGCGCCTGGCAGTGAGAGGTCAGCAACCTTAGCCGTTGCATCAGCCTGCGCGAGGTCTTTAAAAGAGTCATATTTTCCTTCCGCGAGCTGTTTGAACGCATTCAGCGCCTGCCCCGCGTCCTTGCGTTGCTCAGCAGGAACATTCTTTATTTCGGCGGCCAGTAACTTTACTATTCCTTTGGCGCCCAGGAAACGAATACGATAATCCTCCAATTCAGAGGCCCCCGCAGGGTTAAAGGCATTTATTTCCTGTTCATATTGCTGTATTTGTTCCTGTAGCGATGGCATGGGGCAAAGTTAAATCCTTAATCCTGAATTAAAAATTCGAAATTCAAAATGTATGG
>Ga0364867_10138_pt1 | contig 9961 bp, 10 predicted proteins | sample ExccelAu500001D4_3_FD_206915 | JGI IMG/M metagenome (GOLD analysis project Ga0364867, IMG submission 206915) | Enriched cells from Trout Bog Lake Hypolimnion, Wisconsin, USA - BchlTB.Aug13.5000.01.D4 | ecosystem: Environmental > Aquatic > Freshwater > Lake > Hypolimnion/Profundal zone | place: USA...
TTCAAGTCTCCTAAAGGCGATGAATTTGTCATGTCTGATCACAAATACTGTTACAGAATACGAAGACTTGGCAGTGACTTTGGCAACCCAGGCGGATTTATTGAAAAACATTAGGACCAAACTTGAATATATAAAAGTTCAAGCCCCCTTATTTAATACGCCGCAAACGACCCGGCAAATTGAAAACGCTTATCAAAAGATTTGGAATCTTTATTTGCAGGGTCAGCCCCCAAAAAATATTGAAATTAGTTGACTCATAAAGCAAAGATTAATTATTCGATCTAGGCTTAGGTCGTTGACTTAAGATAATTATGAAATCTAAATATTGATTTTTACGAAGTACAGTCGCTTTTGCAGCAGTGCCTGGCGGGAGCATTGCTACTGTATTCAGCAGAGTGCGGGTATCTTTAATGGGTTGATTATTGAAAGAAATCAGAATATCTCCGGGCCTCATGCCACCTCGATCAGCGGGTCCTCCCTCAAGTACCCCAGAAATAAGAATACCTCGAACATTATTTGGTAATTTTGAGTAATCCCCAGACCTTGAAGAAAGGTTTTGGGGCTCTACGCCGATCCAGCCTCGTGTGATTCTGCCATCTTTTATGATGGGTTCCATTACCTGCTTTACTAGGTTGATGGGGATTGCAAATCCAATGCCCATTGAACCGCCATTATTTGAGTAGATAGCGGTATTAATACCAATAAGATTGCCGCGAGTATCAATTAAAGCACCACCCGAATTTCCGGGGTTAATCGCAGCATCAGTTTGAATAAAATTTTCAAAAGTATTAATACCAACGTGGTCTCTACCCATTGCAGAAACAATTCCAGAGGTTACCGTTTCTCCAACTCCGAATGGATTGCCAATCGCCATCACAACATCACCAACATGGACCGAATCGATTTTTCCAAGCGTGATTGGGCTTGGTAGTTGTTTGGCATCTATCTTTAAAACAGCAATATCGGTTTCGGGATCACTGCCAACGACTTTTGCTTTAAATTTTCGGTTATCAGAAAGAGCGACTTCAATTTCATCTGCGTCGCTAATGACATGATGATTGGTGATGATCACACCCTCTGGACTCACCAAGACTCCAGAGCCTAGGCTGGATATGGGGTCACTATCAGGGCTGTCACCAAAGAAAAATTGATTGAAGGGATCTGATTTTTTATTTTTGTCTTTTGAGCCAGCCGGCTTATTTGAGTTTTTGCTAGTAAAAATATTGACGACTGCGGGCATCGATTTTTTTACTGCCTCATGATATGAACCCGGGCTTAGGTTGGAGCTATCTTCATTTTCTTTGAGGGTAACGCTATCGACAATGGTGGTGATATTGGTTTGCGCCAACCAATCCGGTTTCAGTGTGATGAGAATGAACCATGCTGCCAGAATTATGGTGACAGCCTGGGCAAAAAGAAGCCATAGTCGATTGAGCATCTGCTTTATGTTGCCCCGATTTATTTTTTGAGACTGTCTCTAATTTCTCTCAGCAAGACAATATCTTCTGGAGTGGGTGGAGGTGGAGGCGCATCATTGGCGCGAATCTTATTTACAACTTTGACCATTTGGAAGATCACAAAAGCGAGCAGAATAAAGTTAATCGAGATGGTGATGAAGTTTCCATAGGCAAACATGGGAACCCCAGCCTTTTTTAGGGCATCGTAAGTATGGGGGACGCCATCGGGAGCCGTCCCAAGCAGAATGAAGAGGTTGGTAAAGTCGATATGGCCCCCAAGAAGGGTCGAAATGATGGGCATGACGATGTCATTCACCAAAGAATCCACGATTTTTCCAAAGGCCCCGCCAATAATGACGCCGACGGCCAAATCGACCACGCTGCCCTTGACCGCAAAGTCCTTAAATTCCTTTAAAACGCCCATAATTCCCTCACTTTTTCGTCTGATGTTGCTTTGCTGAAGATTAACCCCAGATCTTTCTTCGTTACCCCACTTTTTACTTTAAAATCCTACCTTTAAGCAATTTTCACTATTAAACGCGTCTTTTGAGGATTTTTGTAAATGAGTGACAAGCCCTGTATGGATAAGGATCGCCGCAATTGGCTGATCGCTACTTCAGCAGTGGGAGGCGTTGGTGCCGCTGCAGCCCTTTACCCCTTTATTGACAGTTTTGAGCCCTCTGAGCGCGCTAAGGCCGCTGGCGCTGCGGTTGAAATTGACATTACTGGCATGAAACCAGATGAGATGAGAACCATTGAGTGGCGCGGAAAGCCGGTTTGGGTTATTCGCCGTACCGAGGCTCAGCTAGCTGAATTACCTCAAAATGATTCAAACCTGGCAGATCCTGAGTCCAAGCGGAATCAAGATGCCTTGACCCCGCCTTATGCGCGTAACGAATGGCGCTCGATTAAGCCTGAATACCTCGTTGTAGTGGGTATTTGCACCCATTTGGGCTGCTCACCTTCTGCAAAGTTTGACTCAGGTCCACAGCCATCCCTCCCAAATAATTGGCCAGGAGGCTTCCTTTGCCCATGTCATGGCTCCACTTTTGATATGGCAGGCCGTGTCTACAAAAATAAACCAGCCCCAGATAATCTTGAAGTACCGCCACATATGTATTTGAGCGATACCAAGATTCTGATTGGCGATGATAAGAAGGCCTAAGGAGAGATAAATGGCATTCCACGAAAAAGAAGTTCCTGCTAACGCATCTGCTGGTGAAAAAGTACTAGCATGGGTTGACTCTCGGTTTCCGTTGACGGAGACCTTTAAGAAGCATATGAGCGAGTACTACGCTCCTAAGAATCTCAATTTCTTTTACATCTTTGGCGCACTCGCTATTGTTGTTTTAGCGATTCAGATTACTACCGGTATTTTCTTGGTGATGAACTACAAACCAGACGCTGCTAAAGCGTTTGAGTCTGTTGAATACATCATGCGCGAAGTGCCATGGGGCTGGGTCATTCGTTACATGCACTCCACTGGCGCGTCAATGTTCTTCGTCGTGGTTTACATGCACATGTTCCGTGGCTTGATCTATGGCTCCTATCGCAAGCCCCGTGAATTGATTTGGATCTTTGGCTGCGCTATTTTCTTGTGCTTAATGGGCGAGGCCTTCTTTGGCTACTTGCTGCCATGGGGACAAATGTCTTATTGGGGCGCTCAAGTGATTGTGAACTTGTTCTCCGCTATTCCGTTAATTGGCCCAGACCTGTCTTTGTGGCTTCGTGGTGATTACGTAGTGGGTGATGCCACCTTGAATCGCTTCTTTGCATTCCACGTAGTTGCGATTCCATTGGTACTTATTGGTTTGGTTGCGGCCCACATCATTGCTTTACATGAAGTTGGCTCTAACAATCCTGATGGCGTAGAAATTAAAAATACGCTCGATGCACAAGGCCATCCAGTTGATGGAATTCCTTTCCATCCCTTCTACTCAGTACATGATGTGATGTACTTGGGTGGTTTTTTGATGATCTTTGCCCTGATCGTATTCTTTGCTCCTGAGATGGGCGGCTACTTCTTAGAAGCCAATAATTTCATTCCTGCAAATCCATTACAAACGCCTCCACACATTGCTCCAGTTTGGTATTTCACGCCGTTCTACTCAATGTTGCGTGCAACTACCAGTAACTTCCTGTTGCCATTGTGGATTTTCTTGGCAGTGATTTTGGTGATGTTTGCCAAAATGGCTAAAACATGGAAAACCAAAGGAATTTGTCTCTTGATCTTGGTTGTATTGGCAGTTGGTTTTAAATTCTTAGATGCGAAGTTCTGGGGCGTGGTGATTATGGGTGGTTCAGTAGTGATCATGTTCTTCTTGCCATGGCTTGATCACTCACCAGTGAAGTCAATTCGTTATCGCCCACAATTCCACAAATACATTTATGGAATTTTCGTAGTGAGCTTTGTGATTTTGGGCTATTTGGGTATTCAGCCACCATCACCAACATTTGAAAAGATTTCTCAGGTCTGCACGATTTACTATCTGGGCTTTTTCTTGGGAATGCCGTTCTGGAGCAAGCTTGGCAAATTTAAGCCAGTTCCATCACGCGTGACTTTTGAAGCGCATTAATTCAGATACCAGAGAGATATTAGGAACGAGTATGAAACAGATTCTGCAAACCTTGAAAAGCCTCTGCCAAGTTAGTCTGCTAGTTGCAGCTTTGGGAGTGAGCGTTACTGCAAATGCAAACGAAGGTGGCTTTCCATTAGATGCTGCTCCAAATCGCGTAAGTAATAACGCTTCCCTGCAAAATGGCGCAAAACTTTTTGTGAACTATTGCTTTGGTTGCCATTCTGCAACTAGCGTTCGTTACAACCGGATGCGTGATATTGGGTTAACCGATCAGCAGATCAAAGATAACTTGATTTTGACTGATGCCAAAGTTGGCGATTTGATGACGATTGCGATGTCACCAAAAGAAGCTAAAGTTTGGTTTGGCAAAGTTCCACCCGATCTTTCTGTAGAAGCTAGAGCGCGGGGCACTGATTGGCTCTATACCTACTTGCGTACTTTCTATAAAGATGACGAGCGTCCTACTGGCTGGAATAATTTGGTTTATCCAAACGTCGGTATGCCCCATGTTTTATGGCAACTTCAAGGTCAACGTGCCGCAAAGTTTGAAGAGCATAAAGATCCTCATGATGAGTCAAGAACTGAAAAAGTATTTGTTGGCTTTGAGCAGTTGACGCCCGGAACAATGACGACTGCAGAATATGATGACAACATCGCAGACTTGGTGTCATTCATGTCCTGGATGGCTGAACCTGTTCAGTTAGAGCGTAAGCGTATAGGAGTAATCGTTCTATTATTCTTGGCGATCTTTACCTTGTTTGCATGGCGCTTGAATAAGGCTTATTGGAAAGATATCCACTAAGCTGTGAACTCAATTTAAAGTTGTACTGTGAAGTGTTGATTAAGGAAATATATTTATGATGGTGTTGTACTCGGGTACCAATTGCCCATTCTCGCAACGCTGCCGTCTAGTGCTTTTTGAAAAAGGCATGGACTTTGAAATCCGTGATGTTGACTTATTTAATAAGCCAGAAGATATCTCGGTTATGAACCCCTATGGCCAAGTTCCTATCTTGGTTGAGCGTGATCTGATTTTGTATGAATCGAACATCATCAATGAATACATTGATGAGCGTTTTCCTCATCCACAATTGATGCCGCCTGATCCAGTGGCCCGTGCTCGCGCCCGTCTCTTCCTCTTTAATTTTGAGAAAGAGTTGTTTGTGCACGTAGCTGCCTTGGAAAATGAGAAAGGCAAGGCTGCTGAAAAGGTTCATGAGAAAGCCCGTCTGGCTATTCGTGATCGCTTGACTCAGCTAGCCCCCATTTTTGTTAAGAACAAATATATGCTGGGCGAAGAGTTTTCAATGCTCGACGTAGCGATTGCGCCATTGCTATGGCGTCTTGAGCACTACGGCATTGATCTCTCCAGAAATGCTGCACCACTCTTGAAATATGCTGAGCGGATCTTTAGCAGACCTGCTTACATCGAGGCCTTAACGCCTTCAGAGAAGGTCATGCGCCGCTAAGCGGTTCATTTGTCAGATCAGATCAATATGTCTGACGCTCTAAGTAATAAGCCTTACTTAATCCGTGCACTACACCAGTGGTGTGCGGATTTTGGTTTTACCCCCTTCATAGCGGTTTTTGTGGATCAAAACGTAGAAGTGCCTATGGAGTTTGTGAAGAAGGACGAGATTGTCCTCAATCTCTCTGCGGATGCCTGCCATAACCTGCAGATGGATAACGACTGGATCAGCTTTCAGGCAAGGTTTGGTGGAGTGCCCAAGAAGATTTTGGTACCCACTTCCCATGTTTTAGCTATCTATGCGCGGGAAAATGGCCAGGGAATGTCGTTTCCATTTGACCCCAACCAAGCAAAAACCCAAAATAGACCCAGCAACCAGGGGGGTGGCGAAGAGCCCCCTAAGCCTAATCGCCCATCTTTGAAGATTGTGAAATAGGCTAAAATCATACATGTGCCCCTTTAGCTCATCTGGTAGAGCAACTGATTTGTAATCAGTAGGTGGTCTGTTCGAGTCGGACAAGGGGCACCATTCTAAACTATGGATCAAATAACTCTTATATTGATTTATTCCGGCTCAAGCGAGCTGCCCCAATATTTGCGAGAATCTTTTGAAATTACTTCCCGCATAGCTAAAAATAGTCGAATCATTTTTTTAGCAAATCAATCGAATCATCAGAACTTTCTGAAATTTACTGCCCATCTCGAAGATCAGGATGGTACGGACATTGAATTTGTAGCCATTGAGAATATCCCCCAAAGCGAGCAGTCAAAAAGTTTTCAGAATCAGTCCAAATTAGATAAAAATTTTAGAGAGGGCTTTTGGTACCAAACCTCAAATCGTTTTATGGTTTTGGCTGACTATATGGCTCATGCCAAGATCTCAAATGTGATTCATATTGAAAACGATTATGTACTCTATTTTGACCCAACAGATAAGCTACAACAATTTCAAGAGTTTGCTGATTTTGCAGTACCAATAGATCGAGTGAGGGCTATTCCCGGGATTGTTTGGCTTAAAACTGCTCATGTAGCACAAAGGCTGGCACAGTTTATATCTTCTCACTCTGATCAAGACGATATGGCTTCAGTTGGCCAGTTCTGTTTGTCTACTACAGAGGTAGACTCAAAACCTCTGCCTACAATTCCTGAAGGATATGCTAAGGAAAAAGACCTTGATCAGAATCGATATTGTCAGGGAATACAGCTATTCGGGGGAATCTTTGATGCGGCTGCAATAGGCCAATATATTGGCGGTATCCATTGGATGAATAACCCTGCCGACACTACTTTTTTTGAAAATGAAAGTAGTGATTTGCACATGAAGGATTTTTCATTCGCTTGGGGGGTTTCTAATGAGGTACGCTATCCAAGCATAGACGTACAAAAAGAATATATAAAAGTACTGGGTGTGCATGCCCATTCTAAAAATCTTTTAGGTATATCCCCATTCAATCATGGGGTTCCAAGCGATGCAACAAGCCTGGTTACCGGAGAGAGAATCCAAGAGTGCTGTGAAATCACTCTTGGTACCCCATCAATTACTCGGTTTCATAGCAGGCAGAATATCAAAACCAAGGAATTGATTGAAATTGGTGAGGATAGTAACGGAAACCTGATTTCTCCTTCTATAGAGATGATTGGGCGGGTAGCAAAGGCAAGAACAATTTTTACCTACACGCACTTAGTGCCGTACTTTAAGTATTTCATCGCCCCCAGAATTAATGCTGCATTTACCTTGGTTACACACAATTCAGATCATCCAGTCACGATTATGGATTTTCAGCTCCTTAATCATCCCCCACTCAAATATTGGTTTGCCCAAAATAGCGAGTTTAATCATAATAAGCTTATAGGATTGCCGATTGGTCTGCAAAACAAGCAGTGGGGAGTAGAGAAGCTTGAGCAATTGATAGAGGCTTCAAGACAATTTATTAAATCTGAATTACTCTACGCAAATTTTTCTCCATCAACTCATCCTTCAAGAGCTGAGGCTCTTGCGGTAGCAAAAGAGTTACCTCATGTAACTATTGAAAGTGGAGTAGATTACGTTAAATATCTTTCAAACTTGGCTAAACACAAATTTTGCATCTGTCCTCGAGGCAACGGAATCGATACTCACCGTTTCTGGGAGGCTCAATACCTTGATTGCATACCTGTGATCTTATGGCGCGACTGGACAGCATCTTACTCAGATATGCCAGTTCTTATTCTTGATAATTGGTCTGATTTAAAGAGTCTAGACCTTGAGAAAGCCTACATTTCCATTTCAACGAAGAGCTACTCAAGATCGAGCTTAGATCTGATGAAAATCAAAGAGCATATTCTTCAATGAGTAAAAAATTATTGATTGAGGGCTGGAGGGGAATTAATCATTCCTATGCAATGGTTAATCAGTATCAAATGCTAGCACTGGCAAAGCTAAATATAGACTTTTGCCATTATGACTTACCCTTTTTTAATCCAAACTGGAATCAAGATCAAAACTTCAGCGGTTTTGATGAGTCAGCAATTGCCCGCTTAAATGAGGTGAGGATCTATGCAGATCAAGATCAAATAGATGCAACGTACAGGATTAGTTTTCCTTATCGGCTTTACCCATCTAAAGGCGATAATTTATTCGTCTTTGGAACATCTGAATATCAGTCAGTAACAGATGAAATGATTTTTGATGATGGGCTAAAAATAAAAAATGCTGATCGTCCCCTGAAAATTATCACGCCCTCTAATTGGTCTAAAGTAGGCTTTCTCAAAGCGGGATTTAGAGATGAACAAGTGAAGGTTATTCCACATGGAGTAGACCAATCGATCTTCAAGCCTCTAGAGGATGAAGTGAGAAATCAATACAGAAATGCTCTTAGGGCTAATAAGGATAGTTTCATCATCCTCTCTGTGGGTGCTATGACACAAAATAAAGGGATAGATGTGCTGTTGGGCGCATACCTTCAGTTAAAGCCAAAATACCCTCAGATTAAGTTAGTTCTCAAAGATCAAAGTAATCTTTATAGGATCTCTGCAAACGATGTCATTAATCAATACTGCACAACTAATCGCATCAATCTTTCTTCAAATGAAATGCGAGATGCCGTAGAGGGGTTCGTTGTTATGTCGCAGAATCTGAATTTAGTTCAGCTCAATGGCCTCTATAACGCAGCAGATTGCTATGTCTCCCCATATCGAGCAGAAGGCTTTAATCTAACGCCACTAGAGGCAGCGGCAGCCGGGACTCCAATTATCGTAACAAAGGGTGGGTCAACTGATGATTATATAGATGAATCATTTGCAACTCAAATCGAATCACAAATGATGATTGAAAAAAATGGCGCAAGATCATTGGAGCCGAATTTAGAAAGTTTAGTTGAAAGACTAGAAATTGAAATCGAAAAGAAAAATATACTAATGTGCCGAAAGTTGGCCATAGAGGTTATAAATAAAAATTGGACCTGGACATCTATCGTAAAAAAACTAATTTCAGAGCTAAACCTTTAATCTTTATCTTTTAACCAGAGCAAACTCGATAGAGCAGATAAACTCAAGAAAGCACTTGGATACCAAAGCCCTGCTAAATTATTAGCAAATCCATCATTCATCCAAGCCACAATAAATGGGAGCATTCCCCCAATCCAGCCTGCAGCTAAGTTATGTGGAAATGTTGCCGCACTATTTCTGGACTTCGCTGGAAATAATTCAGTCAGAATAGCGGCTTGAGGGCCTCCGAGAAGCCCTAAAATAAATGACAAAAAAAACATAATGCAGCAAATGATGTTGATATCTTGCTGAGTTATTTGTAGATGTGTTCCAATGGTTTGTATCATCCAAAATGCCGGAAGAATTAATACGGCACCTAAAAAAAGACCGCATGTAATTACCGGCTTTCTCCCAACTTGATCTGATAGCCAACCTGCAAAAATAATCGTTAGTAATAAGAAAAGAGTTGATAAAACACTCAGTTGATCTACGAGTTCCGCTGGGAGCTTGACTATAGTCTTAAGGAAGATCGGTAAGTAGATCTGTGAGCAGAAAAAAAGCACCGCACCACCGCCGGAAACACAAAAAAATAATAGAAACATTTTTTTGCGAATTTCAGGATCTTTGAAGTTATTTAGCAATTGCCCCTCTGTCTTCAGGGTATTTGTTTGTAATTCTTGAAATACTGGAGTTTCTTCAAGGGTTCTGCGGAAATAAAGTGCTAGAAGAAGCAACAAGAACGAAACAAAGAAAGGGACCCTCCAGCCCCATGCCTCAAATTCCTCTGGGGACAGCCATTGCTGAAGAAATGTGATTTGTAAAGTCGAGGCAAGGATGCCAAATGGCCCCATCAGCTGTAAAAAGCTGGTCTTGAATCCACGATTCTCTTTACCCGCATGCTCAACTAAAAAGATGGCTCCGCCGCCAATTTCTCCGCCGGCTGAAAATCCCTGAAGTATGCGAAGTGTCACCAAAAGAATGGGGGCCCAGAT
>Ga0364867_10938_pt1 | contig 9957 bp, 6 predicted proteins | sample ExccelAu500001D4_3_FD_206915 | JGI IMG/M metagenome (GOLD analysis project Ga0364867, IMG submission 206915) | Enriched cells from Trout Bog Lake Hypolimnion, Wisconsin, USA - BchlTB.Aug13.5000.01.D4 | ecosystem: Environmental > Aquatic > Freshwater > Lake > Hypolimnion/Profundal zone | place: USA...
GCCTTTCGCTTTTTCAAATCAGAACCCAAAGTTAGAGCAAATAGATACATGGCAAAGCAAATCAGAATAGCGTTAAGGAATTGCGGAGTTATTGACCCGGAGAAAATCGAAGATTACATAGCACGGGACGGGTATATGGCACTGGCAACAGTACTCACTGAACTTTCTCCTGAAGCTGTGATCGAGATAATGAAGAAATCAGGGCTCAGGGGACGCGGCGGCGGGGGGTTTCCTGCCGGGCTCAAATGGGAGATCACGCGTAAGGTCAATGCAGACCAGAAATACGTGGTTTGTAATGCCGATGAAGGTGATCCCGGGGCATTCATGGACCGTTCAATCCTGGAGGGCGACCCCCATTCTGTTCTTGAAGCGATGACCATCAACGGTTACTGTACAGGTGCATCGAAGGGACTGGTTTACATCAGGGCCGAATACCCCCTTGCTATCGAACGGCTTAAAACCGCCATGAGCCAGGCCAGGGAAATGGGACTGCTGGGTGAAAACATACTCGGAACCGGGTTTAACTTCGATATAGAAATCAGGTATGGTGCCGGTGCTTTTGTATGCGGAGAAGAAACGGCCCTTATCCATTCAATGGAAGGTCTTCGTGGCGAGCCAACGGTAAAACCTCCTTTCCCCTCGATAGAAGGTTATCTGAAAAAACCCACTAATGTAAATAATGTCGAGACATTCGCCAATGTGCCGGTCATCATCAACAGGGGCTGGGAATGGTTCTCGTCAATTGGAACTGAAAAGTCAAAAGGCACCAAGGTGTTTGCGCTTGCCGGGAAAGTGAACAATGTAGGACTTGTTGAAGTCCCAATGGGCACGACCCTTCGGGAAGTAATCTTCGATATAGGCGGAGGGATACAGAATGGCAGGGAATTCAAGGCAGCTCAGACAGGTGGTCCTTCTGGCGGTTGTCTAACGAAGAAACATCTTGATACACCTATTGATTACGACAACCTTATCGCAGCCGGTTCCATGATGGGATCGGGCGGGCTTATCGTGATGGACGAGGATGACTGCATGGTTGCCATTGCCAAGTTTTACCTAGGCTTCACTGTTGAAGAGAGCTGCGGAAAATGTTCTCCCTGCCGTATCGGGAACAAACGTTTATACGAACTTCTTGAAAAGATCACCCAGGGCAACGGCACGATGGAAGATATCGACAAGCTGCGCAACCTGGGCACTGTGATAAAAGACACTTCGCTTTGCGGGCTGGGACAGTCCTCACCCAACCCGGTGCTCTCAACCATTGAAAATTTCATGGTGGAGTACCACGAACATGTGAAAGATAAAAAATGCCGATCCAGGGTTTGCAAATCCATGATGCAGTACCTGGTTGTGGACGAAAAGTGCATAGGCTGCACACTTTGTGCACGCAATTGCCCGGTGAATGCCATCAGCGGGGAACGCAAGCAGGTTCACCTCATCGACCAGGTCAAGTGCATCAAATGCGGCGCCTGCCTGGAAAAATGCAAATTCAATGCAATCATTATCAATTAAGGAGGAAGGAACGCTATGAATATGGTAAAGCTGATCATTGACGGAAAAACCGCAGAGGTTCCTGAAAATACAACGCTTTTAAAGGCAGCCAGGACCGTTGGCATCGATATACCTACCCTTTGTTACTTCGAACTGAAGGACATGAACATTGAAAACCGTCCGGGCGGATGCCGCATTTGCGTGGTTGAAGTCAGGGGAAGACGGAATCTCGCACCAGCCTGTAATACCATGGTGGCAGAGGGTATGGAAGTTTACACGCATAACATCAGGGTATTGAACGCACGCAGAACCGTACTGGAGCTCATACTCTCCGATCATCCTGCAGAATGTCTGACCTGTGCCAAATCAGGAAGTTGTGAGCTCCAGAGCATGGCACAGCAACTCGGCGTGAGGGAAATACCTTTCCAGGGTGAGCAGTCGAAGTACCGCAAGGATACTTCGCCTGCCATCATCCGGGACGTGGATAAATGTATCATGTGCCGCCGGTGTGAAATGATGTGTAACGACGTTCAGACGGTTGGCGCGCTGTCGGCCGTCAACAGAGGCTTCATGGCAGTGGTGGCCCCGGCATTCGAAATGAATCTCGAGAAATCTCCCTGCACTTACTGTGGACAATGTGTATCTGTCTGTCCCACCGGTGCCCTGACCGAAGTTGACCATTCGCGCAACGTAATTAATGCTCTCGCTGATCCTGCAAAGACTGTTGTTGTGCAGACAGCACCCGCCGTCAGAGCTGCTTTGGGAGAAGAATTTGGCCTTGCGCCAGGCACCCTTGTAACGGGTAAGATGGTCGCCGCACTACGACGACTTGGATTTGACTATGTTTTCGACACTGACTTCGCCGCTGACCTCACGATCATGGAAGAAGGCACCGAACTACTCGACCGTCTTACCCGTTACCTCAAGGGTGACAAGGATGTGAAACTTCCCATCCTTACCTCCTGCTGCCCTGGCTGGGTTAACTTCTTCGAGCACAATTTCCCCGAAATGCGCGACATTCCATCAACGGCTAAGTCGCCCCAGCAGATGTTCGGGCCCATTGCCAAGGAATATTTCGGAAAGAAACTGGGTATAGACCGCAAAAATATGGTAGTGGTCTCCATCATGCCCTGCCTGGCCAAGAAATACGAATGCCAGCGTGATGAATTCAAGGTCGATGGTGATCCTGACGTGAATTATTCGCTCTCGACACGTGAACTTGCACATCTCATCAAGGCTTCAAATATTGACTTTAATTCACTGCCTGCGGATGATTTTGACAACCCCCTCGGAGAATCTACCGGCGCCTCTGTCATTTTCGGTACAACCGGCGGAGTCATCGAAGCCGCATGCCGCACGGCATATGAACTGTACACGGGTAAAAAACTTGAGAAAGTTGATTTCAGGGAACTCCGCGGACTGGAAAATGTAAGGCATGCCACCATCGATTTTGACGGTTTGCCCATCAATATTGGCATTGCCCACGGGCTTGGCAACGCCCGCAAGCTTCTTGAAGACATTCGCGACGGCAAAAGCCATTTCCACGCGATTGAGATCATGGCCTGCCCGGGAGGGTGCATAGGGGGAGGCGGACAACCATACCACCATGGTGATTCGGAGATTATCAAACTGAGAGCTTCAGCGCTTTACCGCGAAGATGCAGGCAAACCCATCAGGAAATCCCATGAGAATCCTTTCATCCTTGAATTGTATAAAAACTTTTTAGGCAAACCCTGCGGTGAAAAGTCGCATCACCTGCTGCATACACATTACTTTGACAAAAGTGCGGGGGTTTTTGTGGAGGAATAAAAGCGAAAAGCAAATTAGCAAAAGTGAAAGGCGAAAGACTTAGAGCGTTTGGCGAAGCCAAAATGACCACGCAAATGAAATAAACAATAGGTGCGAATAAATAGCGAAAAGTTGAATGATTATAAAATTGAAGTATGAAAAGCAGTAAAATATTTGAAATCAGTTTGAAGATAAATTTGGCTTTTCGCTTTTCGCTTTTCGCTATTTCAAATTAAATCATTACCAGAATAAACACCCATTATGGCCAAGATAAAATTATCGGAAAAAAAGATACAGGAGATGAAAGACGTTTGCAAGGCTTTCAACAACGATAAAGGAGAGCTTATCAATGTTCTTCACAAGGCCCAGGGCCTTTTCGGCTATCTTCCGGCCGAAGTCCAGGAGATCATTGCAAAAGAACTTTGCATCTCGGTAGCCCACGTTTACGGTGTGGTTACGTTTTACTCATTCTTTACCATGCAGCCCAAAGGCCAGCATCCCGTTTCGATTTGTCTTGGCACCGCTTGTTATGTGCGCGGAGCTGAAAAGGTACTTGAAGAATTCAAACGCCAGCTTAAAATCCAGGTTGGTGAAACAACCCCCGACGGGAAGTTCTCACTAAGCTGCCTCAGGTGCGTTGGTGCCTGCGGGCTGGCCCCGGTGGTCCTGGTTGGCGAAAAGGTATACGGCCGCGTAGCCCCGGATGGCGTCGCTGATATTATCGCAGAATACAATATTTAAGATTGGTTTTTTGGTTAATACTTGATGTGAGCCCGCTGTTTAATTTAACAGCGGGCTTTTTCTTATTAAAAATTGTTTGACATTTAAGTCTTTTTTCAGGAAGTGTACGTCTATATACTGAACCTCGAAAATCATGTCAGGCGATATTCAGCAATTTCCCCAGTCAGCATGCGAGTTCGAATCATTCGTAACCGCAGGTCTTGAAGGTTTCCTGAGGCATGCGTTTTCCCTATTAGGCAATATAGAGGATGCTGAAGATGTGGTTCATGATGTAATCCTGAAAATATTCAGAACAAGGTCGGAACTCACGGGTATTGCCAGGCCGCTGAATTATATTCATCGTATGATCTCGAACTCCTGCATGGACCTCATACGGCGAAAAGGCACAAGGGAAACATTCATCCGCTTAAGCCTGAAAGATCCCGTCCATGGGTTTGAAGAACCGGTTGAATCGTCTATAATCCGTAAGGAAGAGGCCATACGTGTCAACACAATGCTCGAGAACCTGCCCATGGACCAGGCGCTTGTGATCAGGCTCCGGCTTATGGAAGATATGAGTTTCACCGACATCGCCGAAATAACTTCCTCGCCTGTCACAACGGTGAAATCAAGATTCACCTACGGCATGAATAAACTCAGGTCGGGCTTTCATATAAAAAAGGAAGCATATGAAGAAATGTGAACTGATCCGTGACAGGATTGCCGATCTCTTTGACGGATCGCTTTCTCCAGACCAAAGGGGAAAGCTGATTGCACATATCGAAAACTGCAGCGATTGCTCATTTTATTACAGGGAAATGTCGGACCTCGCTGGCATGATCCGCTCGGCAAACCGCCCTGTTGCCCGGAAAGGCTTCAGTGAAAGCCTGGTCAGGAAGATCAGGGACAGCAGCAGGCAGGAACCATCAGATCCCCTTCAGGCTATGAAAGAGTTCCCATGGAAAAAAGTAATGAGATTAGCAGCATCCCTGCTGTTGTTATCGGCTGTTGCCCTGGCATTTATCTTGCTGACCTATCGAAGCCCTGCAATAGCTGCTGAAAAATTGATCAACCGTTCACTGCTTGCCATGCTCGATATGAAATCGGTGCAAATGACCTTCATGATCAGAACACGGGAACTTGAGAATATTGACTTTATTGATCCTAACGGTAATTTCATCGAATGCCGTCTGTGGGAGGCATTCGGCAACCCGCCGAAATGGAGAATGGAAAAAGCCGGCCGTATGGTGCTTATGGACGGGAAAAACCAGTACATGGCAACTGCCGGCTCGGGGTATGTTTTAAAAGGAGGCCCTGAATGCGGTTTTGTCAACTGGATGAAGATCTTCCTGGACCCGGCAAAGCTGCTTGAGTCGGAGAAAGAATTTGCCCGCATCCATGGTGCAGACTGCCGAATTTCTGATCAAGACGGCAGGATCATTCTTACCATTAAAGCAAAAGCACTGGGAAACTTCAGTAACACATTCGCACAAAACTCATCGGTCGTGGAGTCGGATAACACCAGGACCTACACCTTCAGCAAAGCCACCATGTTTCCCGAATCCATGGAGGTCACCATTGAAAAAGGCAAAGAACGCATCCTTGTGATCAGGCTGGAACAGATCGCCTGTAACCTGCCAATCCCTGATTCCCTGTTAACCTTCATTCCCGTCAAAGGCATCCCTGTAATCCCTCTTGTTGCCCTGGACAGTATCAACCGCAACGGGATCAAGGATATCAGCAGCGTCGAAGCGACCCGTATGTTCTTTGATGCGATCTCAAACCATGATGAGAAACTGCTGGGCCGCCTGCTTCCCGTGGAAGCCCTTTCGGGTGGACATGCCCTGCAAGCCATACTGAAAGCCTATGCCGGGATCCGGATGGTAAAGATGGGTAAAGCCTTTCGTTCGGGGCTTTACCCGGGTGATTATGTTCCCTATGTACTTAAATTGCCATCGGGTGATACAGCCGGTGGGAACCTTGCCCTCAGGAGGGATAATTCTTCACATGTATGGAACGTGGACGGAGGGTATTGAATGAATAATCGAATAACGAATAACAAATTTTGAAATACTAATGGCTCATGGCTTGGATAATCGAATACACGAATAACGAATTCTGAATTAAGAATGAAAAAAATAACTTTAATCCCGGTATACCTGTTTTTTTGCATCCAGGTTCTTCATGCACAGGATACCATTGTGCGAAAGGCTGAAGACCTATGGGGAAATCCGGTTTCCTTCGACAGCCTGGTGAGGCTGGACAAGACTGTCCTGATCGAACCTTTCTCCCCTTCAAACTGCGGCTATTGCCTGGTCGACGGGTTTTTCAGCGAGAGGAACTACCTGGAGACCAACCGTGAAAAGGGAGGCCTCAGCTTTACCCAGTGCCTTTTCAATCCCCAGCTTGATGTATATACCTTTGAGCTGCATTACAGGGATACCCTGGCTCCGACCCTCACTTATCCACCTCTGCTGCACCAGTACCACCAGGACGGGTTTCCATCCCTGCTTGCGTTCAGGGATGGAAAGCAGATAGTAAAAATTCCGGAAGGCTACCTTACACCTTATGATTCCATGTTTTATTCATTGCGGATGACCCTGTGGAATGACTCCGGCGCGAGGTTCAAACCTACCGGGGACCTTCATTTTGCCAGCCGCCTGATTTATGAAAATGAGCATTATAAAGCAGTCTGTGTGATCCCCGACGGGGATACGGCCCGTCAAAAGCGTGAACAGGTGTTTGCAGCCAGGGCAAAATGCTATACCGTTAAATTCCTCAGGGAGGTCACAACTGCCGATATGAACCGGCACGTTTACTTTTCAGGGACCTTCAGGAACGGATTCAGAGGGCTTCTTTCAGGAATTAAAACCCCGTTCAAAATCGAGGGCGATACTGTGCTGGTTATCGGGAGCTACAGGTTCGGGCTCGATTCCATCGCTTTTTCGGCTTGCCTGCCGAATCCTGCCAACCCTGAAAAATACCTGGTGCTGAACATCAGGGGACCCGGATGCATGAAGGGGTTTTACGATAACAGTGTCGATTTCAGCATATCAGTCTGCAGCAAGGCTTCTGCCCGGTCGAAACTGCTGCTGCAAGGGTTCTTTGATAAAACGGATGTGTATAACTGGGTTTATTCAGAACCCCGGACCATCTCCTGCATTGGAAGCCCTGAATGTAATGGCATCTGTAAAATACCTGTCTCAAAATCCCTGCCATGTCATAATACCACCATCGAAAACCCGCTTGAAAAATCGTTCAGGTACGGCACTGAATACACCCTGGGTGGTTCAGGAAGCAGGTTCCCTTCCATGGCAAGGGACTCCCAAGGCAGGGTTTGGGTTGCCTGGGAAGAAAAAGGTGATATCCTTCTTTCATCACTCGATGCCAGGAAACCTGTAAGGATGGCTGTTGAATGCGACAGGTCGCGCAGCTACGATCCGCTGATTGCGGTTTGCAATAACAGGGTCTGGGTATTTTACCTCAATGACCGGGACGGTTTTTACCGATTATATGGCAGGTCCTGGGACGGGAAAAGATTGTCGGACCCTGTGCTGATCTCCGGAATACTGCCCTGCGATGCAGTTACTCCGTCGGTGGTATGCGGAAAAGACAACAGCATGGCACTTTCCTGGACTTACTGGAAGGCCAATTTCAGGTTTCCCTTTTACAGGATTATCAGGGATGCAGCACCCGACAGCGTGCACCCGTTGAAAGTAGTAATCAGCACCCAGCAAAAAGAATATACTAATGCATGGTGGGTAAGTCTTTCATCGGATGCCAACGGAAAATTCTGGGGAGCCTGGAACCAGCATTATCCTGCAACACTCGGGGTATGCGCCGGCGACCTGGCAGGAAGCCCATCCGCAGTCACAACAGTAAAAGAAAATATTGATGATTGCGAGAACGGAGGGTATCCTTTTGCCCTGACGGAAAAGTCAGGCAGGAGGAGTATTTTCAGGGAGACAATGGGCTGGGATGTGCTGGAAACAGGGAGCCAGAAAATTCTCGCATCAGGTTTCGATACAATATCGCATTCATGGTCGCTGCCTTCTGAACTCACTACCGCCAGGACCCCGGGCTTCAACCAGACTCCCTGCGCAGCAGAGGATGCAAACGGACTTACCTGGGTTGTATGGAGCGGGAGAAATCCGCATGAAAATGGCAACTGGTCACTCTACCTGGTCTCGGGGGCCGGGGATTCATGGTCGCAACCCATAAAAATAACCAGCGGAGGTGAAGCTGCCCGTGCTCCCCATATCCTGGCCGGCCAAAAGGGAGAACTTTGGGTTTGCTGCCATTACGGGAACGGGGATTCGATGAGAGTTAAAATTTTCAGGCTGAAAACCGGCAAACTTGGAAAGCAGTATCACTGAGATCAGAAGAACTTCATACTGACTTCTTTCATGAACTTCTCGTCGAGGGTGCGGGCTATGCGGTGAACTACCGTCCGCCTCAGTTCCAGTTCAACGGGAAGAGTCGGGTCCTGGTGGGCAATATTGATGTTAGTGCCTACCAGGAAATGGATCTCGTCGCTCTCAAGAATAGCTTTTACAATAAGATCGGCAGGCCCTTTCCCCAGTTCATAGGAAGAATTGAACTTCTTCAGGAGCTCACTGGCCTTGCTTAAAGTAAGTATGCCTTCGGTGATCAGCTCAACACCTTCCATATGCGATACAGGAGGCAGATCGGGATCGTTAATCAGATTCGTGTCCTCTATCTTTTTCCCCCACTCGCGTGCTATCATATCCCCGGTGGTTGCCCCCGAAATGATCTTACGGCCGTCAAACTGCTGAAGCAGGCCGGCAAACATCCTGTCGTTGGCGGGATCGACAGGTGGTCCGCTGCATATCATCAGCTTGCGCGGCTCCCGGTAATAGATCACGGCACAGGAAATATCATCTTTGGGATAAAAGCCGTCGTTCAGGTTAGCGCGGTCGATGACTTTCGATGCAAGCTTGTCGGCCGATATGTCATGTTCCTCCTGCATGGCATCAGCCAGCAGCAACTGAAGGTTTTCCTGCCCGAAACCCAAAGGGTACTTTTCAGATCCAAGGCCAGACTGAACCACTCCATCGGAACAAAAAACAATACGGTCCTCTTTGACAGGTCTGAAACTGGTGGTCAGAACCTCTTTCCCGGCATGTTTCACACCCTCAAGAACGACCCCGTTCCATACAGGTTCAAAAGGCCGCAGGCCCCTGAAGAACAAGGTTTTCGGATTCTCATACTCGAGGATCTTCACCTCACCCTCCACATCGATGTCAACAATAGTGAAAGTGGAATAATTCATTGCCTTGACGCTGTCGACAGGCAGGGTGTTCATGATGGTTCCGGCGATGGCCTCAACACTTTTATGCTCCAGGGTAAGGTTCAGTGCAAGAGTGGATGAAAGGGTGGCCAGGATATTAGCCTTGATACCATGCCCCATGCCGTCGGAAAGGACCGCAATGATCCGGCCTTCCTCGCGGATCTTCCGGGTATAAAAAACATCTCCGCAAACCCTTGCATCGCCGTGGTTCTTTTGCTTGCAAACAACTTCAATATAGAATTTTTCGTACATAACAGCACTTATTTGCCGCTTTGCGATTTATGCGATTCGATGATTGAGTTTAGCATCTGTTCCGTTTTGGCCGCTCCCTCGCCTAAAAGGAACGCGATCTTCTGGACCATGTCAAAGTTCTGGTCTATAACCTCTTTCATACGGGTTACGATCTGCTCTTTGTAAACCTCGGGCATGTACATATCGCGGATGATCCCACCTACGAACTTTTTCGAACGCAGCGGAAAGACCGAGACATTCAGCAATGCCTGGCCGTATTGTACGTCTTTACGTTCCACCGCCTCATCCGAAGAAAGTACAAAAGAGAATATCTTGTAAAAATGTATTGGCAGCAGGGATTTCAGGTCCGCTCCTTCAAGACCGGGAATCACCTCATCAACCATGGCAGCTTCCTCACC
>Ga0364867_10715_pt2 | contig 9937 bp, 3 predicted proteins | sample ExccelAu500001D4_3_FD_206915 | JGI IMG/M metagenome (GOLD analysis project Ga0364867, IMG submission 206915) | Enriched cells from Trout Bog Lake Hypolimnion, Wisconsin, USA - BchlTB.Aug13.5000.01.D4 | ecosystem: Environmental > Aquatic > Freshwater > Lake > Hypolimnion/Profundal zone | place: USA...
GTAATTTTTGCAATCCCAAGATTTGAGTTATTATTTAGGAAAATTAGAGGGTAATCCCTGCCTTAAATTCTGACCGTTCCAGGGAAGATACGGTAGAAAATACCACATGCTCCAATTAGCATATACAGATTTTGGCGTAGAACCTATAGAAGATGCACTTAGAGGCAGCATGCTCACATTCACAGAACCCGTTACAGGAATGTAGTCCCCGTGAGGCGACGGATATACCCAATGAGTGCCTTGATCCGCTAAAAATGTCCAGACACTTTTAAGCACATTGCGATACGGCCAGCCGGAGAACTGCACCTGATTGCCGCTTTGCACCACGCTGATATCAGGCGGCAAAAGCCCTGATTTTTCATTGGCAATCATCGTTGCATAATTGGGAGCATCAGACTTTAAATCTTCAATCGCATAAATCGTCCCTGGATAAGAAGACTCTTGCGCTGCCGTCACGATAGGAACGGGATTACCCTCTAATTTTCCTAAATAATAACTCAAATCTTGGGCTGCTAAAATCAAAGGAAGATAAAGACTATAATTACTGCCCGTTGGCCCTGCGGCATAGGCAGCGGCAGCAGCCGTCGGTAAAACCACAGCATCTTTGGGGATAATGCTGCTTTGCCCGGCAAATCCATGCACTTCAACTTCCCCCACATTCCATGTTAAGGGTACAGCTGTTGAATTGGTAGTAGCCCCATAAAAATAATTAGACCAATTAATGCCGGCGGTCTGTATGACCACCCGGATATACTTGGCAGCCACAGGTTGAAAACGCAGGTCAGCTTCGGTATCCACAGGATTACCGGCGTCAGGAGGCAGCAATGATTGTGCAACTTGGGTGGTTGGGTTGGCTGTACTGCCGGCATAGACGGTAATCATGCCCTGTGGAAAAAGCTGTGCGGCATCGCTGGTCGCAGTAGTGTACCCGCTGCCGGCTGAAACTATACTAAGTCCCGTGATACTTCCAGAGGAATCGACTGATGTAATTTTTGCAATCCCATTTGTTCCGTTACCAACCTGAAGCCATTCTCCGGCCACATAACCTGATACACTTTGGCCCGAGGCTACGGATACTGCAGTGATAGCACCACTGCTCGCAGTCACAGCAAGCGATACCCCTGAAGGGTCCCAGTTCGCAGGATTCCCGTTAATAGGGGCAGCATTGGCATTATTCTGGCCGTCACCGGTGGTAGGGCCGGTCAAATAAACCCTGTCAACCACCGTTGAGGCCCCAAGGTTTATATCAAACCCTGTTGTCCCGGTCGAAGAATTATATGAAAGCGTGGAATAAGTGCTGGGATTATTATCTGTTAAGTTGGTTAAAGATGCATTGCTGGTATCATCGGTGATCGTCCAGCCGGTAGAACTAAGTCCCTGTGGAGAATATTCCGTGACCTGGGTGGCATGGGCCGTGGTATCAAAATTTAAAAAAATTCCCCCGGGAGCTAACGTCAATAAAACGACTAAAACCTGGGAGATCAAATATCTGTAAAAAGCATTTATATTTTTCATGGCAGTTAGGCTATCCTATCTAGGATCCTTAACTTTGCGTCCTCATCTTACGAGGAGTTTGCCTTTATCCTTATCTATTTACTTCATTACCAGAACCTAAATACGATCCTCGGCCGTTGCGTGGCACTGCATCTGGCATTCATGCCGCTATTAAGCCCCTGACAAACCCAATTGGCTGTCTGAGCAGCAGCCGGGAAGTTCACGCTCGAAGGCGATGCATTACCCGCAGAACACAAAGCATCACTGCCAAAACTGGTTGCTCCATAAGGCCACACCTGAGCAGCAGGACCGCATTGACCGTTAACAGGTGCCAATGTCACGGTGAGGGTCGCAGCATTAGAAGTTGTAGAGCTAAGAGTGTTCGTCACCACACACTCATATTTATACCCGCTCTCAGTCAGAGTCAGTGAACTAACAGTGTATGAACTGCCGGTTGCACCGCTGATGTTGTTAAAGGTGCTGCCGCCATCCGTGCTCACTTCCCATTGATAACCGGGCGAAGGATTAGCATTAGCCACGACAGTAAAGGTTGCTGATGTTCCAACCACCTTTGTCTGGCTAATTGGATTAGTGGTGATCACAGGCGCATAATCTACCGTCAAGGTTGCAGCAGTGGTGGTTGCATTAGGCGATACGCCATTGGAAGCCACACATCGATACTGATACCCATTCTGTACAGAGGTCACCGGATTAATCGTGTATGAGTCCGTGGTTGCACCGCTGATATTGCTGAAAGAACTTCCCCCGTTAGTGCTCACTTGCCACTGATAGTTAGGCGTGGGGTTACCGGTCGCTGCTGCGGTAAATGTCACGGATGTGCCTGCATCAGCGGTCTGGCTTAACGGATCCGTCGAAATGCTTGGCGCATAATTAACTGTCAGGGTCGCCGCAGAACTGGTTGCATCAGGAGAAATCCCATTGGACACAACGCATTCATATTCATTCCCATTTTCTGCACCGGTCACGGAGCTTACGGTGTACGAAGTACTGGTTGCACCGGTGATACTATTGAAAGTACTGCCCCCATCGGTGCTAAGCTTCCATTGATAAGAGGTTGGGGCCGGCACACCGGTTGCCGTAACAGAAAAGGCAGCTGATCCTCCGATACCGGCGCTTTGATTCGCCGGTTCAGAAGTAATGGTGGGTGCAGCCGGCGCTTGTAAAGTAGCGGAGCAGCTGGCATCCGTCCCGCCGTTAGAGCCGTCGCAGGTCCAGTCAACCGTGCTGCCCGACCCCGGAAAACTTGGGCTTGATGGTGAAGCTGTACCTGCCGAGCAAAAGGTATCAGTCCCGTAACTGTTGGAACCATAGGTGTAGGTTTTATTAGCGCTACCGCAAGCACCGTTAACCACACTCGCCAATGAGAAAGTACCGTTACCGGCATCCGCGGGTGTGTAGGTATTAAAACTGGTGTCTGCAACGCTTAAACTGCTTAACGTCAAATTAGTGGAATTCCCCGGCGACGCATTGACCGTCAAAGTAACAACAGCGATCTGTAGTGTCGAACCTGTAATAGGAGCGCTGGAATTAGATGAAGTAAATGTTACAGAACCTGAACCTGTTGAGGGAAAGGCTGACCATGTACTATTAGCGGAACCATTGCTGACACTGGAATAAGTTAAAACAGCCGGGTCCCATGTTAAGGTAAAACTCACAGCCCCTATGCCGGAAAGATTATCAGCAAAAACATACACCCTGACCGTACCATTAGCAACCCCGGACCATGTATCATTGCCGGCACCGCCGGAAGATGAAGAACTGACATACATGTCAGAATTGGTATTAGCCGCGAAGACAGCGGGGGTTGAGAAAATAAACGCCGCCAAAAATAAAATCCATATTCCCAGGGCATTGATTTGACTCACTTGACTTTGCCTGCTCATACTCTCCCCCTTCATTAATTATCCCGCTAAATTAAATAAGTGATTTTTTCCACATCACCAAGTTTTAAAGTTGTATCCCCGGACACAACCAAGGCTGCTTGTAAGATGAAATTAGAAACATTATTCGATTGATACTCCTGCACCAAGGCTTCTATTTCACCCAGGGAAGGTTTGGTGGTCTCACCTGTACCAAGCACGTCCCCGTACATCAAAAATTTAGGTGTAACACTGGTCGCAGCACTAATAGTCACGGTGCATGTTCCTGTTGTTCCCGAGCATCCTGCCCCGGCTGTTGAACCTGTCACTGTCCAGCCATGAAGGAAGAACTGAGCATTAGGAGTTGCCGTAAAAGTCACCGTTGTTCCTGATGGAAAGCTGGTTGCAGTGGTGGTTTGGCCATTGACTGTCGCTGTCAAACCTCCGTTAGAAGCACTTGTATTGACCGTATAAGTCGGGTTAACCGTAAAATTTGCGGTCAGATCGACGCTGCTCTTAGGCATGATGAAGGCCAAGGTAGCATTGGTGCCCAAGGTATTGTTAGCCCCAGCTCCGGTCATATCACCGGTCCAGTTAGTAAAGGCGTCCCCTGTCGGTGCATTAGCTGTATAGGTTGCTGTTACTCCTGCAGCATACCAGGAAGAACTAAAAGTAATCGCTGATGTGCCGATAGATGTTGGATTAGTGGTCAAAATAACTTGATACTGCAAGGTCAAGGCGACCGCATTGCTGGTAACACTGCCCTGGCCATTGGTAATCACGCATTCATATTGCGTCCCATCCAAACTTGCAGTCGTGGTTGGTGTTGTATAGGAAGAGCTGGTAGCACCGCTGATGGTACTGAAACTTGATGCTCCCGAAGCTTCACTATACCACTGATAGGCCGGCGATGTCCCTGATGCCGTCACACTAAAGGTGGCTGTTGTTCCCACATGCACTGTTTGAGCAGATGGCTGACTCGTAATGCTAAGGCTTGATTGCGGGGTCACGCTGTTAGATGCTGATGAAACAGACGATGTCCCATTAGCATTGGTAGCAGTGACAGTAAAAGTATACGCCGTGCCATTGGTCAAACCGGTCACGGTAAGCGGGCTTGAAGCTCCAGTGGCGGTAAAATTACCAGGAGATGAAGTAACAGTATAACTTGTGATTGCAGAACCATTGGCTGCAGCTCCGCTAAAGGTGACAGTGGCCTGTGCATTACCGGCAGCAGCGGTAACCGTCGTCGGTGCAGTAGGCACCGTGGAAGGCGTCACGCTGTTTGATGCCGATGAAGCAGCCGATGTACCCACACTGTTGGTTGCTGTCACGGTAAAGGTATAAGCAGTCCCGTTGGTTAAACCTGTAACCGTAATCGGGCTTGAAGCACCTGTAGCTGTTTTACTACCCGGTGATGAAGTAACGGTATAGCCGGTAATGGTCGCTCCTCCATTGGATGAAGGTGCTGTAAAGCTGACACTGGCTTGAGCATTGCCTGCGGTTGCAGTCCCAATCGTCGGGGCTCCTGCAACTGTTGCCGGCGTCACACTGTTGGACGCAGCTGAAGCAGCAGATGTACCCACACTATTGGCTGCAGTGACGGTGAATGTATAAGCTGTGCCATTGGTTAAACCTGTCACGGTAAGCGGGCTTGCAGATCCTGTGGCCGTTTTACCGCCGGGAGATGATGTTACCGTATATCCTGTGATTGCAGAACCGTTGGCGGCAGCACCGCTGAAGCTGACGGTAGCTTGTGCATTCCCAGCAGCAGCAGTGACAGTCGTCGGTGCACCAGGCACCGTTGCTGTGAGGGTAAAGCTGCCGTTATTTAAGGAATTCACCACCGTTGAATCAAAAGTTGTCGCGCTCAATGCCAAGGTTGAGTTGGTGTGGGAAGAAGTCGGTGGGTTATTGACCGTAAAATTAATAGTGGCCACCGTTACAGCTGCACCTTGGAATGCAGCGGTTGATCCTCCGACATTAAACATCCCCACCACCACCTGCCCGGCAGTGGCGGTATTATTGACCGTGGTCCATGAGCTGTTCGGTCCGGAAACGCTCGCGACCGTCAACAGCGTTGAATCAAAAGACAAGGTAAATTGAACCGAATTAGCAGCTGTATTGAAATCACCTTTAACAGCGACAGCCACTGAAGCTCCCGGCAAACCTGAAACAGATGTTACAGATAAATCAGGGCCCGTGGTCGGTGTGATGCTGTTTGATGCCGATGAAGCAGTGGATGTACCATTAGCATTGGTTGCGGTGACGGTAAAGGTATAAGCAGTCCCATTGGTTAAACCTGTCACGGTAAGCGGGCTTGCAGATCCTGTGGCCGTTTTACCGCCGGGAGATGATGTTACCGTATATCCTGTGATTGCAGCGCCATTGGCTGCAGCACCGCTAAATGTAACCGTGGCCTGTGTGTTGCCCGCAGCAGCGGTGACTGTTGTCGGTGCACTGGGAGCGCCGGCAGGTGTCACACTATTAGATGCAGTGGAAGCGCTAGATGCTCCATCCGTATTCGCAGCAGTTACGGTAAAGGTATACGCCGTGCCATTGGTCAAACCAGTGACGGTAATAGGACTTGCCGTACCTGTTGCCGTAAATCCACCAGGAGATGAAGTCACTGTATAACCTGTAATGGTAGCACCATTAGCCACAGCTCCGCTGAAGGTGACAACAGCCTGGGCGTTGCCGGCTGTTGCCGTAACCGTCGTCGGCGCAGTAGGCACCGTGGAAGGCGTCACACTATTAGAAACTGCAGAAGCTGTTGATGTCCCATCAGCATTAGTTGCCTTAACAGTAAAGGTATACGCAGTGCCGTTAGTCAAACCGCTGACAACAATCGGACTTGCAGTGCCTGTTCCCGTAAGCGAACCTGGAGAGGAAGTCACGGTATAACCGGTGATCGTTGCTCCCCCATTCGAAGACGGAGCTGTAAAGGCGACTGTTGCTTGGGCATTGCCTGCCGTTGCCGTCCCAATCGTTGGAGCCCCTGGAACTGTTGCCGGTGTGACACTGCTGGAAGCAGCTGAAGCAACGGACGTCCCCACACTGTTGGTTGCAGTTACAGTAAAAGTATACGCAGTGCCGTTAGTCAAACCGCTGACAGTAATCGGACTTGTAGTGCCTGTTCCTGTAAGCGAACCTGGAGATGAAGTCACCGTATAACCCGTGATCGTTGCTCCCCCGTTCGAAGACGGAACTGTAAAAGCTACTGAAACTGAAGCATTACCCGCGGTGGCTGTTCCAATCGTCGGAGCTCCTGGAACTGTTGCCGGTGTCACACTATTGGAAGCTGATGAGGCTGAAGATGTACCATTGGCATTGGTTGCTTTTACGGTAAAGGTATACGCTGTGCCGTTGGTTAAACCTGTCACCGTAAGCGGACTCGCAGTTCCTGTGGCAGTGAAACTGCCCGGAGATGAAGTCACGGTATAACCGGTAATCGCAGAACCATTGGCTGATGCTCCGCTAAACGTAACCACCGACTGAGCATTCCCACTGACAGCGGTGACAGTCGTTGGTGCACTGGGCACTGTTGATGGTGTCACGCTATTGGAAGCTGATGAAGCTAAAGATGTGCCGTTGGCATTGGTCGCAGTTACTGTAAAGGTATAAGCAGTACCGTTAGTCAAACCGCTGACTGTAAGTGGACTCGCAGTTCCTGTGGCAGTGAAACTGCCCGGAGATGAAGTCACGGTATAACCGGTGATGGTAGAACCATTGGCTGATGCCCCGCTAAAAGTAACTACAGCTTGCGCATTGCCAGCAGCAGCTGTGACTGTCGTCGGTGCTCCTGGAACCGTTGCAGGTGTCACGCTATTAGAAGCTGCTGAAGCTGAAGATGTACCATTGGCATTGGTCGCAGTTACTGTAAAGGTATAAGCAGTACCGTTAGTCAAACCGCTGACTGTAAGTGGACTCGCAGATCCTGTAGCTGTTTTGCTGCCGGGAGATGAGGTCACTGTATAACTGGTAATGGCAGAACCATTGGCCGATGCTCCGCTAAAGGTGACAGCAGCCTGGGCATTGCCGGCAGCAGCTGTAACTGTGGTTGGTGCCGTAGGAACTGTCGAAGGTGTCACGCTGTTAGATGCCGCTGACGCAGCAGATGTACCATTGGCATTGGTGGCCGTCACCGTAAAGGTATAAGCTGTACCATTGGTTAAACCTGTCACGGTAAGCGGGCTCGCAGATCCTGCAGCCGTTTTACCGCCGGGAGATGAGGTTACTGTATATCCTGTGATGGTAGAGCCATTGGCTGAAGCGCCGCTGAAAGTAACTGTTGCCTGAGCATTGCCGGCAGCAGCAGTGACCGTTGTCGGCGCACCAGGGCCAGCTGAAGGGGTCACGCTATTGGAAGATGATGAAGCTGACGATGTGCCATTGGCATTAGTTGCTTTCACGGTAAAGGTATAGGCCGTGCCATTGGTTAAACCTGTCACGGTAAGCGGACTTGCTGAACCGCTCGCCGTAAAAGAACCTGGTGATGAAGTCACGGTATAGCTGGTGATCGTTGAACCATTCGCTGAAGCACCGCTAAAGGCAACCGTTGCTTGAGCACTACCGGCAGTAGCAGTGACGGTGGTAGGTGCGCTGGGCAGTGTAGAAGGTGTCACGCTGTTAGAGGATGCTGAAGCAGTAGATGTACCTACACTATTGGTTGCTGTTACAGTAAAGGTATAAGCAGTGCCGTTAGTTAAACCGGTCACGGTGATGGGACTTGAAGCACCTGTGGCTGTAATGCCGCTAGGAGATGAAGTAACTGTATAGCCGGTGATGGTTGCTCCCCCGTTATTGGATGGAGCTGTAAAGGCCACTGAGGCTTGAGCATTGCCTGCGGTGGCTGTTCCGATCGTCGGTGCACCAGGAACCGTGGTTGCTGCTGTAAAGCTTGCGGAAACCGTAGTATTGGAGGTAATTGTCAAAGTACAGGTTGAGCTTGTACCGGAGCATGCCCCGCCCCATGAACCAAAGTTATAGCCGGCATTAGGTGTTTCTGTAAATGTTTCTGAAACGCCATAATTAACTGATGAAGGACAGGTACTTCCACTGCATGTGATGGTACCATTAGAACCGGCACTGACCGTGAGGCTTTCGGTTTGTGCGGTAAAACTGGCTAAGATGCTTATATTAGCGGAAACCGTGACCGTGCAAGTGCTGTCTGTTTGGCTGCCTTCATTACAAGTGACTCCGCTCCATCCGGAAAAACTATAGCCGGTGGATGGGGTCTCAGAAAATACTTCTGTTCCGGCAGCAACTGTTGACGGACAGGTTGCGCTATTACAAAGAACGGTCCCATTGCCGGATTTATTCACAGTCAATGTATAATTAACGCCGGTCAAATTAAAAGTCCCGGCAGTCAACCCAATACTGACATTACTATCGAAAGATGGGGCACTTAAGGTCAAAGCGGTGCTGGTATTGGAATCCGTGACTGGATTTTTCACCGAAAAATTAACAGTGGCTACCAATTGTTGAGAACCTGAAAGTGACGTGGCTGATCCTCCGGTGTTAAACATACCCACAATGACCTGCCCTGCAGTGTTTGTATTGCTGACCACTGTCCAAGAGCTGTTAGGTCCTGAAACGCCCGCAACAGTCAACATATTGGAATCAAAACTCAGTGTAAATTGGATGGAATTAACCGAGGTAGTAAAGTCAGCCACCACAGCAACCGGCACTGATGCCCCAGGAGCTCCTGAAACAGAACTGCCTGGAGAGGTTAAGGTGCTGGGGTTGGCCACATATAAATCCGGGGCCGTTGCGTAGGCCATGCAGGGAATAAAACCCATAAAAACAGCCAACACCCATTCTTTCCACCAGTTAGCCTGCGGGGTCTGATTTAATCGGAACATATTTTTTCTCCTTCTCTAAGATTAGAGAAATAAAAAACCCGTATACAATTTGCACAGCTCAAAGCCGCCAAACTGCATCCGGGTCAAAAAATGTCTTCTTCTCGGTTAATGCAGCTCGACTACCTTATCCTTCGCATTAGGCGAAGGGGTTAGGCTCGATCCTTTGCGTCCCCGGGTTTCCCCGAGTTTGCTTAAATAAAGAACAAATCCTGCACTTAAGTAACCTTAACATGTCATTATCGAAAAAGCAAGGCCACTACGGTATTTTTTTGAAAACGCTTCCTTCTATATATAATAGGAGCTCATACTCCAAAATATATATTCAGGCCAAAGAATTTTCCACCAATTCACAGATGGCATGAAAAATAACAAGATGAGATTCCTGAATGCGGGCAGTTTGGGGTGATGCAGCTACAATAGAAATATCACATACGCCTGACAATTTTCCACCTGTGCCCCCAGTGACAGCAATGCTGGTCATTCCCAAAGACTTGGCTTCTTTAACAGCCTCCAGCACATTTTTGGAATTACCACTGGTGGAAATAGCTACCAAGACATCCCCCTTTTGACCCAAGGCTGCCAGCTGGCGGGAAAAAACGATGTCAAAACTATAGTCATTGCCTAAAGCAGTCAGCGCTGACGTATCGGTGGTCAAGGCAATGGCTGGCCATGCCTTGCGCTCTTTCTGAAAGCGGCCTACAA
>Ga0364867_10911_pt1 | contig 9929 bp, 8 predicted proteins | sample ExccelAu500001D4_3_FD_206915 | JGI IMG/M metagenome (GOLD analysis project Ga0364867, IMG submission 206915) | Enriched cells from Trout Bog Lake Hypolimnion, Wisconsin, USA - BchlTB.Aug13.5000.01.D4 | ecosystem: Environmental > Aquatic > Freshwater > Lake > Hypolimnion/Profundal zone | place: USA...
CTCCTGCCTCGGCAACGTCTAGCGGCAACCCGATGGCTTTTCTTGGGCAACTCGCTGTAGGCAACAAGGTGTACTACTCTTCGGGGAATAGTAAGGTTTGGGAAGTTGGCGATGCCTCCCCATACAAGCTTGCGTATAATCAGGCCTACCCGAACAACCCCAAAAAGGACAGCATCTGGATCAATGTGAACGGGGGGCAGCCAGTGCAGGGCATTTATGCCACAGCCGCATGGATCGGAAGTTCCAGCGATGGCTCCAACGCAAACGGTGACTTTGTTGTCACAGCCACCTTCAAGACCCCTGGCAAGACCCCGACTGCTACCCCCATTCCTGGGGCTGTGTGGCTCCTCGGTTCCGGCGTCGTGGGGCTTCTTGGCATGCGGCGGAAATTTGTTTCGTGAGGGGGCTAGCGAAACGTCTGTCCTGGGAGCGTGATCTCGCGATCACAGGGGGCAAGTTTTGGATTGATTGCTTAATGATTCGGCATTGAGAGCGGACAATTATGCTTTATTCCCTTGACTGGTACGTATTTTAGAGGCTACTTGGTTTGCATAGTTAATGCTCACCTGAGTGATAGGAGCATGTATGAAACTTTTGAAGGGGATAAGCATATTTTCCTCGGTAACCTTCGTCGGGCTTGTCGTCGCAGGTACCGCCGCAGCTAGTGCCGTTGCTTTCCCTAAGCAGGTTGAACGGTTGAGCCAAACTATCGGTGAGGAAGGACAAGCGTTAACGACCAAGGCCAGCGGAATTTATCGTGAGGGACTTGTACAACTGGCGACCCTTTTTCACGTTCCACATGATGGAGAGGGTGGCAATGCCAACGGAAAGGGCTCGGGAGTCGGATCGAGTCAGGGTGATTCTTCGGGCTCGTCGGTGCAGTCCTATTCACCGACGTCGTTTCAGGGTAATGTCGGGCGACCCTCTTCGCCTCCAATAGGCCGTATCCCCTCTTCTAGGGATTTTTCGGCGGTACAGTCACCGACAGGAGCCGGGACGGGTTCGGTCGTTAACGGCGAAGCGCCGGGTTCCTCGTTGTCCGTGGGTTCCCTCATCGCTCAGGGGAACAACCCCACAACCACAAATACGCTAACCAGCGGTAGTGGGCCAACCACGTTGACAATTACCGTGACAAAGACGCAACAGCCTGCAGCCACTCCTATTCCAGGGGCGATTTGGCTATTGGGCACAGGCATCGCTAGCCTCTTCGTGTCCCAAAGGTCGCGAAATAAGAAGCGCTAATAAGTGTCTCCGGGTGCCTCTACGTGCGGGCAATATTTTTATATGCACGTTCGGTTTGGGATAATTATCCTAGTTCAACCAGTGCTTCTCGCTCATGGTTAATTTTTTTTATATTTGAACATTAGCCACGTTGCAGTTTGGGCGGGGCTATTTTTTTGAGATAGGTTCTCGGTCGGGGAGCTTGAGTTGGCAACGATTTTTGAGGAGGATGGTATGGGCGTGAGGAAGATTCTGTTTGCTTCGGTCGTTTGTCTCTTTTGGGCCACTGCTGTCTATGCTTCGGACGTTACGGACTCCTCCTACTTCCCCGGGCCAGATGATGTGCTCGTTGTTTCCGTTTGGAAAGAAGAAGCCCTGAAAAACGAGGTGGTTGTTAGGCCTGATGGGAAGATCTCGGTCCCCCTGGTTGGGGATATTCTTGTGCAAGGCAGATCGGTCGAAGAGGTCCGCCAAGAGATTCAAACCAAAATGGACGAATTCTCACCTGGCGCGCCAGTGAGCGTTATGGTTACAAAAGTTCTTAGCCCAAAGGTCTATGTCGTGGGTAAGGTGCTGCGGCCTGGTATGTTTCTTATGCCTGAGAACATGACAGTTATGCAGGCTCTTGCCTTGGCTGGAGGGTTCACCCCGTTCGCAGCGCGAGGTGACATTTTGGTCCTGCATGAGGCACGTGGAAAAACGCAATCGTTGCCTTTTGATTTTGACGCTGTTGCTAAGGGGAAAGCCCTTGAGCAAAACATTTATTTGAACCGAGGTGACACGGTCGTTGTCCCTTAGGTGTGATTGAGAATGTGTAAATTTAGACCTGTGCCATCATTGTCACTACTCCGCGCAATGGTGCGTGGAGCCATTGCCCTCGCATTTTTATCGAGTTTTGCCCTTCCCGCTTTTGCCGCAGGGGATGACGTGTTCACTATTACCCCAGCTGTAACAGCGCGTGAGACGTTCGATTCCAATGTCAATTTCAATGGGCAGGGTGACTTTGAGCATAGATTGGTGCCCTCATTGAATTTGGGCCTTCAAGATGAACGACTCAGAGGGTATCTCAAGGGCACGGGCACGGAATATGTGTACACAAAGCTCTCTGGCTTAAACCGTTTTGATCAAAATTATGATGGGTATCTGGAGGCCAACGCTACTGAGCGCCTCACAGCCTCGCTCACGACGAACGCGATTGTTGACCACACGGTGGGTTCGTCACTCTCGGAAACAGGCCAACTCGCGCAAATGGTTATGCGCAAAGTATATACGGTGTCGCCAACTGTGAGCTACCAGTTAACAGAGCGAAATTCAGCAACAATATTTGGAAGTGTATCACAGACAAAATACGCATCTACGCAATATGTTAATAGCGATTCTAAGGCTCTCGGCGGACGCTGGGGCTATATGTATGATGAACGTACGACTGTTCTCTTTCAGGTCGCAGATACTCGAACTCAAGAGCCAAATGCAAAGCAAAGTGTTCTGACGACAATGGGCGGTTTTGACTATTTTATAGCTGAAACCCTTAAGGCGCACTTTTTGGCGGGCCTAAGTTCGATGAGTTCACAAGATGCTGGGGTTTCCACTACTTCTCGTGGCTATGCCGTAGACAGCTCTCTGCAATGGACAGGGGAGACTACAAGCGCCACAGCAGGCTATGGTCGCGATATGTCGGTCGATCTCTCAGGGAATAACATTGTTCGTGACAGATTCAATCTAAGCGCGAGCAAAAATCTTTCGGAGAGGTTCCAGGCCCTGCTGAGCGCAAACTTTGTCCAGTCGAAGACGGCTGGGAACCTGACGACAACACAAACGACACGTTGGTTTGAAGTCGATCCAGCGATACAGTATCAAACGTCTGAGCACTCCACACTTGCACTCGGCTATGGGTACGGTATCCAAGAGGCTGTTGAGACAGGAGTTGTTCAAAAAAGAACGCAAGTGTATCTGAATTTTAGTATTTCATTCCCATAGGGATCGCCCATAGAGACCTTGAGTTCTTAACAGAGCGATCTTGACGAACAACGGAGGTTGAGCGGACGATGCACCTTCACCAGCAAGTTGATTTAAATCATTATATAGAGATATTAAAGCGACGCAAAAAGCAAATGATCATTCCTGCCGGGAGTATCTTTGCGTGCAGTTTACTTCTTGCTGTCCTCCTCCCCTCTGTTTACCGCTCTTCTGCAACGATTCTAATCGAAACTCAAAATATAGCGAAAGAAGTCGTTCAGACAACCGTGTCAGGTTATGTCGAGCAACGATTGCAACAATTGTCACAGGTTGTGCTAGGTCGTGTTAATCTTATGAATTTAATAAATAAAATGGATCTGTATAGTAATTATAAAGATAAGATGACAGATGAAGAACTGGTTACGAAGATGAGGAAAAATATTCTTCTTGAACCTGTTCAAGCTGAAGTTGGTGGACAAAAGCAAGGCGGTATGCTAGCTGCTACGGCCACTATTGCTTTTGAAATTTCGTTTGATGACCGTGATCCAAAGAAGGCCGCTGCAGTCGCCAGCGAATTAGCATCATTATTTTTGGAAGCAAACTTAAAAAATCGTGAAGATACTGCTAACTCTGCAGTTGATTTTCTTGGTGGGCAATTAGAAGAACTGAAGAAAGATATCGATGAACAAGAATCAAAAATTTCTGCGTTCAAGGAAACGCATGTTAATGCGCTACCAGAACTTCAGCAACTCAATTTAGCCACTGCTGATAAATTAGAAAGAGACAGGGTTTCTCTTGAAGAACAAATTCGTTCGTTACAGAGTCGTAAAGCCTATCTCGATGGTCAACTTGCAACAATCGATCCTTACAGTGGCGCAGTCGGACCAGACGGAACGCGCTATCTCTCGCCAAAAGAAGAGTACGAACGTCTCCGCCGGATGTATACAGCCTTAAGGGCTACTTTAAGTGAACAACACCCCGATGTAGTTAAGGTTAAACGCCAGCTCGACGCCTTGGGCGCAGAAGTCGGTGGCGGGAAAGATGTTAAAATCCTTTCTCAAACTCTCCGAGAAAAGAAAGAACAGTTAACTAAGCTTTCAGAGACGTTGACTGAGCAACATCCAGACATTGTCGCTCTAAAAAAAGAGATTAACACCCTTACAAAATCGCTTGACCAGGCGCAGTCACGAGCAGTTTCTCCTCCACTCAAGCAGGATGAGCCAACTAATCCAGCGTACATCGCACTTAAATCTCAGGTAGTTTCGACACAGATCGAAATGCGCGGAGTGCAGGCTGAGCTCGCTCGATTGCAGAATATGCAGCGCGATTACCAGCAACGACTGGAAGGCGCTCCTCAGGTCGAAAAAGAGTATGAGGGGATGTTGCGCGACTATGAAACTGCAAAAAATAAATATCGTGAGTTGTCCGCTCGCCTTGGTGCAGCTCGCGAATCCAAAGGGTTAGAAGAAAGTCAGATTGGAGACAAGTTTACTCTAATCGCTCCTCCCTTGGTTCCCGAAAAACCGATCAAGCCGAAAAGACTTCTAATTTTGCTTATGGGGGTTGTGTGTGCTGTTGGCGGTGGCATTGGATCGGCACTCATGCTCGAATCCGTGGACCACAGTATACGGACGCCCGAAGCCCTTGCTGCCCTGACGGCCATGCCGATTTTAGCTGTAATACCGTATGTGGAACCTGAGAAGGAAGAAGTAGTCGGTATTGCTAAATGGCGACCGACGAAGAAAATGTATGCTTATGGCGCCGTGGCATTATTCCTTCTTGCCGTTCACATCCTGTATGACCCTTTAGATGTTATCGTCATTAGTCTTGTTCGCAAGGTGACTACTTTATTTTAGCTGTTTTAATGGTGCTAGTGGCTAAAAATAGCGAACTATGAACCGCTGGCGGGTGCTGGCTGTGGGTTTACGATGAGCAAGATCACAAAGGCTCTTGACAAGGCAAAACAAGAAATGGGGATTGGGGGCATGCTCTCCCAAAGAGGAACCAAAGCTCCTCCTCCCCTTGGGCTTGAAGAGGTTCAGTACACGCAGACGCAGGTTCTGGGGCACGGCGCTGCCGCCCCAGATTCTGGGCAGATATTGTCTCAAGCTGATGACGACATGGAACTCACCGATTGTTACGCCCTTTTGCGAACCCAGGTGCTTCAACGCACAAGGGAAAAAGGCCAGAATACGATTATGGTGACAAGTGTTGGTAAAGGAGAGGGTAAAACTCTCACTGCCATTAATTTGGCCATGAGCATGGCTAAGGAGATGGTCCATACCGCGCTCTTGGTTGACACGAATTTGAGGGATCCGAAAATCGCCGAGTATCTTTGTTTGGATACAACCAAAGGACTCGCCGACTACCTTGTAAGCGACATCCCTCTCTTCGAACTACTGATAAACCCTGGTATGCAAAAGCTCGTTGTCCTTCCAGCCGGGCGGCCAATAACGATTAGTACCGAGATTCTTGGGTCGCCGAGGATGCGTCACCTCGTGCAGGAGATGAAAACAAAGTATCCTGAGCGCTATGTTATTTTCGATTGCCCACATCTCCTTGATATGCCGGATTCTCTGGTTTTTTCTACGTATGTCGACCATGTCATTCTTGTTGTGGAAGCCGGTAAGACGACTCGCGGTGATCTTCAAAAAACGTTGTCGCTTCTTGAGGGTAAGCCCTTGCTCGGAATCGTCATGAACAAAGCGCGGAAAGAGTGATGTTCCTCCTGACCCCATGACTTTTTAACGAAACGGGCACGCTGGTATGTACAATTCATTCTTTGGATTTCAGAAAACACCCTTTGATATAGTCCCTAATCCAGATCTGCTGTTTATGAGCAAAAGGCATAAAATTGCCTTGGACCACCTAGAGTTCGGCCTCATGAGCGGTGCTGGATTCATACTGCTTACAGGTGAGATCGGAACAGGAAAGACCACTCTCATCCGTAACCTTATGCGGCGATCAATCGCAAAAGATACTGAAATCGCAATAGTATTTCAAACAAATATCTCAGCAGAACAACTGCTGAACATGATCCTCACCGAATTTGAACTTCCGACTAAGGTCGGCGACAAGCCCGCGGCGCTCGATCTACTCAATAACTTTTTTCTCGAATCCTATAGCCGTGGGCGCAAGGTGCTGATTATAGTGGATGAGGCGCAAAACCTCTCCTTTGAAGCCTTGGAAGAATTGCGCATGCTCTCCAATCTGCAGAGTGATGACCAGATGTTGCTGCAGATCATGCTTGTTGGACAGCCTGAGCTCAAGCAAAAGCTCATGGACCCAAGATTGGCACAGTTTGCACAGCGCATTGCCGTTAATTACCATTTGGCCGCGCTCAGCCCAGAAGAAACACACGAATATGTTGCCTATCGCCTCAATAAGGTGGGAGCCAACCCAGACCTATTTTCTCCCGAAGCTCTCTCTTTGATACACCAGGCGGGTGGAGGTGTACCCAGGGCGACCAACTTGCTCTGCGGCGGGGCCCTACTCTATGCCTATGCGGACGAACGGCATCTTGTGACAGCTGAAGATGTTCAGCAGGTTGTTGAGGCTAAAAGCGGTCTCGGAGGTGCGACAACTGCCCTTAAGGGGAAGAGAGGGAAAGGTTCCGTACTCACCGCACCGATTAAGCCTGCGGCCAAACCTGTGGAGAAAACTAAGCCCCCGGCTGCTGCAGCAGCAAAGCCTGCAGCGGCAAAACCTGCAGAACCAAAGCCCGCAGCAGCAAAGCCTGCAGTAGCTCAACCGCAATCCCAGGTGCAACGGCCGGTGGCCGTTCCCACACAGCCCCCTGCAGCCCCCCCTGTTCAACCCACCGTGGCTGTTGCGCGGCAGGAAGTTGTGGAGGGACCGGCTCAGTGTGAGTCTCCCAAAATTGATGATCAAATGTCATTGGGGAATATTTCTGAAGCTGCTCCGACTTTAATTAAGGACGAGTCGTCCAATCCTATCCCAGCCCCTGCACCAAACGCGGCCCCCGCTAACATCGTCAAGGCAGAACCGGCAGATCCACAGCCCGTGTCACCGCCTCCCCCGCCAATTTCGGTCGATACTGCTACCTTAGTAGAAGGGGCCAACGGCTCAACGGAGAATATGACCCCCGTAGAGCCCCCGGCCGTTGCTGCCCGCGTGCTACTCCGCCCTGGGGCAATTGTTCAGAATGCCCAGCGCATTAGTGCCAAGGCGGCGAATGCCGAAAAAGCGAAGAAAGGCATCCAGAATTTATCTATGTCCCAGTTGACCCTCGCAGACTTTGGCAAGTTGCTTGCAGACACTGCGATGAGTGTCATCGCAAAGTTGGCCGCGAATCTGGGTGCCAAACTTCAGCAACTTGGCAAGCGTAGCTGAACGATCCTCCCTCAGCACCTGCTTTCGCAAACAAATTGTTGTGCCTCAGAAAGGGCCGATCCATAGATAATTCTGATCGGTCTGAATTGATGTTTGTAAGGCTGTTTTTGCGCGCAGGAGACGCTGTGAAAGTAAAGGCAAAATAACAATAAATTACTCTAAAAAAGTTTAAATCATAACATTCTAAAAATATGGCATAAAAATCTAGACACAAACAAGTAACACAAAATTTAATCTATTTCCTATCAGACTAGTTGACAGGTACGTACATCGCTGGCATACGAAGCACAGCGAAAGTGTAATAGGTTGTGTCTATAGGTTGGGGCTATCCATACGTATCGGCTTTGTGAATTGGATGTGGTCTGGCGACGGTCAAATCGGGTAGTTCACACGACGTGAGATTAAGATTTTGGGTGTAGGCAGTTGACGCCCTGTCGGTGACAACTGCTCAAATATATAAGCGTGTTGGCTAACCTATATTTACGGGGGGAAAGATGAAGAAGGTGAAAGTTGCGTTATGGTGTCTAGCGTTACTTCTGGTCAGCGCGACCAGCAGTTTCGCGTTGGCGGTAGTTGATACAACGACGGTTGGTACCTCAGGAGTTTTTACGCTTCCTGGCGTAAACAATACGTATTATAATTCCCAGTTGTGGACCGAAAATGTGGTTGTCCCGGTCGGAACATCCTCTGCCGTCTTTAACATGGGTGTGACGCTGAATGGCGCTTGGAATACGTCCATAACGAGTTTTCAGGCATTGGCATCTGGAGTTAACGGTGCAATAACAAACATATATACGCCGAATAGCAACTTGACACCGTCTATCCAGATACCGATTACCCTGTCTGGAGCTGGGACTTATACGCTCTCTGCACAGTCTATCGGTGCGCTGGGCAATGATGCAAGTTGGACGATTAATTCTGCATCTGTTACGACTACTCCGAGCAAGACCCCGATCCCCGCTGCAGCTTTGCTTCTCGGAAGCGGGATTCTTGGCCTCTTTGGAGTGAATAAGGCTCGCAAGGGGCAGGGCAGCGACGCCTAGAACGCCTTTTGAGACTTTTGGGGCTTACATATGGCCTCGTCTGGTATGAAATGTAAGAACAGCAAGGCGTGGTGTCGAGAATTCCACTCGACACCACGCCTTTCTTTGTATATAAAATCATATCACTTAAATCATAGTAGACGGTAGGAGCGCAGCTTGAAACGGAAAATTTGCATCTCAGCACTACTGATCGTTTTTGCCCTCTTAGTTGGTTGCGGCAGCACTCAAGAGAGGAGAGATTCATTCTATGAGAAGGCAAAAAAAGCTCTTGCTGCTGGCGAACTTCAAGACGCTCAAATTTCCGTTAAGAATGCCATCAAAATCGATCCTCAGTTTGCGTCTGGGTACTCGATGTTAGGCGACTTACAAATCCAAGAAAGAAATTTCGCAAATGCATATGCAAGTTATTTGCGTGCGGTTGAGCTGGATCCAAATGAACTAAATGCTCAACTTGGACTTTGCAAGCTATATTACCTGCAAAAAATGTTCGATAAAGTGGAAGAAAAATCAGATTATATCCTCTCAAAACAGCCTGATAACGTCGAAGCTAGTGTGTTAAAAGCTATCGCATTAACAAAAAAAGGAAATACAGATGAGGCGCTGCTTAGGCTTGAGGCTTTGCAGGAAGCTCATCCTGATAATATTGATGTGATTCTCGCGAGAAGTGAAGTTTATTCTGATAAAAATGATTATACACAAGCTGAAAATATAATTCAAAAAGGTTTAGAAACAAACCCCAATAATATTTTGCTTCATATGCATATTGCGAATATATTATTGAAACATAGTAATGTAAGTGAAGCAGAAAAACACTACTTAACAATTGTATCAGTAGACACGAATAATTCTGGTTATAATATGTTGCTGACAAACTTTTATCTTAAGACATCACAACCATCAAAAGCTGCCGCAGTTCTGGACCAACTTATACAACGATTTCCGAATGAAGAATCATATCGCTTAGCACAGGCTCAAGTGGCTGCACAATCTGGCACAGCGAAGGAAGTGGAGGCTGTCCTTGTCCGTGCACAAAAAGATATTCCTGGTTCTACACCTATTTTATTAGCTTTGGCAGAGCATTATGCTAGGACAATGCAACCGCTTAAAGCAGAGTCTTTGCTGCACGATATTATTAGAAAGAATCCTGACCGCCCCGAAGCAATACGCGCTAGGCGCATCTTGGCGTCAGCTTATTTGGCCGGTCAGGAATCCACAAAGGCACAGGAACAGCTTGATGAGGTTCTTAAGCGTAATCCACGGGACTTTGAAGGTCATATGCTTATGGGGGTTTTAGACCTTCAGAAAGGCAGCATCCGGGATGCAATACTTGAGCTTCGGCAAGTCGTTGAGGATGAC
>Ga0364867_10733_pt1 | contig 9870 bp, 11 predicted proteins | sample ExccelAu500001D4_3_FD_206915 | JGI IMG/M metagenome (GOLD analysis project Ga0364867, IMG submission 206915) | Enriched cells from Trout Bog Lake Hypolimnion, Wisconsin, USA - BchlTB.Aug13.5000.01.D4 | ecosystem: Environmental > Aquatic > Freshwater > Lake > Hypolimnion/Profundal zone | place: USA...
ACGATGTTCGTGCTGCTCAGGTCCGGGGTGAGATACGCCTGGCCGGCGCCGAAGACCAAGGGGCCGAAACCCAGGGTTTGGTCGATGATGTCCGGGCTCACCATGCGCTGGCGCACGGCCGGGTCCTTCTCGACATAGACCGGTTGGACGACGACGTCCGGCTGTACGGCCTCATAAATCTCGGTATAAACCTGGATCCTGGTGGTGGCCGGTGGGAATCCGTAGGCGGCGGGGTCGAGGCGGCCGGTGAATATGACGTCTTGAGCCAGCGAGCCTTGATCCAGGAAGTAAGCGACGTGGGCGCATACTCCACTGAAGGCATTTTCATAGAGGATTTGCGAGTCACCGACCCGGATGCCTGAGGAATTGGTGATGGCGGCGATGAGGAGCGAGTTACCGCTGGCGGCATCGTAAAGCGCAATTCCCACTGGCGTGGAAGCCAGGACATTGCCCTCTGGAGTCCGCACCTGGACGGCCCGCTCGACGTTCAGGTCCGAGGCCAGCCAGGTGGCATGCTGCACCTTGGTGGCGGCGAAGCCGGTGGCGGTCTGCTCGAAGACGGGCTCGCTCGGGCTCCACTGGAGGTTGGCGGCATCCCAGTAGTTCATGCCGGTCGCGAGTTCCTCCACCACGCCAACGCCACCTCCGTGGCGCGTCACATTCCAAGCACGAAAATGGGGACCGATGGTATCAGGGGGACGATTAAGTGGAAGGGAGCCGGAATCATCGTGTCGTTGGGCACGGGCGGATTCAACCCCGCTGAGGGTGAAACCGACCAATAGGAGAGCGGCTAGGCTCGACGTGAACGTCCTCATAGTATGATTCCATGCGACGGCAGCCCCGGGCATAATTCCTGCGAAGCGTTTTGATCCCACTTGCGCCGCGACGCCGACACCCACGATGGATGCGTTACCGCAACCATAAGCGAATGCCTTTCTCCCGTATTCCCTCAGGCCAGTGACCTAAGCGACACCGGCACCAAGACGGGACAGCACGTCATGCAGGCGACCACGGATCATGCCCCAGGACTCTCCGTCTTAGATATGCTTATGTTCTCTTCCAACTTGGTTCAAGACCCAACGGCCACTCACCCCGCAAGAATGGAGCAGCCGAATACTACGCGACCATTTAACTAAACCACTCGTGAGCTGTCAACACTAAATCGGAAACATTTTTCTTGGATCCGTTCAGTCAACGTCGGGCTCCTCTCAAGGAGCGTCGCTTTGGTTGATCTCGCCGCGGTCATCGCCCGAGCCGAATTCACGGGCTTTACTTTCTTGGTTTGGCGTTCTATGCAAGAGCCATGCGAGAGCCTCCACCGGGAGTCGAGACCGATTCAACCAGTGAGACATTACGATTCAAGGGCGGCATTTCCGGCTGGAAGTGCGCCGTTGCCCCACTGCTCGTTCTCCTGGTCGTGTATGGACTGCTCCAGAGCCAGGCGCCGCTCTCGACGGCGATTCAGATCGGCGCGGATGAAGGGTTCGAATTGGCCAAGGCGACAGCCTGCCTCCATGGCCACCGCCTTTACAGCGAGGTCTGGAACGATCAACCGCCCCTGCACACCATCCTCATCACTGAGGTCGCTCGACACTCACCGCAATCGCTCGCAGGACCTCGCCTCCTCACGGTGGCCTGCACTGTACTCCTGCTCTCCGCACTGTTCCTGCTCGTTGCGCGGTGGTCCGGGAGACTTGCGGCCTTCGTCGCCACGGCCCTACTCATCTTCTCGCCGGGGTTTCTGGAACTAAGCTCCTCCTGCATGTTGGAGATTCCCGCGCTCTCGTTGGCCGTGGCGGGCCTTTGCCTGCTTGGCTGCGCGCCGCAAAGCCGCTGGAGGATCCCAGAAGTGTTCACCGGGGTGCTCTTTGGTGCCGCCATGCTCACCAAGCTCGTCCCCGCGATCTACCTTTCCATGGCGGCGGTCATGGTGGGGCAGCGAACCGCCGGAGTTCTCGCAAAGGCGCCTGGCGGTGGGGCCCAAGGGGACGCGTACCCATTTGCTGTCGTGTCGTGGAGGCGAGCAGCAATCTCGATGGCCATCGTACTAGCAGGTGCGGCCGCGTCCTTCATCGGCATCGATCTCGCCATCGACCAGGGCGCTTTCCTCGGCCACCTGGGCCAGACCTGGAGTTCCCACTTTTCGCCGATCAAGGTGGAGGGGTACGGTTTGCCTTCCGACCATCCCTTCCAATGGGCCGTTCTGCTCCGGAACTGGGACACCTCCGTGCCGGCGCTCCTGGGGATCGCGATCCTGCTGCGGCGCGGCCATCGGGACACCACCGGGTGGTTGCCGCTGACGTGGCTGGTCTTGGCCCTAGGCGTGTTCGGCTGGCATCAGCCGTGGTGGGCCTATTACTACGTCCATACGGCGATCCCGCTTTGCTGGTGCGCAGGGATTGGGTTCTCGGCGGCCTGGGGGTGGAGTGTTCCCGGGGCGGAGGTCATGAGGCGGCTCGCAGCCCGCGGCCCCGTGGCGAAGTCGCGTTGGGGTCGGCGGGTTGCTCTGGGACTCTTTGTGGCCGCCGCGCTTTCCTGGATGGGCGCTCGGGTTTACCTGGAGTGCCGGCACCTTCGTGAATTGCCCCGGACCTACGCCAGCCCGCTCCTGACGGAGATCCAACGTAAGCGGTAAAGGGGGTGCAGCCTATGCAGGCGGCCTACGACTGGTAGGCTGTTGGGATGAAAAACGAACTGAATGGTGCCGGGGGACATTCCCCGGCAGAGATTTCGCAGGTGGTTTCGCGCTACCGCTCTGGAGGCCTGTCGTTGGCTGAGTTCGCCCGTCAGGAGCGGATTCCGCCGGGGCGATTGCACTACTGGATCTATGGCCAGCAACGGGACCCCGCCAGACGCGTTCCTCGGCCTGGGACTTCGCCGCTGAAGTTTCACGAGGTGAGGCTGGCTCCCCCGCCGGACGGACCGCCGCCGTGGGTCGCCGAGGTAAGCCTGCCCGGCGGGGTGGGGTTGCGCGTGAGCGGGAAGGCGGCCCCGGAGTGGATCGGCGCGGTGGTCCAAGCCCTGCAGCGGCCATGCTGAGCCTTTCGCCAGCCACGCGGGTGTTCCTGGCGCTGGCGCCCATTGATGGCCGGAAGGGCTTCAACGGCCTTTACACCCTGGTCAAAGAGACGCTGCAACAGGAGCCCACCTCGGGCTTCTTGTATGTCTTCCTCAACAAGCGGCGCAACCGGTTAAAGATCCTGACGTATGACGGTTCGGGGCTGTGGACCCTGACCAAACGTTTGGAGCGCGGTTCCTACGCCGCGCCAGTCGGGGAGGGCCAGAGTGTCAGCCTGCGCCCCGAGGATTTGACGCTGCTCATCCACGGCATCGAAAGCGCCTCGCGGCGGGCCTGGCACCGCGTGTGAGGATTTTTCCCTTTGGCACTGGACTCCGGCCCCCTCCCCGTGTAGCTTGCGGGCGATGACCGAGAGTTTAATGATTCAGGGGCGGCCGGTGAGCCCGGTCGACCTGGAGGACCTGCGGCAGTGGGTGGGAGCCCACCCACACTGGAGCCGGTGGCGGCTGTCCCGCGAGGTGGCCACCCGCTGGGGGTGGCGCAACGCTGCGGGGGCCCTCAAAGACATGGCGGCGCGCACCTTGCTCCTCAAGTTGGAGCAGCGGGGGTTCTTGACGTTGCCCGTGCGCCGACAGGCGCCGACCAATCGGATGCGCTGCGGAGCGCCGGCGTCGGTCATCGTGGAGGAACCGGCCGAGCCGGTGACGGAGAGCTTGGCCGAGCTGGCCCCGTTGCGCGTGGAGGAAGTCAGCGGGCAGCCTGGCCCGAGGGCTTGGGTGCGAGCGGCGCTGGGCCGCTTTCATTACCTGGGTTTCGGCGGCGCCGTGGGGGAGAACCTGCAGTATGTGGTGCGCGACCACCGGCAGCGGCCCCTGGCTTGTCTGGTGTTTGGCGCGGCGGCCTGGAAGTGCCAGGACCGGGACCGTTACCTGGGTTGGACGGCCGCGCAACGGCAGCGGCAGTTGGCGCTCATCGCCAATAACGGCCGGTTTCTGATCCTGCCCTGGGTGCGGGTGGCGCATTTGGGCAGTTGGATCCTGGGCCAGGTGGGCCGGCGGATTGCGGCCGACTGGCAAGCCAAGTATGGACACCCGGTGGTCTTGTTGGAGACCTTTGTGGAGCGGGAACGCTTCCGGGGCACCGTCTATCGTGCCGCCAACTGGCAACCGGTGGGGGTCACCGCCGGACGCACGCGGCAGGACCGGCACACCTGTCTGCGGGTGCCGCGCAAGGACATTTACCTGTATGCCTTGCGGCCGGGATTTCGGGAGGCCCTCAGCGCGTGAAAACCCCGGAACAACGGCTGCGGGAGTTGGCCGCCGATCCCGCTGGCGCGGCCGCCTATGCCCGGGAACTGCAGGCCCAACTGGCCGAGCAGCAGGCGCTCCTGGCCAGCGCCCGCCGGGAACTGGCCCAAAACAACGAGTTGTTGGCGGCGCTGCGGCAGCAGGCCGCCCACCAGGAGCAGTTGCTGGCGGAGGCGCGGACCCACATCGCCGAACTCAAGCGGCAGCTCTTCGGCCCGAAGGCCGACAAGCTCAGCCGCGAGCAGGAGGAACAGTTGCGGCAGGTCACCGGGGACCTCCAGGAGCAGGCTAAACGGCCGCCGCCAGTGAGCCAGGACGTGCTGGAACCCGACCCGCCCCCCAAGGACCAGACCAAGCGCTCGGCCCCGCCGCGGCGTCGGCGGCACCCTTTGCCGGCGGTGCAGTTGGAGGTGCGGCGGGTGGTAATTGAGCCCGCGGACCGGGTTTGTGGTGCGTGCCAAACGCCCGGGCGCCCGATCGGCCAGGAAGTCACCACCGAATACGAGTACCTGGCCGCCCGGCTGATTTGCAAAGAGACGGTGCGTCCGAAGTACGCGCACGACTGCGCTTGCGCGCCCGCGCCCGTGAGCATCGCGCCGCTGCCGCCCCGGTTGGTGCCGCAGAGCAAACTGGGGCTGGGGCTGGCGGTCTATATCCTCCTGAGCCGCTTCGACGACCATATCGCCTACTACAGCCTGGAGCGGATCTTTCGCGAACGGCACGGCGTGGTCATTGCCCGCCAGCAGATGGTGCAGTGGGTGGAGAAGATCGCCTTCCTGCTGCTGGCCATCTACCACGGCATTTGGGAGGAACTGCGCGCCACCGGCTATCTGCAAATCGATGAGACGCCGGTGAAGGTGTTGGACCCGGAGGTGCCGGGCAAAGCCGCCACCGGGTATCTGTGGTTTTACTCCCATCCGCAAGGGGACGTGTTCCTGGAGTTCTGCCCGGGGCGTGGCCGCGAGGGACCGGAGCAACGGTTGGCGGGTTTTTCGGGCACGATCCAGACCGACGCGTATGCCGTCTATGACTCGCTGCGGCGCCAGCGGCCGAGCACGCTCAAGCGCCTGGGCTGTTTGGCGCACATTCGCCGCAAGTGGTATAAGGCGGCGCAAGAGTCCAGCGCGCCGGCCATCTGGTTCATCGGGCAAATCCGACAGCTCTACCTCCTTGAGGATGAGGCGCGCGGCCTGAGTAACGAAGATCGCCAAGCCCTCCGACGAGCCAAAGCCCCGGCGCTGTGGCGCGCCATGAAGCGCCGCGCCGGCGAACTCCAAGCCGATCCACGCGTGTTGCCGCAGAGCAGCCTGGGCAAGGCGGTCCGCTATTTCCTCAACGAATATACGGCGGCAGTCGGGTATTTGCGCGAGGGGCGCTTTCTGCCGGACAATAACCTGGTGGAAAACGACGTGCGGGTGCCGGCGGTCGGTCGCCGCCGCTGGCTCTTTGTGGGACATCCCGAGGCGGGTTGGCGCAGTGCGGTCATTTACACGATCATCCAGAGTTGCCGCCGGCGGGGGCACAACCCACAGGAATATCTGACCGACGTGCTGAGCCGGCTCCCCTCGATGACCAATCAAACCGTGGCGGAGTTGCTGCCCAGTCGCTGGAAACCGCAAGCGGCTGCGGATCGTTTGCCGTAGTGAACGCTCCCGCGCCGAGGACCGGGGGGTGATCAGGCATCCGGCTTACCGCTTACGATCCAACGGTTCAAGCCTTACACGCAGACGATCTACGCCGAGGACCTGGTCTATTCATATCATGCGGGCATCCCCATGCCGCCAGACCTGGCGGTGGTACCCCTCAAGCGTCTCTGGGCCGGGGAGATGACCAGCGAGCGAATCCTCTCGGAGATCCGGGAGTCGTGTCCAGGGCTCATTCTGCTGGGGGGTGGCAACGGCGAACTCCTGCTCCACGGCCTACTGGTAGAAAATTACCGCCTCGTCTACCGGGACACGGAGCACCGGCTCTTTGCCCACAAGTCCATCGCCAAAAAGGCACTTTACGGGCAGTAGGACGCAGGCTCTCCATGGTACATCAACATGCGAGCCTGCTCGGCCCGCCGAGAAGCGTCCGGTTGGCCCAGGTGATGTGCCGTTGGCCAGCGTACATCGGAGCCGGGTGCTGATATTGGGTGCGCGTTCCAGATCCATCGACCGTTTCGCGTGCCGCTCAGGAACGGCATAGGAATCACGGTTGAACTGCCCGGTAGAACATGAATCCGTTCGTAAGCGAACCATAGTCGATGTAGATGTAAGGCTGCGCACCTGCCGCCTGCCACCAGACTTACCTCCGCTGGGCCAAATCCGGTTCAGCCCTGACTGACCGCCCGGCGCCGAAGGCCCCCTCCCGATCCTGTTGACAATCTAATTCATGAGGTCCGGCACACTCTGCACGGCCTCCGAGTTCTGCCTCGCCAGGTCCACGCCACCCCACCGTCCCCGCCCGCCGCCCACCGCTTCCCTCGCGAAAGGGGTAATTCGGAACCGCGGGTGCTCCTATTACAGTCTCGCGAATCGCAAGTCGAGATGATAACTTAATCCGCCGTACGACTTTGCGGTATACTCCCAGAACGATGTTCAAGCCGGGAACCCTTTTTTGGTAGTTAAGGGCCATCGTTCCAAAGTACTTCTTGAGCAACACGTCCTCCCTGTCGGAGCGTTGCCCCAATGACAGCCACATCGCAACGACCGCCAGGATGCCGACACCGGAGCCCATGAAACATGCAAATCCCATTACCTCGACGATGATCCCAAGACGTATTGGATGCCTGACCACCGAGTATATTCCATCCGTAACTAACACCTGCTCCTGATAAATACCGATTCTTCTAGCGTAATTATGTCCCAACGTGAACACTCCGATCAATCCTAAGGAGCTACCGAGACAGACAAGCAAACACCCCAAAATGCAAAAAGCGGGTGCAGCCTCAGAGGAGATCGCGCGAAGGACTGCAAGCGTAGCACAAACCCCCCAGAGTGTAGCAAGCAGGTCTTCCGAAGGGACACCGCCTAATGGGATGCTGACCTGCCGCTTTGCGGCACGACGATCCGCGAACAGTTGCAATCCACACCGCGCTAGGAATAGACACGCTGAAATGGCGAAAAGTAGTTGCCTCATAGACCTGATGCCACGCTCTTGCATGGCCGAGTCAGCATACTAACACCGAGAAAACTCACAATCGCAACGATGAATCCCGGTAAAAAGGCTTGTCCCGGCATCACCGCTAGGGCGACAATCGTCGTTGTGTATCCGCACAAAATACTTACCGGTGCGGCGATGGCACCGGTCCTGATTCTCATTGCGCCTCCAACCAAGGCCGGACCCAAAACGATAAGACCATAAAAACTGTTCAGCAGCAGTTGAACGATATCGCGGCTGATATCAGCTATGATAACACCGACGATCCCTGCCGCTATGGTCAATCCTCGGACGATCTTAAGGTCCGAGTCCCTTGTTGCGCTACGCCCTAATATGTCCCGGTGTATCGCGAAACCCGCGGCCAACATGAGCGAATTTACACAACTCAGAATGACCGCCGAAAGCCCCGCAAAACAAATCATCGCCCCAAACCTAGGCATACTGGCCAGGAGTGTTTGGATGACCTGTTGATCTGGTTTTCCCTGGCCTGGGTGAGCAAGCGACGTACAAAATCCCAAGGACAATGCAAACACGTAAAAAGGCAGGACTAGTAGTGATGCCCAAACAAAAACCAGCCTTGCCTCTTTCTGGTTTCGGCTTGAATAAATACGAAACCAAATCTCTGGTTGTAGAAGCGGAATGCTGGCACCGAAGACAAATCCAAGTATGAGGAAGGTCCATCCGCCGAATCGCAAGGGGGAGAGAATCTCGCCGGATACACCTTGCCCTAACACCCCTGCTCCAAACCTGCCCCACAGGGCGTAAAAACCCAGTCCGATAAGGACCACGAGCTTTACGCCGAATTCAAGGATGTCACTTACTATGTCGCCTCGCATCCCGAGCCAAGCCGTGTAAATGATGACAAGTCCCGCGGCTGCGTGGAAGGCCCATGTGGGGCTATTCGTAACGAAGCCAAAAATGTCATGAAATGCTTCAAATTGTGCGGCGGTAAGGAAGAGGTAGGTGAAAGCGACCACGATTCCAGCAGCCATTTGTGCCCCGCGACCATAACGCGCGCCCAAGAAGTCTCCGATAGTCACTGCCTGAGCGGAGTCGCCAAATGCCTTAAGTGCTGGGCCAATCAAGGCTGCCAGAATGAAGCCCCCTACAGTTGAGAATAGGGAGACCAGCGCGAAGCCCGTTCCGCTTTGGAAGGTCGCGGAAGCAAGACCAATAATCGCTCCTGCTCCCACCTGCGTAGCCGCGGAACTCACCACCAGCATCCACAATGGTGTGGCACGATTATTGACCCAGAACGAGCCTGTGGAGGCGCGCAATCCCGCCCACACCGAAGTGCCGATGGTCATGGCAGCGACCATCGCTAATGCCAGCCACACCATAATCGCTAGAGAAGGACCACCGCTTCGCTTTCCCCTGTGCAAGCGCCGTTGGCGATATCAATCAAAAACGGAGCGACGACCAATTTACGGACACGCTTGATTAGCGGCTCCCCGGCGACACTAAGCTTGCAAGCGATCTTGATTTCTACTTCCGTAGACGGCTTGATGAACTCGCGGAACCGAAGCTGGAGATTCATGAACGTTGCCCTGTCGCTCTCGATCTTCTCCAAGAACTCGGCCTCCGAAAAAGGGCAAAGCCCTGCCCGAGCCAGCAAGGCGCCAAAGAGATAAGAAAGCTGCCCCACGTAGCTCACAATCTGAATCCGCGTGAGATGGCTCGGCTCCTTCTTGTAGCATGTGGGTGTAAACCAGCGGAAGTCGCCCGAAATCTGCGCATCGGCGTAATTGGCTCGGAGGAGGTATATTTCTCGCTCGACATAGACCCGATCCAGGACTTGCTTGAAATGCGGCTGTAACGTTGCCGTTTCCGGCGTTGAGGTAGTTTGCGTTGTCATAGCTGCTTATTATGTTAGAATGTTTAGAGCTTCGGTCAAGCAACTTTTTTCTGTCAATTAGACAATCTAGTGATCAAGTGGTTGCGCGGGTGATTACGTCAGCGAGTCCCTTTTCCGTCGCGAGGGGCTTGCTCGTGTCAGGTCGCCTAGGATATGAGGCTCGTGTAGCTAGTCTCATCGATCAGTAACCCCTTAGTTGCGTAGAGGCTCTCCAGCAGAGCACTCAAGCTCTTTCCGAACCGGTCGGAATGCCGCAGCCATACGTATTGGTTCGGCTGGGTCTCGTCGTCTCCGCTCTTAATGTAAAGGTAGCTCACCCGAAACGGCTGACCATCCGCGGCCGACGCTTGGCTTTCAAAAATGGTTGTGGCAGCGAGGGGATGCAGCACCTGGAGAAACTTGGACACCAGCAATCCCTCCTCCGAAAGCTTGCCCGACTCCAGAATTTTGAAAACTGGGAGGCGAAAGAACCGTACGCGCGCGCGCAATTCGGGAAGTCCCTGCGTCAGCATTTCGTTGACTCGTTGCAAATCCTGAAGTTGGTTTAA
>Ga0364867_10945_pt1 | contig 9869 bp, 13 predicted proteins | sample ExccelAu500001D4_3_FD_206915 | JGI IMG/M metagenome (GOLD analysis project Ga0364867, IMG submission 206915) | Enriched cells from Trout Bog Lake Hypolimnion, Wisconsin, USA - BchlTB.Aug13.5000.01.D4 | ecosystem: Environmental > Aquatic > Freshwater > Lake > Hypolimnion/Profundal zone | place: USA...
GGCATTTTCCAATCTCCCGCTTACCAAACATTTCTGAAGAAACTATCGACATAATAGTAGAGAATAGCTAATTAATAATCGATTAATAACATTTTAGTAGAATCTGAAATGAATAAACATTGAACCAAAGCAATATATTTGTTTAAAATCTACTCTTTAAATACATAAAAACATATCCGATGAAGACTGTCAGTTTGATTTTGCTGTCGTTCCTGATTTTAATAAAGGTTTGTAATGCCCAGATCAGCCAGTGGAGGGAGGTAAACAGAACCGGTGTCTCAGCTGAAACCGGCCTGTTAAAGTCCTGGCCTACCGAAGGACCCGCACTTTTATGGTCAAACCTGGAACTTGCAAAAGGAAATTCGTCGGTCTCTTTTGGAGATAATAAGCTCTACATAACGGGAACTTCGGAAGGGAACGACATCCTGTATGCTCTGGATATGAAAGGAAAATTACTGTGGCAAACCGTGATGGGACGGGCCTGGAATGAATCGTACCCTGACAGCCGTGCAACCCCCACTGTTGAAGGCAACAAGGTATACACCACCAGCGGATTTGGGGATCTTGCATGTATAGATGGGTCTACCGGAAAGGTGATCTGGAGCTACAAAGCCAGTGAAATGAATAAAGGGACCTACGGGCGATGGGGAATTGCCGAATCGCTGATCATTGACGGAGATAAACTTTATTTCACTCCCGGAGGTCCCGAGACGATGACGATTGCCATCAATAAAGCCACAGGAGAACTGATCTGGAAGTCGGCTCCCCTCAACGACAAGCCGGGTTATGTTTCTCCGATCCTGATCAGTTATGCCGGGAAAAAGATGGTTGTAAATGTGTCGTTGGGAAATGTCTTCGCAGTGGATGCCACAAACGGGGAGATTCTCTGGAAGGTTCCCATTGAAAAACCGGCCGGTTTTAACTGGGATCTCATTATGTGCGTGACCCCGCTCTATGATAACGGAATGGTTTATGTAACCGGCGGATATAATGTTGGCGGGAAGATGATCAGGATTGGTGAAGACGGGAAAAGTGCAACTGTAGCCTGGACAGATCTGCTGTTGGATGTTCATCATGGCGGAGTGGTATCGGTAGACGGTTATATCTATGGATCAAACTGGCTGAATAATGGCGATGGAAACTGGTGTTGCATCAGCTGGAAAACGGGTGAAAAAAAGTGGGAAGAACACTGGAATTGTAAAGGCTCAATCATTTCAGCCGAAGGGATGCTTTATATTTATGACGAAAAGAGAGGAAACGTAGGTCTTCTTAAGGCAAACCCGGAGAAATTTGACCTGGTCAGCAGTTTCAAAATTAACCTGGGAGAGTCCGGTCCATTCTGGGCACACCCTGTAATCCATAATGGGGTTTTGTATATCCGCCACACCAATGCACTGATGGCTTATGACATTAAAGCAAAATAGTTAAACTTTTTAAATGGGAATAATACCTCAAAATGTTTTATAATAATACCGCAGCGTTGAAAGAAGTAAAGGAATTCCAGTTGCGATATAAATAATAGAGACATTCTCAAGTGTTACTATTCCTGATACTCTCAACAGAAAACCGGAAATGGCAATAATGGCAATCAGGAGATCACGTTTGATATCGAAAAATAAGATGGTATCCTGGTTGTCAGATATTAAATTAATTGTCAGACGCCCTTGCTTGAAAGACATTTTAAAAAACAATAAAAGGTAAAAAAATATACCTAAAATTGCTGATCCAAATATCTTTAACCATAGGTATTGATGGTAATTCAATAATAAGGTGGTGCTTCTGTAAAAAAGTACAAATGCAATCATTGTCCAGGCAATGGCAGGAATTAAAATTTTTTTCCGCTCCTGGAAAGATTTTTCGGATTGGTGTGTAATGTTTGTCATATTTCTGTATTTAAGCTGAAAAAACCTGATGTATTGGGGAGTAACCAGTTTTATCAATTGGTCGTTTTATTAAGACTAACCAATGCTTATATCCCTAAAGATTATTAATATTACTTCATGCTACAAAAATATAAATAAATTAAAGTACCTGAAAATAATTAAATTGAAACGAATGACATATAATGATAACTTAATGTGCCATATTTCTTTTGCAGCCTCAAAGAAACCAATTTTTGAATACCGTTATTTTTCTCCAAAAATTGATACCTGAAAATCTGATAAGCATAATTACATATTTTGAAACACAACATCAGATATTTGGCTTAAAATCTGAGCCAATCTTTGTTTTTCCTTCCCTTTTGTCATTACTGTCAAGGAATAGGGTTTATTTTCAAGATATATTATCGCTGATTCCGAAACTTCGGGTTCGTTACTATTTCCACCTTCTCCAAATTTATGTGCGATTCTCAGATAATCAGGCAAATCCTTGGCCAATCCCATTTTAAAATCTGACTTAGCTAATAACTCAGTCGCCAATTCTGAATCTTCAATTGAAAGATATGACGCATTATACAAAGCCCTGATAAATAATGAATAGTCCTTTGAAGAAATAGGATAATTACTGGAATTCCATTCAGGAGCTTCGAGACCAAAGTCGGTAAATATTTTTTTAAAGACATTTACGTCAATTATTGTATTGAGAAGGTTCGTTGCATTATTGTCAGAATATGCAATCATGTAAGTTAGTAGATCTCTAACCGTATATTTATGACCTAAAATTATCTGGTTTGACAAGAATGCGACGGTTTTATTTGAAGGAAACGGATGACTATAGGCAAGAGTTTGATCCAATATGCCAGGCCTTTTTTCATTCATTTTTAAAAAGGCAATTAGTACCGGAACCTTTAATAATGAACCCGGACTAAATTTTTCATTTTCATTTATGCCCATCCATTCGTTTTTCGTATAAGATTTTAGATAAACTGAAGCTGAAATTAAATCTCCCGATCCTTTCAATTCATCGATCAGCTTAGTAACGCGTTGTTTTATAAGTGTCAGACCTTCTGATTCGCACTCATCTTCAACGAACATCAGAGGCCTAATATACCTATAACCTTCCAACCTTTTTATCTCATAATTACAGGCCAGGGATCCCTTCTCTGGGTTTGAGGAAGAGATGGACTGCCCATTTCCCAACACAGATGAAACCCAGTATGTGCCGCCAATGGAAATTAATACCGCAACTATGCATGGGCCAACAGATATTTTTTTGCTAAATATTGATTTCATATTTTTAAAAACATTAAAGTTAATTTACAAATTTAAATACAAATAAATTCAAATTTAATTAGAATCATGAATTTTAAAATTTATTCATTCCATAGAATCCATTTTCATATTTAGCCTTTGACTGTTAGTTTGTAGCTATTCCCATCTAATGATAATTTCGGGTTGATATTGTTATCTGGTAAAGGGAAAAAGTGTCGAATAAGATTAATTTTGTCAGCATATGAAAAAGTATGGTGAAATCGTTCAAAATGTCAGATCCTGGCGTATGGATCATCGCAATGACCATAAGGTATTGTTGATACTTAGTTTAATTGTAGGACTTCTAAGCGGTTTTACTGCTGTTCTTTTAAAAAATCTCATTCATCTTCTCGGAAATTTTTTAACGCAGAATTTTATTTCCTACTCGCAAAATTATCTTTACCTGGCATACCCAGGAATTGGTATTTTAATTACAGTACTTTATGTAAGATTTTTCGTCAAAGACGATATTGGGCATGGAATAACAAAAGTTCTTAAATCTATTGCCAATAATAAAGGGATTCTTCGTGCACATAACATGTTTACTTCCATTATTTCCAGTACAATTACCATTGGATTTGGCGGGTCAGTTGGAGCGGAGGCCCCGGTGGTTTTGACTGGTTCCTCAATTGGTTCAAATATAGCACGTAGATTTAATCTAAGTTATCATACGATGACTGTATTAATAGGTTGCGGTGCTGCCGGCGCAATTTCAGGAATTTTCAAGGCTCCCCTGGCCGGAATGTTATTTGCGATAGAAGTTTTAATGCTTGATCTGACAATGTCTTCATTGCTGCCTCTTTTGATTTCCGCATCTACTGCTGCATCATTGGCTTATTTTTTAATGGGTAGTGCACACCACTTTGAATTCCAAATTGTAAAAGAATTTAATCTTTCCAATATACCATGGTATATCGTTTTAGGGATATTTTGTGGGCTCTTCTCCTTCTTATTCACCCATGGGAATCTATTCGTAGAAGGGCAATTTAAGAAAATCAGTAATCCTTATTTAAAGGTGTTGATGGGGGGAACCATGTTAGGGATCTTTATTTTTCTCTTCCCTTCCCTTTGGGGTGAAGGCTATGTTTCAATTGATCAAATTCTTACGGACGCCGGTTCAAATATCCTTAACAATTCGCTTTTTGTTGAATTCAAAGATGATAAGTTTGTTTTGATCGGGATGGTACTTCTAATAATGCTCGTAAAAATTGTGGCGACAGCTACAACAAATGGTGCCGGTGGTAGCGGCGGTATTTTTGCACCTACATTATTCCTGGGCGGACTGGGAGGTTTTTTCGTCTCTTCGATCATAAACATCGAAGGGAACGTGGTACCAATTCGTAATTTTGCTTTGGCGGGAATGGCCGGAATGATGTCCGGTGTCATGCATGCTCCAATGACAGCTATCTTTTTAATTGCAGAGATCACCGGTGGATTTGGATTGTTAATTCCGCTGATGATTACCTCGGCTGCCGCCTATCTGACAATAACACCACTTGAACCCCATTCAATCTATCATAAACGACTTGCCAGAGATGGAGATCTTATTACCCATAACAAAGATAAGGCTATTTTGACTCTGCTTAAATTAAAAAATGTAATTGAGACCGATCTGTTAACAGTAAAGGCGGACTGCACTCTGGGTGAGTTGGTCCGGATAATCTCCAAATCCAAACGTAATATTTTTCCGGTAATTGACGGTGAAGAATTGTTTTGTGGCATTGTTCTGCTTGACGATATTCGGCTCATCATGTTTGATCGGGAACGTTATAATGATACCTTAGTTAAAGATTTAATGGTTATGCCACCTGCACTAATTTCGCCGGACGAAAAGATGGAGAGTGTGATGCAGAAATTTAATGAAAGCGGTGCCTGGAATCTTCCGGTTGTTCGGAATCAGAAGTACATCGGGCTAATCTCCAAATCTACCATCTTTAATGCCTATCGTTCGGAATTGGTTCATTTTTCAGAAGAGTGATCCATTGACTCTTGAATTTACAATGTTTCAGATTTCAAAAGAAATATTTTAATTGCCTAATCTGCAACTATCCAATTATTCGCCTCTTCCAATTCGCTATTCCTGAATATGCGGAACTCACAGGGTACCATATGACCAAAGAATTTAATGAAAGATACATACGATTTATGGCTTTTCTACTCTGAATATAAAATTCAGAATATTGGAAAATAGACTGTTAATCCATAAATAATATTGCTTTCACCGGAAATGAAGTGCCTGATTTTTGTCCGGATTGGTATTGGGCAGGTCAATAACCTGAAAAGACTCAATTCTTCACGTGATACGAAAATTTCAATTCAAATTTATAATTGAAAGTGAATCTTAGACCTTTCAATCAAAAATGTGAAATTAAAAAATAATATAGTGAAATTACAAACCTATCGTTTTGATGACCAATGCCATATTTTCTTTGTAATGGTGATTCCCTGGCAGTTTATGAATTTTAAGCCATTTTGATTTAATGGGAATATCTTTGAGTTTTAGATCCTCATCCATCCCAAAAATACAAATTACCGGGAATTTTAAATCAATAATTTCCGGGGCTATTTTGTATTTTCTCTTGGTATTTCGACTGTCACCAATCAAATCTTTCAGATTAATCACAAAGTCAGTGCTTATTGAAGGTGAAAGTAACGCGAGATGGTCTGTTTTTGTAAGAACTGCCCTGGATAACCTATTGGGAAGGAAAGCACTTACATCTGCACCAAATGAGTAACCGACAATAATAAGTGACTTTTTATTCCATTCTTTCATAAAGTAGTCCGACAAATATTCAATGTCCTGTACAAAAATATCAGGGGTCTTTTTATTTCGAAAGTATTTTCTGGAATTTAACGATACCACTCCATAGCCTTTTCTCTCAATGCCCTGCACAAGTTTCTCGCTAAATTTATTCCAACCGCCATCTCCTGTTATGTAAATTACCAGAGTATCATTGTTCCCTTTCGAATATGATAGTTGTATTGGAAAGTCATGTATTGATTTTTGATTCTGAACCGCTAAAGCGAGATAACTCATGAGTATCAGAAAAAAAACGGATAAAAATATTTTCTTCATATTTACCTTTTAACCTGTTCCGTCACCAATTTTTGTGCCAAATATTTGTTAAACGCACCACACTTATACTGAATTAAATCGCCATGATCTGACCATCAACAATAGAAATGGGAAAAATAAGGTTCCGGAACATCAACCGTCCTGGTTTAATGTCCGATTGGTTTCATTTTCACCCCGGTTGGTTTCATTTTAAGTTCGTGTTGTCTGAGATTTAATCCATTATTGAACTCTTCGATATCGATATGTTATCTATTCACCCCAGTGTGTTTGTTTTTCAGGTCAATCGGTTTGTTTTCAGGTACGGTTGGTTGATGCTGACAGTCGGTCGGCTTCATTTTGACCTCAAAAGCGGACAAAATTAAGTCGGTTTTGGGGTCGGGCAGGTTGAGTTTGGAGTGCGGATGGTCATGAATGACAGGGTGCAGTATCGCAGAGACTTCAGCGGGGTCGCAGGTTTATAGAAACAGATGTTAAGCGATCACCTAAGACTCCGGCGGAGTCCTACGTGGATTTAAACCGTCCGCTTTTCTATAAACCTACAAATCCTCCGGATTTGTGTGCCGCCACAGGGGATAAAATACCCCAACATTCCTTATGCAGCCAGGATTATTGGGGTATTTAAGAGTTACTAAGCAACAGCGGGGTTAACCGGATTGCTCTTTCCGTTATTGGCATAGAGCCGGCCAAGGTCATCAACAATGCTTTGAGTGCCGGGTGTGCCGATCGAAGCCGAGATCTTCGCCATTTTATAAGCCACCCGGGCAAATTCATAAAGCTCAGCCCCTGCTACCATCCGGGTATCGGTCACCATTTCACTCAGACGGCTTAGTTCGCGGTCGACAGTTTGAAGTTTATTATATACATTCATATCCTTTTGAGCCTCGCCCAGCAACTGGGCGTTGGGACAAATGGAAGCTTCGCGCGATGCATAATCAAGAGCTTTGCTTGCAAACGGATAACGTCCGTCCTCGAGCATGGCGGTGGACTTTTTATCGCCGGGAGAAAATTTCATCAGAAACGGAAGTTTCTGATGAATCGTGGTAATCGCCTGAAGTACCGACTGAAGGTCTTCATCGGAAATTTGTGTACTGACCCGATTTGACATATTCAAATTTTATTGAATTCAAATGCGGAAATTAGTAAATGGTATAAGGCTGCATTATACCGCTGAACCAGTCAGGCCGTTAAGCCGGGAAGAAACATTAAACGCACAGAACTTGTCACGGAAAGTAACTTCTACTGACAAAAAGCTGATTGTTTTTCAGCCAATAAGTTACGGAGAAAAAATGAATAATATTGGAAAATCAGCTAAAGATTTTTTTTTATCCTGTTTGTACGATGAAAAATCAATTTTGTTTAATATTAAGCGAACTATTGAAGTAATATTTTTTACAAAACTGTGATTTTTCAACCATGATGCGAATAATAGTCTAAAGAACATTGCCTGACCATAATGAACAACCCAATTGATCGAAAGGAATTCGTAAAGCTTATTCAGGAGAATAAGGGAATTATATTCAAAATATGCAATTCGTATTGCCACAATAAGGAAAAAAGGGAAGATCTGGCCCAGGAAATCGTTTATCAGCTGTGGCGATCCAGTCATTCGTTTCATGCTGATCTTAAATTTTCAACATGGATGTACAGGGTTGCCCTGAATGTGGCAATTTCTTATTACCGAAAGAGCAAAAGATCTGATGCCGTGGTTTCTTTATCAGATAATTTGAAAGACATTGAAGATGAAGATGATGATATTGAAGATGAATATGAAAAAAACAGGAGGTTATTGCAACGGTTCATCAATGAATTAAAAGAACTTGACCGGACACTCATCATTCTCTTCCTGGAAGCAAAAAGCTATATGGAAATAGCTGAAATCCTCGGTATGACAGAAACAAATGTGGCTACCAAAATTTATCGGATCAAAGATCAGTTAAAACAAAAGACAATAAACTTTATTCATTAGAAGAGATGGAAGACGAATATTTAAAAAAGATATGGAACTCCCCGGACAGGGAGATTAAAGATTTTTTAAACATCAATGATCAATCTTTTGAATTGACACAAACCAGGAAAGCAAAATCTAAAGTCAAATCCCTGATATTTTCAAAAATAATTGGGATTACCCTGGGTTTGGGATGGATTTCGTTTATGTTTATTCTGATTTATTACTGCGTTTTTTACACTCCCATCTCTTTAGGAAAGGGTTTTTTCGTGGGTTCTTTGAGTATGATATCACTTAGTACAAGCCTAGCAGTTTTTTTGTATGTAAAAGACATTTTTACACTTAAACAGATCGACAACAGTGAAAGTGTCACGGATACGCAACTTAAACTGGCTTCATTGCAATTATCTATTATTAAGTCTGTTCGTGTCTCGTGGTTGCAATTACCATTTTATACGACCTGGTATCTGAATTATGAGCTGATCATGCATGGGAATATTATTTTCCGGATTGTTCAGATACTTGTTACAGGACTAACTACCTGGTTCTCCATATGGGCATTCAGAAATATAAATTATCAGAATTTAAACAATAACCGGGTGCGTAATCTCCTGCAAGGAGTTGGCTTTTATTCAGTTACTCAAGCCCTGGATTTCATTAAGGAGATCGATAATTTTAAAAATGAGAGGTAGTCCCTAATTGAGTGGATTGGTCTCCTACAAAACGGTTCATAAGGATATCTGATGGAAATGACAGGATTATCCAGCAAGTCGGGTTGGGTACTTTATTGAAAGGAAAGAGTATATTTGAGTGAAGTACTTGGTTGGAGGTTCGGGGATAAAATCCAAGCATAAATTTAAGTACTGAGCATTTTGTGGAACTTAAAAAACCATCCGGCATGAAAAAAACAGTTTTTAAAAGTCAGGTATTCTATTGGATATTAATTATATACATTGGATGTTTACTAATTTGAAATTTGTTCACAACAATTGCATATTCTATGTTTTGGGGACTATTGCCCGCCAGTATTCAAACGGTATTACTTATATTGATTATTTCAGGCCATCAATATGCAAAAATCGGAATTAAGATTTGGACAATTACCTTTTTGGTTGCTGCATCTGGACTTGAATTTTTGGGTAAAATGCTTCAAGATTTAGAAAATAATTTTTCTGATCCTGATTTAAGATTTTATATAACTACAGGTTTCACGTTAATTATTGGATTACTTTTGACAGAATTTACAAATAAAACGGTTGAAATATTAGAAAAAGAAAGATCAACCCAAAAAGTCGATTTTCCCCCAAAACCTGGCGTAAACCTGGCGTGAAATAAAAAACACCTACAGAAGTCTCTGTAAGTGTTTGATTCAGTGGATGGGCCCAGCTGGGCCACATACAATTTCTATTTAATTGATTATCAATATTTCTAATTTTATGAAATAAAAAATAGAGGCAAAAATCAATAACAATGTTTTACACTTTTTCGGCGCTTTTTACCTTTTCAGATTCTTATTTTTCAGTTTTTCATCAAGAAGTCTTTTCCTGAGCTTGTGGACATAAGCGATATTGTATCCACTATTCATTGAAATTTCTTTTACTGAAAATCCTTGACTTAGATACTGATTAAAAAGCTCATCTGTAAGTTTTGTCTTTTC
>Ga0364867_10702_pt2 | contig 9856 bp, 7 predicted proteins | sample ExccelAu500001D4_3_FD_206915 | JGI IMG/M metagenome (GOLD analysis project Ga0364867, IMG submission 206915) | Enriched cells from Trout Bog Lake Hypolimnion, Wisconsin, USA - BchlTB.Aug13.5000.01.D4 | ecosystem: Environmental > Aquatic > Freshwater > Lake > Hypolimnion/Profundal zone | place: USA...
TTTGATGATGTACTCAGTTTTCGTGCTGATTGAACCCTTAGCTCGTTTCGGCTTAAATTTTATACCACGCTCAGCCAGTTTCGTTTTGTTTATATCTAATGCTCTACTCAAAAGATATTGACGAAATAAATTTCCGGCACTTTTTAAATCTCCACTTGCCGCCAAACGCAGACTCTTTACTAGCCCAAGGTGATGCAACATCAAGGTATCAAAATCCCTCTCTGAAGTTTTTATAACAATATTCTCTGCAATTTCATTAGGTACGGCATCAGGAGGAATCCCTTTTCTTTCGGCTTGATAACCTATCCACCAAGCAATTAAACGAATGCCTAAATCATCATCAGGCAAATCTATCCATTCGCTATTGAAAGGTGGCAATTTCATCATCATATCCTTTCACGATCACCCCTAAATTGAACTCAATCTAGGAGATTAGAGTTTAAGTTTTCGCCCCGTCTGGCTAGTCGTGCAATACTCGAATTATGCGTGCAACGGTATTACTTCAGCCCCAGCCTTAAGATTGTCCAGATAATCTGCCCAAGCTTGCATCATTGAAATACGTTCAGGTAAATACATGCGCCATGCGTCCCGCTTGTATGCCGCTTTTACCTTGTTGGGTTCTTCATGGGCTAGTTGACGTTCTAGCCATTCCTGCTTGTAACCCATGTTGTCTAGGATTGTCGAGGCCATTGCTCTAAATCCGTGCGGTGTCATTTCATCGTTAGCCCAACCCATGCGGCGCAATGCCGATCTAATCGCGTTGTCACTCATTGGCCTGTCATGGTCTCGTTCACCGTGAAACACATATTTTCCGCGCCCCGTGAGGGGTTGTAATTCGCGCAAAATCAAAACTGCTTGCTTGCATAACGGGACTAAATGTTGCGTTCCGGTTTTAGTGATGAAGTAACACCACTCGGCAGCATCTAGGTCTAAGTCATTCCATTCCATCTTGCGGAGTTCGCCGGGTCGCACAAATAGGAGGGGTGAAAGTTTGAAAGCACTTTTCACAATGTATGAGCCTTGATAACCGTCAATATCGCGCATAAGTTCACCCACTTTTTTTGGGTCTGTTATCGCTGCAAAGTGATTATCCTTTTTGTAAGGTGGAAGTGCTCCACGCAAATCGCCTGTAGGATCGCGCTCAGCACGTCCCGTTGCAACAGCATAGCGAAACACCTGCCCGCAGGTTGCAAGAGCGCGGTGCGCTGTTTCAAGTGCTCCACGGGCCTCTATCCGGCGTATCGCTGCAAGTAATATTGGGGGAGTTATTCCAGATATAGGCATAGCGCCTATCCACGGGAAAATATCCTTTTCAAGCCGTGAAATAACTTTGCTTGAATGGTTCTCTTTCCAATTTGGGGAATGACGGTCAAACCATTCACGTGCGATTACTTCAAAGCTATTGGCAGCGTGCTGAACATTAGCAGCCTTTTGTGCCTGTTTAACCGCGCTTGGATCTATATCGTTCGCCAGTAGCTTACGCGCTTCATCGCGGCGGTTGCGAGCCTCGGCTAGGGTTACGTCTGGATATACGCCCAAAGCAAGCCGCTTTTCCTTCCCAGCAAGGCGATACTTGAGTCTCCAATACTTTGAACCGTTGGGCATCACTTCCAAGTACATTCCCCCGCCGTCCGCCATCTTGTAGGGTTTGGCTTCTGATTTAGCCTTTCTCGTTGCTGTGTCGGACAGTTTCATGGCATCACCTCTTTGGGGGCATCAAATTCGCAATGGGGGCATAACTGGCCATATTGTGCCCCCTGTGCCCCCAATATTGCAATAGATGGGAATGTACGCGATAAAACAAAAAACTCGCATGTCACTAGGATTTATGCGGGTTCCGTGTATCTGTTTAGATGGGGCTGGGGTGGTATTTGGTGGTGATAGGTGGACTTGAACCACCGACCCCAGCATTATGAGTGCTGTGCTCTAACCAGCTGAGCTATATCACCGCGCTTGATGCTTTGAAACTACCATGTTGGGCGGATGCTTACCATGAGGAAGGGCGGCATTTTGCTTATTTCACCCCCGCCTGTCAATTACCACATGCTGATAGTTTTAAGTCACTATCGGGAAATTCCTTCTGGAGCGCTTTTAATTTGTCAGTTATTCCTGAATCTAAGTCTTTAATATCGAACAAAGTGAACCTAAGCTTGCTCAAGCGCTCCCCAACTTTGGCCGAATGAACATCCTTAGTTCGCAGAAATGAGACATATCGTTCTGCCGCAATTTTATTCCTAAATACCCCCAGCGAAATGGCATTCAACCACGGTCCTCTTTCTTTAACCACGAAGAGATCCTTCACTCCGCGTTCATTCAATTGTGAAATCTTCCTTTCCACGTCGATGCGCCTAGGTTGCGGGGGGATATAGACCCAGTAACCATGGTTTTGCTCAACTACTCTTTCAGTCAAATTATCACCGAGCTTAAATATCGCTAGTGATTGTTGTGCACGAGATAAATCCTCTCCAGAGAACTCACCCCATTCGGCGCATCTCATCGCATTGACAGTCGCGCTCGCCGCCGCTAACTGAATCGTCTGATGCGGGAGCGACGCTATTGTTGATGATATTGGAAGTAGCGATTGGTTACTTACCGCCACAGAGGAGACCGGAGAGAGAGTCAGGGTCATACCACCTGTAGAAGTTGGAGTTGGGGGAACCGAAGAAACAGGCAAGGAATCCACTAGCTTGATCTTGTCCGGATTCAACGCCGCTTGCTCAGTATCAGTATCCATAACCATATTGATACCCCACCGCATCCAAACAAACAACAACAGGTTGGCCAGTACCAATAACCCAACAATCCACTTCGTCATGCTTCATTTACCCCCATGATCTTCAATCCTTGTAGCACCAAATCGTCTATTCTCTCTGAATCCATCGCAAGATGTGGTTGTACCAGATGTGCCGCCCCACCACTCAACACGCATCGTACCTTTTCTTCTGTAGCGACCAACAAACTGAATTGTTGGGCAATTGCACCAATTGTGGCACGCAGTATTCCACTGTAAATTGCATCAGCCGTATTGCAAGGAAACTCTCGCAATTTGCCATGCTCGGCATTTATCAGGGCGGTATTGGCTTCCAGACTATGCTGCATCATGTTTACGCCGGGCAGGATTAATCCACCTACAAACTCACCTCGCGCAGTAAGTGCATCCACTGTCGTTGCTGTTCCGCAGTTCACAACCAAACAAGCGCCTAATGTGAGGTTCCAAGCCGCAATCAGCGCTAACCAGCGATCACTTCCTAGTTGCTGGGGTATGTCATAACCATTTCGAACACCACAATTCTCGGCGGTAGCGATTATAAATTCTATCGGACAGTCCCATTGAGCGCATATAGTGCGCAAGCACTGCTCTATTGAAGAACCAGCCACGTTGGAGATCAAGATACGTGAAGGCGCAGACAAAGACGCGAACATGTGCTGCAAGGTAACTAATTCCGAGACGTCAACAACACCTTGCCTGACCCACGTTGTGTCCTGTAGTAATGCCCATTTGCATCGGCTATTTCCAACATCCAGCAGTAACATCACTTAAACACTCCTCAAGCTGACCTCTCCAACATTGAAGGCCTTCTCCCCTTGTCCTGTTTGAAGACGCAAGGCACCATCTCCTGTAACTCCTAGAACCTTGCCGCTGACAAATGACCCGTCGGGTAATGATAATTGCACCGACCGATTCTGATACACATGATATTGTTCCCATTCATCTTTTATTATTTTAAATCCGCTGTGGGAAAATTCGTGTAATACATTAACCAAATGCTTTAGCGATACCGCAAGCACCAAATTTCGCTCTGGCAAGGGGTTGGCCAATGAAGCAAGATCGCTGACGGCCTGATCGATACGTTCACGTAACGGGTATGACATAGTCAAATTAATCCCGATACCAATCACTACTGAACTTGGCCCAAGCATATCCCCCTGAGCCTCAAGAAGAACACCGGCCAATTTCCCGTTATTCAATAAAACATCATTCGGCCACTTTAAGCCACTACCGATCACATTCAATTCGGAAAGGGCACGTATCATTGCAACACCGACAGCGAGGCTGAGGCCAGATAAGGCAGCGAGCCCAGTATCAAAACGCCACAACAATGAGAATGTTAGAGAGTCGCCCAAGCTTGAATGCCATACCCGACCTAGCCTCCCTCGTCCAGCCGTTTGCAACTCTACAGCAAGCACTGTTCCAGAAGCAGCTCCCAATGAAGCTCGCTGGAGCAACAAGGCATTACTAGATGGCGCATAATCCACTATCTCGATCTGCAACTCATTGTACGTGGCATCTAGATTCGCTTGAATCTTCGCTGCATCCAGCCACTGCAGCGGGCGCGCAAGTCGATATCCGCGGCCTCGCACACCGTATAGTGTGAGTCCATAATCTGCGACATTGGTTAAAGCATTGCGCACAGTGGTTCTTGTTACACCAAATTTCAAGGCAAGAATCTCACCTGAATGAAACTCACCATCTCCTAGCTCTCGCAACAAGGAAAAGGTCAATGGTTTAGGCAAGTGAGTTAAGTTCATTGCGGCAAATCACGTTTGAGAACACCTGACTTGTTTCCAAAGAACTCTAAAATCTCTTCACGCCGCTTCAAAGCATCTTCATAACCAAGATTGATCAGTGCCTGACAATAATGTTTTTCGAACAGCAGATAACTTACCAGATTAGAACCACTTCGGTGCATTACACCCGCTGATCGCAAAAGAAGGCGGATCGTCCATGGCAATCGAGAGATATGTCTTTCTGCAACCTTCTCTAGTGGCTGGCTTGGTGATATAACCAATACCTCGATGTGCCGAATGTTTCTCGTCAAACGCGATGATTCTGGAATAAGACTGACTATTGTGTTCATGTGTTGCAAACGCTCAAGATCCACTTCCAGGCTGTCGAGAAAGATACTATCCAATGCATGTCCAGCGATTTGCGCTAACGTAGGGTAGTCATCCATTTGCCGCCGACGCCCCTCTTCATCATCTGCATGCCAAGTTCCCATAACTAGTACTTTGTCAGCGCCCAAATGCAACGCTGAGCTTATTGGGGCTATTTGCCTTACTGACCCGTCACCGAAATACTCTCGATGTATATGTACCGCTGGGAAAAAAAATGGGATTGCTGATGAGGCCATTAGGTGCTCGATGCCGATCTTAGTCTCTATGCCTAGACGTCTCTTACGCTTCCATGTCTGAATTCCGCTCACTCCCTGAAAGAAGGTTACAGAATGGCCAGAACCATAACCCGAGGCGGTGATACTAAGTGCGTGGATTGCACCCGCGTCGATGTTCTCTTGAATTTTGTCGCAGGACAATGTCTTTCTCAAGAACGTAGCCAGTGGTGAATTATCTAGCAAAGAGACTCGCTTCATGCGGTTGATTCCGAACAAACTCAGAATCAGCCCCGACAACCATAGTCCGCTGTTCTTAATTACTCCTATGACATCGGATCGGTAAATATCGCTGACTTGTGCATTGCTCCATATCCCAAGAAGATACCTCACTCCTTTTCGAAAATGTCGCCCATAGACTGCCAAAGTCACCGCATTGAGCGCTCCAGCCGATGTCCCACAAAGAATCTGAAAAGGTGTGTTTTCATGAATAGGGATGCATTCTGCAATTGCCTTAAGTACACCGACCTGATACGCCGCTCGCGCCCCCCCACCGGTCAGAATTAGTCCAATCTTTTGCGGAGCTTGAATCATCGCCGTCTCAGTGATTAATCCTCATCTGGCTCCGCATGAACCGAATTCAATGCGTCTTGAAGCGTTTCCTCCGGCAGCGCGTTAAGTGCCTCAGAAAGCAACTCCGCTGCCTGGACTGCGTCATCCGGTAAACTTCTTTCATCTGCGTTCGCAATTAATACTGCTGCCGCGCCTACAACTTTCAGTAAGCGGGACCGCTCATTCATTAGCAACTCAATTTCCTGACTGAGCAATTCGACTTCATTTTTGTTCATATCTTCTCCTAGTGTTTTTTTACACCTGCCACAGCTAAAGCGCTCATGTTAACGATGCGACGTACTGTAGCCGATGACGTCAAAATGTGTACCGACCGATTTGCCCCCAACAGTATGGAACCAATAGTGATGCCTTCACCGCCGGTAATCTTGAGCAAATTGTAGGCAATATTCGCTGATTCGAGATTTGGCATGATAAGTAAATTTGCAGTTCCCTTCAGACGAGATTCTGGAAAGGCCAACAGACGCAAAGACTCCGATAATGCAGCGTCACCTTGCATTTCGCCCTCGACTTCGAGGTCTGGGGCCATTTTCTCAATCAACTCACGCGATCGACTCATCTTAAGAGATGAAGGGTCGTGGTGACTTCCGAAATTCGAGTGCGATAACAATGCAACCTTTGGCGTCAGGCCGAAACGCCTGACCTCTTCGGCGGCAAGCAATGTCATTGCAGCCACTTGCTCGGCTGTAGGATCCAGGTTGACATGTGTATCGCAGATAAACAATGTTTGTCTTGGCAACATCAATATATTCATTGCAGCATAGACATGTGCCCCTGGGTGTTGGCCGATAACCTCATTGATATAGCGAAGATGGCTTAACGGTTGGGACACAGTCCCACAAAGCATTGCGTCCGCAGCATCCATCCTGACAAGCATCGCCGCAATCAAAGTATTACGTCGACGCATCTCACGTTTAGCTGCATCAGGCGTCACTCCTTGCCGCTGCATCAGCCGATGATATTCGCTACAATATTCGCGATACCGTCTGTCACTTTCAGGATTAACTAATTCAAACTGCTCTCCAATTCGGATACGCAGTCCCAGTCTGGCAATGCGCTGTTCAATCACACTCGGACGTCCAACTAATATCGGATATGCCAATCCCTCATCGACCACGGTTTGTACCGCATGCAATACTCGCTCATCTTCACCCTCGGCGTACACCAAGCGCTTCGGATATTTTTTTGCAATATTAAACACTGGCTTCATCAGCATGTTCGAGTGATAAACGAACTGAGATAACTGCTCGCGATAGGCTTCCAGGTCGGCTATGGGACGTTCTGCGACACCGCTCTCCATAGCTGCCCTGGCAACTGCCGGCGCAATGCGCGTAATCAGCCGGGGATCGAAAGGTTTTGGAATCAGATGGTCAGCTCCGAAAGACAGACTTTCTTCACCATATACCTCGGCCACTTCATCAGACTGTTCGGCTTCTGCCAGCTCTGCAATAGCATATACAGCAGCATGTTTCATGGCTTCATTGATTATTGAAGCTCCCACATCGAGTGCTCCACGGAATATGTAAGGGAAACATAACACGTTGTTAACCTGATTTGGATAATCGGAACGACCCGTCGCCATGATCGCATCAGGGCGCACAGCCTTTACCTGCTCTGGAAGAATCTCAGGAATTGGATTGGCAAGGGCAAAAATCATGGGTTGAGGCGCCATCATCTGTACCATTTTTGGTGTTAATACCCCACCTGCCGATAGCCCGAGGAACACATCGGCGCCAGCGACCACTTCACCCAGTGTTCGAGCATCTGTGTCAACAGCATAACGATTTTTGTTATCGTCCATTTCTTCAGTTCTTCCGATATAGACCACCCCCTTGATGTCAGTGACAATGATGTTTTCCATTTTCACACCCAGACTGACTATCATGTCCAAGCAGGCCAAAGCTGCTGCCCCGGCTCCGCTCACCACAAGCCTGATTTTGTCGATATCCTTGCCAACCACCTTGAGCCCGTTTAACAGTGCAGCTCCGACTATGATTGAGGTGCCATGCTGGTCGTCATGGAAAACCGGGATATGCATGCGTTCGCGCAATTTTTTCTCAATGTAAAAACATTCTGGTGCCTTGATATCTTCAAGATTGATACCACCGAAGGTCGGCTCCAAAGATGCGATGATGTCTACTAGCTTGTCTGGATCTCGTTCGTCGATTTCTAAGTCAAAAACATCAATCCCCGCGAATTTTTTAAACAACACTCCTTTGCCTTCCATCACAGGTTTCGCTGCCAGGGGTCCAATCGCCCCTAGACCAAGAACTGCTGTGCCATTACTAATGACTGCGACCAGATTTCCGCGTGCTGTCACATTGCGTACTTCCGATGGGTTGGCCACGATGAGTTCACATGCTGCCGCTACTCCAGGGGAGTATGCAAGTGCAAGATCACGCTGTGTGAGCATTGGTTTGGTGGCATTGACCGATATTTTTCCTGCAGGGGTCTGGCGATGATATTGCAGTGCAGCTTCACGCAGCTTCTCGTCCATGATTTTTATTTTTCCTAAAGATGAATCTCGTGGAGATTATAACGCAGCATGTTACTCTGCAATGGCAGGGTTGAACTGGTTGATATCCATGATTGAAACAAAGTCAGGGTAATATATCCCGAATAAATCCACCTAACATATTTCGAGCGTGTCTCGATAAATGATTTATCACACTACCAGTCGCCAAATGTCTTAGTTGAATCAAACTTTCTAAATTTGGTATTAGATTAACCACTAAGAGTCATGTTCGTGCCTGCGAATATCTAGACGAAGTGTCCTCAGAGTTCGTTTTCGCACTTCATTTAACAGAGGAACATTCTCATCCAATGATTCGCCGTAGGACGGAATCATCTCTTTCATTTTACGCTTCCAATCGCCACTCCTCATTCGTGCCCTGAAACAGCACTCAATGACTTCAATCATTGCTTGAACCGAGGTGGATGCACCAGGTGAGGCCCCGAGAAGTGCTGCCAGACTGCCATCTTTGGCAGTGACAATTTCAGTGCCAAATTCAAGCTTCCCCCCCTTGTTATCACAACCCTTAATGATTTGTACTCGTTGCCCAGCTGATGCCAGCTCCCAATCTTCTTCTAAGGCCTCACCATAAAAGCCCCGCAACAATGCCACACGCTCTCTGTGTGATCGGAATGCTTCAGCGATGAGATACCGGGTCAGGTCAAGATTATCTCGTGCGACAGACAGCATCGGTTTCAGATTATCTTTCTTGAGAGAAGAAAACAAATCCAGCACCGAGCCCTCTTTGAGGAATTTGGTGGTAATGCTCGCAAATGGACCGAATAATAACGCAGGCTTGCCATCGATGATTCGCGCATCCAGATGAGGGACAGACATCGGCGGTGCACCCACAGGGGCCTTACCATAGACTTTACTTGCATGCCGCTTGACTACATCTGGATTCTTGCAAATCAACCACTGACCGCTGACCGGGAAGCCCCCATAGCCTCGAGCCTCAGGGATACCGGACTTCTGTAGCAGTGGCAAAGCCCCACCACCCGCACCAAGGAATACAAATCCAGCATCAATAGTTCTGCTGTTGTTACTCTGGCCGTCCTTTACCCTCACGTGCCACCGCCCATTATCATCCTGCTTCAAACTCAGGATGTTGTGGTTTAACTTCAGGTCGAATGTTGAATGTTTGGTTAAGGATTTGACAAGCTTTCTCGTCAATAATCCAAAATCCACATCAGTACCATGCTTGACCCGCGTCCCAGCGACCATTTGCTTCGAATCTCGATGTTTCATGATCAGCGGCATCCACCTCCGCAAGACTGCATGGTCCTCACTGTATTCCATTTCTTCGAACAGATGGTGCTGATGTAGCGCTTCAAATCGTTTACGCAAGAAGGCAACATCTTCCCGACCCCAAACAAAACTCTGGTGACAAATCGGATTTATGAATCTCTCTGGCGAAGGCAATACCCCCTGTTCAACCAGATAGGACCAAAACTGCAAGGAGACCTCGAAAGCGGCATTGATCTCAAGTGCTCGTTGGATCTTGATTGTTCCATCTGGTTTTTGTGGTGTGTAGTTGAGCTCGCAATAGCCAGCATGTCCGGTTCCCGCATTATTCAAGCTGTGTGTGCTTTCATGAGCCACCGAC
>Ga0364867_10946_pt1 | contig 9850 bp, 8 predicted proteins | sample ExccelAu500001D4_3_FD_206915 | JGI IMG/M metagenome (GOLD analysis project Ga0364867, IMG submission 206915) | Enriched cells from Trout Bog Lake Hypolimnion, Wisconsin, USA - BchlTB.Aug13.5000.01.D4 | ecosystem: Environmental > Aquatic > Freshwater > Lake > Hypolimnion/Profundal zone | place: USA...
AGGCGCCAAAGCTGATGCAGTTCATGTTTCCGTAGACAACCCACAGGTAGAAATTAAATCAGATTCGAATGTGGTATATGCGGTTATTAAGTCAGCTGCTTCTACGTGCGATTTCACACTCACACTTTCCAAGAAGGAAGTTACTCAAGTACATGCCGTAGAACAGCCAAAGCCCTTGGGAAGTTCACAGTGGCCAGCCTTAGTCAAAGCAGCGGTAAAGCGTTCTCCTGATAAAGATAGTTATGTCATGGATCATATTGATTTACCGAGTGATAATCCGTGGCAGCGAAAAGTTAGAGCGTGTGATATTCAATTTTTTAAAAATGGAACTGCTGCAGTAGTAACCTACGATGGCGATGTATGGCTAGTTGATGGCCTGGATAAGTCAGAAGGCACGGCTACCTGGAAGCGCTACGCTTCAGGACTTCATGAGCCCATGAGTTTAGCGATTCGAGATGAACAGATTTATGTATTCGATAAAAATGGTATTTGGAAATTACTTGATCCAAATCACATAGGTGAAGCGACATTATACGAACTTTTTTCAAACGCGTTTTCACAAACAGCAGACATGCGTGAATTCGCAACTGCTATGCGTTTAGCTCCCGATGGATCCTTTGTGATCGCTAAAGGTGGTCAGCAATCAACGACTCTGGGTAAACATAATGGGAGTGTTTTACGCGTTTCTAAAGATGGATTAAGCTCAGAAGTGTTAGGATATGGTTTTAGACAACCTAACATCGGTGTTAATCCTGTGACTGGACTCGTAACGGGTAGTGATCAAGAAGGAGAATATATTCCTTCCACACCAATTCATGTTATTGAGGGTAATAAGTTTTATGGTTATCTCGCTAAGTTTTTGCCGCATGAGCAGTATCCTGCAGCAATTCAAGAGCCTTTAACGTGGATGCCACACTCAGTCAGTGCATCAGCTATGGGTGAAGAGTGGCTTATTGGTGCAAAGATGGGGCCTTTGACTGGGCAGCTCGTACATATCGCCTTTGATCGTCCAGAACTCTACCGGGTTATTTTAAATAGCCGCTTACCGCGGCTTCAGGCTTCTGTGATTTCATTAACACAGCAGTTTGATTTTCCTCCACTACATGGAAGCGTGAATCCTAAAGATGGATTTTTTTATGTAACAGGTTTTCAGGTGATTGGGTGGGGTAATGTAATAGATACGGAAAGCGGCCTAGGCCGATTGCGCTATACAGGAATTTCAAGCACTATGCCGTGTGAAGTTACGGCTACAACGCAAGGGGTTCTGATTCGATTTGATAATCCTTTGGATAAAGAGACAGCGTTAGATATTTCAAATTACGCAGCCCAAAGTTGGCATTACGTAAGAACGTATAAATATGGATCTCCAGAATTGAATGCCCGTGGTGTTCCTGGTCATGATCGATTAGCAGTTTCTGCTGTTTATCTTTCTAAGGATGAGCGCTCCGTTTTTATTGCAATACCTCACATGAAGCCGGTTATGCAGCTTCAAGTAAGTTATGATTTAAAATTAAAGCAGGGTCGGAGTTTCTTAGATAGAATCTATACAACTCCCTATGAGCTGATTACTTTTGATCCTACGAAAGAAGGATTTGCTCCTTTAACTGTAGATTTAACACCAAAGCCTGTGATCGAATCAAAAGCCAAGCAGGCGAGTGTAGAAGAGGGTAAACAGTTATCAGAAAGATATGGCTGTATTGCATGTCACACCGTGGATTCAAGTAATACCCCTAAACCAGGACCTACCTGGTATAAACTCTTTGGTAGAACACGCGATGTATTTGCGGATGGTAAAAAAGAAACGATCGTTGCCGATGAAGGCTATATTCGTGAATCAATTATCTTACCTAATGCTAAGTACGTAGCAGGTTACGAAAAATCAGAAATCGTTATGCCAAGTTTTGCAGGAATACTGACAGACGAACAGATCGATTCACTGATCCGCTACATTAAAACGCTCAAGTAATTAGATGACGGCGGACAAACCGCCGTCTACGGTTAGGATTTGGCCGTTTACAAAATTAGCAGCAGGGGAGCATAAGAAAACGCATGCTCCAACGAGATCTTCGACTTCGCCCCAGCGATTAGCAGGTGTACGACCTTTAATCCAAGCATCAAATTTAGGATCGTTTTTAAGCACTTGGGTGAGTTCTGTGGAGATATAGCCAGGCGCTAAACCGTTAATTTGAATATTTTCTTTTGCCCACTCTCCACACATGGCTTTGGTGAGCATTTTAAGTCCACCTTTGGATGCAGCATAGTTACCGGTTGTCGGTCTAGCTAACTCGCTCATCAGTGAGCAGATGTTAACAATTTTTCCTGATTTACGTTCTATCATGCCTTTAGCTACCGCCTGCGAAACAATAAAAGCCGAGGTGAGGTTCGTATCTATCACTGCTTTCCAATCGCTCAGTGGCATGTCAACAAGGAGTGAACGTTTTTGAATTCCTGTGTTATTTACGAGAATATCAATTTTACTTCCTACACTTTTTAAAACCGTTTTAATTTCTTCAGGATTTGTCACATCAAAACAGCAGCTTTCAGCACTAAGCCCTGCTTGTTTAAACGTAGCTTCAGCTTGGGCTAGTTTTTCTGCGTTTCTGCCATTTAAAATAACGTGAGCTCCTGCTTCTGCTAAGCCACGGGCAATTGCTAGACCTATACCTTGTGAAGAGCCTGTAACGAGTGCGGTTTTATGAGTAAGTGAGAAACGCTGACTGTGTGCCATAAGTTAGTCTTTAAAAATTAAGCAGATGTTTCGATTTCAATCTTTCTTATTTTACCTGATAAAATAAAAAGTGCGATTGTGGATAAAGGTCCTAAGATACCTGCGGTTATAAGCATAGGCGTATAGGAGAAATGATCTACAACCCAACCGGTGATAAACGTAAGAATCATAGCGCCCAGTCCTGCAGCTGTGCCAGAGAATCCTGCAATAGAACCTACAGCTCCTAGAGGGAAGAAGTCACTCGCTAAGGTTTGTACATTACTTACCCAAAACTGAAATCCAAATAAGGTGATACTAAACCAAGCGAGTGCAACATAAGGGGAATCAGAGAGTGCTCCGATGATACCGGTTGGTAAAAGAAGTGTTGCGATGACAATCGCTGTTTTTCTTGCAGCGTTTACGGAAAGCCCACGGTCGATCAGGAACCCTGAAAACCATCCTCCAAACAAAGCTCCTCCTGCAGCAAAAAGAAAAGGAACCCAAGCAAAGGCGCCAATCTGTTGCAGACTAAAATGTCTTACATCGGATAAATATTTAGGAAGCCAATTTAAATATAACCACCAGATTGGATCGCCTAAGAAGCGCGCCATAACGATACCCCAAAAGGCTGGAAATTTAAAAAGACTACGCCACGCAACAGGTGCTTGATCTTTGGTTACAACTGCGGGTGTTGTTTCTTTGGGATAGAGGGGAAGCCAGATGATTAGCCAGATAAGTCCTAGTAGACCTGCTGCTGCGAATGTGATTCTCCATCCGTAGGCGAGTTGTAGCGCAATAATGAGGGGTGGGGCCAAGGCTGGTCCAATCGATGCTCCCGCATTAGCTAATCCCATTCCGAGTGCTCGCTCACGTGGTTTGAACCAAGCTGCAACGGTGCGAGTAGCACCTGGCCAATTACCCGCTTCTCCAAGACCTAGTAAGCCACGTACCAAACTAAGACTAGAGAGTGAATTAACTGCGGTGTGAGCAATCTCAGCAATTGACCATAAAGTTATGGCAGCCGCGTAACCTAAACGGTTTCCGATACGATCAAATACGCCACCCCACAGCCACATGGATAAGGCATAGGTAAATAAGAATACAGATCCTACTGCTCCGTATTGCGTATTAGATAAGTGAAGATCTTTACACAGAACAGGTGCTAAAACAGAGACGGTTTGCCGATCGATGTAATTAATCAGCGTTCCAGAAAAGATTAATGCAATGATGACCCAGCGCCATTTGCTCTCTTCTCGGGGTAAGTGGGGTAATTTACTTTCGGTCATTTAAATTTATCTCGCATCGCTTGAATTCCAGGGATCTTGCTCATCAAGTGCGTATGCTTTGGTTCAAAAAATTGAATAAGTGAGCGTTGGTGTCTTCCAGCAAGAATCGTAAAAATGTAACTACTATGCCCCGGTGAAGTCACCGTAGGGTGGTAGCCTTTATCAACAAGAAAGGAGTCGCCGTGTTCTGTTTTAACGACCTGCGACATGGCTATCGCATCATAGCAGAACTGTGCACCAAATCCTGTTTCTGGATTAAATCGGTAGTGATATACCTCTTCAAAATCGGTTTCTTCTGGAGGACGTTCGGTGTCGTGTTTATGCGGAGGATAACCAGACCAGCAACCAGGATCAGCATACAATTCGCTAACCAGTAAGTTGCCTGCTTTACCTGCAGCATTTTGACCTAAGATGTGAAAAATGCGGCGACGCGAATGAGTTTCGACAGAACCAACATCAACCATGTGTACGTCATCAGGCGTGATCCGAAAGGCTTCGTAAGATTTTTTACAGAGAGCGCCTGCTATGGCTACTTCACTTGGAGCGGCTCCTGCAGTAATCGTTATTTTTTTATTCGTTCCTGAGTACACACTGTCTGCCTTACCTGACCAAATATCTTTTCTTTGGCCAACCGAATTAAATACCTGATCACCTACAGAAATTGTGACATTTCCCGACAAAACAACGCATAAAAGTTCGATATCTAATTCCTGAACTGAAACAACCTCATGAGCACTTAAACGCAGCTGCTTAAAATAGCTTAACGATGCATTGAGTGTAGGATGTACCGTTAGATTCTCTTTTTCTTTCAGGCTTTCTTTAATGTGTAGTGGCATACGCTATTCTATTAATAGTTATTACAAGTAATGAATTAACTTACCAGCGAATAGGAGAAGATAGGTGTACTAAAATGATAAGGCTCTTGAAATACGTTTGCAGGTATAGGAAGCTACTAGCGTTACCTCTTTTATGGCTTTACCCTCTTCTCAGCCAGTTCAGTCAGATGGGTTACGGGACAGTTTTCTAAGTATCCTTTTTAAAGGACTAATCTTACTTGTTCTGTCGTTTGTCATTTATATACCAGCCGTACATGGACTTGAGCTTTGGGATGACGCCTTTCATTTGACGGCGAATCCCTTACGATCTTTGGCAGGACTTAGAGATATCTGGTTTAAACTGGGTGCGACACAGCAATATTACCCACTCTTACATTCGTTTTTTTGGTTACAAAATAAACTATGGGGTCAGTCGCTCATTCACTATCACATCGTTAATGTTATTCTTCATGCTACGAATGCCTTCTTATTTTATCGTCTATTAAGAAAACTAGATATTAAGGGGAGTTATTTTGCGGCACTTATCTTTTGTGTCCATCCCCTGTGTGTAGAATCTGTCGCATGGATATCAGAACAAAAAAATACACTCTCTTTATTCTTTTATCTCACTTCTGCGTACGTTTATTTTAATTGGCGATCTGATCAGAGAAAACGAACTTACCTTTTTGCGTTTGGATTGTTTGTATTAGCGCTACTGACGAAGAGTGTTACAGCAACGTTGCCTGCTGCTCTTATTGTTATAGGACTGTGGCGTGAAGGTGCTTCTGCATTTAAACGACTCACTATTCCACTTATTCCGTGGTTACTCATTGCGACTTTATCGGGAGTGTTTACAGCCTGGGTAGAGTACACCATTATAGGAGCAGGAAAGTTTGGTAGTCCTTTGAGTTTATTATCCCGCATTATTCTTCTAGGAAAGATACCCGTATTCTATGTAGGAAAGTTTATTTGGCCTGAAAAATTTTCGTTTATTTATTCACACTGGAAATTAGATCCAAGTTCTCTGACTTCATATACGGCAACATGTCTCGTAATCCTTTTCATAAGCGTATGTGTTTACTTGAGAGAAAAAATAGCCGGCATTTTATGTTTAGTACTTTTATTTTTAGGAACGCTTTTCCCAGTTCTTGGATTTTTTAATATTTATCCTTTTGCCTATGCTTATGTAGCTGATCACTTCACGTATCATGCGGTGCTTTTCTTATGTGTGGGTGTATCGGTTCTCTGGTATGCATGGTATAGAGCATGGATTTCATCGCAAAATCTTTTGAAACGCACGCTGCCTCGTAGTGTTGCCCTTGCTATTATATGTCTACTTGCAGCCAAAGCCTCTATACAGGCTAAAAATTATAAGGATAGTGAAACGCTATACCAGGCTACGATACAAACGACACCGGATTCTTTTTTAGCACATAATAATTTAGCGATTCTTCTTTCTGAAAAAGGAAAATCTAAGGAAGCACTTACTCATTTTAAAGCAGCCTTGGATGTGAATCCTGATTATCCCCAGTCGTATAAAAATTATGCGGATGAATTATCTAAACAGGGTAATCACCATAGCGAGGTGTTATCTTTGTATCTTCACGCAATTGCACTGGATCCAGCCTATACTGATGCACACCTGAGTCTCGCTAACGAACTCACCCAGTATCCCGATAAAGTGCTTGAGGCAGATAAAGAGTTTACCGTGGCCCTTCGTCTAAGAGCTAATGATGCTAAAGCGCATAATGACTATGCGATCTTTTTAGGTAATGTGTCTTCCCGGCATGAAGAAGCGATCGAGCATTACCTGAAGTCATTAGCTATAGATCCAACTAATCCTGTAACGCATGCCAACGTAGCTTACGAGTATTCGAAAGCGGAGGCCTCACTTCCTGATGCGATCCGTGAATACACCTATTCACTTACGTTAAATCCTGCTCAATCTGAGGTGCATAATAATTATGCGAACTTACTTGCTTCTCTGCCCGGTCATTCAGCTGAAGCGGTAGGTCACTATGAATCGGCATTAAAACTAAATCCCTTGTATGCTGAGGCTCATAATAATTTGGCTAATTTACTGGTAAAAGATCCTTACCGGTCAGCTGAAGCTGTGCTTCATTACAAAAAAGCACTAGAGAATAATCCTCATTATGCTGAGGCTCATTTTAATCTAGCAGTAGCCTATGCAAACATGAATCAACTGCAGGATGCGGTAACGCAATTTGAGTTAGCGCTGCGCGACAAGCCTGACTTTAAGGAAGCTAAAGAAGCCTTGCGTCAGCTAACAGCGAGATAATCTTTTATTTTGCCGGACCAAACGTTAATTGGTATGCAAGGTAAGTCTGGTAGCCTTTAGGCCCTGAGAGGGTAGGTCCTGCTGATGCGAGAATGTGTTGTTCTTCATTTAAGTCCCATACAAGACCAACATTGAGCGCCGTTTTAGACTTACCATGAATTTCTTGGGGTGTTGTGTGATAAAGTTCAGTACCAAGAGCTAGTGTTTTTGTAATTTGATTTTGTACCATCCAGCCCATGAGCCAGTAGTTTTTATTACCTGTACCCGGATTTAGCCAATAGCCACCACCACCATAGGTAGTCCATTCGCCAATTTTCTTTTGAATCCATAGAGGTAAGAAAACTTGAGTATGCCCACTGCCTAGATCTTTCTTGGTGCTTCCTGTTGGTAGTTCAACGATTGGGAAAATACCTAGTTGTGGGCTGCTTGCTGTTTCCTCTTGGAAACGATATTTTATACCAAGCTCTGTATCTCCATAGCCGAAATTACGTGATGATCCACTCGATGATGAAAATGCGAGTGGTGCGATTACGTGCAGTTGTACGTCAGGAAGAGCGCCGTAATTAACTTCAACATGCGGTAGTGTTCCAGCGGTTGAATCGGGTTCGTGCGTTGTTTGCGTAGCTAAATACACTTCCCAGTGTTTATATTCCACGGGTTCTGGATCGTCTGTCACATAAGGAGGACCAGCACGTAGTAGTGCCACACTTCCTAGTAAAACGACTAAAAGACCAACGCTAAAACGTTTCATGAAAAATCCTGCTAAAGAGTTTAACGCTTAATCTACGAATGCGTAATAAACAAAAATGATTACTGCTCCAATGATCACATTTCTTATGATTAAACTCGTTACTGACTTAAGATCGGCTGAGGGTCCGCGACCTTGATTGGTTTTTGAAAGAATAAAACCAAGACCAAAAAAGATAGCTAAAGTAAATAAGGTGTGGGTAGCCCAGTGGTGACCTGTAGCATGTTTCATCCAGGCTAAGGTGGCAGGACTCTTCTCTTTTAAGACTACGAGGACTGCATTTAAAAGACAGGCGACCGCTAAAGCTATTCCATAAGAGATAGCGCAGCTGGATTTACCTTCGGAAGATTGTGACTGAGATGTAGATTGCATAGAGAGGTGAAGGTTAAATTATTTAGCGAGTAAGCCCATTTTTACGCCCATACCAATTACTCCCCCAAAGCCATCTGCAAAAAAGGCGATGAATGCGATTAATGATAAGACGGTAATGAATAGTTTTCTAGCATCGGCATTTTGTACGAGATCGCTCTTTGCAGCGATCGGAAGGTAGCTAACCAGGAGAAGTAGCATGATCACAACATGCTCTTTAACTTCCATAAAAATATTGTGAGCAAATGGCCAAGGCCCTTTGAGAATAATCGCTTTATCAGGAGCGTAATGTAAGATGTAGAAATAGGCAGCGGATAGGTATCCTATCCAGAGTGTAAGTGAGAGAATTTTGCTTAATGATCTAACACGTTTTATATTCGCTTCTGAAATATAAAGCGTTTCAACGAGTAGCCATACAGCAATCAGTAAACAAAGGACGCCAAAAAGGACGTGCGCCATAAGGGCGAGTGTGGGATTCATGGTGATAATGTAAGCCATAGATTTCCCTTTGCACGTTAAATTATGCATGAGCAAAGAGGGTCAAATAGTCCTGCTTGATATATAGTCCGTTGCTGGCTTATATCATCTAACCCCTGTTACTTACCCTTATACGAAAATTACATATGGCCATTGCATCTACCCCAAACGCTAGTGCAGCGCATTCGAGTTCTGATTCTAGCAATCGCAGTTCTTTTTCAATCATGACTTCCCTTTTCTTTATGTGGGGATTCATGACTGTTTTTAATGATATTTTAATTCCACGCTTTAAAGAGGCATTTACCCTAAATTACTTTCAGGCGATGTTAGTACAGTTCGCTTTCTTTGGAGCGTACTTTGTCGGTTCATTAATTTATTTTGTCATTTCTGTTACACGGGGTGATCCGATTGCTAAAATCGGTTACAAAAATGGTGTTGTTGTAGGCTTACTTATTTCAGCTTTAGGAAGTGCCTTGTTTTGGCCAGCTAGTACTGCGGCTTCTTATCCTATGTTTTTAGCGGCTCTCTTTATTGTAGGTCTAGGATTTGCGATGTTACAAATCGCTGCAAATCCTTATGTCACTATATTAGGACCCGAAAAAACAGCTTCGAGTCGGCTTAATTTAGCCCAGGGTTTTAACTCGATTGGTACAACGCTCGGACCACTCATTGCTGGTTGGTTGATATTTCAATATTTTGCAAAAACGGGAGCCAATGGTGCAGATTCCGTTAAAGTACCTTATCTTGCATTTTGTATCGTATTCGTCGTCCTCGCGGTAATTTTTTATTTCCTCTCACTCCCTTCAATCGCAAGTGAGAAAGTATTAGACCAGCCAATTGACGTAAAAAGACCAACTGCGACAACACACCACATAGCTGTTTTACCGCCGACTAAAATAGCAATAAGAAGGAGAACAACTACCGTCGTTGAAAAAATCATAAGCGTTCTACCCGCCTGTGATTTTCCAAACTGGAATAGTAGCCAGCAAAGCACAAGAAAAGGTGCGTAGTGTGCAAATACAGAAGAATCTTTAACAAACTGTTCTTTCCATAGGCCAAACGCAGAAGCATTTAATCCACTGCGCAGCGCATCAAGCGGTGCACTTTGTGCGAGCCATAAAAATAAACAGGAAACAATAGGGATTAAGA
>Ga0364867_10534_pt3 | contig 9813 bp, 5 predicted proteins | sample ExccelAu500001D4_3_FD_206915 | JGI IMG/M metagenome (GOLD analysis project Ga0364867, IMG submission 206915) | Enriched cells from Trout Bog Lake Hypolimnion, Wisconsin, USA - BchlTB.Aug13.5000.01.D4 | ecosystem: Environmental > Aquatic > Freshwater > Lake > Hypolimnion/Profundal zone | place: USA...
TATTTCCCACCAGAGTTTAATTAAATGAGCATAAGTAAGTTATTTATAGACTAAAATATGAGGTATAATTTAAAGCATTTAATATATTTTTGTGCATTTCATATTTTATTACTGGTTAATTTGTTTTCGGTAGAGTCAAGGCATGTATACAATGAAAGTTTAAAAAATTTATCATTAATAAATGCAACTACAGCGCGAAACAGGGCTATGCTGGTGCGTGATTCACTGACTAAAGCCGAGCTTTCTGAGGTATTACACATTGAGTTCTCACTTAAAATGAGAAACACTAGTGAACTTCAGACAAGAGTTAACAATGGTGAAATTATTTCACCCAAAGAAATGGCTCAAAAGTATTGGCCTTTGAAAAAAGATAGAGAGAAAGTTGCTGAATGGCTAAAATTGCAAGGTTTTCTCATTGATAATATAGATAATGCAAATTTAGGAATTTTTGTATCTGCTCCAGTTCTTAAAATACAGTCGGTTCTAAATGCAAAATTTTCTAAAGTTTTATATGCCCAAAAAGAGTATACAGCTGCGGTAACTGCCCCCAGTTTGCCGAAATCTATTTCTGAATCTGTTTTGGGTATAAACGGATTGCAACCATACATAGCGCCTCATCCTCTTTTTAGTATATCAAACAAAACTGGTTCATTAAAATCTCACGGTGTTGGGGGTAGCCCGCCTTATTTCGCTAATCAAATTTTATCTGCTTATGGACTAACTAGCTCTCAGTACAATGGCTCTGGTCAAACTATAGCTATTGTCGGAAATGCTCTTCCTTTAAGTACTGATTTACAATTATATTGGACTAATGCATCTGTTCCCCAGTCTCTTAACAATATTAGTTATTTTACGATAGGAAGCGGACCTTTATCATCAACAGATATCACTGAGGCTAGTTTAGATATACAGATTGCTTCGAGTATCGCGACTGGGTCACACATAAATTTCTATGCATGCGATGGATATTCCGATGGTTTTGATCAGTGTTATACGACTATTTATAATGACGCTGCTTCAGGAAAATATAAAAACTTATCAATTCTCTCTATTTCATATGGATACTTTGAAGACGAATTGAGTACTTCATTTTTACAATCTGAGTCTCAATACATGTTAAATTTGGCAAGTGCAGGTATTACCGTTTTGGCTGCAACAGGAGATGGTGGTTCTAATCCTCAATATTCAAATGGAAGCTGGTATTATTCTGCATCCAATCCCTTAACTGTATGCTATCCCGGTGTTGATCCTAATGTCACAGGAGTCGGTGGTACAACTTTGTATTTAACTGCTAGCAATTCAATATCAAGTGAAATAGCCTGGTCAGGTTCAGGTGGTGGAATAAGTACTTACTTTGCTAGACCCTCATGGCAAACTGGAACTGGTGTAATTCTTGGTTCCAAACGTTTGACGCCTGATGTTGCGGCTTTAGGTGATCCGAATACGGGGGTAATAATTTATAAGTATGGTACGGATGGAGGATATGAGTGGGGTGGTACAAGTTTGAGTACTCCTATTTGGGCAGGGTTCTGTGCAATTATTAATCAAGCTCGGTCAAATTCTCAGTTAGGTTCTTTAGGCTTACTCAATTCTAAAATCTATGCTTTAAATCAAAGCACATCTTTTAATGATATTATCTCTGGTAATAACGGTGCCTATTCAGCTGGATTAGGTTATGATTTGTGTACTGGACTAGGAACTCCAAATGTTCCTGCTTTAATAAAATATTTTACTTCATCAGGTACAACAGGTGGCACTCCACCCGTAATTGTTACACAACCTCAAAGCAAAACTGCTTCTTTAGGCAGTAATCTCTCACTAACAGTAGTTGCTTCTGGTACAGCTCCTTTATCTTATCAATGGTATTTATCCGGTTCACCTATTTCTGGTGCTACATCTTCAATTTATAATATTAATGTTACTTCTGCATCTTCTGGAGTATATTACGTTACTGTAACGAATGCATACGGATCCGTTACCAGTAACCAAGCTGCTATTACTGTTACTATACCAGCAGTTCCTCCAACTATAGCTGTTCAGCCTGTATCACAAAATGTTAACCTAGGATCTAATCTTAATCTTTCTGTAGTAGCAACAGGAACAGCTCCTTTAGCATATCAGTGGAATTTTAATTCAATACCAATAACGGGAGCAAACGCATCTACATATACAATTAATTCTATAGCATTAAATCAAGCTGGTGTATATTCAGTATCGATCAGTAATTCAGCCGGGCAAGTTACTAGTAATGATGCGCAAATTAATGTAAATAATAATGCTCCAGTAAATAATACATTAAACGGATTGATCGCGTATTATCCTTTTTCGAGCAGTGCTAACGATTTTTCTGGTAATGGATATAACGCTTTGGTTAAAGGAGCGTCTTTAGTATCAGATAGATTTGGTTATTTGAATTCTGCTTACAATTTTAGTTTACCGAATTCAATAGTCTCAAGTGCAAATATAGGAATAAGTGGCAACTCAGACAGGTCTGTTTCTCTATGGTTTTACCTTAATTCGATTCCGACTGGATCACAAGGAAACTTGATAAGTTGGGGTGCAGAACCTACTGGGCAAGCGTTTTCGATTGTTTATTCTCCATATAACGCAGCATCTGGATTTACTTTTTGTATTAATGCGCAAAATTATGAATATGGGTTTATATATGCTAATAATGCAGTATTAGCTCTTAATAAATGGCATCATCTTGTAGCAACATATACTACAAATATAGGATCTAGTTGTATGTATATTGATGGAGTTAAGCTTTTAGCAACAGCTACGAATTTTGGTTCTACTACATCGACTTTAAATACAGCTCAATCACCTGTATACATAAATCAATTTTTGAATGAATCAAATACTGGTATAAATGGCTCATTAGATGATATACGTATTTATAATCGTGTTTTAACACCGATCGAAGTTTCTTATATTTATAATACTGAACGTATACAAACATTGCTTGCTGTGCCACCGCAGATTGTAACTCAACCTGTTTCGCAGACAATTAATGTTGGTTCTAATTTGATTTTGAGTGTTAATGCAAACGGTTCCTCTGCTTTAACTTATCAATGGTATTTTAATGGTAATATCATTAAAGGAGCTAATTCGTTTTCATATACGATAAATGCAGCCCAAGTAACTAACTCTGGAAACTACAGTGTACTGATTGCTGATAGTTTGGGTACAGTTACGAGTAATGTAGCCTCAATTAATGTATTAAATAGTGTAACACTACCTGTAATAACTTTACAGCCGCTGACTCAATCTTTGAATCAAGGTTCATCACTTAATTTAAGTATTTCGGCCACAGGAATAATACAAAGTTATCAGTGGTATTTTAACGGTGTGGCCATACTTGGTGCAAATTCATCATCTTACACAATAGTTCAAGCTAATGCTTCAAATTCTGGAACTTATACCTGCAGTATAAGTAATAGTGCAGGAACAGTTGTTTCAAATCCCGCAAATATTACAGTCATTCCTCTAGCACCAATAATAATTCTTCAACCTAGTAGCCAATCGCTTACTTCTGGAGCTAGTGTTATACTTTCTGTTTCTGGCTATGGAGCTAACATTACTTATCAATGGTATTTTAACAATATCCCAATTTCTGGTGCGACTAGTTCAAGTTACACAATAAATTCATTTAATACATCTGCAGCAGGTTCATATACTGTCATGTTAAAGAATGCTGGTGGTAGTATATTATCTAATCCTGCTATTTTAAAAATAGTAAGTAATCCGGGTCGGTTAATCAATTTATCAGTATTGGCGATGGAGTTTTCTAACGCTAAACCTTTAACTATAGGATTCGTTACAGGTGGAGCAGCTACTTCTGGAGCTCAAAACTTATTAATTAGGGGCGTGGGACCGTCATTAGCAGCCTATTCAATAAGTAATTTCATACCAGATCCTATGCTTACAGTATTTAATAGCAGTTCTGTTGGGGTAACTTCAAACGATAACTGGGGTACTCCTTCTTCGAATGTAAGTATAATTAGTGCTGCCGACACTTTAACTGGCGCTTTTCCATATACTAGCACGTCATCACTTGATTCAGCGCTCGTAGCCAGTTTATCAAACGGTGCATACACTGTACAAATCGCTACAAAAAATTCTGCTACTGGTTATGCTCTTGCTGAGGTTTATGATGCAACTTCTAGTGGTGCTTATAGTTTAACAAATCCAAGATTAATAAACATATCATGCCTGCAACAAATTAGCTCTGGCTCAAGCTTAACTGCAGGTTTTGTAATTGGTGGATCTACAACTGAACAGGTTTTAATTCGTGTTGTTGGACCAACTTTAGGATCATTTGGTATCGCTGGTTATATACCTGATCCTAAATTAGTAGTGTATAATAGTGCTTCATCAATTGTAGCTAATAATGCAGGCTGGGGTGGTAATTCAGCTATATCAGCAGCCAATTCAATGACCGGAGCTTTTCAATTTAGTAGTAATTCTTCCAAAGACTCTGCTGTAATTATTAATCTCCAACCGGGATCTTATACAGTACAGGCTTCTAGTGCTTCTGGTGTAGCTGGAGTAGTATTAATTGAAGTTTATGAGGTAAGCGGAAATTGATTTTTTGATGGCTATTTATCATTAATAAGAGTCACTTATTGAAGTGTGGCTCATTTAACTTTTCTTGATAAATCTTTTCATATCCACTGGTCTAAACTAACGCCTGAAAGCGTAGAACTTTCCATCAGTCAGGCTATAGGGGACGCCCAGAAATCCATAGAGTGTATCACGTCTTTAGATTTAAGCGAAGTATCCTATCAAAATACGTTACTTGCCCTTGAAGAGGCAGTAGAACCACTTTCCGTTGCCTGGGGTAAGGTTTCTCATCTGCAGTCAGTCTGTGATTCAACAGAACTACGAGCTGCATACAACAAGATGCTTCCCCTTGTCTCTGCCTTTTATACGAGTATCAGACTAAACCCAAAACTCTGGGAAAGGATTAAAGCTTTTTTACAAACGCATGAAGCGAATGCACTGTCAGGTATTCATAAGCGCTTTCTCGAAGAAAGCATAGCTGATTTTAAAGAAGCAGGAGCAGATCTTTCGCCGGAAAAAAGAGAACGACTTTCACAGATCCAAACGAAGCTCGCAGAACTCACCCAAAAATATTCTGAGAATGTTCTCGATGCGACTAATGCCTATGAACTGATTATAGAAGATGAATCACGGCTTAAAGGTTTACCGCTTCACGCGAAAAAAGCTGCCTTTGAAAGTGCACTTGCAAAAAGTAAAGCAACACAAGAAAAGCCAGCATGGCGTTTCACCCTACATGCTCCTTCGATCGAGCCATGTATGATGTATTTAGAAGACAGTGCTCTTAGGGAACAACTCTGGAGAGCTTCATCATCGATTGGTTCCGTAGCTCCTTATGATAATCAGGGACTAATTAAAGAGATACTTAGCTTACGCGATGAGAAAGCTAAACTCTTAGGTAAATCTCACTTTGCTGATTTAGTCTTACAACGGCGTATGGCAAAAACGGCCACAACTGCACTTCGATTCATTGAAGATATTGGAGAGCGTGCGAGTGTCCTATTTAAAGAGGAGTGCGACGCGTTAGAGCGTTTTAAAACAGAGCTTACGCACGCACCTCAAGGACCCCTTGCTCCCTGGGATATTGCTTATTTCTCAGAAAAACTCCGTCAAAAAGAGTACGCTTTTGATGAAGAAATTTTACGTCCTTACTTTGAAGTAAGTCAGGTCATAGGTGGACTCTTTCAGTTAGCTCAGCGTGTATTTGGGTTAACCATCACAGAAAGAACCGATGTCGAAACCTGGCACCCCCAGGTAACGTTTTACGACATAAAAAATGCGAATGCAGTTCATGTCGGATCATTCTATGCAGATTGGCATCCGCGTGAATCGAAACGGGGTGGAGCCTGGATGAATTATTTAATTACAGGAGGACCTACCGCCTCAGGAAAAAGGCTTCCTCATTTAGGGCTAATCTGCGGAAACTTAACAGCCCCCTCAAAAGATACACCTGCACTTCTCACACACCGTGAAGTAGAAACGATATTTCATGAATTTGGTCACTTGTTACATCACCTCCTAGGTGAAGTAGCCATTAAATCGCTTAATGGTGTTAATGTAGCATGGGACTTTGTAGAACTCCCATCCCAGATCATGGAAAATTGGTGCTGGGAAAAAGAGGGGCTCGATTTATTCGCAAGGCATTATCAAACAAAAGAGCCAATCCCAGAGGAGTTGTTTCAGAAGATGATTAAAGCAAAGCGTTTTAGAACAGCTTGCATGACAATGCGTCAAGTCGCCTTTGCTAAGATGGATCTCTTACTGCATATTAATACCGAAGAATTTATAAAAGCAGATGACTTAGAATCCTATCTGCGTAGTAAAATCGCCTCGCACTTAATTCCAACCAATCCTAAAGCCCCAACCATTATACGCCGCTTTACGCACATCTTTGCGGATCCCGTAGGCTACGCAGCCGGGTACTATTCGTATAAGTGGGCAGAAGTTCTCGACGCTGATGCTTTCACTCGTTTCAAAAAGGAGGGTATCTTTAATCCTAAGACAGGCAGTGACTTTGTAAGAACAATCCTTTCTCAAGGAAATGCTCTAGACCCAGCAGAATTGTTTAGAACCTTTATGGGAAGAGACCCAGATATTCAGGCACTTCTCTTAAGAGCTGGCTTAGTGGGGGCCGCTTAAAAAAGCGTGTTTTTGTATGTCTTTTGGTTGGCTTTCCGTTTTGACCTAGGGCGCTCCTAGCCTCAGAGTAAACGTTTATATCCCCATGATTATTGCTAATCTTAGAACGATTGCTGGCCGTACTTTTCCTGCCCGCCGCTGGACACGTGGTATGGTTGGTCAAGCTGGACAACCTATCCCTGCAAAAGGCTTTGCCATGGGAGTCGTTGTCTTAGAGCCAAACGGAGGTCAGGTACCGTGGCATAATCAGGAGCAAGAAGAAGTGTACATGATCCTTCAAGGTGAAGGTGAAATCTGTGTAGGCAGTGAAAAACAAACGATCAAAGAAGGCCAAGCAGTCTTCTTACCTCCAACCGTATTTCATCAACTAACGAACACAGGCACAGAGCCACTCCATATGATGTATATTTACTGCCCAGGTGGGGATGTTGCCCACTGGAGACAGGAACTCGATGGCACGTTACCAGTCGCTGGTGTATCACCAACGCCTCCTTTACCTGCTGGAGCACACCCTCAGTGCACGAAAAAACCATCAATTTAATAAGACATGAAAACCCACCAAATCGGAGTTATTATGAACGGCGTCACAGGACGCATGGGAACGAACCAGCACTTACTGCGTTCGATTAAAGCGATTCGCGAACAAGGAGGTGTAAAAATTTCTGATAGTGAAGTGATTATGCCTGATCCTATTTTGGTAGGACGTAGTGAAGAAAAACTAGCAGCCCTTGCTGCTCGTGCTGGCGTTTCACGCTATACCACAAATTTAGATTCAGCCTTGGCTGATCCAAAAAATCAGATCTATTTTGATTCAGCCTTAACAGGCCAGCGTCCAGTAGGTGTTAGAAAAGCTATTGCTGCTAAAAAGCACATCTACTGCGAAAAACCAACAGCCGTTACCTCGCAAGAAGCCATGGCGCTCTATCAAGAGGCAACTCGTGCAGGTCTTAAGAATGGGGTAGTGCAAGATAAGCTCTGGCTTCCAGGACTCCTCAAACTCAAGTACTTAATTGATACCGGATTTTTCGGTACCATTTTATCTGTCCGTGGAGAATTTGGATACTGGGTATTTACTGGAGAATACGAAAAATTACAGCGCCCCTCTTGGAACTATAAAAAAGAAGAAGATGGGGGTATTATTGTCGATATGCTCTGTCACTGGAGGTACGTCATTGATAACCTCTTTGGTGAAATTAAGTCCGTCTCATGCTTAGGTGCGACCCACATTCCAACCCGCTGGGATGAAGCCGGTAAGCCATATAAAGCAACCGCAGACGATTCCGCCTATGCTACCTTTGAATTAAAAAACGGGGTCGTGTGCCATTTTAATTCATCGTGGGCAGTACGTGTAAAACGCGATGATCTTTTAACCTTACAAGTCGATGGAACTCACGGCTCTGCGGTTGCAGGTCTACGCAACTGTACCGCTCAGCATCTATCAAGCACCCCACGTTGTATCTGGAATCCGGATATCGATAGTCCAATCAAATACAATGAAGGTTGGACAACCGTTCCAACGAACGATTCCTACGATAATGCGTTTAAAGTACAGTGGGAATTATTCTTAAAGCACGTAGTAACCGGGGCTCCTTTCCCATGGACCTTGTTACAAGGTGCAAAAGGTGTTCAACTCGCAGAACTAGGGCTTAAATCCTGGGCTGAGAGACGCTGGGTTGATATTCCTGATATAATTTAAATACCTATTGGTTTACTAAGCCACTAACTAAACCTATTAATTGCATTGCAGTTTTGTAATTTTGTGGAGTTCTTGGCTAAAAGAGCGAAAAAGCTTTTAAAAAGTTACCATAGATTCATAAACTTAATGAGTTAAAAGTGAGGACTACTTAGTTTACTAAATAGTGCGATCGCTATAGATATTTATTGATGTATGTAGGTTATACATAAACTTAAAAACTTTTATAATTTATTCTAGTTGCAGATCGATAAATGTAAGTTGCAACCAAATACTTAAACTAAAGATATACTAAGTTATGTTGATATTAGCATCGTCTTTTTGAGATAAGCTTTGGAGTTTATCATAGATAAGGCTCACCACTTACTCTACTTCTGATTTTTTTAGCTGGAGTGCCGTAGGCAACACAATTATTTTCAAGATCTTCGTTTAAATAGCTATTTGCTCCTAAGATGCTATCGTTACTAATATTTAAACCATGTTTTACAACTGCACCAATAGATATTGCTGAACGATAACCAATCTTCACAGTTCCACCTGTAATAGCGTTCGGTGCAAGAGAAGAAAAATCTGACATGACACTGTCGTGATCAATAGAAGATTGAGTATTAAGAATACAAAACTTTCCAACTATTGAATTTGGTCCAATAGTTGCGTTTGGCATTACGACTGTTCCATGGTCAATTTTTGAAAAATTAGATATTACTGCAGATTGGTGAATTAAAGACGGGAAAATTATATTTTTATGTTGTGCGAGAATCTCATTATAGATTCTTTGCCTAATAAAATTATCGCCGATCCCAATACTGTATGCAAATTGTGAAACTTTTAATAACTCTGAAATGTCAGCAATTACTTTTATACCTAATAAATCTGAACCTTTTTTGTTTTTATCAACAAAATGTGCAATTTCGTAACCAGCTGATATAGCGACATTGGCAACGCTAACAGCGTGTCCACCAGCGCCTATTATAATTAACGGACGTAGCTTTTTATCAGTGTGTGTTATCATTATATATGCTTTCAATTACTGAAATTTTATTTATTGCTCTTACTTAAGTGATTTTAAGAGTTAAATTTATATTATATCTTGTATGAGTTTCGATATGCGATCTGTAATAATGATGTTACTACATCGTTTAAATTTAATAAGATCTAATTTTGCTATTATGCCATAGTGGTTTTATTGTAATAAAAAATATTAAATAATACAATTTGAGGTTCACCCGATAATACGTACACAGTTTAGGTATTAGTTATTTGGATAAGCTAAATTTAGTTCGTAGTCGAGAGGACTCTTATAACCAAGTGATGAGTGTGATCTCTTTCGCTTATAGAAGCCCTCGATGTAATCAAAAATCGCTGCCTTGGCCTCATCTCTTGTTCTAAAGGTGCATCGGAAAATCAGTTCATGCTTA
>Ga0364867_10949_pt1 | contig 9777 bp, 6 predicted proteins | sample ExccelAu500001D4_3_FD_206915 | JGI IMG/M metagenome (GOLD analysis project Ga0364867, IMG submission 206915) | Enriched cells from Trout Bog Lake Hypolimnion, Wisconsin, USA - BchlTB.Aug13.5000.01.D4 | ecosystem: Environmental > Aquatic > Freshwater > Lake > Hypolimnion/Profundal zone | place: USA...
GCACACAAAATGTCGTTGCCTGAAATCTGGTCTGCTGTTATGGTATTGGCACTGATTTTGCCAGGGGAAGTCAATGTATCTGCGATTTTGTCACCCTTGACCCCATCGGTAAATAGTATTGGTATATTATTAAGACGCGCCTGCTTTAAAGCCACCGAGGTATTCCAGTATGTTTTGATCCTATTACTGTATTCCGGATAAGTAAAAGTGTTAATGCAAGTACTAACAATATTGCCAAAAAGCCCAATAAATAATATGAACGCCAGAATATTTGCCGACCTGGAGTACGCGTACTTTTTTTGCAAATCGGTCAAAAAACAGATAATGACGATAGAAATGGAGGGCACGGTGAAAGCGGCTAACCTGGCAACGCAACCCATTAACTTCTCTGTAAAAATCAGGACTAACGTCACTATCAACAAGGTGACCCCGTAACATATGAAATAATCCAGTCTACTAACATGAAGCATTTTCTTTTTTGACAGGTGGTAGATGCCATAAAAAAAAGAGACAATTCCAATAACACCGAAAATCAACTCATAAATACAACCACTCCCAACGAGCGCAAATAGCTTCCAGAAACTCTCGGCAAAGTGGGTCTCCCCCTTAATTTTACCCAGCATCTTAATGTACGAAAGGTACATCCTGTCGTCAGCCATTAGATTTTTTACGTCTACGAGATAGAAAATGAAAATGCTACTGATACACAAAGCAATGGGAAATATCAGCAAGTACATTGTTTTGTTTGAACCGGCTGGCTGGGTTTTATTTTTTGCCCCTATAATGGTACTGGCAATAATGACTGGAATTACTGGAGCGACGGCAATAGGATATATATAACTTAGAAATGGGGCGAGCGAAAAACTAAGGCATAACAATGCATACCCCGCTTTTCTTTCATGCACCCCATTTTGGGATATTTCCAGGAGCTGCCACAATTGCCACAACACCAGCAGGCAAAGAAAAATGTCCATTTCATATTGCTTGACCTGTACGAGGTAATCGGTGAATGTCTGCGAAGAAATAAGGATGAGAATAAAAAGATAGCTAAAGACAGACTTGCCCGGAAATATCTTCTTCCTCAGATAAAAAACGAATAAAATACTCATTGACCCAATGACCAACGCCGGCAACCGGATGGAGATATAGCTATAATCAAAAAATGAGGTGATCCTTTTAATGATTGTAAGATAAACCCTTGGGCACTCTTGTAAAAGGTCGAGAGGTCCCCATAACGCACTAAAACTCTTGAACTTAATGTTATAAATAAGCCGCCACTCATCGTTCCAAAAGGGCCGGATAGGAAAGAACGCCATCGCTACGCCAAAGCACAGCAAATAAATAACGATTCCCTTCGTTGCAATGTCCACAACTTTTTCAGTATCCTTTATTTTCACTAGGCTATATGATCAAATAGTTTACTTTTTATTGATGACGCCACCCCTCCACATATTCAAAACTTGAACAATGTTAAATTAATTTGACGCAATATACATCAACTTGTAATTTAATTGCCGAGACATAAATCTGGAACCAGGGAATATAACGTTTCTTTCTACCTCCTGATTACCCTATAATTCAAACCATCGCCTATGAGTACCGAAATTGAACCAACAGGCAATAGACTTTGTGCGGAGTCGATTTGTTTGAGATTTTTAATATCAAAGATGGCAACCGTATCGCCTACTTGGTAAGCCGGAAAGGTTTTCAAAACACCCGAAGGAGCAACCATCGAGAGGAACGGCACTGGGTCGGCGATATTGTCGGGAAATCCTATATCCGGCGTGATCAAAATAGGAATCTTGTCCGTAGTGGCCAATCGAATAGCGCGCTCAGTTGCTGCGTATATCTGTATCCTTTTCAGATATTCAGCCGACATAAAGTTGTTTACAAAACCCATGATCACATTCCCTCCGAGGGAAACAAACAGGACAAAAACAAAACCATTTATGTATTTCCTGTATTGGAAACGAGCAAACAATTGATCCAGGCAGTATATGATCAATACTGAAATGGCCGGCACCATGAATGAATTAAATTTCGGCTCTCCCATGGGTAGCTTGTCCGCTATGAATAAGCCAATGGCAACGAAAATCAAAACCAAACTGTAAAGCCGAACAAGGTCAACCGTACTCCATTTGCCGTTACTTGACAATGGAATGTGCCTCGCTGATAAATTATAGGCTAAGGATAGTACGCCCAAAATCCCGAAAATGACTTCAAACAGAACGCCTGACCCCACGTGCGCAAACAACAACCACAAGTGAATAAAGAAGGAGGAAAAGGTCAGACCATCGGGCATCAACCTTCTCTCCCAGTAATTGTGCATATTGTGATCCGCCATCAATTGTCTGATATCAATGATATAGAACACACCGATACTTCCGATACATAGAAGGAGAGGAAGCCACTGAAGGAACAAATTAAGCCAGAGTCGCGGTCTACGCTGCTTGTCAATAAGCCCCAACAGCCCTTGAATAAATATAACAATAAATACAGGCGCAACAACAATCGGGTACGTATAACTAAAGAATGTAGCGACTGTAAAACTAAGACACAGCAAAACATAGCGCCGAAGGTGCAGCTCCTCACTCTTAAAGATATCCGCCAGTTCCAGCAATTGCCATAAGGCCAGCAGGCTCAGCAATAGTTCCGCTTCATATTGTTTGATCTGCACAAAATAATCCATAAATACCCTGAACGAAACCAGAATCAGGACAAATAAAAATCTATTTGCTGTATTTGGCGGGTAAATACGTTTCATCAGGTTCCAGCATAGAACTATAGCGGCAATTCCAACAATAAAGGACGGCAAACGAAATGAGAAATAACTATAATTTAATTTCGAACAAAACCATTTCAACAGTTCAAGATATACCCTTGGAAATTGTTGCGTGTAGTCAAGCGGGCCCCAAAGCTGTGATGCCGTTTTAAATTTCAGGTTAAAAATGATACACCATTCGTCCCGCCAAAATGGCTTTAGTGGGAAAAATACCAACAAGGTTTCCCAACAAATCATAAACGACAAAATACAAATAGTAAATATCCTGGCTATTTTCCCGGGATTACTGATCCTTAAGCTCATGCAATTTGATAAATAGTAATTCCGATGATAGATCATTCACCTATCGCAACAAAAATAATAAAACAATTGAGGTTTAGGCCATATCAAAGCGTTACACCTTGACACCCGTTATAACTTTGTTGGCTTTACATAATATATCACTAACCGAATAACCAGGTTTTCAGGTTTACTTTCGTTACTGTTAACCCTATCGCGATTAAGCTATTATCTTTGCGCTATGAATAAGGAAATTGTCGTTAGTGGGATCCGCTCTACAGGTTACCTGCACTTGGGAAACTATTTCGGGGCTATACAGAACTATGTAAAAATGCAAGAAGACTATGATTGTTATTTCTTCGTAGCTGATTACCACGCCCTGACTACCCACCCCGACCCTAAGGAGCTCAAGACAAATGTGTTTCGCGTAGTAGCAGAAAATGTAGCCTGCGGCCTCGACCCGGAAAAAGTGGCGCTTTATGTGCAAAGCGACATCCCTGAAATACCCGAGCTTTACCTGGCGCTAAATATGATCGCTTACAAAGGCGAACTCGAAAAAGTACCTACATTTAAAGACAAAGTGCGCCTAAACCCTGACAATGTAAACGCGGGCCTGCTCACCTACCCTGTATTGATGGCTGCTGATATACTCATACACAGGGCTGTAAAGGTGCCGGTGGGCAAGGATCAGGAACAACACCTGGAGATGGCACGCAATTTTGCCCAGCGGTTCAACGGGAGGTATGGCGATTTTTTCCCGGAGCCACACGTTTTCCGTTTCAACCAAAGCGCTATGAAAATCATGAGCCTGGATGGCGCCGGAAAGATGAGCAAGAGCGAAAATGTAAATGCCACCATATACCTTAGTGATGATGACGAAACGATAAGAAAAAAAATAAAGAAAGCCAAAACGGATGAAGGCCCTAAAACTCCAAACTCGGAAATGCCGGAATACATACAAAGTCTATTTGTGCTCCTGCAACTGACTTCTGCGCCGGAAACTGTAGCGTTCTTTCAAAAGGCATTTAATGAGTGTAACATCCGGTATGGCGATCTGAAAAAACAGTTGGCCGAAGACATGGTTGCATTCGTGAAGCCTATACGTGAAAAAACAATAGAATTGCAAAAAGACGAGGAGGCAATAAGAAAGATACTAAGGGGCGGCGCCGAAAAAGCACGCGAAAGCGCTTCAAAAACAATTGCCGGAGCACGGAAACTGATCGGAATAAATTATTATTAATTGTCGGTGGAAGAGACTGTTTTGGACAGCGCATTAGGCTGCGCTTTTTGACCGTCACTTAAGTTTGTGCTTGTTTGCCACGCACGAATCCTGATTATATCGTTGTGGTCCGTTTATTTCTCATGCTTGTTTCTCTTTTTTTATTTTTAGTTTTTAATGTTTAATTTATTAATTTTCACGCCATGCCACCAAAAATAATTACGCAGCATATAGCTATTGCGGGGAACATCGGCTCCGGAAAAACAACATTAACAGGTATGCTGGCCAAGCATTACAAATGGAAGCCCCATTACGAAGATGTGGACCATAACCCATACTTGGTGGATTTTTACGAGGATATGCCGCGCTGGGCATTCAACCTGCAGATATACTTTCTTAACAACCGTATCAAGCAGCTAGTAGAAATAAGAACAGGAAAGGAAACAGTGATCCAGGACAGGACCATATACGAAGACGCATATATTTTCGCACCCAATCTTTTCGATATGGGATTAATGACAAACCGTGACTTCGAGAACTACACCTCATTCTTCCATAATTTAAAGCCACTCATAAAACCACCCGACCTGCTTATTTACCTCAAGGCCACGATCCCGGCGCTGGTAGACCAGATACAAAAACGAGGACGGGAATACGAGGAGAATATACGGCTTGATTATTTAAAACGCCTGAACGGCTTTTACAACAAATGGATAGATAAGTATACAGATGGCCCGCTGCTGATAATAGACGTAGACAATTGTAATTTTGCGGATAAAGAAGAAGATCTTGCAGATGTTGTACGCCGTATAGATGCGCAATTGCACGGGCTCTTTTAACTGGCTTGATGTTGAGATGCACAACCCAGTTCAGCTTTTTAAGGCGCGATCATAGGCAGTTGTTCCTGCCTCGATCTAGCGCACCATCCGACGCTTATTTTGGTAGCCAAAAAGTAACTGTTTCACAGTAGGGCAATGATTACCCTGATAGGTTGTATTTTTTTTAGAAAATAATTATTTTTACCCCTCCAAAAAACTTAAACGATAGGAAGTCCGTACTTACCATACTATACTTTTGGTTCATTCTTCAGAATGAGACTCCTTAGTGTTGCCCTCATCATTAATTTTACGCTTACCAGTAATAAAAATTTATATTCACAAACGATTCCAAAAGAAGGCAGTACATTAAATTACCGGATCATAGGGTTTTCCTTCCCTTTATTTACCGAGAAGTGCACTTACCGACTTGAAATTGCCTCCGGCAACTACGACTCGCCTGACTCGTTTGCGAAGCACACCGTCTTGTCAATTGAAGGGAGCTCAAACCGGATGATAGCGGAAGTCCCCGCCTTCGGGTGCAGTTATACGTGGCGTGCGGTCTATATCAACAATAATAAAATCTTGTCGACCACACAACTCCATCATTTTTCCACGCTGACGAACGCTTGCGTTGACACGACCTCTTTCCGGCTGCTGATCCTGCACGATGCTGAAAAATACAAGGACGCCTATATTTTTGCCGACGACAGCAAGACCCTCTACGACATGAAAGGCCGTCCTGTGTGGTTTTTACCGAATATAGAAGGCATCGCAATGACGCCGAGGGATATAAAACTTTCGCCACAAGGCACGATCACGTTTTTGTTTGATAAACCATACGAAGTCAATTACGACGGCGAGGTACTCTGGAAGCCCTTGCATAACGGCGCGGTCAGCAAGGATGAGTCTGAGCACTACCACCACGAATTTACACGCATGGCTAACGGCCACTATATGGTTATGGGCCAGGACTCAACAATATGGACCACTAACGGAGCTAAAACGCAGTTTGGTACCCTCATTGAATATGACGAGAAGGGCGAGGTAGCATGGTCATGGCGGTCTTCGGATTACTTTACAAACTCCGACTTGAAATATTTCCCAAAACCAGCGGACGAGAAAACACTTGACGTACACCAAAACTCGTTCTATTTCGACGAGACCAACAATTATATTTATGTCAGCTACAAGAACATCAGCCGGGTGCTAAAGGTAAAATACCCAGAGGGGAACGTTGTAGGTGCGTATGGCGAATCCTTCAAGCCCGGCAGCCCCGAAAAAGGCAACGGCCTGTTTTGTGGCCAGCATGCTATCAGCATAGCGCAAAATGGGAATCTTTGCATGTATAATAATAATTCATGCAGTGCCACCGACCTCCCGAAAGTTATGGAACTAGAACTGCCCCACTCCAGGAAAGGGAAAGTAAAAGCGGTATGGGCCTATGACTGCACTATGGATGACCTGGGGCCACGGAAAAAAACGAAGGATGACTTTGTCTCCGGCGGTAATGTAGTGGAACTGCCCGACCAGTCACTGTTTGTGTGCATGAGCAGTGTGTATAGTAAACTGTTTATCGTGAGCCCAGAAAAACAGATCTTATGGAGCGCAATACCGGAATTTTACAACAAGGCAGATGAAAAATGGTTGCCACTTACTGAGTTTAAGGCAAGCATGATTTATAACAAAGCTGACTTGGAAAAGCTGATCTGGAACGCCGAGGCGCCATCCGCAAAAAATGCACAGTAGGCTAACTTAGCAGATGCCTTTTTGAGTTAACCCAGCATATTTTCCAACTCTTCTTTTTTTACCATCACAAACACCCGCTTACCATCAGGAGCGTATTCCGGCTGTCCACACGCGAAAAGCTCGTCTATAAGTGCCTGCTGTCCTTCCGGCTGCATTATGGCATGTTTGTTGCGGCTGAGCCTACGTGCCATGTGCGCCAACAATTGCTCCGTCCGTTTGTTTACCGCATCGGGAGATTCATGTTTGAGGTGTTCCACTACTTCATCCAGCACATACTTCTCCTCACCGCCCGCTAGCCCGGCTGGTATCCCCTGCACTACAAAGGTATTTTTACCAAATGGCGCAATGTCGAAACCGATCCGGGCCAGGTCGGCCAGCGCTTCATGCAGCAATAAAGCATCCTGCGGCGGCAGTTCATACGACACTGGGAACAGCACCTGCTGCGATGGCGCCTGATCGCTGTTCCACTGCTCCAATAAGCGCTCATACCAGATGCGCTCCTGAGCCCGCCTGATGTGTATGAGCATCATCCCCGATTTTACGGTTGTGGCCAGCATAGCACCGAACAAAACCATCATATTGCCGCTGCCCTTACTTTCGCTGGTTGCAGGCAAAATAGTTGCCTGTACGGACGGTTCGGCGCTTACCCCACCCTTGTTATCTTCCGGCGCCGCTACCGGCGCCTGCGCAATCTCATAAAGGTCCTTCCACCTTTTCAGGCTGTCGTTGCGCTCTATGAAGTGCGCCTGGTTCTTATCGGTGAAGGCATTGAACAGATAACCCCTTTGCGTCTCTTCCCGCTGCCGCTCCGTATTCGGCAATTGCACAGCCGAGAGCTGCTGTATCTCCGGACTCAGTGTGAAATCGAGCGACGGAGATATGTTATAACGCGCCAATGCATGCTTTACCGCCGAGCTGAGGTAAGTGTACATAAGGTTGTCATCCTCAAATTTCACCTCCTGCTTGGTGGGGTGAACGTTTACATCCACCCGCTTAGGGTCTACCTCAAGGAACAGCACATAAAATGGATAAGCCTCCTTTTCTATCAGATTATCGTAGGCCTTTGCTACTGCATGGTTCAGGTAGGCATTCCTGATAAATCGGTTATTGATAAAAAAGAATTGCATGCCGCGAGTACGCGTAGCTGCCTCAGGCTTTCCGATGAACCCATAAATATTCAGCAAATCGGTCTTTTCTTCAACAGGCACCAGGTTTTTTGTATACGAATTTCCTAAAAGGCCTATGATACGCGCCTTCAGGTTTCCCGCTTCGAGGTGAAACTGCTCTACGCCATTGCTCCACATCCTGAACCCGATGCCGGGATTGGCCAATGCCACGCGGGTGAACTCGTCCAGTATGTGCCGCAATTCAGTGGTAGCACTCTTCAGGAAGTGACGGCGCGCTGGTACGTTATAAAACAGGTTTTTGACCATAATATTGGTACCGGGGTTGGTAGCACAGGGCTCCTGGAGCTTTACTTCTGTACCCTCTATGACTATGCGGCTGCCTGTTTCGCTTGTTTGTTGCCGGGTCCTCAGTTCGACTTGTGTCACGGCGGCTATAGAAGCCAGTGCTTCACCACGGAAACCCATGGTACGTATCGTAAACAGATCGTCAATACTACTTATCTTGGAAGTGGCATGGCGCTCAAAACTCATACGCGCATCTGTGGGGCTCATGCCCTTCCCATTGTCTATCACCTGCACCAGTTCCTTGCCAGAGTCCTTTACCACCAGTTGTATCTCCGTAGCCCCTGCGTCTACAGCATTCTCCAGCAACTCCTTCACCGCAGAAGCCGGCCGTTGTATCACCTCTCCCGCAGCAATCTGATTGGCAATATGATCAGACAACAATTGTATTACATCCGGCACTATAAGTAATTTTTATGCAAAGGTAGCAGAATATCGAATATTCTATGGTTGAGACGATCTTCCCTGCTTTTTGCGGTACTTGAAAATTTAAAACTATGTTTTGAATACGTCTGATTACATTTGGTTTTGAAATGCAGCTCAGGAAAAAATGGACCATATTAATTGCGCTGATCGCTGCCACCAACTTTGCGTCATCCCATTACTCCGGCTTTAATAGTTGGTACTGCACTTATATTTACTATCCGTTGCAGGTTTCCCGGTGCTTTCTGTTCGATTTCGTTCCGTTCAGCATTGGCGATATTGCTTATATAGCCGCCGGGGCATCGCTTCTGTTCACAGTACTAAAGTGGGCATACTTCATCTCAAAATTTAAACGCTACAAATTAAACCTTGCCGCATCATTACTGAATATGATCAACGTGGTCCTGGGGGCGTATCTGTTTTTCCTGGTTGGCTGGGGCGCAAATTACGACAAACCCCCGCTACGCACCTATTGGCAGCTTCCGTTTTTATCATTCAAGGACACTAAACTGATCGTAGCATTTGATGAAATGCTCGTGGACCAACTCAATACCTACGCACCACACTACCAGACCCTATCGCTAAACGAAACGAATGAACGCTCAAAACTATGTTATCAAAAATATACTGATAGCAAGCTCAAAAGGCTGGGGCTGCATGTAAAACCTTCCTTATTTGGCTACTTTATGGAGCGCGTTGGCGTAGACGGATATTACAACCCGTTTACCGGAGAGGGACAGGTGGATAATACAATCCCCGCCTTTATGCGGCCGTTCGTACTGTGCCACGAAATGGCCCACCAGGCCGGAATAGCTGCCGAAGATGACGCCAACCTCATGGCCTATGCCCTCGGCACAACCGGCAACGATAGCACGTTCCGGTACTCAGCGTACCTCAATATCTGGCTCTATGCTTACCATAGGTTATACAGGCGCGATTCTGTAGCCGCCAAAAACATCTCAGCGCGGCTGAACAAACTGACCATCGCACACCTGGATACGCTGGAACAGATAAGCCGGCTCTACCACAACGGGGCAGCCA
>Ga0364867_10951_pt1 | contig 9746 bp, 12 predicted proteins | sample ExccelAu500001D4_3_FD_206915 | JGI IMG/M metagenome (GOLD analysis project Ga0364867, IMG submission 206915) | Enriched cells from Trout Bog Lake Hypolimnion, Wisconsin, USA - BchlTB.Aug13.5000.01.D4 | ecosystem: Environmental > Aquatic > Freshwater > Lake > Hypolimnion/Profundal zone | place: USA...
TGCTGCGGTTTGCGGATAGTGGCAAAGTGTTTCGCGGGTATGCGCCAGCACCAGCACCAGCACCAGCACCGGCAGCACCAGCACCGGCAGCACCGGCAGCACCAGCGGCGGCGGCGTTTGCTCGTCGTTGCGGTGCTGGTCTGTCGTCGTCTGTGGAGTTGCGTCAATTCAAGTTCTGTCCGCTTATCAAGTCGGGGCCATTGGAGCATGGTCAATGGTTTGCTTATCGGTCTTTATGGGGCGAGTCTGGCGCATATCTCGGCTTGGTTAGGGTCTAACCTGTTAGCCTGTTAGTGTCAAAGCGTGGCGGGTTTCCCCGTCACGCTTTTTTGTTTTTTTGGGGGTGTCAACATGGGGGGGGGGGCGTTCACAGTCGCTTGGCGGGCATCGTAGGCGTTTTATTTTCGTCGTTTTCCCTGTTTTTTCCGTTTTGGTCGCTTCCTGGTGCTGGTGCTAAAAAAGTTTTGCCGGCATGGATCACGCAAGCCAGCACCAGCACCAGCACCGGGGGCGGGTCGTTGCGCCAAGCAAATTAAATGCGGTGCGATTTGCTTATCAGTGTAAGCGGTTAGCGGTTGCGGTGCTGCGGTGCTGCGCGGTTGCGCGGTGCTGCGGTGCTGCTATCTAATCGAAAGCAAATTCAATTCGCCTTTTGCCGTCACGCAAAAAATGCGGGCGGGGGCGGGTCGTTGCGCCAAGCAAATTAAATGCGGTGCGATTTGCTTATGAGTGTAAGCGGTTAGCGGTTGCGGTGCTGCGCGGTTGCGTGGTGCTGCGGTGCTGCGCGGTTGCGCGGTTCTGCGGTGCTGGTGCTGCGCGGTGCTGGTGCTGCGGTGCTGCTTTTCTTCCGGGTATCTTCAACCAGTCTTCCGGCGCACAAGTCGAGACTTATGCGCTGCATAGACCGATTGACGGTCACGTTCCAAGTCGGGAAACCGGCGGGATTTTTTGGCGCAAGGACAGCAGAATTGGGTCTTTCGCCAAAGTCCGCCTGTTCCGGGGCGGAATTGATTCGGCAATGCGGTCGGCAATCCGGCGGGAAACCGCGCGGTTTTGCTGACACAGCTTTATGACACAAGTGAGCACGTTTAACGGGTTGCTTGTCTCGTTCCGCTTCAAAGACGGGCAATGGTTTTTTGCCTGCGGACTGCGGTTCGGACACGGGCAAACCCTGTTGGATGCCGCCGCGCAAGTCCTTAGTGAACGCGCGGAGTTCGGCTACTAGCACACCCCGCCGGGAAACCGGCGGCCCTTTTCCGCGCGGCCACGCGCGAACGGTTTATGGACGCATCACAAGCGCAAGAACTGGAACGGCAGTTCCGCAAGGGACTGATAACCGAGGACCAATACGACGCCGCTTTGCTCGCTCTGGTAACGCCAGAGGAACGGGCAGCAGCGGAAGCACGGGTTGACGCCGCCGACGCGGCCAACGTCCGCGCACTGGAAGCACAGTTGCGTTGGTAGGCGGGAAACCGCCGGCAAAGCACAGCCGTTTGGAAACTGACGGCTCTTCTTTGCCGTAACCAGCAATCTCCACGTTCCGAAACCGGAGCGCACGAGTTCCGTACCGGAACAGCAGAAATGGGTCTCGGCACAAACTCGGCGCGTTCCGGGGCGGAGCGAAAGGGATTGCCAGCGCGGCAAATCCGGGCGGGAAACCGCGCGGATTTGCTGACACGGCACCGCGCTGCGCGGCGGGAAACCGCGCGGTTTTCGTGACACAAGTCACACAGATTTCGTGAGAGTGTTTCGCACGCGCTGACTTCGTCGGCGGTACCGAACGCGACCACTTAGGGTGGTGCGGGAAGTCCCCGGCAAGAAACGCAAGAAGAAAGGAAACACACCATGTCGAATAAAACCGATGTGAAGCTCACGTTTGCGGAAATCACGGCGTTGCCCAGGGGCGACCGTTACACGTTGTTCCAAACCAACGTCGTGAAACCGTTCGGTGCAGTCGCCAAGGCCAAGGAGGCCGTGGACGAGAAGATGCACAACGCGATGAAACTCACCGCTTCGCTGAAGCGCGAGTACGCCGCGATGTTGTTCGCGCGGGAAATCCCGCCGGACATGACGGAAGGCAAGTTCTTCACGCAGTATTGTGGCGGGGACGTTCCCGCCCGCGTGAAAGGACTGGCGACGTTTTTCAACGCCGTCGTGCTGACCGGCCCGGAACCGCTGATCCCCGAGGAGCACATTGACGCCGCAAGCGTCACCTCCTTGGAGAAGGCGGCACCCATCATTGCCACCGAACGGAAATCCGCCGGGGAAGCGTGGATGGCGACCGAATTCACCAAGGAAGTGGTGGACGCCCTGTCCAAGCCCGGCGACGCGACCAAGAAACTGCTCGCGATCCGCAAGCGTCAGAACCCCAAGGCGGAAGATACCGGGGGCGAGGAAACCCCGACCGCCGCCTTGCTGGCGCTGCTGCTAACCCGCATTGGAACGGCAGCAGACGACGACAACGGCTATATGCTGTTTGTCGGTTGCCAAGAACTGGCAGAGAAGTGGGGCACCCTCAAGGCCATCCCCGCGACCCGCTACGCCGAGTGGCTGGCGAAACGCGAGGCGTCTGCCAAGGCCAAGGCCGCGGCGGAGAAGCCCAAGCTGACCCACGGCAACGACGGCGCACCGGCGCCGGACGCCGAGGACGCCTCCGCGGACAAGAACGCGGAAGCGGAAGCGGCGGACCTCGAACCCGCCGGCGCGGCCAACTAGGCCGCCCACCCACCCCGTTCACGCGACCGACACCGCGTGAACGGGCCAATTTTTCGGCAACGCGCTTGCGCGAAACCGGAGAAGCCCGGGGACGCGCTTGCGCGAACCCGGCCGCTTTTATGCCACCCAAACTCGCCGCACTGGCGCGCAAGCGCCGCCGCGTGAACCCGCTGGTACTCGCCCGCTGGCTCATGCGCCAAAACCGCCCGTAAAGCACAGCCGCCGGGAAACCGGCGGCTCTTCTTTACAGACGATTTCCGACAACGGCTGGAGCGGGTAATGCCCGCCAGTTGAACCCTTCCGTTGTCCCGCGCGCATTGGGTGGCTCCCTATGGCGCTGCCTATACGCCACGGTGCCATCCGCTGAACCCGGCTCTGGCACCCACCAATTTTCCGGCGAGAGATCGCCGGCACCCAGGAGTTGTGGACAGGACACAGAACCGGCCTGTTGAAACCGCCGTCGCAACGCGCGACCACAACCCACACTTCTTGAAGCGATTGGCCTCGCAAGACATTGCCAATCGTCCAAACACGGGAACCCGTGGAACCGGCGCGTTCCATGACAACGAGCAAGGACAACGATGAGATAACCGGGTCTCTTTGGCCGCTTCTCAATAGAAACGGCCCCGAGTCCCGATGACTATCGGGACCGGACGCCGCCGCGAGCGTGAAACTGAATCGCGGTATTAAGCCCCCAAGTGCGCGCGCACTTGGGGGCTTCTTTTGTTTTATTTTTTTCAAAAAGTGACGGGAAAACGCGCAGGCCAGAATCAGGCCCGCGTTTTTTGTCCAAACCCAGGGCGATTTCTGACCCTGAAACCCGCGCGAAAATTTGACACCGGAAAATTCACCAATGAACCACCAAGTCATTTGCAACCTCAAGTTCTGGCAGGGCGGAACCATCTGGTTCGGCGTCCACAAACGCAACAGCGGCCTGTTCTGGTTCCTTTTCCAAATGGAAATGCCGCGCCTGCCGCGCATCACCCACTTCCTGGTTAACCAGAAATAACGCGGCGTCTCCATGCACGTAACGCTTGACACAATCTATATATGTTGCACATTTGTACTACGACAGGTGCAACGTGAATTATGACACCTAAACCTTCCGGCACCTATTGGTGCCATCATTGCGATGACAACGCATTCAGCGAAACCTGCTGGCGCTGCCACCGGGAAGCCACTTTGATTCCCGCCAGCACCAGCACCAACACCGAAACGGCCCCGGCTCCGACCGCAACCGTCCGGTACGTCACCCCGCCCGCCGAATGGTTCCGGCGGATGCGCGAATCCATCAACACATGAAACGCGCCTGGCTTCTTTCCGCGCTGGTAGTGCAGGCTTTAGCCTGTTCCGCCGCTCCGACCTCCGGCCTCCGACCTCCGATCTCTGACCGCGACGCGGTGCGCGCAATCATCGGCGAAGGCGCGAACCAATCCGACGACGCGCTCGCCGGCATTGCCAGCGCCATCCACAACCGCGGAACCCTTCACGGGGTGTATGGCCTGGCCAACCCGATTGTGGACACCGCCAGCGACGCCCTTTGGGCGCGGGCCAGGCGCGCGTGGAACCTCGCCAAAACCGGTGGCGACCCCGAAGACATTCGGGGCTGCAAATTTTTCGGCTGTCCCAGTGACGTGCCTTGGTTCCACAAGCACGGCTTCACCGCCGTGAAAACCATCGGCGAAATCACCTTTTACAAATGAGCTATCAATCCCAACTCGTCGAAGCCGAGATCCGGAACGCCAATCGCTTGCTGAACGGCGTCATTGAAGCCGTCATCACCACCAATCCCGGCCGCGACGCCGGCTTTGGCCTCCAAGTTCGGAAAGGCACACAGCTTTTCAACGTGTGGGTGGACTGCGACCCCGAGGGCAACGGCCCCGGCCACCTCGACATCGTTCGCGAGCAATGATTTTATGACCCAGACCATTCTCAAAACCGGAAAATCTTTCCGCCTCGTCATGCGCCGCACTGCGCGCGGACGGCGGACTGGTGAACGGCGCTACCTTGTGCAATGCACCGCCAACCACGCTGAGCCGCGCAGCCTGCGCGTCAGCGCCCGCGACGCGGCCTACCTCCGGTCCTGTGGCGACAGCTTTGACGCCGCCTGTGTCATGGACTTTGGCGTCGGCATTTACGCCGCCTGATTTTATGCGCTCCATCCCCAAACCTCCGGACGAGCAAGAAATCGCCCTGCGCAAGAAATTGCGCCTCACCTGCGAATTCTTCGCCACCCTGAACCAGACCACCGATTTGCGTGATGACGCCAACGCTAGCCATGACTCCAACTTTCTGCCGCCCGAAACCGTCACCGCCATCGAGGAGTATTGTCGCGATCACGAAGTGAACAACGCGGACCTCGTGGCCATCCGGTCAAGGCCCGGCCACTGGACGCGCTCCAATCCCTATGACTGGCTTTGGATGCTGCACCGCTATACCAACAAATACCTTTAGATGCGTTGAAGGGTGGACCCGACAACCACCGCAAAATCGAGATAAGGCGAGTCACTAAACGCAAACCCTCGACATCTACTTTCGTCAGCATTGGACGCGCTGCAGCCGCCAGTGGCTGACCACGTCAGGACAGCCTGGAACCATTCACGAAGCCCCTAGCTTCCTTTCTTACGCATATCCAAGGACCCACGAGAAAGCGTAAGCGAGGCGCATCGAGGACCGCTTCCAACCCTGTCCTGACGATCAATTTTTGCAATTATGACTTGAGGCTGTTTACGTTGAAGCTTTCTTTTCCCAGCTTTTCGGCTACTGTTCGGAACATGCATTTGAGAATCCCAGACTCAAGCGAGATTAGTCGAGTTTTGGACCGGATGGCATCGCAATCGCCGCCATCTGATGCCGAGTTGTTGCGCTGTGTCGACCAGCCGGCAATTTGCGTGGGGCTAGACCACTGGTCGCTCTGGACCTTGCTGTGTTTGCATCGGCATCTGGACCGCCAAAAATGGGTGGGCTACGTCATCGAGTCTCGACTGAACGGGGATCTACAGCGATTGGGAAATGCAGGAACTTTCGGACGGCCCAAGGACTCGCCGCAATCGGGTAAAGTCCCGGACGAGCCAGATTGGAGTTTTTTCTTCCATGGTTGTGGCTGCTGCTTGACTAACGATGTGACCGGCGTTTGCATTGACGTGGATTTTACTCAGGAGGGTGAAAGCAATCGAATTGACCGATTTTTCTACAGTAATTTCCTCTCTTCGCTGGAACGACCTGAATTTCCCGAATCTGTAATCCGGCGACCGGAGCCGTTGGAACATGCCTGGCAGGTTGAAATCGACCGCTTGAGGCAAGTCAATTGTCTCGAAGCCGGGCCTGGAACTAAACTGACAAGTTTTGGCGTTTCGTTGGCCGAGGCGTTGGAACCGTTGAGCAAGGAGATTGGCCGATTGTTGGAATGGGGAACTTCTGCCGCCCTCCGTAACACGGCGTATGCTGCGCTTAGGCTGGGCGATGTCATTCTCGCCAATCAAATTGTCCTTCAGACCGATGCGTCAACAGAACTGAAGGCACGCATATTCCAGGAATGCGATCACGTGGATCGTGCTCGGTTGCTTTCCCTGAAAAATGCGTTGACCGGGAAATTGTTGAGCCCCCAAAGTTACCTTGCCGCTATTGCGGACCTAGGCCCACAGTTGGCAGAGGAATCGGTAACCAGTTCGCTCTTTCGCAATCCCGTTGACGGCGCCGCGAACACCGCCTTGGAGATTTTACGCATCTGGAACCGGCCCGATCTGGCCGATGTCTTAAAGCGCCTTTTGAATCAGCGCATCAAGGAAGCATTTGGGTTCGCCTCGATCCTCGGCAAACTGATACCCCGCGCGCAAAATTCAAACGACAACCTGCCCCGGAATTACCAGGCAACTCATGCTGCAATTGCACTTTTCCAAAGAGTTCGTCCAGATTCGCTCGATACGACTTTCAAAGGAAAACTCCAGTTGCTACTTGAAAACACAGGTGGCGCGCATGGGGGTGTGGGAGCATTGCTGATTTATCTGCTTAACAAGGAGAGAGGCTTGCAATGCTTGAGGGGCGCTCTTTCCGGCAAAGTGCCAGCCGGGCAGCAAGATGCCGCAGCGGCTTGTGTCGTCATCGGCACCCAGGAGGCCAAACAGATTCTCGAAGAGGCATTGGGAAATCCGGATGAACGTGTACAACACACAGTAGCCTGCGCTTTGGCGTCATTCCCCACGGAGGATGCCCGCAATTTTGCCCGCCGATGGTTCGCGAGGAACGACGGAATACAGGATCCACTCGGAAAGGAAGTCACGATGTTCGGCAGTACGCACTCTGTTTACACATTTGACGAAGTCAGCCACGTAAACATGGACATGTTTTTCGTGTCGTCACTCGAAAAGTTGCGCAAGGATTTTTCACCTTTGTTATAGTTAATTTGTTGTAGTTAAATTTCCAGCAGGGATTGCAGCCCGGATGCGAACATCACTCGCATCCGGGCATTTTTTGTGTATGCAACGACACCAACACCACCATCTACGTCGGCACTGATCAACGGCACGGTCCATGTTCTGGTTCCCGGACCCCGACAGCACCAACGCCGCCGAGTTCAAGCTTTTGTCCCAAGAAATGAACGAGACCCGCACTATGAGATTCAATCCCCACGCCTTCAAACGCCTCACCGAGACACCGGCGCAGGCCGTCACCGACGTCATCGCCGCCACCACCACGTCCGCAGCGGTCAACCCTCTACTCGCCGCGTTCCTCGCAGCGTATGGCCGTCCGGGTGCCAATCAGATCCCCGTCCCCGAGGGTTCTATGGCCGTCACTTTGTCCCTGAAGTTCAACGACAGCGCTCCGCAAGTGGACCATTTCGAATACCACGCGCCGACCGGCTGTCCCGCTTTCCTCGTCCTGCTCGTCAAGAAACAGGCCCAGACCGAGAACCTTGCCCGCAAGGCACTCACCGCCTGCCCCGAACTCCACAACCTTGACTGGTGGTGGAAATCCGAAAAGTACGGCGGCGGCCACGGCAACTACTTGCTCAGTTCCGCCATTGACCTCCCGGTGACCGTGACGCAGTCACTGACCGCCCGGCACACCTTCAGCGGGCAACCCGTCACCCGCACGTTTTGGGAAATCCAATTTGCCACCGCCTGGCGCGGCTCTCCGCTCCAGCTTTGGCCGCACAAGCATTACGGCGCTCCCGTCGTGGAATCCAGTTTCAGCAACGGCCGCGACACTGGCACCAACAACGGACCCATTACGGCCGCTTGGTGCTTGAACGAGCGAATGCGCGGCGTGGAGATCCACTTCACCCGCCGCCCCGACGATGCCGCGCTTGCGCCCTTGCGCGGCGACCGCGCATGGCGCTACACCGGCAAAACCAAATGCTGGTACGCTCGCCAGACCCCCGAGACCATCGCTTGGGCCAAGACTTACTGTGAGAATTTCAACGGTGGCATAGCCATGACGCCCCCGGTTCCAGCCGCGATTTTGCCGTCGCTGCCGGCACCGGCACACGAACCAGCACCGATACCCGTGCTCGCGTCACCGGCTGTGCCACCGTCCATTTCTGCATCACCTGCACGCCCCGAGCGCAAATTCATCCGTTACTCTCCCACTGCGGAAGAGGAAATGGCTGGCACGTCGCCACTGCCAGGCGGACGGCTGTTTGCCGAGGACCCCGAAGCCGAACTGCAAAGCCAGGATGACGCCGATGCCGAGCGCGAGGTGCTGCAACGCGAGTATGCGAACAGCCAGGGCCGCGCAGAGTTTTACGAAGCCAACCCACCCGACTCCGGCATTCGCCCCACCGGCTTCAAATTGGTCTCCACCACTTTAACCTCAATCGAAACCCCAAAAATCAACATTGCCGATCTGATGCGCCCCAAAGTATGAACTGGAAATACCGCTACATCTACTGGTTCCAGAACCTGCGCGCCGCCGAGGCTCAGCAACTCCTGTTCGCCATGTTTTTATGACCAACACCCGCCTCCTGACCGTCGAAGAATTCGGCGACGCCTTTCAAGCCCGCGTGCTGCCAACCAGGCTCGCCAGCCAAATCCGGCTCAAGGGCCAGTGGCTCAAACGCTCCGGCTTCCCCGCCGGCTCGCTCGCCAAAGTCACCCTCGTTTCGCCGGGTGTCCTCGACATCCGGCTCGTCACCCAATCCGAAACCACCGAACAAAAAAGCGCCCGCCTGCAAGTGATGCAGCGGCTTGACTCAGCCGTCGCTTTTGTGGACCGCGCAGCCGTTGCCAAAGGCCGCGCCACCCTCGAAGCGGAACTGCTGACTACCTGATTTTATGAAATGCACCCTTCCCCCCGATATCGAAGCCTATCTCGCCACCGCCGAATTCAAGGCGAAACAACGCGAGGCGGATGAATGGTCCGCCATGCTCGACAGCCTCACCGCTCCCATTTTCGCCGCGACCAATGGCCACTGGCAGCTTCTCGAATTTACCCCCGCCCAGCGCGAAATCATGGCCGGTGACCCCGACCTCGCCTTTCAAGTCGAATACGGCGATTGGGTGTTGCGCATGGATTACGCCCACGAAATCGGCAACGGCTCTCTCCTCTGGCGCAAAGGCAGCGAGGACGCCGCCGAGCGAGAGTTTGAACTGTTTGCCCACGGCACACCCACCCGGCTGGCCACCCCGGCGGAAGTCGCGGAATTCGGCTGGGCCTTTGAATCCGCCTGCCGGAGCCTGGCCAACCACATCCACCTGAATACCTGATTTATGGAAACAACCTTGCTCCCTCAAATCGCATTCGGCTACGGCCGCGTGTCCACCGCCAAGCAGGGACTCTCCCGCGAAGCGCAGACCGAAACCGTCCAGCGCGCGGCCGAGTACCACGTCGGCGGCGCTCCGCACGAAATGTTTTTCGACGAAGACACGAGCGGCGGCATTCCCTTCGGCGACCGCCCCTCTGGCCGGATGCTGCTCATCGCGGTCAAAGCCGCCGTCGCCGCCGGCGGCAGCCCCACCATCATCGTCACCAAGGTGGACCGCCTTGGCCGCGACACCGTGGACGTGTCGCAAACCGTCTCCCTCCTTGAAAAC